>Ga0007882_10000191_pt1 | contig 35962 bp, 17 predicted proteins | sample CryBogCBH12Aug01_FD_71195 | JGI IMG/M metagenome (GOLD analysis project Ga0007882, IMG submission 71195) | Freshwater microbial communities from Crystal Bog, Wisconsin, USA - CBH12Aug09.1 | ecosystem: Environmental > Aquatic > Freshwater > Lake | place: Crystal Bog, Wisconsin, USA | collected... | reverse complement strand
GATGGTTGAAGAGTATTCGGTCGACACCGGCGTAAAGGGTAGCCACATGGGTGATCCTCTGGTTATAGGGACAAAGCTATATGTTGTCACACCGTTCCCCAACAAACTGATAGCCTATGACTTGGCTAATAAGGGCGCGAAATTATGGACTTATACCCCCAGCATAAATTCTTATGCCAAAGGGGTTAATTGTTGTGATGCCACTAACCGTGGCGCATCTTATGCCAATGGCAAAATTGTTTTTAATTTGCTGGATAACACCACAGTAGCCGTCGATGCCATTAAAGGCAAGGAGCTATGGCGCAACACAACGGCTGACGTACATTCCGGTGTCACCATGTCGGGCGCGCCTGTGATCGTTAATGGCAAGGTGATTGTCGGCACCTCCAGTGGCGAAATGGGTGTGCGGGGATGGGTTTTAGCCCTTGATCTGAATACCGGTAAAGAATTGTGGCGGGGTTACAGTACCGGGCCTGATGCCGATGTATTGATAGATAGTAACACCAAAGTGCCCTATGCCGCTGGTCAAGGAGTCAATGCCAATGCAACAGGGGCGTTGGCGGATTTGGGTAAAACCACTTGGTCTGGCACAGCTTGGCAACAAGGCGGCAGTTCCGCTTGGGCCTATCTGACCTATGACAGCGAAACCGACACCCTATTTTATGGCACCAGCCAACCGGGTGTGTGGAATCCTGATGTCCGCTTAGGCGACAATAAATGGGGGGCTTCAATTTTTGCTAGAGACCCGAATACCGGCAAAGTCAAATGGGTGTATCAAGTGACTCCCCACGACAATTGGGATTTTGATGCCATCAGTGAAAGCATCTCGGTGACCCAAAACATTAACGGAGTAAACCGTAAGCTTTTAGTGCATTTTAATAAGAATGGTTTTGTTTATGTTTTTGACCGCTTGACCGGAGAAATTATTAACGCCAGCCAATTTGTCAATGATGTCAACTGGGCTAGCCAGATTAATTTGACCACAGGCCAGCCAGTATTAAACACAGACAAACAGACACACACAGGCAAAACCACTTATAACATTTGCCCTTCTGTGCTGGGGGCTAAAGGCTGGGAGCCAGGTTCATTCTCACCTAATACCGGACTGTTTTACATGCCCACATTTAACTTGTGTAATAACATGCACATGTTAAGGGCTGAATATGTCTATGGGGCGCCTTATATGGGTATGGATATGGCAATTAGTGCCGCTTCCGATCCGACCTATACCAGCCAGCTGATAGCGTGGGATGCAGTGAAAGGCCAAAAAGTATTTGGCTTAAAAGAACCCACAGCAATTTACGGTGGCGTACTTAGCACAGCAGGTGGTTTGGTGTTTTATGGCACACAGGATAAAACCTTCAAAGCTATTGATGCCCGTCCCGGCAGCGCAGTTAACGGTGTGCCTAATGTGTTGTGGTCAGCAAAAATGGAATGCAGCACGGTGGGCAACCCGATTGCTTTTGCGGGTTCTGACGGCAAGCAACGTATTGCGATATTCAGTGGTGTGGGCGCATTGGCTGGCGGTTTTGGTGGTGGTGCTTGTACCGGCGCATCTGGCGGTAAAGTCCATGTATTTAAGCTTCCTTAAGGTGCTTGCTTTGGTCATCAGCAAAGTCGTCAAAATGGCCTTACAAAACCGTAAAAAGTGTAATCACTGGCTGGGCTTATGTTTGGCTGCGGCACTGCTGCTGAACGGGTCGGCGGCATTTGCCCAAGCCCAATTGCGCGTTTGTGCCGATCCGGATAATTTGCCGTTTTCCAACCGCAAGCTAGAAGGCTTTGAAAACAAAGTGGCCACCCTATTGGCGAATTCCCTTCATGCCAAGTTGAGCTACATTTGGCAACGGCAAAAAAATGGATTTATCCGTCAAACCTTGGGTGCGCATCGTTGCGATGTGGTGATGGGGGTACCCTTCGGTTATGAGCGGGTTCTGACGACACAGCCCTATTATTGGTCAGGCTATGTGTTTGTCACCGCCCGTAACCGTCATCTTAAAGTAGCTTCTTTTGATGATCCGATACTCCGGCAGTTAAAAATCGGCTTGCATAGTATTGGTAATGATGGCTCCAATTCGCCCCCAGCAAGTGCTTTGGCTGTCCGTGGCATTGTCGAAAATATTGTCGGATATTCGTTGTGGGGCTCGCCGGAACAGGCCAAACGGAAAAGCCAACCCATCAATCCGCAAGCAAAAATAATTGACGATGTGGCTAATGGCAACATTGATATGGCTATAGTATGGGGGCCAATTGCTGGGTATTACGCCAGAAAATATGGTGACGGGCTTGTGTTGGAGCTGACCCCCCATGATCCTAAACTGACGGACATGCCTTTTGATTTTCAAATATCCATGGGTGTCAGAAAAGACGATCAAAAGCTTGCCGCACAACTGGAAAAAATACTGGAACACCAACAACACAATATTGACGGCATTCTTAAGGCTTATAAGATTCCACTCATTCAACTTAAGGGTCTGTCCATTTCTGATCTGGCAACCCCTAAAACTTAAATTTAAGAGGTAAATCTATTATGCAAGTTCTACCGAAAATTGTTAACCCAACGTTAGGCATTTTGGGTCTTTTGGCATTGGCGTGTTCTGTTCATGCTGATCCGCGAATAATTGGCACTTATGCCCAAAGAAACAATGCCAGAGTGGAATATACCGCAGGCTCCGGCACAGCCAAGACTGCTGTAGCTAAGGCTGTGCCCCCTTACACCATCCCTAATGGCTTCAATTTCAACTGCGATAGCTTAAAATTCAGCGCGGATGCGATAGAAAATGGTCGCCGGGCGTTTATGAGGCTTAATTGCAATGTTTGCCATTCAATTACAGGGCATGGTGGCACTATGGGGCCAAGCTTGGTGGGCAGAGGCGATGATGTATCGGATTCAGTGCCTAATGGTGAAGACAACGGCATGCCAGCCTTCAAAAAATACCTGTGTCCTACTGACATTGCCAATTTAACGGCTTATGTCAATTCACTAGGCACTAATGGGACCCCAGATTTTACAGATTGGTGGGTTGCCAATCCCCCCGCCCCCTTTGTTGATAGTGCACCATAGTTTCTGGATACCCAAGTTATTGCTGCCAAATGCTGGGCCGCCAGTGCGTCCCGGCATAGTTTTTGACTAACACACTTAAATGGCATAAATTTTAGGGGAGTGATTGTGATTTGACTATTGATGTTTAAGGCGGCATTCCGGCGATTACCTGCATCTAGTTTACGAGGATTTGACCAAGTTTGGCCCGTTTTAATTTAACCACTGATGTCACCGCTGCACGTTGGCTGAGCGTAGCCGAAACCACGGTTACGGTTTGAATTTTTTCTGGGTTGTCTGGGTGCATTCCCATTCTACTGCGCTCAGGGAATGCACGGCTGTTGTAGGGGTAGTTCATGCCCGCGATTAACAGGCCACTGTGACAGTGAGTCGCAGGCAATGGTCACCCACCTACCTACCAGCAGACAGCCATTTGCGTAACATCAGTTAATCACTACCCAAGTTTATTTGCCAAGCGTCGCAACATTATTACCGCGATCTTTGTTGCTTTTAAAATAATCACGGATACCTGCAAAGATGGCTTGGGCCATTTTGTTTTGGTAAGAGTTGCTGAGCAGGTTTTTTTCTTCTTCAGGGTTGGAGATAAAAGCCGTTTCCACCAGAATAGACGGCATATCCGGCGCTTTTAGCACCATAAACCCCGCATTTTGCACTTCAGTGCGGTGCAGCCCGCAGACTTCATGGAAGCTTTTTAAAATATTATTGGCTATCTCAACGCTGGCTTGTTGGCTGGCCGATTGCGACAAATCCATTAACACCGAAGCCACATCGTCTTCTTTGTCATCCAAGCCAACGCCGCCCAGTTTGGCATCAGCGGCGTTTTCATTGTTGGCCAGCCAGCGGGCCGCTTCACTGGATGCGCCGCTTTTCGATAGCGTATAAACTGACGCGCCTCTTATGGTGGCATCATGATAGGCATCGGCATGGATGGACACAAACAAATCGGCATTGGCGGCACGGGCTATTTTTGTGCGTTCCCTAAGGCCAATCAATTCATCGTTTTTGCGCACCATGACTGCTTTCATGCCCGATGCATTGATGAGCTGCCCCAGTTTATTGGCAATTGAAAAAGTGACCGTTTTTTCTTCCGTCCCCAGAGGGCCACGCGCCCCTGGATCAGAACCGCCGTGACCGGCATCAATGGCTATAATAATCGCTCGGGGTGCTTGGCTGACCACTTCGTGGGGTGTTGGCGGTTTTGCTGCCGCAATCGGCTTGGCTTGTTTTTGGGCGCGGGCCTCAGGAACCGGATTTTTTACGGTGGTGCTGGCATTAATGATGGTTTGGCTTAACAGCTCGCGCAGGTCTATTCTTAACTGATGGGCATCACGATTATTGGAGCTTAATGAAAAATGCTTGGCATCGACATTTTTTTTAAGGCCAACAATAATTCTTAAATCGCTGGTATTTTTAGGCTCGGCTTGTACTGTGGAAAATAACGGATGGCTTGCCGGTGGTGGCGAGAGCGGTTGTTTGAGCTTGGCGTTTTTAATGTCGATGATTAAGCAGGCCGGGGTTTCTAACACAAATACCCGATGTTTGGGCGATGCGCTGACATCCAATTCCAAGATATACTGCGATGTGCGGACAGGATAACGGGCTGCTGACACCTCAATGGTTTGTGCGTGGCAAGCAGCACTGAGCAAAAGCAGCCCAAGTAAGTGGATAACTTTAGGGTATATTTTCATGTCAGCGGCTGGCGGTGTAATAAATGGCGTGGGCAGCATCCTAGCCATTTATTTAAAAGACGAATTATAGAGATTTTTAGGGTTATGGGCAATCATTCATGGTCACTTGTCGGCCTTCATTGGCAAGCGTCAAGGTGATGGTTTTATCGGCCGACGGTAAAAATCCTTGGCCTTTTTCAGGCCATTCAATAAAGGCAAGGCAATGCTTGCCAAAATAATCCCTAATGCCCATCCATTCCAATTCTTCCGGGTCGGCTAAACGATATAAATCAAAATGGAACACCGTGTGTTGGTCTAGCGGATAGCTTTCCACCAAGTTATAGGTAGGGCTTCTGATAGCACCCGTAAACCCGGCGGCACGAAGATAGCCCCTGACCAGTGTAGTTTTGCCAGCCCCCAAATCACCTCTGAGAAAAATTACCCCGGTGGTGGGCAATTGTTGCCATAGTTCCGCCCCAAAACGGGCGGTGGCCTCGCTATTTTCCAAATACCGTTCCATCAATTCACCCATTGCCTTAGGTAAGGCAACAAATCGCTGGCTAACATGCCGCGTTCCCCATCAGTGCTTGCCGCCCTATCGGCAGCCTTACCATGACAATAAGCGCCTTGTTCGGCGGCTTCGGACAAAAGCAAGCCTTGTGCCAGCAATCCGGCAATAATACCACATAAGGTATCGCCCATGCCGCCGCTGGCCATGCCGGGATTACCGGTTGTGCTAATGCTGATTGATTCTGCAGTGGCAACCAAGCTGCCCGAGCCTTTTAACAAACAGACACCGTGGTATTTTTTTTGCAGATTGGCAACCGCAGCGAAACGGTCTTGTTGGATGTCAGCAGTGCTGCAAGCCAGTAGCCGTGCTGCTTCGCCAGGATGCGGGGTCAGAATCCAATTGTCTTTTTGGCAGGGTTGTGCCGCCAATAGGTTTAAGGCATCGGCATCAATGACAATGGGCTTATCGCTCGCCAGCGTGTTAACCAACAACAGCTTTGCCCATGCGTCTTGGCCTAATCCCGGACCAATGACGATGACCGTGGCCTTATTCAATAAGGCTTGTAGTTGTCCAGCCTGGTTGATGCCGTGGCACATCAGCTCCGGTTGGTGCAGGGTTAAAAATGCGGCGTGGTCAGGATGGGTGGCAATACTGACCACCCCGGCCCCTGTCCTTAATGCGGCTGTTCCGGCAAGCAAAGCCGCCCCACAATAACCCTTGTTGCCGCCAATAATTAATACATGGCCAAAGTGACCTTTATGGCTGCTGCGGTTTCTTCGTGGCAAGGGCTGGTGAGTGATCCTAAAAGTGTGGGCGGGGACTGTTTGGTAAACCGCTTCTGGGATTGCCAGCGACGCAAACACAATTTCACCGCACATATCAGCGGCCTGACCGGTGAATAAGCCTTGTTTCAGGGCGATGAAGGTCACCGTTATAGCGGCTGTTACGGCAATGCCCATGATAGTGCCGGTGTTGGCATTGAGGCCGGAGGGCACATCTACGGCAACCGTGGGGGCAGGGTGGCTATTGATGGCGTGGATAGCCTCTGCCATAACGCCGGCCACTGCCCGTGCCAAGCCAATACCTAACAGGGCATCAACCAAAACATCGGCGGCAATGTCTAGGGCGCTGTCAAAATCCGTGATTGTGCCACCGCCCTGAAGATAATGCTCGCGGGCAAGGGCCGCATCACCGGATAGTGGCTCTAGTCCGCCAATACTGAAGACAGCAACGGTCATACCTTGTTCTAATGCCAAGCTGGCCAGCAAGTAACCGTCGCCGCCATTGTTGCCTGCACCGCAAAAAACCGCCAAACGGGATGCTTTAGGCCAATATTGCCGGATGTGCGCCAACACAGCGGCAGCCGCTCGAGACATCAGTACAAAACCAGCAATGCCATATTCCTCAATGGCAATGCGGTCAAGTTCGCGTGCCTGTGCCGCGCTATAAAGGCTGGTGGGTAAAATCGGTATGGGGTGTTTGGTCATGGGATTGACAAAATTCAAGGCCAAAAACTTGCAAAGCGAATTTGACCCGTTATATTTAAACGGCGTTTGCTTAAGGTAAGCAATGCCAATTATGATACCTTAAGTTGCGCCGGGATAAGCGAACAATCAAAGTGCACCATTAATGGCGTTTTGTAAAATTAAAACGACGACTTCCGCATAGACGGAAGCTTACTTAACCATTCAAATAAAGGGTAGAAAAAACTATGACAAGCATATTAAACGAAGTGTTGAGTGCGAACCGCGATTATGTCGCAAGCTTTGACAAAGGCCATTTGCCCATGCCTCCGGGCCGTCATTTTGCTATCTTGACGTGCATGGATGCACGGTTGGACCCTGCCAAATATGCCGGCCTTTCCGAGGGTGATGCCCATGTTATCCGCAATGCCGGTGGACGTGCCAGTGATGATGCCATACGCTCTTTGGTGATTTCTTACAAGCTGCTAGGTACCCGTGAATGGTTTGTTGTCCACCACACCGATTGCGGTATGGAAACGTTCACTGACGATATTATGCGCGATTTGTTGGGTAGCAGCTTAAAAACCGCATCGGTTGATGAGAATGGCTGGCATGATTGTGGCGAAGGCCCAGGTTCTGCGGAAGGCAAATATATCGACTGGTTGACCATCAAAGACCAAGCGCAAAGCGTATTGGAAGACGTGGTGCGCATTAAGTCACATCCGCTAGTGCCTTCAGATATTCCTGTTTACGGTTATATTTACGATGTCAAGTCAGGCCGCTTGATTGAAGTGCCTGAAGCCACCGAGGCCGGCAAATAAACTTTATTTGCCTAAAAGGGTTTGGTTTTTCGCCAACAGTCCGGCAAGTCGCCCGGGCTGTTGTGCTGTCCTTATGCTAATGGCTAGTCAGCAAAACACAGGTGGGTGTACGCGCATGGGCAATTATTATATCGGACTGTCGGTCACCTATCACGATCCGGCATTGGCGATTATTAATGGTCATGGTGAAGTTCTGTTTGCTGAAGCAACCGAGCGTTTTTTGCAAAACAAGCGGGCGTTAAATTGCGAACCCGACCAACTCTTTTACCTGCCGCAATTGCTGGGCGACTATTGCCCTGATGCCAAAACTGTCACTATCGCCACCAATTGGCGCAAACAGCGGCCACTGTATGAAAATATGGTTGACCGTTTGGGGATATTGTCCGCTTCGGGTTTGCTCAAAACCGGCCTTAAAAAACTGGTCTCGCCGCTAGAAAACTACCAGTTGCATCATAAAATGGCCTGCCAGCACAATGCCATCACCAAAGCTGGCCTTAATCTGGTGCGCGTTTTGCGCGAACAGCAGCCCCGCTGTCACATCCGTTTTGCCGATTTTGACCACCACCTTACCCATGCCGCTATGGCCTGTTATAGCAGCCCGTTTTCTGACGCGGCTTGTGCGGTTATTGATTCCTATGGAGAAAACGGTTCGCTGGCGTTTTACTGCTACCGCAACCAACAGTTGCACTGCTTGCATAAAAGCAAAGGCTTTGCCTCAGGCAGTTTGGGTTTTTTTTACATGAAGCTGACCGAGCTTTGTGGTTTCAGCTGGCTCAAAGGGGAAGAATGGAAAGTCATGGGCTTGGCCTCCTATGGCAAGCTGAATCCCGAGCTTTACAGCATCTTCGAACAATTGGTCACCGTTAATGGTTTGGATTGCCAGCATCCTAAGCAAGATTTTTTTGCTAACCTTGCCAAGCTAGAGCGATTTAAACGCAGCCAAGACCAAGCCATTGAATGGGCGGCTGATTGTGCTTACACGGGGCAGCTATTTTTTGCCGATAAAGCTAGTCAGTTGCTTAACCATTTGGGCGCGGTCACACAGATGGAAAATCTTGCCTTGGCAGGTGGTTGTGCCCTCAATTCATCGTTTAACGGACACATCAGCCAGCGTACCGCTTTTAAACAAGTGCATATCCCCTCTGCCCCGGCAGATGATGGCTGTGCATTGGGCGCGGCTTGGTTGGCTTACCATCAAGCCGCCGGTGATGATGCTAAACCGCCTCGGCGGTTGTCGCCGTATTTGGGGGCAGCAATTAGTGATGCTTCGGTTGAACGCCTCAAACACTATAACCGCTCGTTAACTATTGAGCATTTGCCCGAAATTATTGGCGAGAAGACCGCGCAGCAGTTGGCGCAGGGCAAATTAGTGGGGTGGATACAAGGCCGTGCCGAATTTGGCCCACGCGCATTGGGCAATCGTTCCATTTTGGCAGACCCGCGTTTTGCAGCCACCCAAGACCATATCAACGCCAACATAAAATTTAGGGAAAGTTTCCGGCCTTTTGCCCCGTCGGTGCTACAAGAACACGGTGATGACTATTTTGAACATTACCAAGCATCCCCTTATATGGATAAAACATTAATCATTCGCGAATCCAAGCGGGATAGCATCCAAGCCGTCTGCCATATTGATGGCACAGCCCGATTACAGACCGTGGAGTATGCAGTTAATCCGCGTTTTTATGGACTTATCCAGCATTTTTACCAGTTGACCGGTATTCCCCTATTGTTGAACACCAGTTTTAATGTCATGGGCAAACCATTGGTGCATTCCCTTGATGATGCTTTGGTGGTGTTCATGGGCAGCGGCTTGGACGTGTTGGTGGTCAATGATTATTTCATCACAAAGGCACGGGATGAGTGATCAGGATTGTTTTGAGCCGTTGTCACATCCGGCGATCACGGCAAGGCCGGATAGCGCACAATGTTCGGCTCGGCAACTTTTTTATTGGTTGATGCAAGGCGGCGATCAGGCCATGCCGTTGGCTTACCATTGGCTGCTCCAGCAATTTAATCATGCTGGCAAGGCTTATCAACACCAGTTCATAAGCTATCAGCCAGAAGCACAGCCAAATTTGCAGCTAACGGCTGATTGCCCTGTATGGAGGCTGCCTGGGCTGGCTTTGTTGCAACAGGCCGCCCCTGTTTGGCAGACCGAAGCGGAGTGGCTGGTGGCAGCCAGCAAGGCAGCCACTAACGACAACCCCATTGCCGCACAGTTGCTTGCGGCTTATTTGCAAATCACTGACGGGGTGGACTATCGGCAGTCCATACAAGGCTTATTACTGGCACATGACCTAGCTTGTCCACTCGTGTCGAGTTGGGCTTTTACCGCCCAAACAGATATGACTGACAGCGTGTTTGCTTTGGCGGCGGCCCATCGCGCGTTAGCCTATTGCCCACGGGTTTTTATGCCAGAATTGTTGGGTTTTGCTTTGGCATGGTGCCAAACCCAGGGGATTGTTGGGTTTACCGTAGACGATGCCCTGATCAATAATGCCTTAGCGCTCCGGCACAGCCGATTGGTGGTGCAACACTCAGCACTCGTAACTATTATGAGTGATTATCTGCAACGCTACCCGCAACACAAGGCCCTGTTGTGGCAGCGGTTGCAAACTGGTTTTTGCTGTCACCAATATTTGCTGGATTGTTGCCGGAAAGATTTGCAGGACAAATTGGCACAGGTGGCGACCTTGGCGGATAAGGTCGGCACGTTGTTTGCCGAAAAAGCCGTTGCGGCGTGCGGGCATCATCGGGCGCTATTGCTAGGTGGTCGGCCAATTGATCACTGGTTCGCGCAATCCCCTTTTGATAGCCTTGGCTTTATGCAGGCATTGCTTAACTCCCCCTATATTGACCCCATCAACCCCAAACAAAGCCGTTTACTGAAGTTATTTGGCTTTGGCGGGCCAATGTTTGGTGTCTTGTCGGCACAGGAGGTAAAGCAATTGGAAAACTGGCTGGTTGCAGGCGGGCAACTGCCCATTGCGCCCCAGCCTGACATATCTGCAGCAGTCCAGCCGGTTGCGGGTAGCCAGAATCCTAATAACCTGTCAAACGCGCCAGCCCAAAAATTATTAGGCATCAGTAACCGACAGCTGTTTTATTATCTGGTCAATGCTGATCTGTACCCCGAAGTGTCCACCTTGGCAAAAAATAACGTCAAAGCAGTGCTGCGGATGGCGGCTATAGGCCAGGCCATGCCCTTCAAACACTATAGCCCGTCCCGTTTGCAAGCCCATTTTAACGCATTGTACCAACGCGAAATACAAAGCTATCAAGCTTTTTCCGGTTCACCAAAATTATCTAAACAAGCTTATTTATGGGGTATCGGGCAATTGGCGCCGACTATTTTGGTTGATGGTTGCTGGCTGCAAAACTACCAGCAATTGAATGCGGGCTACCCTATGATTGCCAAGTTGTTGGGCAAAATCTACCAAGATGAACTGGGCAGTGGCAAGCTCAATCAAAACCATCCGTTGATTTATCGGCAGTTACTGGAAAGCCAAGCAATGGCTTTGCCGCCTATCCATAGTACGGCTTTTATCGGCTATCAGGGGTTTTTAGATAGTGCTTTTGATTTGCCGGTGTATTTGTTGGCTATTTCCCAATTGCCACGAGAATTTTTGCCGGAATTGCTGGGCTTGAATATGGCTATTGAACTAAGTGGCTTAGGTAAGGTTTATCTTAGTTTGGCGGATGAGTTGGCTTATTGGGGCATTGACCCTGCCATCGTCAATTTGCACACCACTATCGACAATATTGCCTCAGGCCACGCCGCACTGGCACAGCAGGCCATTGTGCTGTATCTGGATGCCGTTGCCGCCGAAGCGGGTGAAGCGCAAATGCAACAGCATTGGCGACGTGTGTACACCGGTTATTGTTCTTTGCAGGCAGCTGTCCGGTGGTTTAAAGTGGCTTTAGTGGGCCGTTATCTGGTTAATCGCAGTGCTGCTATTTTCCCGCATCAATTTTTTAAGCCCCATGCTTGTTAAGCTAACCAATACGATGCTAAGGCCATTCATGTATTTGCTCAGCTTTATTCTGCCTCTTAGCACCTGTGTATTCCTTGCCAGTGGCCCGCATTCTTATGGCGGGGCATTGGCTTGGACATTGCCATTTTGGTTAGTGCTGTTAGTGGATTGGCTAGGGCCAAAAGTAACCGTGCAACCGGATAGCCGCCCCGTCAAACGCTATTACGACACTCTATTAGGCGCGCTGACATTGTTACAATGCTTCAATATCATTTTGATGTTGCAATATGTCAGTGACCTGGTTTGGCAGACTCCCAGTGATTGGGGGGTGGGCCTGGTCAACTTGGTGGTGGTGCGCTTTGTGGTGGGGACAAGTTCCGGTACGTCGGCTATTGTGGTGGCTCATGAGCTGATTCACCGTCCGCAAATATATTGGCAACTGTGTGGTAGGGTGTTGCTGCTCAGCGTCTGTTACGAACACTTTGTCGTCACCCACAAACAAGGCCATCATTCTAATGTTGGTATGGCAGAAGACATTGCCACGGCCCGTTTTGGCGAGACTTTCAAAGCTTATTGGCGGCGCGTCTACATTGGGCAGTTGCGTTATGCGTGGCATGTCGAGCAGCAACGGCTAGGTTTGCAGGATAGCCAAGTCAACTGTCGGCAGATGCTGAATAACCAAGTGTTGCATGGGTTGTTGCTAGAAGCGCTGTTGCTGTTGTTGGTCTTGCTTTGTTTTGGCTGGTTGGCGGCGGCGCTGTTTATTTACCAAGCAGTGGCGGCAGTGCGTATCTTAGAGGCAGTGAATTATTTTCAGCACTGGGGCTTGTCGGATGGCCGTTTTGGCAAAAGTTTCGGATGGGTCAACAGTGCGTGGTTGACCAGCTATTTGTTTATTGGCTTGGCTAATCATATCGGCCATCATACCGATGAAAAAGCGCATTTTTATCAAATTCCCTATTCAGGACAAGGGCCGCGTTTGCCCTATGGCTACTTTGTGATGAATTTATGGGTAAAACTCGGCAATAGTTCCTATCAAAAAATGGCAGAACGGGCTTTGCTTGATTTCCAACGTTTAGGCTAAATTCGCTGATGCCGTTTATAGTGTGTCGAGCGGGCATTGCCTCGCATATTCACGTCACTGAGTTGAGTATCCAGTAACAATAGGGTGGTTTTGCGCCAGCAAACCACCCTATTGTTATCCGAAAGCAAAGCAAGACGGCTAAGCCATCAATGGCTTACGCCTATAATTTGCACTGTTACACCATGCGTAATTGCCGCACCACTGTCACTGTCCCAACCGGCTTGGGCGGTCAGGCTGGTTGTTGTGGAATTGAGCAACAGGGCATCAAGGCTGGTTTGGTCATGGACGCTTAAGCTTACCGCAAAGCCGGTGGCGTTCAAACTGCTCACACTGTCTGTGCTGTTCAGGGTGAACTGACCGTTCAGCAAGGACAAGTCACTGAGGTTGATGCCGTTGGCCAATTGGCTGCCAATGAAGTTCAACACCCCGGTGCTTTCATTATAAGACCCCGCCGACAGCGTCGGTGCGGTGGCATTGATCACGGTAACCGCCTCGGTGCTGATGGCGGTGCAGCCTGGCTGGTAGCTGCCCAGCCCCCAGCCGGCACTGGCGGAAAAATTGTAGGCGGTGCCGTCGTTGGCCTGTGTGCCGTTATGGTTCAGCACCCCATCCACGGCCAGCTGCGTGGCGGCGGACAGTTGGATGGTCACGCTAGTGTTGTTGGGTGTGCCTAGCACATGGCTACTGTTGCTGAAGCCACACACATGACCACCATCACCTTTCAGCGCGAGGTCGGGAATCACATAGCCGGGCGAGGCCATATAGTTGCCGGTCAGCGTCAACTGGCCATTGGCGGCATTGTAAGTCACCGAATTGACCACCGGGTTGACCAACACCGCTTGGGCGGACACCGCCGCACCGCTGTCGCCGTCCCAGCCCGCTTGGGCGGCCAGGCTGACGTGCGTGCCGTTAAGCAGCAGGGTGTTGAGGCTGGCTTGGTCTTGTGCGCTCAAGGTGACGGCAAAACCGGTTGAACTCAGATAGCTGACCGTGTCGGAGCTGCTGAAATGGAATTGCCCGTTTAGCATAGACCAGTCGCTGAGGTTAACCCCGCCGACCAGTTGGCTGCCGGTGACCGAGAACACCCCAAGAGCCGCATTGTAAACCAAACCTGACAAGGTGGGGGTCATGGCGTTGCTGACGGTGATCGCGGCGCTGCCAATGGCGGTTGCGCCGCTATGCCAGCCCGCCGTGTTAGACAGGCTATAGGCGGTGCCGTCATTGGCTACCGTGCCGTTTTTGTTCAACAGACCATCAAAAGCCACCTGCGCACCGGCAGAAAGCTGTATGGTCAGGTTGCTGCTGGTAGGGATACCAATTATTTGGCTGCTTAAACCCAAGGCATAGCTAACCCCACCGTCACCGGTCAGGGACAGGGCAGGGAACTGCTGGATGCCGGCCGCTGTCAAATAATGACCGGTCAGTGTCAGTTGACCATTGGCAGCGTTGTAAGCAGCGGCATTGATAACGGGATTGACCAGAACCGATAAGGCGGATTGTGCCGTGCCACTGTCACTGTCCCAACCGGCAGAGGTAGCCAGGCTGGCTGACGGGCCGTTAGCTAGCAGGGCGTTGAGGCTGGCTTGGTCTTGCGTGCTTAAATTGATGCTAAAGCCAGCGGTGTTCAAGCCGCTTATACTGTCCGTGCTGTTCAGGGCGAACTGCCCGTTCAGCAACGACAGGCCGCCGAGGTTGATGCCGTTGGTCAAATGGCTGCCAATGAAGTTCAACACCCCGGTGCTTTCATTATAAGATACGCTAGACAAGGTGGGTGTGCTGACGTTGCTTACCGTGACCGCCTCCGTGCTGATGAAGGTTGCGCCGGGCTGCCAGCTGCCCAGCCCCCATCCGGCACTGGCCGCTAGATTGTAGCTGCTGCCGTCATTGGCCGCTGTGCCGTTTTTGTTCAACACCCCGTCCACAGCCAGTTGCGTGGCGGCGGATAGCTGGATGGTCACACTGGTGTTGGTGGGTGTACCCAGCACATAACTGCTGTTGCTTAAGGTACAGATCACCCCACCATCACCTTGCAGTGAAATATCGGGCATCACATAGCCGGATGAAGCCATATAATTGCCGGTCAGGGTCAACTGGCCATTGGCGGCATTGTATGTGACCGCATTGACTACGGGGTTCACCAATACTGCTTGGGCGGATACCGCCGCACCGCTGTCGCCGTCCCAGCCCGCTTGGGCGGCCAAACTGACGTGCGTGCCGTTAAGCAACAAAGTATTGAGGCTGACCCGGTCTTGGGCGCTCAAGGTCACGGCAAAACCGGTTGAAGTCAGATAGCTGACCGTGTCGGTGCTGTTGAAATGGAATTGCCCGTTCAGCATAGACCAGTCGCTGAGGTTAACCCCGCCGACCAGTTGGCTGCCGGTGACCGAGAATACCCCAAGAGCCGCATTGTAAACCAAACCTGAAAAGGTGGGGGTCACGGCGTTGCTGACGGTGACCGGCAAACTGCCGCTGGCGGCAGCACCCGCATCCCAGCCTGTTGCGGCGGACAGTTTGTAGCTGGTGTCGTCATTGGCCACCGTGCCGTTTTTGTTGAGCAGGGCATCAATCGCCAGTTGGTCGCCGGGGCAAAGTTGTAGGGTCACAGCGGTGCTGGTCGGTGTGCCAACAATGACATTGCCATGGCTAAGCTGGAAAGTCTTGCCGCCATCACCGGTAATGCTAAAATCAGAAATCACATATTCGGCTGCCAGTGCGGTCAAGTTGTTGCCGGTTAAGGTCAATTGACCGGTGGCGGCGGAATAGGCCGCGCCGCTCAGTATCGGGGACACCATATATTCTTGCACGGTGTTGATGTTTTCGTTAGCCACCCAGACATGCCCAGTGCTGTCGACTGCAATGCTGCTGGGCGAGCTTCCGTCACCGGTGCCGATGGTTTGCAGCAACGCGCCATTAGCCGAGAATTCCTGCACGGTGTTGTTGCTTTGGCAGGCCACCCAGATATTGCCGCTTAGGTCAACCGCAACACTGCTTGGTGAGCTTCCGTCACCGGTGCTGATAGTTTGCAGCAACGTGCCATTGGCAGAAAACTTTTCCACAGTATTGATGGCAGAATTAGCAATATATATATTGCCGCTGCTGTCAACAGCAAGGCTGGCGGGATCACTAATGCCGTTGCTCAGCGTTTGCAGCAACACACCACTCGATGAAAACTCTTGTACACTATCTGAGTTGCCGTTGCTTCCGAAACTACCTACAAACACGTCGTTGTGGCTGTCAATCGCCAGTATCCAAGGGGTGCTGTTGCTTCCGGTGGCCACCGTTTGCAGCAACAAACCGCTCGACGAAAACTCTTCTAAGGTATTGTTGCCATAATTGGTGATCCAGGCATTGCCAATACCGTCAATTGCAACGCTAGAAGGGTAGTTGACCCCGATGCTCAGTGTTTGCAACAAGTTGCCGGTGGATGAGAACTCTTCCACATTGTTGCCGCTCAGGTTGGCCACCCACAGGTTGCCGTTAAGATCAACAGCAATACTGATTGGGTAGCTGCCATCTCCCGTGTAGATGGATTGCTGCAACTGACCAAGGGATGAAAACTTGTCTATGAAGTTGTTGCCAATATTGGATACCCATATATTGCTGGCGTTATCGATGACAACCTCGACAGGCGAAGAGATGCCGTTCGTTAACGTCAGTGTAAGGTTATAAGTTGTATTGGTGTTGTTGGACATGACTGCGTATCCCATAAAGACGTTAAAAGACCGACCATTGCTTTACTAAGCCAAGCGGACGAAAAGCACTGCACAGACAAGTGACGGCTGTTGTAAAAAAATCATTGCATGAAAGCATCGGACTTCTGCAGGGTTGTGATTGCCGCCTATGCGTGATTAAATCCACTATATTAGGCACACAACATTAAAAATAGGTTAAGGGCAATACCACTTCCGACAATATAAAAATGACGTTATCAGTAACCATTAGCCCAAATCCAAGCTGATTAACATCAATCCGGCAAGAAAAACAGATTATTTTGATAGGTTTTTGTTATTTTTAACTAAACTAACCATGCCTGTCAATCAATTAGTGTGCGATTTACCCGGTTCGTTCAAATAAAATATGGCCTATAAATATTAGTTTCGGGCGATACTTTTGGGTGAATATTTAACTGCATGAAAATATAGTTTTTTTGTTGTAAATAGATGCCTAGTTGCCATAATTTCTAAACAGTGCCATAACTGTTTCCAATCAATGATACAAACTGGCTGGCAAAACAACAGGGCAGGCGTATTTGGGCAGATGGTTTATTGCTGGGCCTTAACGTTGTCAGGTCATCGGAGGACAGGTTGTAAACGGATAAAAGTCCGTCAAGCGGTTGTGATTATGCCCTTATTCAGCAAAAAGACGCTGGCATGTGCATAAAAATTTAATTTCCGTCATTTTAGTTGCCCGAATATGGTATCTTCTAGCAATAACGGGCTTCTGCCTAGGCGAGGAGCAAAACGGCATACTAACTATCAATGCCAATCCGCTAGGCAGTGGCTTTTGTGGTTTGGATTATTCAACAGGAGATCACATTTGCTAGGAAAAGTAATCAGGATAGCGACCCGGCAAAGCCCCTTGGCGTTATGGCAAGCTGACTTTGTGGCGGATTTGTTAAGGCAGCGTTATCCTGGGGTCATTACCGAGCGAGTCACAATGGTGACCCGTGGCGATAAGATATTAGATGCCCCTTTAGCCAAAATAGGTGGCAAGGGACTGTTTGTTAAGGAATTGGAACAAGGCATGTTGGAGGGTGTGGCGGATATTGCCGTACATTCAATGAAGGATGTGCCGGTCGATTTTCCGCCGGGATTGCATTTGCCCGCCATACTCAGCCGTGAAGACCCGCGTGATGCCTTTGTTTCCAACCGTTATGCTTGTCTGGCTGATTTGCCGCCCCATGCCAAAATCGGCACGTCCAGCTTGCGTCGGCAATGCCAGATTAAAGAAAAGTTGCCCAATGCACAAATAATCCCCTTGCGGGGCAATGTCAACACGCGGCTTGCTAAGCTGGATGCCGGCGATTATGACGCCATTATATTGGCTTCTGCGGGTTTGCTTAGGCTGGATATGGCAACGCGTATCACCGAATATCTGGATACCGGCATCAGTCTGCCAGCGATAGGGCAGGGTGCCATTGGCATTGAGTGCCGTGTTGACGATGACAGCATCAACCACTTGCTGAGCGGTTTGCATGACGAGGTGACCGGTCTCTGTGTGCGGGCCGAACGCGCCATGAACGCCCGTTTGAATGGTGGTTGCCAAGTGCCCATTGCCGGATTTGCCGAGTGGCAGGGCGACCGCTTATTTATGCGCGGTTTGGTGGGCCATCCTGATGGCAGTGTGCTTTACCGTAGCCAAGGGGCTGGCGAACCTGACCAAGGCGAAAATTTGGGCCGTTCCATTGCTGAAGCATTGTTGGCGCAAGGCGCCGATGAAATCCTGAGTGGCTTATATGGCTGACAGTCTGTCGCCCCAAGCTTTGCAGGGCTTGTCCATATTGGTGACCCGTCCGGCACACCAAGCGGATAATTTGGCGCAGCTCATTGCACTGGCAGGCGGCACTGCTGTCAAATTTCCCACCTTGGCGATAGAAGCCACTGATAATATCAACCAAATTAGGGACACTTTAGCCCGCCTTGACGGCTATCAATGGCTTGTTTTTGTCAGTGCCAATGCAGTAAATTTTGCACTCAAGGCGAATGGTGGCAAAATAAGCTGGTTTAGTCCAATTAATACTGCTGCCATTGGTCAGGCGACCGCCCAAGCGATGCTGTCGGCAGGCTTGCCAGTCGATCTGCTCCCCCAACAGGGTTGCACTTCCGAAGCTTTGTTGGCAATGCCCGCGCTACAGCAAATCAATGGCCATAAGTTTTTGATTGTGCGTGGTGAAGGTGGCCGGGAGTTGTTGGCTGACTGTCTGCGCGAACGCGGTGGCCTCGTTGATTACTTGCCTGTCTACCAGCGGGCAGTGCCCCAGGCCGATACGTCTGCACTGTCCGCCTTACTGACAGACGGCAAATTGGCTGCCATTACGCTGACCAGTGGTGATGCCTTGGAAAATTTACTGGTCATGTTGGCTGGAAATTATGTTCAGCAATTGTTGTTGCTGCCCGTGGTGGTGGTCAGTGCGAGGATCAGGCAAATGGCGGCCGATAAGGGTTTTACCAAGATTATAGTAGCCGATGGCCCTTCCGATAGGGCAGTGCTTGCAGCACTCATCATGTTAATGGGGAAATAGTGTGACGGAAATAAATCAACAACAAGGACAAACGGCTGATGCGCCAGAAAAGGTGCGTCGGTCACGTACGGGTGTGTGGTTTGGCATCATCACGCTGGTCACCATTTTTGCAATTGCCGGAGCAGGTTACTATTTTTTCATGCAGCTCAGGGAGCGGCAAGAGGGGCTAGGCGGTGAGGTCAAGGGCGAGTTGTCAAAGCAGATACATGATTATCAAGCCCAATTGAACGCCATACAAAACCAGTTGGCGGCTTTGCAAGCGGACATTGCTGGCAAAGACACGCATTTTACCAAGACGGTTGCCGATTTTTCCCAACTGCACAGTGAAAAATTGGACAGCACCCGTAAAGAACTCAATGATTCTATACGCTTTATCCAGCGCCAATTGGGCAAGACCCGTGGTGATTGGCTAATGGCGGATGCCGAATACTTGCTAAGCATTGCCAATGAACGCTTGCATTTGATCGGTGACATAAACACCACCAAGGAAGCCTTGGAAGCGGCTGACCAGCGCTTAAGGGAAAGCGGTGACTCGGGGGCGATTAAAATTAGGGAGGAAATAGCCAAAGAAATTGCTATGTTACGCGGTATTGAAGTGCCTGATATGGTGGGTTTGTTTGCGGCTATCCAAACCTTGGAAAGCCGCGTGGATAAATTGGATTTGTTCCTGCCTTATTCGGGCAAGCCGTTCAGCCAGTCTTCAGAACCTGCAAAAACGGTTGAGGACACTGCGCCCGATGCTGAACCAGCTGAACATAACGAATTGCTGGATAGTGCCATAGCAAAACTGCAAGGCGTTGTCACTATCAGGCACTCCGACCAGCCGATTACAGAAATCCTGACACCGGAACAAGCGCAGTTTATCCGCGAGCAATTGCGTTTTAAATTGGAAATGGTCAAGGTGTCGTTGGTGCAGCAAAAAGAAGGGCTGTATGTGGTTAGTATTGCCGATGCGAAAGCTTGGATCGGGCAACATTTCAGAAAAAATGAGGAAGCCAACCTGTTTCTTGGCGAGCTTGACCGTTTCAATGCCGTTAAAATCAGCAGTCATTTCCCCGACATCAGCCTGTCTTTAAAAATGCTCAGGGACATTACCAAATTGCGGCTGGAAACGGACAAGGGTGTAGAATATCCGGCGCAGGTGCAGGAAAAGCAGGCAGATAAAATTGAGGTTGCTGCACCAACAGCACCGGTTGCCGCCATTCCTAATCATCCGCCTGTAACAGCCGACACACCCGCAGCAGACAAACCTGAAGAAATTAAGCCTGAAGAAACCACGCCGGCAGCGGCTCACGTGCCGAAAGAATAATAACTCCAGACCACATTAATGAAAAATAAACTATTTTATTTTCTGGGTGCCTTAATTGTAGCATTTGCAACGGCTTATTCAGCGTATAGTTGGATACAAAGCTATGATAGTGCAGGTTATGTGTTGATGGGCATAGGCAATTGGTCGTTGGAGACCTCGCTGGCGGTATTTGTGGCAACTGAAATCATCACTTTTTTCTTTGCCTATACGTTGTTCCGCACTTTGGGTGTGCTCATCCGCCTACCAGGGCAGCTTAAACGCCGTGGTAAAAATATCAAATTTAACCGTTCACAAGAAGCGCTGATTGCCGGTCTGGTGGATTCCGCTGAAGGCAATTGGGAAAGGGCCGAAGCCATCCTTATCAAACACGCCTCACATAGCGGCGCCCCATTGCTGCATTATTTGACAGCAGCCCGCGCCGCACAATCGCGCGGCGCTTTTGACAAGCGTGACGAGTACCTGAAAAAAGCATCCCATCAGGCTTCTGATAGCAGTGTCGCGGTGGGCTTGACCCAAGCCGAGTTGCATTTGTCCGGCAACCAGTTTGAGGAGGCCTTAAGCACCTTACAAAAACTGCATACCATCAACCCTAGCCACGCCAGCGTCTTGAAGCTATTGCATCAAGTCTACAAGCATCTTGGCGATTGGGAAGCCTTGCATCATTTGTTGCCCTCATTACACAGCAACAAAGTGTTGATGGAAGCTGAAATAAAGCTACTGGAAACCGAAACCTTCAGTGTCCTGCTTAAACAAAGCGCAGCATCCGGTAATGTCCAGGCCATCCGTGGGCTTTGGTCAGACATACCCAACTACATCAGGAAAATCCCCGGCGTATCCGCCATTTTTTTTGCCGCCATGATTAATGTTGGTTCAGGGGCGGACATAGAAGAAGAATTGGCAACCGCCTTGTCAACCTACTGGGACCAAACTTTATTAGTGTTGTTTGGCAACATTGATTCCCACAATCCCGCCAAGCAATTGGCAATGGCAGAAGCTTGGTTGGGTGTGCATCCACAAGATGCCGTGCTGCTGGCGGTGCTGGGCAAGCTAAGCCAAAAATGCACTGAACTGGATAAAGCAGAAACGTATTTATTACAAAGCCTGGCGGTCAGCCCCACAGTACAAGCTTATCAATTATTGGGCGACTTGCGCTATGCCCAAAGCGATACAGAGCAAGCCAGCCTTTGTTACAAACAGGGTTTGGCGTTGGCTTCTAGCGGCATTTAAAGCCAACTGCTCCCTGACACCAGTCGAAACAGGGCTTGCCCTGAGCGTAGTCGAAGGCCTGCCTAAGAAATATAGCTGGATTCTACCACGCCCCATCCGGCTACTTTGCTGATGATAGCCGTCTAAAAGCTGGGTGGCCTGACCGTTATCAGGCCACCCATTTTTTATTGGGGCATTAATTAAGCGTCTGCCTCTTCTTGGTATTTTTCCATCAAATTAAAATTCAAATAGCGGTAAGTGTCATCAGCCGATGCATTGATCTGCTTGGCATAATGCTGATATTCCTCAACCGTGGGGATTTTCCCCAAAATGGAACAGACCGCTGCCAGTTCCGCCGAAGCCAGGAACACATTAGCGCCATTGCCCAAGCGGTTAGGGAAGTTGCGGGTTGAGGTGGACACTACCGTTGCATTTTCCGCCACCCGTGCTTGGTTGCCCATGCACAGCGAACAGCCAGGCATTTCCGTACGCGCCCCCACCTTACCAAAAGTGCCATAATAGCCTTCTTCAACCAATTGGTTTTGGTCCATTTTAGTCGGTGGGGCCACCCATAAGCGGGTCGGTAAGGTGCTGTTATGCTGTTCCAGCAATTTTCCGGCGGCACGGAAATGACCGATATTGGTCATGCAAGAACCCAAGAACACCTCATCTATTGCCGTACCCGCCACGGCTGACAGCGGTTTGATATCGTCGGGGTCATTAGGACAAGCTAGCAGCGGCTCTTTGATGTCATCCATATTGATTTCGATGATTTCAAAATACTCCGCATCCTTATCCGCTGCCAACAGCACAGGGTTGGCCAACCAGTCCTGCATGGCGTTAATACGCCGTAGCAGGGTGCGGGCATCCCCGTAGCCTTGGGCAATCATCCATTGCAACAGGGTGATATTGGAGTTCAAGTATTCACGGATCGGCGCTTCATCCAATTTGATGGTACAACCACCTGCTGAACGTTCAGCCGAGGCATCGGACAATTCAAACGCCTGTTCAACTTTCAATTCCGGCAAGCCCTCAATTTCTAAAATCCGGCCTGAGAACACATTTTTCTTGCCCTGTTTGGCAACCGTCAACAAGCCCTTTTGCAATGCCGCATAAGGTATGGCGTTCACCAAATCCCGCAAGGTGATCCCGGGTTGCAAGCTTCCAGTAAAGCGCACCAATACCGATTCAGGCATGTCCAATGGCATCACCCCAGTGGCGGCGGCAAAGGCAACCAACCCCGAACCCGCCGGAAAAGAAATGCCAATCGGGAAGCGCGTGTGCGAGTCCCCACCGGTACCCACCGTGTCCGGCAGCAACATGCGGTTCAGCCACGAGTGGATAATGCCATCACCCGGGCGTAACGATACCCCGCCACGGTTCATGATGAAATCTGGCAGCGTGTGTTGCATAGCCACGTCCACCGGCTTAGGGTAAGCGGCGGTATGGCAAAACGATTGCAGCACCAAATCCGCAGAAAAGCCCAAACAAGCCAAGTCTTTCAGCTCGTCACGGGTCATCGGCCCGGTGGTGTCTTGCGAGCCGACCGTGGTCATGTGCGGTTCGCAATAAGTGTTAGGGCGCACACCCGCCACGCCACAGGCTTTGCCCACCATTTTTTGCGCCAGCGTATAACCTTTGCCGCTATCTGTTTCGTCCACGGGGCGGACAAATACCGTTGAAGCCGACAAACCTAAGGCCTTACGGGCACGGTCTGTCAGTCCACGCCCGATAATCAGCGGGATACGCCCACCGGCGCGCACTTCATCCAACAACACTTCGGTTTTTAGGCTGAAGCGGCACACCACCTCATCGCTGTCATGACGCGTCACCAGCCCTTGATAAGGGAAAATATCAAGCACATCACCCATCAGCATACGCGACACATCACATTCAAACGGCAATGCCCCCGAATCTTCCATAGTATTGAAGAAAATAGGCGCGATTTTGCCACCGATGCACACCCCGCCATCACGCTTGTTGGGGATAAACGGAATATCATTGCCGATGTACCACAATACCGAATTGGTTGCCGATTTACGCGAAGAACCGGTGCCGACCACATCGCCCACATAAGCGACCGGAAAGCCTTTTTGTTTCAGTTCCGCTATTTGTTGTTCGGCATTGGTGATGCCTTCCCGTGGCATTTTCAACATGGCTTTGGCGTGCAGCGGAATATCGGGGCGTGACCAAGCATCCGGCGCAGGTGACAAATCATCGGTATTGGTTTCGCCAGTGACTTTAAAGACGGTGACGGTCATTTTTTCCGGCACGGCGGGTTTGCTGGTGAACCATTCCGCATCCGCCCATGCTTGCATAACTTGCTTGGCGTAAGGGTTGCCCGCATCAGCTTTGCCTTGTACATCGTGGAAAGCATCAAACACCAGTAAAGTGTGTGCCAGCGCTTTTGCGGCAATGGCGGCGAGTGGGGCGTTATCCAGCAATTCAATCAAGGGGGCCACATTGTAACCACCTAGCATGGTGCCGAGCAATTCGGTGGCGTCTTCGGGCGTTAAGATGGGCGAAGTGCTTTCGCCTTTGGCAATAGCGGTCAAGAACCCCGCTTTGACATACGCGGCTTCATCAACACCAGCGGGAATACGATTAGCCAGCAAATCGAGCAGATAGGCTTCCTCACCAGCAGGGGGCTGTTTGATAAGATTGCATAACGCGTCGGTTTGCCCGGCATCAAGCGGTTTAGGAACGATACCTTCAGCGGCACGTTCCGCTATTTGTTTCCGATAATTTTCTAGCATGGTTGGTTTCCTTGGACAGTGTCTAGTACAAATACGAAGGGGGGGTTAGGGAAGTGGCAATGCGTGGCTTTACCCACGCACTAGGATGTCATTAAATATCTTATATTCAACCCATAAGTGCAATCGAAAATTCACCCAAAGCAAAAATAGTCCTCGGCAAACTGCCGATAGGTCTTGTTCCCACAACAGGCAGCTAGGATGAAGCCGCACATTGGCAAGACGCGGCCACCACAGCCAAGTGCCTTGGTTGAGGGTAGCCAAAGCCCCGCAACACAAAGCGCCCGATCATTTGATTGTCTACTCAAATGAATTAGCTATTTTCATAAAAAACACTTGAGTGCAATATGGCTATGTAGTCAACTATATCGCGATAGCAATAAAGTGACAGCCGTGTTAAATGTAACGGATACACTGGCAAATAATTGCTTATCGCCCTCTCATTGTTAACTTAATTTTGCAGGAACTTATTTTATGAAGCAATTAAAACATCTTGCCCTGGCGGCATCCCTGCTAATGGGGTCACAGGCGGCGAATGCCATCACTCCATGGGCAAACGGCGCGCCTTATGTCACCGTCTATATTTCTGGTGCAGTGGCGCAAACCAATGCATACACCCAAGCGGTCACAACGGTGCTGGCCCAAACAGGCACTGTAGACACCTTCAATGATGTCGATCCCACTAATGCCAACGCCGTCGGTTCTCGTTGGACAGCCCATTATTTTGTTGGCAGCGCCAATCTGGGTAGCGCACTGCAAGGCAAAAACATCCTGTTGGTCAGACGCACCGTAGGCGGTTCTGGTGATGGTGTTATCCCCTTGGTTGCGGGCCTATCATTGGAGCATTTGAATATCGCCAACTTGCCTGCCAGTGCATGGACGGCAGCTACTAGTAATGGTGCTGTTGTACCCCAATCTTGGACTGCGTCTATCACCCAAAGCAACGCGACCACTTATCTCAGCCTAGTAGGCTCCGATGCAGGTATTATCGCTGTTGACCCTTATATCTTGTTAAAACCCGGCACCGCCAATTATCCTGCCCCAGCCAATGCCCTGATCACTGGCTTGCCCGTACCCAACTGGCCTACCAACATAACTACCTTGCCGACAGCATTTGTTGTCAACCCTCTCGGCGGTTTGACTTATGGCATAGCCGTAACCCTGGACTTGTATAAGGTGCTGCAAGCCGCGCAAAAACGTGCCGGCACTTTGCCTAGCACGGTTGCCATAGGCAGTTATTCTGAAGCCAGTATGCCTAGCCTTAGCCATGAATTTATCGGTTCATTGATGGCCGGTAAAATTGGTGCTTGGGATCAAGTGCAGATCGTTGACACGACTAATAACAATAAAGTCATTAGCCTGAACGATACTGCCATTTTGAATGATGCCGGTGTTGCCCAGCCTTACAAAGAATCGACCACCGGAAAAAACCTGACTCCCGTTGCGGTAGCTTTGCGGAATGATGGTGCGGCAACCTTTGTGATAGCCAACTCGGTGTTTTTGGGTTATCCGGCAAATGCCAACGCAGCCAGCCCAGCCTTGCCGACTGCCAACGACCCTGCGGATGAAGATGCTGCGCTGCCGATTGTCAAAGAACCCATTATTGTTTCAGCCACCGGCACTCTGTTGTCGGATTGGCAGAACGGCACCAATGCCTTGGGCTTCAATAATGTCCAAGTCGGTACGTCGGGCGGAAAACCTGTTTATGCAAACCGTTGGGGTATAGCACTTAACTCGGCTGACCGGAACAATAAAGTAAGTGCCGCTGGTACAGGCGGCGATCCGTGGCGCTATGTCAAGATTGACGGTTACGCACCTACCTTAATTAACGTGGCGGCTGGTGATTATGATTATTGGGCGGAAGGGACGCTGCTTTATAAAGGCGGCCTGAATGCCAAAAAACTGACCGTCGCGAGTGCTTTGGCCCAAGCCATGGGTAGTCCGACCGTTATTGCGCCTGCCAACACCACCCAGCCTTGGGGGCAAACCGGCGCTTTTGCAACGGCGGCAGACCCGCGCAAATTTACCCCCAGTGTGCCTTTCAATCCGTCTAATCCTGTCGTGCCTTATTCACATTACATCAATGGCAAGTTACATACAGAAATCGCACCGGTCATTAACCCAAGTGGCCTGGATACGCCCAGCGTCCAAATGAAATAAGCAACTGCTTATAATCTGGCTAACACCTGTTGCCCCAGCAACAGCCGCTGCTGTTTGGCTGTTTCTGGGGCAACATTTTTGTTTTGTTTGCCGGTAAAATACTTACAAGTCATTGATGTTATTTGTGGCACAAAATTTGCTTTAGTTTATATTTAAAGTGCTATTGGCAATCATAGGCTGGTGGGACGCTTTCATTTAAACATTTCAGCAATTATTCTGTGTATTAATGAAGAACTTTGCATTATTCGCATGGCTTGGCTTAAGTGGTTTGTCATTTTCGCCTGATTTGTGGGCGGACGGGCAAGCTGCCGCCACTGCTCCTGTTACAGGACAATTGCCAACCGAGGCGGCACAGGCCGCTGCCGAATCCTTCGACATGTTGGAAATGCAAGTGGATGGTAATTCCACGCTTGACCAACAGCTCATAGAAAAAACCTTATACCCGTTCCTCGGCAATGCCAAAACTGTGGCTGATGTGGAAAAAGCTCGGCAAACACTGGAAGCCTTATATAAAGACAAAGGCTATCCTACCGTTTTGGTTGAAATACCCGAGCAAGATATTGTTGGTGGCTTAGTGCATTTGCAAGTGGTGGAGGGCAAGGTGGAGCGGCTTAAAATCACCGGTTCCCATTACTATCATCTCGATAAAATACGCAACAAAGTACCTGCCCTGGCAGCAGGGCAAGTGCCTTACATGCCTGCTGTCCAAGAGCAAATGGCTGATTTGGGCAAACAATCGGCGGACCGCCAGGTCACCCCTATTTTCCGCGCCGGTTCCACACCCGGCAAGACCGAAGTGGAACTGCGGGTAAAAGACCAATTGCCGGTGCATGGCAGTTTGGAACTCAATGGGCGTAACTCAGAACACACCTCCCGCACCCGTCTGATCGGCTCCATCCGTTATGACAACCTTTGGCAAATGTTCCATAGTGCATCCTTGCAATATCAGGTTTCACCGGAAAACAACAACGAAGTTGAAGTTTGGTCAGGCACTTACGTCATGCCCACTGGCTGGGCGGATACCCGTTTGTCAATGTATGGCATAGGCATCAGTTCCAATACCCAACTGGGTGCAAGTATTGGTAGCTTGTCAGTGGTGGGTACAGGCATCATTTTCGGGGCGCGTTTGATCAAACCGTTGCCGGGGATCAATGCTTATAGTCATAGTCTCAGTTTTGGGCTGGACACCAAGTCATTCAATCAGGGAGTCAGCCAACAAGGACAAGACCAAAAAGCCTCACCGGTCAGCTACATGCCCTTTTTGCTGGGTTACGACACCAGCTGGCGCTACCCGGGCGCGACCACCACCTTCAACTCGGCGCTGCATCTTTCCATACGCGGCTTAGGCAGTGATCAGGCAGAGTTCGCTAATAGGCGTTTTAAGGCAACCGCTAATTTTGCCTATCTCACTTCCGAGCTAAAACACCTGCGCGAATTGCCTTGGGATATGCGCCTGGCTACCCGCGCGTCCGGTCAGGTCACCAACACCCCATTGATCAGCAATGAACAATTTTCGGCGGGTGGCCCGCAAACGGTGCGTGGCTATCACCAAACCCAACAATTGGGCGATGACGGCGTTAACCTGTCGGTTGAGCTGCAAAGTCCACAGCTTAAACGGAAAGATTGGGAGTTCGCCCAAAACTTGCGGCTGCATGGCTTTTTTGACTACGCCTATTTATGGATTGAACATCCCTTGGCGCCTAGTCCTGGCCATTACCGGCTTGCCGGAACGGGAGCTGGCTTGCGGCTACAGTTTTTTAAACATTGGTTGGGTGAATTCGACTGGGCTTATCCGTTAGAAAAACAAGGCTCTGTTAATGTCGGCACACAACGTGTTGATTTCCGTTTGGCTTATGACTTTTAGGGGATGGCTATGGTTAAGCAGCGTACGCAACATTTCAACTTGGCAACCAAACCTTTAGTATTGGCAATCCGCGCCTTAATTGCTGGCGGCTTGGCTGTGTCAGGTGGTGTGCAAACCGCACGGGCGGAACTGCCGATACCCACGTTATCCAATTCTCCAGCCGATATTGCCAGTCAAGGTAGCGCAACACTGTCCATTGACCATAATGCAATGACTATAAACCAGACCACTGATAAAGCCAGCATTGATTGGCAAAGTTTTAATATCGGTTCCGACAGTAGTGTGCATTTTAACCAGCCGTCATCAACATCTGTTGCATTGAACAACATACATCAAGCGAATGCCAGCCAAATATTAGGGTCATTAACCGCCAATGGTCAAGTCTATCTGGTCAACCAAAATGGCTTTGTGTTTGGCCAAAACTCCCAAGTGAATGTCAATTCATTGGTGGCCACCACCTTGGGCATAACAGAGGCCACCTTTAAGAACGGCCTGACCAATGCTTTCGACACCAGTGGTCAAGCGGCACTGCAAGGCAGTGGGGCCATTTACCTGCAAGACAGCAAGGGCAACAACATCCTTGACCAAAACGGCAATAAAATAAAAATTGAGATTTTTATTGACCAAGGTGCACACATACAAACCAACGCCTCAGGCGGGCGGGTGGTCATTGCCGCGCCTGTCGTTGACAATGCCGGCACCATAACCACCCCGGAAGGGCAAACTATCCTGACGGCGGCAACCGATAAGGTATATTTTCAGGAAGCTGGCAGCAATTCCGGCATTCGTGGCTTGCTGGTGGAAGTGGGCACCGGCGGGGAAGTGCTAAACACCGGCAAAATTTTGGCGCAGCAAGGCAACGCCAGTTTGATGGGCTTTGCGGTCAATCAACAAGGCATAGTATCGGCAACCACCTCGGTCAATCTTAACGGCTCGGTCAGTTTGGTGGCTAGCGAAGGCATCCAAGACCCCACCAGCACAGGCGGCAAGTTATTGCCGAGGTCGACGGTCAGGGCTGCCGACATTGGCGATGGCTTAGGCACTAACGCAACTGTCACGCTGGGTAGTGGTAGTCTCACCAGTGTGGAATTGGATGCCAATAAAACCACCACTGCCATTGATGCCCAAGCACAAAGCCGCTCGCAGATACAAATCAGCGGTCATAATGTCAACGTGGAAAGCAATGCCACGGTGCGTGCCAAATCCGGTGATATTGCCATTACCGCCGTCGATGACCCCACTAACCCCACTGGCAAAGGTGATGCACGGGTGTTTGTGGCATCGGATGCCGTGATCGATGCTTCCGGGGTGAAAAATGTTCCCGTATCGATTGACCAAAATATCGTGCAAGTGCAGTTAATGGGCAATGAACTGCGTGATTCCCCTTTGCAACGTAATGGCATATTGTATGGGCAAACAGTCAGTGTTGATGTTCGCGATGCCACGCTCAAGTATGACACTAACGGCAATCTGTTAAGCGCGACCATTCCGATTGCGGACATCACTGGGGCTGTGGAGCGCATTGCCCGTAACATTGACCAACGCAGCATTTCAGGCGGCATCATAGATATAACCTCAAGCGGTGACGTGGTGACCCAATCGGGCAGTATGATAGATTTTTCTGGTGGCTCGGTTGCGTATCAAGGGGGCATGGTGCAGACCACCCAATTGATGAGCGGCGGTCAAGTGTATGACATTGCCACCGCTGACCCTAACCGCCATTACGACAGCATCGTTGGCTTGGTTGTTGCCAATTACCCGCAATGGAGCTATAGCGATACTTGGGCCATTCCGGGGTTGACCAATAACCACTATGAGGCCGGTTATAGCCAAGGTGCGGCAGGTGGCACTGTTAATATTTCCGCTTACGAAGCGGCATTGAACGGCTCGCTGAATGGTGCCATCATTGCCGGCACTTATCAGCGCACCGCCGCACAATTGGCTACGGGCAGCACTTTTGCGCTGGATTTAAGCAATAACAATTTATACAGCGTACAAGATATAGTCTTCAGCCAAAATCCCATTGTAGCGAACATAGCTGTCGACCAGCCAATTCCCAGAAAATCGCCCGGTTCAACGGATGCTTCAGCGTTAGTCCTTAATGCCGATTTGTTTAAACAATCGGGCATCAGCAATGTCAGCATCAAAACCAATGGCGCGATCAGTCTGCAAAATGGCGCACAAATGGCCTTGCCTGATTTTGGCTCGCTTAATCTTGCCGCCACCCATTTTGCTGTAGAAGGGTCAATTGTCGCCCCATCCGGTAGCGTTAATCTCAAGCCCATCTCGGTGGGGGGGCAGTTATCACCCGCAGACATCATATTGGGCAGTTCGGCGCAAATTGATGTGGCGGGGTTGTGGGCCAATGACCTGCTGGACGGTCAGCCGGGCCATAACTTGGGGATTATTGCCAACAATGGCGGTTCAGTCAGTTTGGTGGCGGAGCAGGGCAATTTGGATTTGCAGAAGGGCAGCCTTGTTGATGTCAGTGGTGGTGCTTATTTGAATGGTCAGGGGCAAGTGAGTGCCGGTAAAGGCGGTCGCATTAGTTTGACCGCAGCCACCGACTACAGCGGCGGTGGTCCTTCCAGTTTGATCCTTGATGGCAAACTGTCCGGTTGGGCTATCAGTCAAGGTGGCAGCTTGGCAATCAGCACCAATGAAGTGTTCATTGGCCCAGCGAGTGCTGCCCCCACCCATCCGGGGTCAGGCACCACACCCTTGCTGCTTAGCCCCGCTTTCTTTCAGCAAAATGGCTTTGCCAATTATAGCCTGACGGCTAATCTTTATGGCTTGACGGTTGCCAGTGACCTCAATATCACACCCCAGCAATACAACGTGCAACTGGACAGTAACCTTGCCTCCCAAGCCACCGGCAGTAAATTGACCAGTTTCAGCACCGAGGTGTTGTTGTCGGACAGTATCCGCAAGCCTACCAACCTCACGCTATCTATGAGTGAGCTGTTGGCCCAAGACACCGCACAATCCCTTAATATCGGTAAAAATACCTTAATCCAGACCGATGCCGGTGGTTCAGTCACGCTTAATTCTGACACTTCAGTATATGTTGATGGCACCATCAATACACCGGGCGGTAATATCGCCATTAATATCAACACCCCCAGCAGTGGTGACCAAGGATTCTTTGCCTCGCAAGGTATCTGGCTAGGCGCAAACAGCCAGTTATTGGCGGCGGGGGTGTTCCAACCCGCCTTGAACACCACCGGTCTGCAAACCGGTACTGTCATGGCCGGTGGCACAGTGGCATTGACTGCCAATCGTGGCTATATTGTCGCCCGTCGTGGTTCGGTTATTGATGTGTCGGGCAGCAGCCAAAACTTAGATTACCAGACATCCACCGGTAATGTGCTGTCAATGCCGATTGCCTCACAAGGTGGCACCATCAATTTGCAGGCCGGTGAAGGCATGTTGATGGACGGCACATTAACAGCACACTCCGGCGGTCAAGGGGTCGCGGGCGGCACATTAAGTGTCAATATGAGTCCCGGTTTGCGTAACAAACCGCAGATACCGATTAGTGGCGGGCTGTTCCCCGATGACATTAACCCTGATATGCCGGTCAGCATAGTCTTGTCCAATATCAAGTCGATCATACCCGCCAACTTGGCTGAAGGCGGCGCTATTGACGCGCAAAAATTCAGTGGCAGGGCTTATTTTGATGCCTTACAACTCAATCAGGGCGGTTTTGGATCATTACTGTTCAAAACCGATGTATTAGGTGCCAGCGGCAATTATGCCGGCACTATCCAGTTTGATGGCAATGTGCAACTGCAAGCCAGCCAGCAGATCGTGCTTGATGCGCCAACACTGAGGACCAGCAACGGTCAAGTCACCCTCAATAGCGATTATGCCAAACTGGGTTCCAGTCAAAGCCGTATCGACACTGACTTGGGCAATGGCACATTTTCCACCACCTTGGCACCGGATGCCAGAACCGGTGCTGGCAAGTTCACCGTTAATGCCCAAGGGATTGACCTGATTGGTGGTTTAAGTTTTAACGGGTTTGGCAATGTCAAATTGAACAGCCAAGGCGATTTGCGCATGATGGGTATCCGCATCGACCCCAACACCAAAGATTATTTGGGCGAACTGAATTTGGCAGGCAACTTGACCCTCGCCGCTAGCCAGATTTATCCCGCCACGCTCACCAATTACACTTTGGCGGTCAGTGGCGACAGCAACACCACAGTCACTATCAAAGCCAATGGCAACACCCCCGCTCCAGTGTATTCGGCAGGAGGCACACTGACCATCAATGCCCCCAATATTATCCAGCAGGGGGTGTTGGAAGCGCCTTTCGGTGCATTGGCACTCAACGCGGCTGATAATTTGACTTTGGCGGCAGGCAGTGTGACCTCGGTATCAGGTAATGGCCTGACCGTGCCGTTTGGTGTCGGTTCGGCAGGTTTGAATTGGCTTTACCCATTAGACAGCACCGGCAGCAACAATATTGTCATTAGCAGCCCGCCGCAAAAGCAAATTGCCTTAACTGGCAAAAACGTGGCTTTGAACAGCGGTGCCAAAGTCAACCTGTCGGGAGGTGGTGATCTGTATGCCTACGAATTTATCACGGGTCTGGGCGGCTCCAATGATGTGTTAAATCCTAACGCCACGGGCTATGTGCAGAACTATGCGGTCATACCCAGTTTGGGCAATGCCCTGACACCTTATGACCCACAGCTGTTCCCGTCATCGGGTTTGAGCGTCGGGGAAAGTGTCTATTTAGGGGCTGGCTCAGTGCTTGCCGCCGGATGGTATACCTTGTTGCCAGCCCATTACGCATTATTGCCTGGCGCCTATCTGATCACCCCACAAACCGCTTCGGCCTTGCAAAACATGCTGCCCGGGCAAACCACCACCAATCTGGCCGGAGCAACTGTTGTTGCAGGCCGCTATGGCGATCCCAGTGCAGGCACCGCCCAAGCGATCTGGCAAGGCTTTGCTGTTCAAGCGGGCAATGTGGCCCGCAGCTACTCCCAGTACACTGATTACTCGGCGAACGCCTTTTTTGCCAGTGCCGCTGCTGGTGCCATAACAGGGTCATTGCCTAACGATGCCGGTAGCTTGGCTATTTCTGCACAAACCGGTTTGACTTTAGGTGCCCAGTTGTCGGCCACCCCCGCTGGCAATGGACTGGGTGGCGAGGTTGACATTAGCGCCACTAACTTGGCCATTGTGGTTAGGCGGCAAGATGTAACCGCCAGTACACCCGGCACCGTCAGCTTGTTTGCCGGTGACCTGAACCAACTTAACGCCCCCAGTTTATTGTTGGGCGGACTCCGCAACAAGACCAGCGCCGGACAAAATATCACGGTGACTGCACAAAACTTGACCATTGCTAACAATGTCGATTTAAAAGGCAGCGAGTTGCTATTGGCGGCAAATAACGAAATCTTAGTCAAATCGGGTGCTATCATCGAAACCACGGGCAACAAAAGCATCCATGCCGGGGTTGGCCTGACTGTCGCAAACCAAGGCAACACCAACAGCGACGGTGCTTTAGTGCGCTTGTCGTCGTTCGGTCAGATTACCGTCAATCGTGACCAGGCAGTGACCGGCACGCTCGGTTCATTGGTTGTTGAAAGTGGTGCACAGTTAAAATCTAACAATGCTATGTTACTGGATTCCACTGACAACACCACCTTCAATGGTCAAATTGACATGCATGGTGGTTCATTGGCCTTAGCTGCCAGCAGTATCAGTCTGGGCAATGCCCCCGCCAACACCAGCGGTTTGGTGTTATCCGACACGCAATTGGTGCTGGACCAACTGTCGCTGACCAGTACCAGCAATATCAACATTTATGGCGGTGTCACGGTCAATGCCGGTATTATCAATATAGATGCCGCGCAAATTGACGGCTTCAACAGTGCCGGGTCAACCGTATCCGGCGCATCGTTGAATGCCAATGCCATCAGCCTGACCAACAGCCAAGCCACTGCCGGTGCAGTAGGCACTGGCAACGGCACGCTAACGCTGAATGCCAACGAAATCCAGCTGGGCAGCGGACAGTATGCCATCACTGGCTTTAGTAAGGTGAACCTGAATGGTACAACGGACATCAAAGGCTTGGGGCATACAGTCGACCCCGTGACCGGCCTAAGCTCATTGGTGGCGGCAGGCACGTTGAGTGTTGCCGGTGATTTAAACTTGACTGCCGGTCATTTTATCGGTGATGCGGGGGCAACCACCTCGGTCGATGCCAGTGGCCATAACATCACTATAGCTGCATCAGGCACCGATAATCCGGCTTGGACGGAAGGCTTAGGCGTCAGTTGGACAATCACCGGAGACGCCATCACCAGCAGCGGACGTTTTGATTTGCCCTCGGGCATCCTAAAAATGACCGCACTGAAAGGCGATATTGACCTTAACAGCGGCTCACGCTTGGATGTGTCAGGGCGTGCCGTCAGCTTTGACAACATCAATAAATATTCGCCCGGCGGTAATGTCTCTTTATCGGCCAATAGCGGCAACATTGTTGTTGCCGAGGGTGCCAGCATTAATGTCGCGGGGGCTATTGCTGGTACGCGCCAAGCCAGTGCTGCCGGTTCGCTGGCCATCAATGCAGCCAAAGGGGCGCTGGTTATCAACACCGCGAAAGGCACGACTGACTGGAGCAATGCGGTCACCGCTTTAGCGGGCGCACAAGCCAACAGTGCTTTTAAACAAGGCCAGTTCCAATTGGCGGTCAATAGTTTGGATACCGCGGCCTTCTCGGCACTAAACAGTAACTTGACCAAGGCCGGATTTACTGGAGCGTTCAGTCTGGAGCAGCAAAACGGCGATATCACTATTGCCAAGACTGATGTTGTCAACGCCCAGCAAATCACCTTACTGGCAGACCAAGGCCATGTCACAGTAAATGGCACCCTCAATGCCAGCGCTGCCAATGCCGGTCAAATCAGCGTTTATGGACGCAATGGCATTACCTTAAGCGGCACCGGCAAGATTCTCGCCACTGCCAGCACGGCTGGCGCGGCAGGTGGGCAAGTCACCTTGGATACCGTGCACCGTGATGATACCGGCAGTGGTTTGCTGGATTTGTCGCAAACCGGCGGGCTTATCAATGTGTCCGGCGGGGCCAATGGCGCAGGCGGTTCGGTGCATTTACGGACAGGACGCGATGATGTGCTGGATACTGTTAATGTCACCGCCATCAACAGCAAAATCCAAGGTGCAGACCCGCTTAAAACGGCGTTGGAAGCCACCCGTGTTTATGACGGGCAATCGGTCATTACAGCCGACACTATCACTGCTTGGCAAACCGACACCAGCAACTTCATGGGCAACGCCCCAGTGCTGGCCAATGCTTCTGGCGCAACCATTGAGTTGCTGCCGGGGCTGGAAATCCGTAGCAGTGGCGATCTGACCCTTCAGGACACTTGGGATTTTATGGGTTGGCGCTACACCGACAGCCAAGGCAACCAGACGTTACCGGGATTCCTGACTTTGCGGGCCGGTGGCAACCTGAACATTGACAATACCATCACCGATGGTTTTGCCACCACCTATTTGCCAGGCCAATCCTACATACAATTCCAAAATGTCTTACAGCCAGGACAGTCATGGAGCTACCATCTGATCGCCCAAGGTGATGTCAATTTGGCCAGCGATTACCAAGGTTTAGACCCTTATGGCTCGGGCAGCACCGTCACCAGTCAGGTTATGGTCAGGACAGGTACGGGTGATATCAACATCAATGCCGGTGGCAGCATTAATTTTGTTGCCGATGCCAACAACCCAACCTTAGCGGCTGCCGTCTACACCATGGGCACTACCGCCCCCTATACATTGAGCCAACTATTGTCCGGTGCTGTGCCC
>Ga0007882_10000187_pt1 | contig 36208 bp, 37 predicted proteins | sample CryBogCBH12Aug01_FD_71195 | JGI IMG/M metagenome (GOLD analysis project Ga0007882, IMG submission 71195) | Freshwater microbial communities from Crystal Bog, Wisconsin, USA - CBH12Aug09.1 | ecosystem: Environmental > Aquatic > Freshwater > Lake | place: Crystal Bog, Wisconsin, USA | collected... | reverse complement strand
GTTTTCCACTTCATAGGCCAAGGCGACATGGCCTCTCAGGTCGTCATTGTATTGAGTGAAAATGATCAGCGAATGGGGCGGAAGGGTGTGTGACCTGGCAAGAATTTCTTCGTAAGACCGGCCGGTAGTATATTCAAAATTCAGTTTTTTATCCCAGCCGGCCGCCGCCCTGGCGGAAGCCTCGGCCATGCGGCGATCGGCCGGGCTGCTGCCAGAAACGAACAACACATTTTTGGTCTCAGGAAAGATCTGAACCGCCCGTTCCAAGGTGCCGGAAATGTCGAAATTGGCCAGGAGACTGACAATATACCGGTCGCGCGCACTCGCCTCCGATGGCGCCGGAGCCTGGACGGAAACCACCGGCCTGCCGGGAGCAAGTCCAAGGCCGTCCTGGAGCAGGAACTCAAGGGCGGGCTGTTGCACTGTAACAATAAGGCCGATGTCCCGTCTGGCGTATTTCCGGTTGAGTGACTGCATCAGCCTTACCCGGTAATCCGGATCCCGGTTGCGCTCCAGATCCAGATACTCAAAATACAAATCGCTCACGGCGACGCCGCGGGCGGTCATCGCCGACAAAAACCCGTCGCTGAAGATTTCAACGCCGCGGCCACCATATCCGTAGGAATAAAGCACCAGCACATAGGGAGAGGTTCCGGCCGGCGCGGGATGTTCCGCAACCTGCGCGAGAACCCGGCCGGACAATCCGATCATCACCGAGATGATGAGCAGAAAGGTCCTGCGCAACTTGTGTCTGGCGATTCTCCGCACGACCAATAGCATCGCCAACCCCATGCAGTCCGAGACGGATTTATCAGGCTGGACGCTTAGTTAACTTATGCCGTCGGGTAGAATAATGCTATTTATGATTTATTATAAGGGTGAATTGCCCCCGAAGGCATGACATTAGCCGATAGTAAGCACCGTCATCTGTTGGTGTTGTCCATGTCGACGGCTATTTCCAGGATGAATACGCCACCTGTTTCGTCGCGGTTGACCTGGCCGCAGACCGAGTGGCCGGCTTTTACACACTGTCATCCAGCAGCGTGCCGTTAACCGAAGTCCCGGAACCCCTGGCAAAGAAACTGCCGCGGTATCCGGTTGTCCCGGCGGCGCTGATCGGCTGGCTTGGCCGCCATAGCGATTATCGCGGACTTGGCCACGGCGAAGCCTTGCTGTTCGACGCCATCAATAGGGTGGCGACGGCACCTCTTGGCACTCACGCGATCTTTGCCGATGCTATCGACGACAGGGCTGCATCCTTTTACGCGGCCTTCGGATTCACAGCTTTGATCTCGCGACCACGAACGCTCTATCTGCCGATGGCGACTGCGTTATCCCTGTTGGCGTCCGAACCTTAGAGGCATTGGGTGAAACCGGACCATAACCTCGGGCAATTCCTCGCGAGGCGCGCAGCGCCGTGGCGATCCATCTGGCCGCAGTGACGGCGACGGTGGGCCCCTGCCCGAGGGTGCGGCAAAGACCGGCAGGGACGCCGGTCCTACTGAAAGAAAATTTGAAATCCACACGAAGGCGGGAAGACACGAAGATCAAATCTTCTTTTTTCCTTCGCGTCTTCGAGTCTTCTTGTTGAAACAGACATTTTTGTGCGTCTGGCGGATGGGGTGGGATTGGCTCCGCTCTGCTCCGCCAGTTCGGCCGCGCGCCGTCAGCGCGGCCTCACCGAACCCCTGTGGGGCCTTCAACTCTACCGCTTCCGCCAGACGGACAAGGCCCCCTGGTGGGGGCCTTGTCCGTCTGGCGGATGGGGTGGGATTCGAACCCACGGTAGGCTTGCACCTACGCCGGTTTTCAAGACCGGTGCCTTAAACCGCTCGGCCACCCATCCAACTATTTGAAATCGTATTGCTTTCTGTCTTTCCGATGAGAGCCGAAATGGCCTTTGCAACCCGATTTGCAACCCAACGCTATCACTTCGCATCCAGAGCCTTCCGAAGGGCGACGTCAACCTGCTTGGCAACGTCCTCCTGAAGGCCCGGTAGGACATGGCTGTATACATCAAGCGTGATGGCGACGGAAGCATGCCCGGCGCGTTCGCTTGCAACTTTTGGATTCACCCCGGCCGCCAGAAGGTGGCTCAGGTGCGTGTGTCGCAAATCATGGAATCGGATGCGTCGAACGCCAACTCGGGCAATCATGCGGGAAAATTCGTGGGTGAGGGAGCGTGGCTGGAGCGGTTGGCCATCGAGGCGGCAGACGACGAGGGACTCAGGGTCTTTGCCCAATCCCAACGTCAGCCGAAGCTCGGCCTGTTGTTTCCAGTGTTCCCGTAATTCTTCGATTGCGTAGGAGGGCAGGGTGATCGTCCTGCGGCTCCTGTCCGTCTTCGGCTCCTTGAAATTTAATGTGGTGCGCGTCTGCTCAAGGGTCCGAACGACCTGTAGCCGTCCGGCATCTAAATCAACATCGCGCCAACGGAGGGCGAGAATTTCCCCTCGGCGCATCCCGGTGGTGACGGCGAGGAGAACCGGGATATAGACCTGGGTATGGGCAATCGACCGGAGCAACTTTGCCGAATCGGCCTGGTCGAGGATCCGCATTTCCTTCCGAACCGGCCGTGGCGCATCGACCGCGTCCACGGGATTGGTCACCAGTAGTTGCCAGCGAACCGCCTGACGTAAAGCCGCCTTCAAGACCCGGTGGTGATGTTTCACTGTCAGCGCAGACAATCCGCCTTTACTGTTCCGGCGCCCACTGTCCAGCGCCTGCGAATAGCATGCCTGAATGTGCAGCGGCGAAAGCTTGCGGAGCAAATGGGCGCCAAGGCTGGGAATCAGGTGTTTATTCACGATCTCAGCATAACGCTCGTAAGTCTTTGGCGAGACGCCGTGTCGCGCCGAGTCGTTCAACCATTGTGTGAGGTAAGCCGCGACGGTGAGCTTGCTCGGCTCGATATACTTTTCATTGTCCAACTGGGTCAAAAGACGGCGGCATTCTTTTTCTGCATCACGCTTGGTACCATGCACAGTATGCCATTTTGACCGGCGTTTACCTGTAACCGGGTTGGCGCCGATATCGATCTTGATCGCCCAAGATTTTTCGCCGCGCTGGCGGATGTGACCCTTAGACATCTTCTGCCTCGTCAGATTTCTCCGCCATGATCGCCTGAACTTGTCCGGCGAGTTTCTGAAATGGGGTGCGGTTCAGAGAGGCAGATATTGAGATTGCAGGTTCTTGCCATGCTGGACCACGAAATTTGACTAATTGCGTATTACCATCGTCATCTTCGTATGTAATTGCAGCAAAATCAGAAGTTCTTGAAACAGTAATTTGAGAGACAAGTATTGACGCTGCCTTCTGCGTTAGAATATAAGTAATAAAAGCGAGAAGGGTTTTCAGACCGGGATGCTCGAAATTATCAGGAATATCTGCCAATTCAGACTCGGCTAGGATCCGCGTTCTCTCTACTGACTCTGTCAGCCGATCTGACGCAAGAACGGACAATATCAAAAGGGCGATACCTGGGGCAGTTGCCCTGACCCCGCTTCCCGGGCCGCGCCCTTCATTGGCATTAAGCAATCCTTCACGCACCAAGGCGCGTTGGCGCTCATAAAGCGCGGCGGCCGACATCCCGAGAATGCTTGCAAGTATCGGGGTGTAGCCCTTGAGAGAAGGCATTCGCTAGCTCCGCATTCGTGACGAGACGATACTAATCGGGAGCAGTGGTGGACGTCCACCTTTTTTTATTGTGCCGACCGTCGATTCAGATTAATGGTGAATGATCACCACCATTTAAGGAAATCGATATGGAACCGAACCTCTCACCCAAAACCTACACGATAGAGCAGGCAGCGAAGCTCCTGGGGGTAGGAAGGAACCTAGCTTATGAGGCCGCCAAAGTTGGGCAGTTGCCGACCATCAAGATCGGAAAGCGCCTTTTGGTTCCCCGGATCGCATTGGATCGGATCCTGAGCGAAGGGGAGTTGGCTTAGGCATGATTGGGGTCAAAGCTGCCGCCGTAGTCTATGCCGCTCGTGGCTGGCGAGTGTTCCCGATGTCGATCTTCAAGAAGAACCCTACCAGCAACTGCTGGTCCGACGCCACCGCCGCCGCCGGCGAGAAATTGCTGACGAGTTCTTTATCCCATCCAGTCCACGTCTGCTGGTCCGGCGCGAACCTTTTCCCGGCCCTCCCACCGCCACGGCGTTCACCTTGGCCCAATTCGCCGGTATCGGAGGGGAAATGATATGATGCGCAACCGCTTCCTGGTTTTAGCCGAGGTCGACACCGACGGCGCCATTAAGCCCATCTGCGTCGTCGGTCAGGCCGCGAAGACACTATTGGCCCTGGCCGAGGTAGGGGCGAACGGCGTTACCGCGCTGGAGGTATCCTCTTGGGCGCTCAGGCTGGCGGCGTACACACACGACCTACGCCGGAAGCATGGTTTGACCATCGCCACCGAACGCGAGGCCCATCCCGGTGTCTGGCACGGGCGTCACATCCTGCTGGACACGTTGAAAATCCCGAGTGACAGCGATGACGGGACTGCACCATTTGCCGAGGAGTCGGCGAGGGGGGCCTCATGAGCGGCGGGTTTTACCAAATGCACAGGGAGTGGATGGATAACCCCGCACTGGGCGGATTACGGGAAAAGTATTGCCGTCGGGCGGCATGGTGCTGGCTCATCGAAAATGCGGCCTGGAAGCCGCGCACGGTGGCGATTGGTGGGCGCCGGGTGGAACTTCTGAGAGGGCAATTAACTGCGTCTACGCGGTTTCTCGCGAAGGCCTGGAAGTGGAGTGAACCGGCGGTTCGACGATTCGTCGAGCGGTTGAAAACCGAAGCGATGATAGGCGTGGAGACCGACGCAGGGCAGATGGTCATAACTATTTGTAATTACAATAAATATCAAGCCCCAACAGGGGCAACCGACGCAGCATCCGACGCAGCATCCGACGCGGAAGTGACGCAGGGTCGACGCAAATCAAAGAATGGAAGAAAGGAAAAACAGAAAGAAGAAAAAGAAAAGGAGAGTGGCGCCCCTGCGCCCAACGAAGTTTCTGGAAAATTCTATTTCAATGGGTCTGTGATCCGTTTGTCGGAAAAACACTGGTCAGAATGGCAAAACCTCTTTGTGAATATCCCGAACCTGAAAGCACTGCTCGTAGATCGTGACTGCTGGCTATCCGGATGTCCTGAGGCGAAACGGAGGAACTGGTTCTTGTCCACGCAGGCATGGCTGGCCAATAAGGACGCAGATTTTGCTCTGAAAGCAAAAGCGAATGGCGGTGCTCGAAAAACCGCCCCCCGTCAATCCGGTCCAAATGTCCGAGACCTCATGCGGCAGGAAGAAGAAAGGCTTCGCGCCGCCGTCGCCGCCGGCGAGATTTCTGAAGCCGATGCCGCCCGAATGCATGGAAGCCGAGGATGGCCCCCACACAGTGCGGAACCGATGTCAGGGACCTGATGAGGCAACAGGAGGAACACCCGCATGATAAACGCGAAAGCCGCCCTTAACCGTGCCCTCACGCTCTGGTTGCCCCGGCGGCGCCACTTTGCTGACGGAGGCCTCGCAGACCGAACAGTCGCCGCTTATGCGGAACTTGAATGCGATGACCAACAGGGCGCATTGGGTAAGCAAGCCGAGGCCGATCTTGACCAAAAAATATTGGCACGACGGACAGGGAATAACCTGACCGTAACCAATTCGGGCGAACTCGCGAAGGCATCAGAGAATTTCGCGAGGGCTCACCTCGCTAGGGTGGCGGCGATCCAGGCCGGGCAGGGTGGCAACTTTGTCTCCCAAGATAATTGGGAAGAGGCACTGGCGAACGCGGAGTGGTTCCGGAACTTGGAAATGCACAGCGCAGCCGATGCTGCCACCCAGGAGGCCGACGCCATTGCCAGGGCACTCGGGATGGGAAGGTGACCATGGGGAGAAAATCAAAACTGACCCCCGATGAGTGGTCCAAAATCGAACGGCGCCACCTTGTTGGCGGCGAGTCTGTGAATTCTCTGGCCAAGGAATTTGGACTGAACGAGTCGGTGGTTAGGCGTCGCATAAAGCCGAAAAATTCAGCCGAGGCCCAGGGGAAAAAATCTTTGCAAGCCCTAGCGGAGGCGAAGGTTGCGGCCGACAAACAGGTTGCAGCAATAGCCGAGGAAATGGCCGAACTGCCTGTCGTCCAGCAAAACATCGTCGCTGACCTTGCCAGGAAAATTGCAAACACCGCTCGTTACCTTGGAACGGCCGCTGAGCATGGTGCCGCGACCGCCGCACACCTCTCAGGCGTCGCCGCCATCGCGGCAAAAAGGATACGCCCTGATGCTGATCCTGATGATAACACCAGCAATCTCAAAGCCGTGGCAGCCCTGACCGCAACCGCCAACGATGCCGGGAAGCTGGGGGTGCAACTGATGGCCCAGCATAAGGACGCCGTTCTCGCAGAGGAGGAACCAACGGCCGACCTAGAAGCCGCCGCAGAGTTGGTTGACCTGATGAGGGAAGCCCTTGATCTAAAGGCAGAAAGGGCTGCGGCGATGGCCGAAGAGGCGGCAAAGGCAGAGCGTAGGATGCCAGCGAGAAGGTTTGAAATAGTGGAAGGCCGGGCCGTCGATCCGCTTGCGCCGGTCAAAGCGCCAGAGGAATGGTGCTGACCGGGCTTCAAAAACCGGCATTTGGAAATGCCGACCCCCGGGGGCCTTTTCGTCGATACCCAAGTTGGCCGGGTGGCCTGCCCGGGGAGGGGGAGTAGATCCAACAGATATCCGGCCCCTGTTTTAAGCAAAAAGTATTCGCTGGGATACTTTGAAAATATTCCAGTGGGACAGTTTTAGGGCGGTGTAGGTGCCGGTGGACCAAATAAATCGGGACGACTGCGGAGAGGGGCCCCATGGGGGGGGAATTTCCATTTTGTTAGTCCGTCTCCCTCGGAACGACCAGGAGCCCACACGCAACTTCTCGCATCATCAGGTCGTTAACCAAGCGTCCGTTTATTTTGCGTCCTCAGGCATCGGCAAACCTGCAACATGCAGGATAAATCGACCGAGTTGGGCAAAGTCGTCGTCGCTCGGACTCCATCGCGAAACCCGATGAGCGCGTTTTCCGCGCCATCCGGACAAAGTCCAGGTCCAGCCGTCCAGGCCGAATTTGTCATCGTGTTCTGGTAGATTCCAAAATCCGTCTGCAAGGTGGTGGTCCAACTCCTGCCACTGAGTGGCGGTCAGGTTCTTGACGTTTTGCGATAAGGGCAAAAGCCGTCCATCATGGCCAGAAGCATGCAGAAAGGCCACTCGCTCCAAGCGTGTGAGTAGAAGCCGTGCTCTCCATAGCCATGGGCCTTCAAACTGGAATTCATAAACCTCGGCAGGGGACTGGATCATTCCCATCGAATGCGGCCACTGATTAAATTGAAAATTGGGCTGGGTGGTCGGCATGATGCCTGTTGTCCTTTGGCAATCCTCCATCAATAGCTATACCGGCCAACTCAGAGGGAATACGCCGTTCATTTTGCCCGATTTTTGTCGCTCATCACGAAGCGCAATCGGCTAATCTATCTCCCTCGGAACCGCAAGGCAGAGCCACGCCGCCAGGCCCGTTTCCCGCACCGCTTTGAGTACCGCCGGCTTACCCTTCGCCGGCATTACCACCGGCCAGTTCACCGCCCACAGGGTTTCGTTCAGGCGGGTTTCCACCAGTTCCCCCGCTTCCAGTATTTTGCGGGGCCAAGTTTCCGGGCCCTTCTCCAGGATGTCCCGATGGTGGAACGGGAACATTGCCCGTATCTCCGCTCGGGCCGACTCCTCGCCCTCCTCTTGGATTTCCTTGTAGATCATTGCCTGGAGCCGATCCCGGAGGAGCCACTGATAGTCCTCATGAGACATCTCGCCCGGGTCCGGTGCGACTACCGCCAGCAGTCTGGGGTCCGACCTCGGAGGCGCCCAGGCCGGTTTCAGTGTCATTAGGTCTTTGACCCATCGCTCCATTCTTGGCTCGGTCATTTCATTCATCCGGAGGAGAGCGTTGTTGTTCCCCGCGCCTAAAGACGTTCGAGGAAACCCCGAAGCGCTTTGGCCCATGTAGGAACTGGTCTAGCTTTTTTAGTTGCAGGGATTTCTTCATCCTCGACACACAACTCGAACATGCCCGGTCGATTGCCGTCGATTGAATGCTCCACTTGAGGATCTTGGACAGGCCTTGGGGCAGACCTTCTTTTCTCACGCGATATTTTATCTCGTTCTCGCTTGGCGGCCTTCTTTCTGGCGTCCGTTTCCATCAATTCTACCACCTTCAGAGCTTCCGCATCTTTTGCGGCGATGTAATCGGCAAAAGCGACCGTTACGAACGCAATCCCCCAACGTCCCGCCATCTCCTCGATAATTGCCGTCGTCGGAGAAATGCCTCGCAGCCAACGTTTCGCTGAACCGGCGGAGACCTTGAAGTCATTGGCAATTCGTTTGGCCCGGTTGTCAGAGTATTGCTCGTGGAGGAAATCCGCGATACGGGCACCAAGGCCAATATTGTTGACCTTCGGTTCTGAAGTCATTTCGGCGAAACCTCCCTATCATCGGAGGAACGATCTGGCAGCGAATCAGCCAAGCAAAGCCGTATGACGGGAACCAGTCAACACCAATTAGTACCTGAGGTTACCGAAGGCATATCGTTTGGATCGGGCCAAATCGGACACTCGCGAACGCATTTTGGTCTCCCTGTCGGACTGAAGGAGGTCGCCATGCACTACAAAGTTCTGTTTGCTAGCGCTGGCGCCCTTGCCCTGGCTTCCTGCGCCTCCCCCGAACCGGCGCCGTTCAATGCCAAGATGGCCGAGGCGCAGTCCGTTCTCCTGGGTGCCCCATCCTGGTATCCCCATCCCCCTCATCAGGACGGCATGCTGTCCATCTCAGGATCTGCCGTCTCCTATGATGCCGATTTCGCCATCGATAAGGCTCGGCTGGCGGCGGAAACCCGGCTAGCCGAACACCTGGCCGACGTTGTGTCGTCCAAGAGGAAAGACTTCGCGGATGACAACGGGCAAGCCTCTGAAAGGGTCAGAATGGCTTCGGTATCCAACGTCCATGTGAAGGGCTTTCAGATCGAGGACGCCAAGGTCACCGTGACCGCCAATTCCCTATACCGGGCCTTTGTCCTGCTGACCTACAAGCAGGATGACGTCAAAGAGGCGATGTCTATCCCAGACAAGAAGAAGGCTTCCCAGGCTTTTGAGGAACTGGAGCGGGATATCCAGGCGGCGAAGCCGAAGGACGATGAACCTCCTCCGCCGGCAGCGGCCCCGAACCCCAAGGTGAAGGCGGAACGGCTATGAAGCTTACTGTCGCACTGATATTGTTGCCTTGCCTTGCAATTGCTGGAGAGGTGACATCCCGGGAAGAGGTGATCCTGAAGGACAGGCTTATCTACGCCACGCCGGAACAGAAAGCTGAATACGCGCTTCAATGCAGGATGCAAGCCGCCAGACAGGCTCTGCAACGGTACGGCATCGTTATCGACAGCGTTACCAAGGAGAGGGTTCAGGAGACCAATTCCGGCGTCCAGCGGTATTCGGAGAAGGAGACCTCGGCCCGGGTTATCAATGCCGTCAGAGCCGAATACGATTATTCGGCCACCATGATTGAGAAGACATCCCCGACGACGCTGAACCTGAAATGCTTCGTCAATGTGTCATTTGATCCGGCCAATGCCATCGCTCTGACCAATGCGGTTCCGGAACCAAAGCCGGAACCGCAATACACCTCAACCTTGGCTTATGGCGAGGCGAAGAAGATTGATTCCTTGGAACGGAAGATCAGTCTCATCAAGCCAGGAATGACGGCTGAAGCCGTCAGAGCCGAGTTGGGGCCACCCCAATCCATCAGGCAATGGGACCCCCGTACGTTAGCCTATTGGTGGTATGGAAGTCACCAGATCGCCTTCTCGGCGGAAGGGTTCGTAATTTCTGTATACTAATAGGTCTTTCTGGCATTGCCGATCTTGTTCGACTTGTCGATGGGGCTGACGGTGATGTGGTGCGGTGGTTACTTTTTCATAGGCGAGAGTACTGTGGCAAGCCGAACCAAGTCTTCTGGAGGGACTTCCAGGCCATCCGCCAAGCGCCCCAACACGGTCACACTCGCCGAAGTTTGCGCTCGTTCGATCTGGCCAAGATATCTGGAACTTATCCCGACACGATCGGCCAATTCCTCTTGGGTCCAGCCACGTTCATGACGCAGTCGGCGCAGATTGACGGCCAGGATGTCCTTGAGATCGTCCATGCGGCAACGGAACCGCCATGGGAAGGATCATTCCAGGAACGATAGTTCCTATTCGTTATGGGGAGTGATATTTTTCGATAATCTGTAGAGCCGAAATCCGGGGGGGGAATCGATATGCCGACAGAGCCAAATATTAAGCCAATAGGTGGAGCGGAAATGGTAGAACGTGGTGCCATTACACGATTACGCCTTTATTCGCTTGTAGAAGAGGTCGAGGCCGCAATTGGCAGGCATGCGATTTCTGTGGTTGGAAAAGAAGAGATTTTGATGATCCAACCTAGACTGATTGAATTTATTCGCAATCAACCAGATGCAAGCATCCTTGAGCCATCACTTACTATTTGCTTTTCCACTAAATATACAAGACGGAAGGTAAGGGAAGATTGGAAATCTATCATTAATAGCTATAAAAAAAAGAAAAACACAGAGAATTTGCTACTGGAGAAAAGTATTTATCTAGCTGTTTTCATAGTCAGCAATTTTGACTATTCATTATCTTTTGAATTAAATAACTCTTCTGTGGAGTTATCCGATAATCAAAGAGAAAAAGGAGAAATAGAAGAGGCTTGTCTTTGGTATCGAATTATAGATGAGTTAGCTTTTCGATTTCTTGGAAAAGACAGAGATATTTTCATGGAATATTTTGAAGATAATTTTGGATTTGATCTTGCGTTAAGCGGAATACCGCCTGAACTAATTAACCATACGCTTGCCGTCCGATCTAAGGAGTATGTTCAGTTTCAGGAATGGGCACCAGATGATGGGAGCTCAACAAAGGGAAATTTACTTTTGGAGGCGGGAAAAAATATAAGTAATGCGTTGGGCCTGAGAGACAAAGAAAAAATTTTGTTTCCCGCAGCATTTTCATTGAATTTTTTAAAGAGGCTCGAGGCAGCCTCTCTGGAGGAGTTTTTGAAAGGCGAATGATGTTCTCTGGAAATGCAGCTATTATTTATTTTCCGTCATTTTGTTTTGGTCGTCTATAATTCCGAATAGTGGCGCCCGAAGGTATCGGCGATACTGAGCGAGAGTGCTGTGGAACGGCAATCGCCGTCACACTTTCGAAAAGTCTATTGTCCCGTTATTCTACCCAGGATATGGGCGGGTGGCATGATGGTCAATTCAGTCGATTACCTTATATGGCAAGCGTGGACTTGGGATGAATTCGTCGCCATCGCTAATGGTCTTCCCTCCAAGGCTTCGGGAACGGCGCCCGATAAGGGCAAGATCTTTGAGCGTCTGACCCAGCTTTTTCTTCAATCCAGCCCACGCTACAGGACGAAGCTAAAGCATGTCTGGCGCGTCCAAGACAAACTCCCCTCTGGGTTGAAAGCCCAACTGCAACTCCCAAGCACCGATGAAGGGATAGACCTCGTTGCTGAGACGATGGAGGGCCATTTCTGGTCAATCCAGTGCAAATACCGTTCAAACCAAACTCAGGCACTGACCGTTTCGGATTTGGCTACCTTCGCCAATCTCAGCTTCACTGTCTGCAAGGGCTTTGCAACGGCGCTTGTCGTTCACACGAGTTCCAAGCCGGTAAAGAAGCATCGGCTTCTCGGTGGGTTAACCGAAGTCGGATTGGCTGACTGGCTGGCGCTGTCCGAGGAAGATTGGTCAGCAATTCACCAATGCATCGGTGGAATGCCAAGCCCACCAAAGCCAAGAGATCCCCGACCACACCAACAGGCAGCGATAGGGGCCGCATTAACGCATTTCAGTTCCAATGAGCGTGGTCGCCTCATTATGCCCTGTGGCACTGGCAAGAGCCTGACTGCGTTCTGGATCGCCCAGAAGATGGGTGCCCGATCCATCCTTGTGGCGGTTCCCAGCCTGTCATTGATCAAGCAGAGCATCACAGACTGGACACGGGAGTTCTTGGCCCATGGTGAAACGCCGGAATGGCTATGCGCTTGCAGTGATGATTCTGCTGGTCGGGTAGAGCGTGATGAGTTTGTCGAGGGAACCTATGATCTCGGAATAGAGGTTTCCACCAAGCCGGATGAAATCGTCGAATTTCTCAGACGCCCCACCACAAACAGAAAGATCGTCTTTTCGACGTATCAGAGCGGCAAGATGCTTTCATCAGGTGCGAGAACGGCTGAGGCGTCCTTTGATCTGGGCATCATGGACGAAGCCCATAGAACAGTCGGGCACCAGTCCAAGTCTTTTTCCCATCTGCTGTTCAACGAGAATGTCAGCATAGGACGCCGCCTTTTTATGACGGCGACGGAGCGGGTGGTCCGTGGTGCGGATGACGAAGTCCTGTCGATGGATAATGAAGAAGTCTATGGGCAGTGCTTCCATTCTCTCAGCTTCAAAGCGGCGATCCACACCGACCCTCCGATAATTTCAGACTATCGGGTCGTGACCATGGCTATCAGCGACCAGCGGATCGCCGAGTTGGTCGAGGAGAACCGTTTCCTTCACCTGAGGGGAACTGAACTGGATGAGCAGGAAGCACAATCCCTTGCTGCTGCTGTCGCCCTGCGTCGAGCCTATGCCGATTACGGGGTCAAACATGCAATCTCATTCCACCGCAGCATCAAAGCTGCTGAGGATTTCATGGAATTGCAGAATGAACTCGCCTCTGTGGATCAACAAATCGGGCCGATTCAGACTTTCCATGTCTCAAGCAGGAAAAGTTCCGGTGAACGCGCCCAGGTGATCCAGGCTTATCGGGAAAGCCCATTGGGGTTGATTACAAATGCCCGGTGCCTCCAGGAGGGAGTAGATATTCCCACCGTTGACTGCGTTCTGTTTGCCGACCCAAAGCAAAGCGTGGTCGATATTGTTCAGGCCGCTGGCCGAGCCATGCGACCGTTCAAGGGAAAACAGTTCGGCTACATCATCATTCCCATCATTGTTCCCAGCGACAAAAGTTTTGATGAATTTGCCGAGTCCACAGAATTCAAACAGGTCGCCAGGACGGTCGCCGCCCTGTCAACGCAGGATGACCGGATAGCTGAAGAATTTCGGACCGTTGACAGAGGAAAGCTCAGAAGCGGTGGGATCATTGAGATCGTCGGCGACATTCCGGTCGGCCTTCAGATCGATGTTGCCGAGTTCATCAGCAAGGTCGAAGCAAGGATCTGGGATCGAGTGGGACCGGCTAATTGGCGTCCATTTGAGGAGGCAAGGGCGTGGGTTCGCTGTTTGGGTCTTGGATCATACCAAGACTGGAAGAAGACTTCTGGGTCAAACATATTTCCAGCAGATGTTCCGAAGGCTCCTGATCAAGTATACAAGACAAAGGGATGGGAAAGTTGGGGAGATTGGCTTGGCAGCAATAAGGTAGCCTTTGGTTCAAAAAAATATAGAGAATTTGAAGAGGCGCGATCATGGGCACGGTCGCTTGGTCTTAAGTCAGGCAAGGACTGGCAGAAGTTTACGAGAGAGGAGAAGTTGCCTTCAGATATTCCGGCTGCGCCTCACTACGTTTACAAGAATATTGGGTGGGCTGGGATTGGCGACTGGCTTGGGACAAATTCTATTGCGACATATAAGCGGAAATACCGTTCATTTCCTGAGGCTCGGGAATGGGCAAGGTCTCTCGGTATAAAAACGCAGAAAGAATGGATCGCATTTTCTTTGTCCGGACAACTCCCTGTTGACATACCAACGAAGCCTCATGCGACTTACAAGGATCAAGGGTGGGTTAGCATTGGTGACTGGCTCGGCACTGAAGCCGTAGCAACATTTCGTAGGCAGTATCGAATTTTTGATATGGCTCGGGAATGGGCAAGGTCTCTCGGGTTAAGATCCAAGAGCGAGTGGGTGGAGTTTACGAAGTCGGGGAACCTCCCTCCCGATATCCCCGTAATACCAAGCAAAACCTACCGAGAAGACGGATGGAACGGATTTGGCGACTGGCTTGGAACTGGGACTATTGCTCCACAATTGAGGCAGTTCCGTTCCTTTGTTGAAGCCAGAGATTGGGTGCGTTCTCTCGGGCTGAGGTCTCAAAATGACTGGATAGCGTTCACAAAGTCCGGAAATCTCCCACCTGATATTCCGGTAGCTGCAGCGGCAGTCTATCGGGACCAAGGCTGGAAAAGTCTTCGCGATTGGCTTGGAACTTCACCCGCTCAGAAGCCTGACGCAAACGATGGCTGAGAAGTTGAAAAATACCACGCGTCATTTTCTCGATGATGTTCTGTCGGCTGCCGGTGAATATGAAAAGGCGGAGGCCCAGTTAACCCTCGCCTATGGTCTCAGTTCGTCAGAGGCTGGCTGGAGTGACGCTGCATCGATAGCGCGGCGAAAAGCAGCCGTTCTGGCGGTCACCATTGATGGTTTGTCGGATCGTGCAGCAAATGAACTTGGAAGGCCGATTGGCTTAGTTCGGTCCCAGGTATCGCAACTATGCGTTAACCGTCCAGGCTGTTTGGAGAGGGTTGGATCTGTTGCAAACGCCTATAAGCATGGTGTTTTGATAGATGCCAGAAACGTCATTCAGTCCGAAGATGACATCCTGACAGTTGGACTGGGGTTCGGACTTGACGGCTACGGGATCGGAAAATTCGATGGCGTTGAAGTCATGATCCGAGAAAAGACTGGGGCGAAATGGAAATTTCTTGGAGACATTCCGGCTGTCGTTACCGCTTGGTTTCATTTTCTTGTGCACGAGGACGCCGAGTTGCCTAAAACATGTCTTAAGATATGCGGAGTAAAAGTCTTTCACAACCCATCGCCTTGACCATAATCTATAACGCGAAAATTTAAGGTCTGGCTGTCCTCTGTGCATCCAATGTTACCGGATAACACCTAAAATCGCCGGATAATACCGCCGATATGTTCCATGAAGGGTACAGTGGTCCTCCCTGAGTGCTCCGCAAATAGTTCCGGAGCGCTCACTGAAGACTGCCCGACGGGTGGCGAACGACTTAGCCAATGTTGTCAGCACCGAGGAACGACCTGTTTAACTCGGGCGCCTTCAGCTTCCGGCGCGTAATGTTTCTCAGAGCCGCTCCCATGACGATCATATTCGACTGTAATGCAAGCTACTGCGGAGCTATGGTCGGTTGAGATGACCGGTAAAGGCAGAGGGGAACATTTCCGGAGCAATGCAACCCGATTTGCAACCGAACTCGACGGGACAGGACGGCATTGGAACGTATTGAGAACGCAAGAACGCCCTATATTGCCTTATAAAACAACATAAATTGGAAATATTTGGGACGGGTAGGGATGACCGGAAACGCATTTCAAGACCGGTGCCTTAAACCGCTCGGCCACCCATCCACGCCGCAGTAAACCCTTTGATACTGCGGTCAAGGTGACGGCGCAAGGGGGCGAGGGCCAAGGATGTTTCCATCCTCAGGCTGCGTAACGTCAACGCCCGATCCCCGCCGTCGTTCCACCACCATAGGGTCTATTGCGTTCGGCGGCGGCGGCGATTATCAGAGTCCCATGATGTACGCGCTGTCCAAGCTTCTCGGTTTCCTGTTGGCCCCAGGCACCATGATGTTTCTGGCGCTGGTCGGCGGGACGGCGCTGCTGTGGTCGCGGCGCTGGAGGGTCCTGGGGCGGCGCATTCTCACCGCTCTGGTGGTGATCCTCGCCGTGGTGTTCGTTTCGCCATTGCAATCATTCCTTTCCGGCACGCTGGAGGACCGCTTCCCGGCCAACCCGAAGCTGCCGGCGCATGTCGACGGGATCATCGTCCTCGGCGGTTCGGTGGACCCCTATATCAGCCTGGCCCATCAGCAGATCAGTTTCGAAGATGCCGCCGAACGTCTGGTCTATGGCGCCCGCCTGGGGTTGGAGCATCCCGAGGCCCGGGTGCTGTTCACCGGCGGCAGCGCCGACCCCTGGCGTCCTGAGGACCGCGAAGCGCCATGGGCGGCGGCCCTGCTGAGCCAATTGGGGATCCCTGCCGACCGCCTGATCGTCGAGGATCAGTCGCGCAACACCTATGAAAATGCCGTGTTCAGTCAGCGTCTGGCGCATCCGGCGGCGGGCCAGGCCTGGGTCCTGGTCACCTCGGCCCGCCATATGCCGCGCTCGGTCGGCATCTTCCGCCGCATCGGTTGGCAGGTGATTCCCTACCCGGTGGATTACAAAACCGGCGGCGAGTCGGTCTGGGTCAACCGCGACCTGCCGCTTTATCGCCTGCGCCTGCTGTCGCAGGCCGGGCATGAGTGGATCGGATTGGTCTACTACCGTTTGCAGGGGTGGACCGACAGTCTTTTTCCCGGCCCATGACGATTGCCCTGGCCGGACAGCTATGGCAGAAGGGGGCGTCGGCGGCAGCACTGGATTGGGGACCTCATGCTTGGATTTAGGCGACTATGGGGCTTGGCCGGTGCGGTTCTGCTGCTGTGCTGCGCCGATGCGGCGGCGCAACCGCAGCAGGAGTTCCCGCAATGGCTGGAGAGCCTGCGCAGCGATGCCCTGGGGCAGGGGATCAGCCAGGCGACCCTCGACGAGGCATTGTCCGGTGTCCAACCGATCGATCGGGTGATCGAACTGGACCGACGGCAACCGGAATTCACCATGACCTTCGCCGGCTATCTGTCGCATGTGGTCAATCCCGGCAGGGTCAAAACCGGCCGGCGTCAGCTGGCGCAACACCGGGCGCTGCTGGGCGAAGTGGCCGGACGCTTTGGTGTGCCGGCGCCGGTGGTGGTGGCGATGTGGGGGATCGAGTCCGATTTCGGCCGCCTGACCGGCGGTTTCCAGGTGGTGCCGGCGCTGGTAACGCTGGCCTATGACGGCCGGCGCAGCCAGTATTTCCGCGGCGAGCTGATGAACGCCCTGAAGATGGTCGACGGCGGCGTGCCGGCTACCCGCCTGCGCGGCTCCTGGGCCGGCGCCATGGGACAATGCCAGTTCATGCCCTCGACCTATCTGCGCTACGCCAAGCGGTGGAGCGGTGACGGGCGGCCCGATATCTGGACCAGCGAAGCCGATGTTTTCGCCTCGGCGGCCAATTATCTGTCGCAGATCGGCTGGAACCGGGAGCATGGCTGGGGCAGGGCGGTCAAACTGCCGAAGCACGGCATGGCGCAGGCGCTGTTCGGGCTCGACCGCAAACGGTCGTTGAGGGAATGGAACAAACTCGGTCTCCGGCAGGCCAACGGCAAGCCCTTGCCGAATTCCGATCTGGAGGCCTCGCTGATCCGCGCGGAAACCGGCAAGGGCGAGGATATCGGGCGCGGGCCGCCCTATCTCGTCTATGACAACTTCCAGGTCATCATGAAATGGAACCGGTCGGTATTCTTCGCTTTGGCTGCGGGAACGCTTGCCGATCGCCTCGCAACCAAGTAGTCTACCAGATCTTTGATACTTGGGCGCGGGAACCACTAGATGATGAATCCAGGTCGTCGGCTTCGGGCAATGCTGTTGTTGCCTCTGCTGCTGGCCGGTTGTTCGGAAGCCAATCTGGCCTCCTATGCCGTCAAGGAAGCCACCGCCCCCGACAAGGGAGGGCCTTACAAGATCGGCAAGCCCTACCAGATCCAGGGGGTCTGGTATTATCCGTCGGAGGACTACGACTACGACGAGACCGGTGTCGCCTCCTGGTACGGGCCGGATTTCCACGGGAAATTCACCGCCAACGGGGAAACCTTCGACCAGAACGACGTCACCGCCGCGCATCGTACGCTGCCGATGCCCTGTTTCGTCCGCGTAACGAATCTCGCCAATGGCCGCGCCCTGGTGGTCCGCGTCAACGACCGCGGTCCCTTCGCTCATGGCCGCATTCTTGATCTGTCGCGCCGCGCCGCGCAATTGCTGGGTATCGAATTGAAGGGCACGGCGCCCGTCCGCGTGCAGATCCTGGCCGATGAAAGCCGGGCCTTGGCGATGAAGCTCAAGGGTGGCAGCGAAGCCGCCCCGCTGGCGGCGGCGCCGCGACCGGTGGTGTCGGCGGAAACTTTGCCGGCCCCCGGCGCCAAGGAAAAGCCCAAGCCGATCACCAAGGCGGCCCCGCCGCCGGCGGCGACGGCGAGCGGCGTCGCCATCCCTGACAACCGGCAGTTGGACTCCCAGCCGGTGGCGGTGCTGCCGGTGAAGCCGACCCAGCTGTACATCCAGGCCGGCGCCTTCAGCCGCTACGACAATGCCAACCGCACCAGCGCCGCCCTGTCGCCGCTCGGCAAGGCGATCATCACCCAGGTCAAGACCCAGGGCGGTCAGGTGTTCCGCGTCCGCATGGGACCGATCGCGCGGGTTGACGACGCCGATGCGCTGCTTGAGAAAGTCATTGGATCGGGGTATCCCGACGCCAGATTGGTGGTGGACTGAGGTCCATCGTCACAGCCGTTTGATAAAGGTCATGCCGAAAATGCCGTTCAGCCGATCCTGCCGAGTTGCCCTGTTCGCCGCCCTGTCGCTGGCCGCCGCCTGGCCGGCCGGCGCCGAAACCATCGAGGTGGCGGCCCGCCAGGCCCTCATCATGGATGCCAATACCGGGACGGTGCTGCTGGAAAAAAACGCCGACGATCTGATGACGCCGTCGTCGATGAGCAAACTGATGACCGTCTACATGGTGTTCGAGCGTCTCAAGGACGGCAGTCTGAAAATGTCCGACCAGCTGCCGGTGACCGAAACCGCCTGGAAAAAGCATTATAAGACCGAAGGATCGCTGATGTTCCTGCCGGTCCATGCGATGGTCAAGGTGGAAGACCTGATCCGCGGCGTCATCATCCAGTCCGGCAACGATGCCTGTTCGGTGCTGGCCGAGGGTCTCGCCGGCAGCGAGGAAGCCTTCGCCGAGCAGGAGACCCGCAAGGGCCGGCAGATCGGCCTGACCAAGAGCACCTTCCGCAATGCCAGCGGCTGGCCGGAACCGGGCCATCAGATGACGGCGCGTGACCTGGCGGTGCTGGCGCAACGCCTGATCAGCGATTTTCCCGATTATTATCCGATCTTTGCAGAGAAGACCTTCACCTTCAACAATATCCGCCAAGACAACCGCAACCCGCTGATCTGGCAGAATATCGCCGGCGCCGACGGCCTGAAGACCGGCCATACCGAGGATGGCGGCTATGGCGAAGTGGGATCGGCGGTTCGCGACGGGCGCCGGGTGATCGTGGTGATGAACGGCCTGCCGTCGATTCGCGCCCGTGCCGAGGAATCCCAGCGCCTGATCGAATGGGCGTTCCGCGAATTTGACGACTACGCCCTGTTCAAGGCCGGCGACGCCGTCGCCGATGCCGATGTCTGGCTGGGGGTAGCCAAGACGGTACCGCTGGCGGTGGGCCAGGACGTCACCATCACCATGCCGCGCACGGCCCGCCACGACATGAAGGTGACCGCCAGCTTTACCGGTCCGCTGCCGAGCCCGGTGCACAAGGGCGACAAGGTCGGTACCGTGACCATCGCCGTGCCCGGCGTGAAGGACGTGCAAGTGCCTCTGCTGGCTGCCGGCGACGTCGAACGCCTGGGTTTCGTCGGACGCATCGGCTCGGCCCTGCACCATATCCTGTGGGGCAATGCAAGTTAGCAGGATGCGGAAAAAGGCTTCCGTTTGAACGCCAGGCGTGATTCGATTCTCGTATTGCAGACGGGGGTTGAGATGCGCGGTGGAGACGAACTGACGGAAGGCCTTTTTTCGTATGTGAGCTGTGAGGCACGTGTTCCTGCGAACCATCCGCTCCGTCCGATCCGGGCAATTTGTGATGAGGCTTTGGAGGTTTTGTCGCCGGAGTTCGAGAAACTCTATTCGAAAATCGGGCGCCCTTCGATCCCGCCCGAAAAATTACTGCGGTCTCTGCTTCTTCAAGCTTTTTACTCGATCCGTTCTGAACGGCAGCTGATGGAGCAACTGACCTACAATCTGCTGTTCCGCTGGTTTGTCGGGCTGTCGATGGATGCGCCGATCTGGGACGTCACGGTGTTCACCAAGAACCGTGAAAGGCTGCTTGCTGGTGAAGTGGCAACGAAATTCCTCGCCGCAGTAGTTGGCCATGCACGGAGCCGGGACCTCCTGTCGGACGAGCATTTCTCGGTGGACGGCACGCTGATAGAGGCCTGGGCGTCAATGAAGAACTTCCGGCCGAAGGACGGTGGCGATGAGAAGCCCGGACCGGGGCGAAATGCTGAACGTGATTTTCACGGTGAGAAGCGCTCCAACCGCACCCACGCTTCTACGACCGACCCGGATGCCAAACTGTACCGGAAGAGCGACGGCCAACCGTCGCGCATCGCCTTCATGGGGCATGTGCTGATGGAGAACCGCAATGGCTTGGTGGTGGGTGCGACGCTGACGCCCGCGACCGGAAAGGCTGAGCGGGAAGCGGCGCTAGCCTTGGTTGATAAATTAGGCGCAAAACGGCGGATCACCTTAGGTGCCGACAAGGCATACGATGCTCGGGAATTCGTCGGGGAATTGCGGAAACGCAAGGTCACGCCCCATGTCGCGAGACACGATTATGTCGATAAAAACGGCGTGAGACGAAGAAGTGCCCTTGATGGCCGGACCACCCGCCATCCGGGATACGAGATCAGCCAGCGCTGGCGGAAGCGGATCGAAGAGGTCTTCGGCTGGATCAAGACTACCGGCAGCCTCCGCAAAACCCGCCATCGCGGCACGGAACGGGTGACCTGGATGTTCACCCTGACTGCTGCCGCCTACAACCTGGTCCGCTTGCCAAAACTGATGGCAGAGGCGTAAGCATGCCCGGAATCCGCCTCAAATCGGCGGATTCGGGCAAAACCGGCTAAAAAAGCCGGATAAATTGACCATTGGAACGCGATTTTTCGCGTCAACCGATGGGAAAGGGGCTAATGGCGCTCCTTTTTCCGCACCCTGTTAGGGCAGATCAGCGACGGCAACAGGTCATGGCAAGGCCGGTCATTGAAGTTTGTCGTTTAGCGATTTCATGACTCCGGCCTGACTATCAATCGCGTCATCGCCCTCAAGCGGACGGATCGGGCGCGTTACCGGCCTGAGCGGATCGATGTCAGCGGACAGGTTGGCCAGAAGAAAGCTGTTCTGCTCTTCCTCCTGGATGCGAATAACCTCATCCCAGGCCCAGGCGAGGGTCCGCCGCATCTCGGCATTCAAGGTCTTGACGCCACCCAGAACCAAAATAACGCTTTCCACTTCCGCCAGCTTGCTGGAAATTCCGGCCGAAAAGCCGAGAACTATTTCCTTCCTCGATAGATGTTTTTCCAGTTCTGATTTAACTATATCGAGCCTTCCGCTGGCAATCAGCAGGATAATGTCGAAAAATACTTCCTTTACGACTTCCACTTTACTTCTAATGCTTTTCGCCAATGGCCCTGCTTTGTCATCATCGATATCAGCTAATGCCAAGAGGTTAATCAGGCGCAGCGCTGCCTCGGATATTTGTTTCCGCAGGATACGCCTGGACTGAGCATCCTCTGCTGAAGTCATGGCTCTCCTGAGCTGTTCGATGGTCGCGGCGATGGCGTTCACGCCACTGATAATCGTTTTGTCTCGGTTCGACCCGGTTTCTTCGCGTTCTACGGTCGGCGGCGGGGGAACTTGCCGCGGCAGGGGCTGGCTGCCCACCGGATTGGGGCGGGCCCGATCAGAGTCCCGCCGACGTGACGGACCGTGAGCCGCGCCGCGCGGCTCGTCGCGACGACAGAACCCGCGAAAATCCTTGCGGACGATAAGTTGCCTACAAGTTCGGGAAGCCCTTCGATTGCCGTTTTGATGCCATCTTGATAAACTTAACAAACCGAGATGACTTTTGCCTTGAATTGCGCGTGCTTCAATCGATGTCCCGCGTAGTAAGGATAGGCAACGGCCTTCATGGCTTTCTCCTCACGCAGGAAATGTCCATCAATATATTCACGAAGCATCATGAGCGCACTTTCCACCAACATGTCTTCGTGGTTTTTCCAATCAAGCAGCAGATTGGCGATATTGATAAATGCCTTGTGGTCGCCGTCTAACGCGGCATTGCTCACCGATAAGTCTTCAGACCACTGGAAGCGATCAATCTGCATGCCATCTGCTTTCCGGACTGGTATTATCGTTCTCGATGTAAACGTGTTTTCATTTTTGTCGAGCTTAGTTGGATCCGGGGACAATGTCGAATCGATCTGCTGATTCGCTCAGGGAGCAAGTTCTTAAAGCCGCCCGCAAGCTTTTCATGGAACGCGGTTATGAGGCTGTGGGGATGCGCGAGATCGCCAAAGCTGTCGGCCGTCAACCGGTCCAGGTTTATCGCCTCAATCTCTCCAAGGCTGACCTGCTTGGCGAGTTGATCATCGAATTGAACCGCGAGCAGATCGGCCAGTTACCGAAGATTTGCAAGCGGATCAAGGAAACCGGCCTGTTCGAGCGCGTTTGTGCTTACCTGCTGGAATTATACATGCTGGATGTTCATTACATGCCTATCCGGTCGGTGGGGGCCGCCCATGGCTGGATGTGGTCGTCGGACTATGAAAATCGCGTAATTGAACAGATCCACCAACTCGTCAATCCCGTGGTGAACTGGATGAGCAAGGCGGGTCTTGACGACATCCCGGCGCGATGCCTTGGCATCTGGTCGTTATATTACGTCGGCTATCGACATGCGGTGGTGCAGGGCGGAACCGCCGAGGCCTGCCTGGAGGGAATCAAGCCCAGCCTCCGATACTACCTCGAGGGCCACACTCAGCTAGAATAAATGTAACCTTCGGTTGTGCATCACGCTGTAGGGTCAGAACCATGTTAAAAGCATTAGGAGGGAAGTAAAAAATGATACAGTGGCGAGATGCCTTGTCTGTTGGACATGACATGATAGATTCTGATCATAAGCAATTGATAGGACTTATCAATCTATTCGAAACTGGCAAGGAGGAAAACATCGAGACAACTTTGTTTGAGCTTATAGAATACACTCGTTCTCATTTTACCAGAGAAGAGAACCTGATGAACAAGGCCAGGTTCCCCTTTATTGAAGCGCACAAGAAAGCTCATGCGCAGCTGTTAACAGAAGCAGAGGCCTATTTGCGTCGCTGGGAGACGATGCCGCGCTTGCAACATTTGGCGATGGTCGAACAGATTGGCCTGTTTTTGCGGGGATGGATCATCGATCATATAATAAACGAAGACCTGGCGATGAAGCCGTATGTGAAAAATGTCCGCTGATCCCCACGGTTGCGGACAACCATAGACAGAGAATAACCAGCCATGCGCAAAACCGGTTTTTTCGTCGCCCTCGAAGGTGTCGACGGCGGGGGCAAGACGGGGGCCATAACCTCTCTCGCGGCGGCCCTGGGCCAGGGCGGTCGCGATATCGTCGTCACGCGCGAGCCGGGCGGGACCGAGGAGGGCCTGGCGCTTCGGCGCATTCTGCTGGCCAATGATGCCTGCGCCTGGGAGCCGATGGCCGAACTGCTGCTGATGAATGCCGCCCGGGTACAGCATGTCGCCAAAGTCATCCGACCGGCGCTGGAAGACGGCAAGGTGGTTTTATGCGATCGTTTCGTCGCCTCCTCGATCGCCTATCAAGGCGCCGGCCGCGGCATCGCCGTCGCCGACATCCTGGAGTTGCACCGGATTTCCGTCGGCGATCTCTGGCCGGATCTCACGGTCATTCTCGATATCGATCCCGGCCGGGGTCTCGAGCGCAGCAGGCGGCGGCTTCAGGCCGGGCAAATCAACGAGGGGCGGTTCGAGGATCTTGACCTGGCCTTTCATCACCGTGTCCGCGCGGCCTTCCTCGACCAGGCCGCCGGAAACCCGGCCAGACATGCGGTCATCGACGCCGACCGGCCGCAACAGATGGTGCAGGACGACGTGCTGCTGAGGGTGCAGGCGGCGATCGAAGCCAGCAGCCTGTCCGCGTAATGCCGGAATCGGCCTATGACCATCCTTCCGGGGTGATCGCCGGCGCCGGGCCTGTTACACTTGCCCATCATGGCTGCTTCCGACATCGACGACGACATCCCTTCGCCGCGCCTGACCGCGGACCTGCTGGGGCATGAGGCGGCCGAACGGGCCTTTCTCGCCGCCTGGACCGGCGGCCGTCTGGCGCATTCCTGGTTGATCACCGGCCCCAAGGGCATCGGCAAGGCGACCTTTGCCTATCGCATCGCCCGCTTTGTCCTGTCCGGCGGCGGCGACGGCGGCGGTCTGTTCGGCGGGCCGCCGGAAAGCCTGCATGTCGATCCCGGTCATCCGGTGTTCCGCCGGGTCGCCGCCGGCGGTCATGCCGATTTCAAATCGGTCGAGCGCGGCTGGAGCGACGACAAGAAGAACCGTCTGCGCGGCGAGATCATCGTCGAGGATGTGCGCGGCGTCGGTGCCTTCCTGTCGCTGACCCCGGCCGAAGGCGGCTGGCGGGTGGTGATCGTCGATGCCGCCGATGAAATGAACCGCTCAAGCGCCAATGCAATTCTCAAAGTACTTGAGGAACCGCCGCGTAACGCATTGTTGTTACTGGTCTCCCATAGTCCCGGCCGACTGTTGCCGACGATCCGCTCGCGCTGCCGGCGCCTGGCCCTCGGGCCGCTGGAAGACAGCGTCGTGGTGACCCTGTTGCGGCGTCATCTGCCGGATCTCGCCGAGGCCGACGCCCAGGCCGTCGCCCGTCTGGCCGAGGGCAGTATCGGCCGCGCCCTCGCGCTGGCCGCCCAGGGCGGGTTGGAGTTGTACCGCGAGATGATCGCCCTGCTGTCGGCGGTGCCGGGTATCGAGGCGGCGGCGCTGCATGGCTTTGCCGACAAGGTGGCCCGCGGCGACGATTTGTTTCGCACGGCGGCCGATCTGCTCACCTGGTGGCTGGCCGCCGCCGCCCGCGCCGGCGCCGGCCGCCCGGCCGGCGAGGTGGTGCCCGGCGAGGCGGCGCTGCGCCGCCGGCTGGTGCATGCCGCCGGACTTGATCGCTGGGTCGAGGTATGGGACAAGACCCGGCACTTGTGCGACCGCGCCGAGGCCGTCAACCTCGACCGCAAGCAGGTGATCCTCGACGCCTTTTTAAGCCTGGAACGCCAATGCCGGTCAATCGCCGCTATTACCTGACGACCCCCATCTACTACGTCAACGACGCCCCTCATATCGGGCATGCCTACACGACGCTGGCCTGCGACGTGCTGGCCCGCTTCAAGCGGCTCGACGGTTACGAGGTGAAATTCCTCACCGGCACCGACGAACATGGCCAGAAGGTGGAAAAATCCGCCCTGGCGGCCGGGGTGCCGCCCAAAGACTTCACCGACCGGGTATCGCAGAATTTCCGCGATCTGGCGGAACTGATGGGTTTTTCCAACGACGATTTCATCCGCACCACCGAACCGCGCCATCTGCGCTCGGTGCAGGCGCTGTGGCAGGCGCTGCTGGCCCGGGGGGAAATCTTCCTGAGTGCCTATGCCGGCTGGTATTCGGTGCGCGACGAGGCCTTCTGGGCGGCGGACGAAACCACCCTGGCCGCCGACGGCAGCCGGACGGCGCCGACCGGGGCGCCGGTGGAATGGGTCGAGGAGCCCAGCTATTTCTTCCGCCTGTCGGCCTGGGGCGACCGTCTGCTGGCCTTTTACGACGCCAATCCCGATTTCATCGCCCCGGTGTCGCGGCGCAACGAGGTGATCAGCTTCGTCAAGGGCGGCCTGCAGGACCTGTCGGTGTCCCGCACCACCTTCAAATGGGGCGTGCCGGTGCCCGGCGACGCCGACCACATCATGTATGTCTGGCTGGATGCGCTGACCAACTACATCACCGGGGTCGGCTATCCGGACACCGAGGGCGATTACGCCCGCTTCTGGCCGGCCGATCTGCATATGGTGGGCAAGGACATCCTGCGCTTCCACGCCGTCTATTGGCCGGCCTTCCTGATGGCCGCCGGCCTCGAGCCGCCGAAACGGGTGTTCGCCCACGGCTGGTGGACCAACGAAGGGCAGAAGATCTCGAAATCGGTGGGCAATGTCATCGACCCGGTGGATCTGGTGGCGCGCTATGGCCTGGACCAGGTGCGCTATTTCCTGCTGCGGGAAGTGCCTTTCGGCAATGACGGCGACTTCTCCCACCGCGCCATGATCAACCGGATGAACGGCGAACTGGCCAACGACCTGGGCAATCTGGCGCAGCGGTCTTTGTCGATGATCAACAAGAACTGCCAGGGGCAAGTCCCTGAACCCGGCCCATTTTCCGCCGAGGACGAGGAGTTGCTGGGGGCCGCCGACGGCCTGCTGGAGAGGCTGCGCAAGGCTATCGACCGCCAGCAGTTCCATGAAGCGCTGGAGGCCGTCTGGCAGGTGGTGCGGGCCGGCAACGGCTATGTCGACCGCCAGGCCCCCTGGGCCCTGAAAACCAGTGATCCCAAGCGCATGGCCACCGTTCTTTACGTCCTGGCGGAAACCGTGCGGCGTCTGGCCATCCTGCTGCAACCGGTGATGCCGGGATCGGCGGGGCAATTGCTCGACCAGGTGGGGGTGCCGGCGGACCAGCGCGACTTCGCCGCCTTCGCCACGCCCTTGCCTGGAGGCCGTCTATTACCTAAGCCACAAGGAGTTTTCCCCCGCTTTGTCGAAAGTGAGGGGTAATGCTGGTCGATAGTCATTGCCATCTGGATTTCCCGGACTTTCAACCCGATCTTAACCAAATAGTTGAACGGGCAAGGCTGGCAGGTGTCGGGCTGATGTTGACGATTGGTACCCATCTGTCGAAGGTCGACCAGGTCCTGGCGGTGGCGGAGCGCTTCGACGGCGTTTATTGCACCGTCGGTGTGCATCCCCACGAGGCCGGCCGCGAGGAGGGGATCAGCGTCGACCGCCTGACCGATCTTGCCGCCCATCCCAAGGTGGTCGGCTTCGGTGAGAGCGGGCTGGATTATTTTTACGAACACAGCCCGCGCGCTGCCCAACAGTCCAGCTTCCGCATCCATATCGAGGCGGCGCGCCGCACCGGCCTGCCGCTGGTGATTCACACGCGCGACGCCGACGAGGATACCGCTGCCATCCTGGTCGAGGAGCAGGCGAGGGGGCCTTTCAGCGGGCTTCTGCATTGCTTCAGTTCCGGGCGGCAACTGGCTGAAAAAGCTGTGGAACTGGGCCTTTATATTTCCTTTTCGGGGATCCTTACCTTCAACAAGACCGACAGCCTGCGCCAGGTGGCGCGCGATCTGCCGCTGGATCGCCTGCTGGTCGAGACCGATGCCCCCTATCTGGCGCCGGTGCCGCATCGCGGGAAGCGCAACGAGCCGGCCTTCGTCGCCGCCACCGCCGCCAGACTGGCGGCGGCCAGGGACATTGGCCTGGCGGCGGTGGAAACGGCCACCACCGCCAACTTCCTCCGCCTGTTCGCCAAGGTGGCGGGGTGAAGATCACCATCCTCGGCTGCGGCGCGGCCGGTGGGGTGCCTATGATCAGTGTCGGTTGGGGGCGCTGCGATCCGGCAAATCCGCGCAATCGCCGACGCCGCCCGTCGATCCTGGTGGAGGAGGAGGGGACCACCGTCCTGGTCGACACCTCGCCGGATCTGCGGGACCAGTTGCTGGATGCCGGGGTTCGCCATCTCGACGCGGTGCTTTACACCCATGCGCATGCCGACCATGTGCATGGCATCGACGATCTGCGCGAGGTCAACCGCGCCATGGGGCATTCCATCGACGTCTTCGCCGATGCCGACACCCTTGCCGATATCGAAGCCCGTTTTGCTTATGTTTTCACCCCTATCGGGCCCGGCGCCAAGACCATTTACAAGCCGCTGCTGATTTGCCATGCGGTCGATCAGACGTTTCAGGTCGGCCCGCTGACCATCACGCCCTTCGAGCAGGATCACGGCTACAGCCGCAGCACCGGGTTCCGCTTTGGCGCCAGGGCGGCCTATTCCACCGATGTCCTGAACCTGCCGGAGGCCTCGCTGGCGGCCCTGGGCGGTCTCGATCTGTGGATCGTCGGCTGTCTGGTGGATACGCCGCATGAAACCCATGCCCATGTCGACAAAGTTCTAGGTTGGGTTGCTCAAATCAAACCGAAACTTACAGTTATCACTCATATGAGTCCTCGACTTGATTATGAGACACTGAAAGGAAGTTTGCCGCCTGGAGTAATTCCGGCTTATGATGGTCTTATTCTTAATCTTTGAGATAGAAATGGCTCTGAAGACTGATTACGGCAATGTTCGGACAATGGTGGCGATTGAGAATCCGATGGTGCGCCGAGGCGCGATGGGCCTTCTCAATCAAATCGGTTTCAAGAACATTATTGAGTTGTCCAACTTCGTGAAGATTCACCAGATAGTGAATGATGAAGAGGTTGACCTGATTATTGCGAACTCCGATATGTCGGATTTTTTCGTCGGGCAGATATTGAAGGAAATGCGAATCAATCTTAAATCGATTACAACATTCGCCATAACCGTTTTATTATCTCAACACGCTGACCACGACTATTTGCGCAAAGTGATCGACTGCGGTCCCGATGACGTCATTTTGATGCCGTTCTCGCCGCAACAATTGATCGATCGGGTAAAAAATTTCACCGAACGGCGCAAGCCCTTCATCGTCACCTTCAACTATGTCGGGCCGGACCGCCGCAAGCAGGCCAGGCATGACGGCAGTGAGGAAATCCCCCTGGTCGAGGTGCCCAATCTGCTGCAGGCGCGGGCCCGCCTCGGATCCTCGCCGAACTTGAAGGAAAATGCCGAAAAGGCCCTGCAGCGCCTGACCATGCTGCGTATCCAGCGCTGCGGGGTGCAGATCCGCTGGCTGTGCGATGCCATCCGCAAACTGATCCTGGCCAACAAGCATGACGCCCCGGAATTGACCGAGCACATGAACGGCATCGCCGCCACCTGCCAGGATCTGAAAATGCGCACCGCCGACTGGACCAACGAACGCATGCAGGCGCTGATCGCCGAAAGCGAAACGGCGGTGTCGGCGGCGCTGGCCAATTACGCTCGCCTGGACATTCGTCAGGTCGAGCGCACCATCGACGTCGCCGGCAAGGTCAGTGCGGAAATCACCCGGGTGTTTTCAAACTAGCCGCCCACCGGCACTGAGTTACCGACCCACAGGAGATGAAATGTGGGCGGCTGTGGCGCGTTGAGCGCCCGCGCGATGGTTCGCGCGCAGCCAAGGCGGCCGGAGGCTGCCGCCCGGCGACTGAGGGACAATTTAATTCTAGCGCCAAGCCATCGAATTCAGCACTCCCAGGCCTTTGCGGTGATGACGGATCGCCATCGCCGCATGGCCGCAGGCCAGTGCCAGCAAGGTCAGCGCCGTGGCCAGATGGGCCAGGGTCAGCCAATGGTTCCACCATTCCGACGGTCCGGTGATATTCGGCAGCGGTATCACCACCAGGAACAGGACCGGGATCCGCGACGGCGAGGTGGAATTGCTGAGATAGCCGAGCAGGGGGACCACCAGCAACAGGCCGTAGAGGGCGGCATGGCCGGCCCCAACCAGGCGCCGCTGACGGGCGGAAAAGGCGTCCGGCAATGGCGGGCGGCGCCGTCGGGCGCGAAGCGCCAGCCGGACCAGGGTGGCGCCGAAGACCAGGAGGCCGATGGACTTGTGCACCTGGTAAAGCACGAATTTCGCCAACCGATGGCCGTCGGGAAGCGTCGTCATCACCAAGGCCAGGACCAGGGCCAAGGCGACGCCGACGGCGACCAGCCAGTGCAAGCGGCGCTGCGCTTTGCTCCAGCCGGGACGATCAGGCTCATCGGACATCGGCGGCGGTTTGCGGTGTAAGCAGGATATGGGCGCGGATGGTCACCGTGACGGTGGTGTCGACCAGGGGATAGTCGGCGGTCATGCCGTAGTCCCGGCGATCGACATCCCCGCCGACGACAAAGTTGGCGACAGGCCCGCGGCCGGGTTGATCGGCCACCCCCTCCAGCCTGGCGGTGAAGGTCTGCGCCCGGGTAACGCCGTGCAGGGTCAGATAGCCCTGCAACACCACCCGGCTTTGATCCAGACGCTGAATTTGCCTGGCGACGTAGCGAATGGTGGGAAAATGTCGGGGATCCAGGTAATCGGCCGAGCGCAGCATATCGTCGGCAACCCCCCAGCCGGTTTCCACCGATGCGGTTTCGGCGGTGACGTCGACCTGGCTGTTTTCCGGCTTGTCGAGGTCCAGCAGCAGATCACCATGCAACTGGGTGAACAGTCCATGGGTGGCGAACAGCCCGCCGAAATTGGCGACATCGAAGGCCACCGTGGTGTAACTGGGATCGATTTTGTAAAGGACGCCGCCGGCCTGGCCGGCGGTGGGGGCGCAGACCAGCAACGTCGCCACCGCGATGGGTGTTAAATTCCAAGACATGACGCGTGGCCTTTTTTTAAGCGATCTGCAGCCCTTGGTAGATAGGCCGTGGTGGACAGAGGTGCAATGGGAGGTGAAACTTAAAGTCGTGTTACGCCTATAAAACTACGCTGAATGGGTGAGGGGATTGCAAAATACTCTTGAATATGACCCATATAAGTGACATAAATAGTCTGAGTGTTTCTTATATGGGTCTATTTTATGAAGAGGGCTGTTCTTCTCAGTTCGTCGGAGGCTGATGCCTTGAGCCTCCTGGGTCGACGCATCAGGCTTGCCCGCCTGCGGCGTAACCTGTCCCAGGATGACCTGGCCTATCGTACTGGCGTCACCAGAAAAACCTACATGGCCCTGGAACAGGGTAAGGAGACGGTCAATATTGGCCTTCTCGCCAAAGTCCTGACAGTGCTGGGCTATCCTGATCGCTTGCCTGAAACCCTGAACTCCGACCCCCTTGGTGAAGAGTTGGAGGAGATCCATGGCCGGAAACGCGCCTCTCGACTGGAAAACTGACGGAGACGGCCGCCTTGTCGAAATGACGGTCTTCGCAACCATCGACGGACTGCCCATCCTTGCCGGCATCATGAAATTCCGGGGCCGGCAAGGCGGATTGCGCCAATGCACCTTCAGTTACGATAAGGATTGGCTGGCGCAACGACGGCCGGCACTGTTTCCGCACGGCCTTGGCTTGAAGCGATCGACGCAAAGTCTGCCTCCCCACGAGATCCCACTGCCGTTCTACGATGCCAGCCCGGACGGGTGGGGAAAGGCCATCCTGGGAATGGCTTACCCGGATATCAAGCTTGGCTCTCCGGAATATATCGCGGCATCAGGACCCGACCGGGTCGGAAATCTGCAATTCGGGCCCGGCGTTGACGGTCCGGCGATCTGGATCCCGGCCAGGGCAATGATCGACCTGCCCCGGCATGAGGACAGCCTTGAAGACCTGGTGGAAGCCGCCGATGCGATCGAAAATGGTGTGGCTACGAGATCCCACCTTGCCAAATTGTTGGATAGCGGCGCCGACATCGGCGGGGCGCGGCCCAAGACGCGCATCAGGATCGGTGATGGCTCATGGATTGTGAAACTGCGCTCCAATTTGGATGTGTACGACGTCCAGCGTGTCGAGGCGGCCTGTCTGTCGGTCGCTGCGGCGGCCGGGATAGAGGTTCCCGAGCATAGGATAGAGAGTATCGGACGCCGGTCGGCTTTGCTTATCAAACGTTTTGATCGGTCAGGGTCTTGCCGTTTTCCCTACACCAGCGCGGCGACAGTCCTGGATCAGCCACCGTCGATATATCGCCCGGAGAGCGCGTCTTACGCCGATCTGAGCATTACAGCCAAGCGCTATGGAATCAGGGATTGCTCTTTGCTGCTGTTCGACCGGATGTTGTTGAATTGTTTTCTCAACAATACGGACGATCATCTTCACAATCATGGTTTTATCGATGACGGTGGCGGCTGGCGGCTGTCGCCGGTTTTTGATGTTGTGCCGCAGGCTCAGCGAGCCCTGGTCTTGCGCCCGGCCCGAGGTGTTTCCGCCGTCGCCGATCCCCAGTCGGCTATGATGGCCTATCCGCAATTCGGCATCGACCGAGAACAAGCAGAGGCCGCCTTGCAGCGCATCAGGCTGGCGGTGTCAAGCTTCCGCGAATGGCTGCGCCATTACGGTGTCACGGATCGGGACATGGACATCGTGGCGCGTCTGGCGCCGCATGCGATGCTGGGATCACGGGGGTTTGTGCAAGGGCACGGCGGTCTCTCGTGATTAAGGGGATAGGCTCCTAGCCCCGCAACGCCTTTCCTATTCATAATATACATTATGCGACATTTATGGGTGCGCGCGACGCCCCTGCACCGGGGCCTCCCCGCGAGACGAAAACAATCGCTTTCACTGCAATAAATGGGCATCGGTGAGGATCCTGGTAAGATCGGCAAAGCCCTTCAGCATCGTTTTGACTTTTAGTCCGTCGGGACCGACCTTGCCGTGGATCCAGCCTCCGATCTCGTCCGGTTCCAGCTTTTTGAAGCTTCGGCTTCTGCCGAGACGCGCCACCAGTTCATCGACATTATGAAACTTGGCGGCGGTTACAGACCATTTCGACGGTAGCAGTGGCGTGCCAGACCGGCTAAGCCGTTGTCTGGTCAATGGCCAGTATCTGAGTATGTTAGCTCGCCAGAGCACGCTTGTATCGAAATACACTTTAAATAGATTCTCCCCGTCTTGGAAAAAGACTTTCAACAGTTCTCTGGCTGACTTGGCGCCTGAGGACTCTAATGTATCGATGGCCTTAATAAGGCACTTTAACAAGGATATGTTCGACGCGAAACGATTGCAATATGTGCGAAATTCTTTTTTTGTCTTTTCAATACAATTGGATATCGGATAGTGATAAATTGTCAATAATGTTTCCTCGTGCAACTCAATGCTTTTGGCGGCCTCAGCTAAAGACTGGCAAAATCTGGCAACGTCTGTTTTATCTACTGCTCTTGCAGCTGCTGAAAAGCTGCTATTTATTGTTCTCGCCAGGATAATATATTTTTCTGTATCCCGGTGTGAGTCGGCTAATTGTCGGAACAAGAAATCGAGGCTGATACGCACGGTGTCTCGCCGCGCGACAATTCTATTATATATTTCTTCAAGTTCATGAAGGTCGTCGAGGATATCGAGGATAGAGAGAAGCTGCGGGGCGATCCGCAGGATGTTGCGGCGAAAAATGGCGGGACGAAGGCACTCAGGGTACAAACCGTGTGACATCAGGGGCTCCGGTCGGAAAGATGGAGCATATCCTATTGATAGCACGCTTAAATTGCAATACGACTTTTACGACTGCAAGAGCCTCCGATGCCACGATGCCGGCGTCATTGCCGAACACGAACCCGCTGGACAGCGTCCTGTTTCTCTTGTAGCAAATTCTTTAACATTTATTCGATTTTCAGCGCTTGGGTTGGGCCAGGGTCATGGCAGCCAAGGACATCCGTTTCGGTGACGTTGATCTGCTGTCCTGCGACCTTGAGCCTATCCATATTCCCGGCTCGATCCAACCGCATGGCGTGCTGATCGTCGTCGATCGCCGCGACCTGTCTATCCGGCAATTCGCCGGGGACACCCTCTCTCTTCTGGGCATCGAGCCCGAGCTCATGCCGGCGGCGACGCTTCCCAGCCTGCTGGAGGAAAAAACCCTGGCCGCCGTCGTCGGCCGCCTGGGCGCCGGCGAGATCTCGGTTCCGTCGATCTTTCTGGGGCTCGCCTTCCGTGGCGGCGCCGGTTTGTTCGACCTTACCGTTCACACCTTGGACGACCTCGGTTTCCTCGAAATCGAGCCGGCCCGGCGCGACGGACGCATCGCCGGCGAGTCGAGTTCCCTGGTCAAGTCGATGCTGGCGGGTCTGCAGGCGGCGGAGGGCTTCGATGCCTTCTGCGCCGCCGCCGCCGTCGAGGTGCGCGAGGCCACTGGTTTTGACAGGGTGATGATCTACCGGTTTCTGCACGACGGCAGCGGCGAGGTGATCGCCGAGGACAGGGCCGACGGCATCGACAGCTTTCTCGGCCTGCATTATCCAGCATCCGACGTGCCGCGGCAGGCAAGGGAACTTTATCTGCGCAACTGGCTGCGCCTTATACCCGACGTGAATTACAGCCCTGCCCTTTTACAGACGGTTGGCGAAGGCGATATTGGTCGGCCGACCGATATGAGCCATTGCGCTTTGCGCAGCGTGTCGCCGATTCATCTGGAATATTTGCGCAACCTTGGGGTTGCCGCCTCCATGTCTATTTCCATTATTCTCGGCGGCAAGCTGTGGGGGCTGATCGTCTGCCACAATGCCACGCCGCATTTTGTCAATGCCGATCTGCGCGGCTGCTGTGAACTGTTCGGCCAGATTTTTTCGCTGCAGCTGACCTCCAAGCTTGAGGCTGCCTTCGCCCAGCGACGCATCGAGGCGGCAAGGGTCCATGAGGCGATGGTCGCCCTGCTGGCACGGTCGCAGGATGTCGCCCTGGAACTGGCGACGGTGGAGGCCGGTCTCCTCGAGTTGATTCCGGCCGGCGGATTGGCCGTGTGTTTGGGCGGGCAGTTGCGGACCCTCGGCGAAACCCCTCCTCCGGCCTTCATCGGCGAGCTCGTTGCCTGGCTGAACGATCAGGCTTTGCCGCTGGTTCACAGTTTTCAACTGGGCAGCCGGTTTGCCCCGGCGCTACCTTTTGCCGCCACCGCCAGCGGCCTGCTGGCCATCTCACTGTCGCGCCGACCGGCCGATTATGTGATGTGGTTTCGTCCGGAAATCGCCCGTTCGGTCACCTGGGCGGGCAATCCCCATAAGCCGGTCCAGCACGGCCCGCATGGCGATCGGCTGACGCCGCGAAAATCCTTCGAGCTTTGGCGGGAAACGGTTTCGCAACAGTCATCGCCCTGGGACAGTGTGGATATCGAGTCAGCCCAGGCCTTCAGGGTGTGGCTGCTGGAAACGGTTCTGCGACAACTCGACGAGGCGCGCCAGGAACGCGAGGCGGCGTTCGCGCAGCAGAACCTGCTGATGGCCGAACTGGATCACCGGGTAAAAAATATCCTGGCCAATATCCAGGCCCTGGTCGGGCAGACCGAATTGTCCGCCACTTCGGTTTCGGATTTTGCCCTGGCATTGCAGCAGCGGATCCGCGCCATGGGCGCTGCCCACGGCATGTTGGCGAAGACACGTTGGGTAGGCACCAGCATAGGCATGCTGGTGGCCGAGGAACTGGCGCCCTATTTGGCGGAAAAGCCGGATAAGATCGCCATTTCCGGCGACGACAGCATGCTGACCCCGGCGGCGGCCCTGTCGCTGTGCCTGATTTTGCATGAATTGACCGCCAATGCCGCCCGCTACGGGTCTTTATCGACCCCCGGCGGGTGCCTTGATGTCGGCTGGAGTCTGGGCGACGGCGACCTGGTGATGACCTGGCGGGAGCGCCTGGGCCCAGCGGTGGCGGCGCCGGCAAAGCGCGGCTTCGGATCCGCCATCATCGAACGCAGTCTTCGCTATGAGATCCAGGGCACAAGCATCCTCACCTTCGCCCCCGACGGCGTGGTCTGCGAGCTGGCGATTCCCCGCAAACATCTGGTGCCGGCGCAACCCGGGGAGGCCGGCCATGGTTAAGAAACGGGTCATGGTGGTCGAGGATTCCCTCTTGGGCCTGATGGCGCTGGAACTGCTGCTTGAGCAGCATGACTGCGAGATCGTTGCCACCGCCTCGACAGTGACGGAAGCTCTGACCCTTGCCGGAGTTACCGACGCCGAGATTGCCATCCTCGACATCAATCTGAATGGCGAGATGGTGTTTCCTGCCGCCGAACTTCTGGTTTCCCGCGGGGTTCCAATCATTTTCACCACCGGCTATGTGCCGGACCAGGTGCTGCCGCCGCATTTGGCGACAATACCGGCCCTGCAGAAGCCTTATTCGCCGGCCGCCCTGCTGGACCTTTTGGACCAGACCCTCGCCCGGGCGGACGAGCGCCGGCTTCCTCAACCTTAAGAAGCTCCGCTGTCGCGGACGGTGACCGCGGTCACTGGCACCAGGCCGGCGGGGGGCTATCCTGCTTGGATCCGATGGGTAGAAGAAGGATGCGGACAGTGCCGGCAAGGCTGTGGAGGGCAAAAAACGGAGCGACCGCCGTGGAATTCGCCCTGGTGGTCACCCCTTTCCTGGCCTTGCTGATGGCCAATATCGAAACGGCGATCATGATGTTCTCCAGCTCGGTGGTCCAGGGCGGCATCGTGCAGGCGGCGCGTCAGGTCCGCACCGGACAGGTCAGTTCGCCGTCCACCGGAAGCT
>Ga0007882_10000184_pt1 | contig 36324 bp, 37 predicted proteins | sample CryBogCBH12Aug01_FD_71195 | JGI IMG/M metagenome (GOLD analysis project Ga0007882, IMG submission 71195) | Freshwater microbial communities from Crystal Bog, Wisconsin, USA - CBH12Aug09.1 | ecosystem: Environmental > Aquatic > Freshwater > Lake | place: Crystal Bog, Wisconsin, USA | collected... | reverse complement strand
GACTGCTCCGGGGGTTTTGTTTTGCGGGAAAGGCGGAAGGGGTAGTCCTGGGGGGTGGCATTTAATGTGCCCGGTTTCTCAAGAGAAACCGGTTGGCCCCCAGACCCCCATGACTGTCCACCTTGCGCCAAGGCCGAACCGACACACGACGCCGACAGTCCCGGGGGTTTGGGGGCGTAACGCCCCCAAGACTATACTTCCGCAAGACCAGCGTCAGGCCACCTCGGCCAATCCGCTCACCCCGCCCAGATAGGCCGGGATCGCGCCATTCGCGGTAACCGCGTAATCCAGCTGCAGCCCCTCATTCCCCGCGAGCGGCTCGGCGATTGTCCGCAGCTTGCCCGAAACTCCGCCCAGCGCCGCCAGCAAATCACCGCGCGCGCGTATCCAGAAATCGGCACCGGGCCGCGCCTGTACCGGCTCGCGCGCGGCACCATCGGGCAAGAACCCGGCCAGCCGCAGATCGGGGCACGTCGCCACCGCCTCGCTGATAATGGCCTTGATCTGCTCGGCTGCGGCGTTCACCGCCGGGGCCAGCGAGCCATCGCGGCTGGCCTTGTCGTAGGCCTGCTTGCCAAGGAACAGGGTGCGGATCATGTTGCGCGCCTCGGCCCGCTGGATCAGCCCCGAGAACACCGACATTTCCGCCCGGATCGCGCCATCGATCGGCTGGATCAGCCCCAATTCCACGCAATCGAGGATGGCCAGCGGCGCGGGCTCGTGGCCCAGCATCCGCGCCAGTTCGCGCGCGCGGTGGCGCTCGATCGCGGGGGCGATATCGGCGTGGGTCAGCGGGGTCGCGCCGGGGCGATCCCACGGCTGCACGCTGGTCGCGGCGTCGGAGAGCAGCCAGGCCTCGGCGGCGGCCACTTCCTCGCCCTCGGGCACGATGGCATCCACCAGGCCCGCATCAATCGCCTCTTGCCCAGCGAGATTACGGCCCAGCAGCAGCACCTCCAGCCCCAGCTCCAGCCCGACCACGCGCGGCATACGCTGTGTGCCGCCCGCGCCCGGCAGTAGGCCCACAGCGCATTCGGGCAGGCCCAGCAGCACCCGGCGCGAATCGCTGGTGACGCGATAATGCGCGCCCAGCGCCAGCTCGCAGCCGCCACCCAGCGCCACGCCGGCAATCGCCGCCGCCACCGGCACGCCCGACGATTCCAGCCGGCGAATGGCATGGCCCAGCGGGAAGAAGTGGTTGAAGGCCATGTCGAAGCGGGCATAGGCGGGCGCGGCCACGATCATGTCGTAGGCCACGCCCAGCTCGGTAAGATCGGCCCCGGCGCAAAAACCGCTGGCCTTGCCCGAGCGCACCACCACGCCGCGCACATCGCTTTCCCGCAGCCAATCGGCAAAGGCGCCCAGCTCGTGGATCGCCTTGTTCGAAAAGACGTTCATGCTGCGGCCCTGGCAATCAAACACCAGGTGGATCAGGCCGTTATCTTGGCGCTCGATGCGGAATTCGCTCATTGTGGGGATGGCGGGTGTCATGCGTGCTCCTGGGCCGCCTGTTGCGGCTTACGAAAATTACGGAATCGGCGGGGGAAGGCAGGCGTGGGTTTAGAACCCAACCTTGTCCGCCCCCTTCAGCGACAGGATTGCGCGGGCCTCGGTGGGCGTGGCCACTTCGAGGCCCAGCCCCTCGATGATCTGGCGCACGCGGGTCACCTGCGCGGCGTTGGTGGGGGCGAGCTCGCCCTTGCCCAGCCACAGCGAATCCTCGAGCCCCACACGCACATGCCCACCCATGCTGGCCGCCAGCGCCGCCACCTTCATCTGGCTCGCGCCCGCCGCCAGCACCGACCAGCGGTAGTTGTCGCCAAACAGCCGGTCGGCGGTGCGCTTCATGTGCATCACGTCTTCGGGATGCGCGCCGATGCCGCCCAGCAGGCCAAAGCAGGTCTGGATAAACAGCGGGGCCTGCACCAGCCCCTCCTGCCAGAAATAGTGCAGATTATAGAGGTGGCTGGTGTCGTAGCACTCGAACTCATAGCGCGTCCCCGTCGCATTCAGCGTCTCCAACGCATAGCGGATGTCCTTGAAGCTGTTGCGGAACACCAGATCGTGGCTGCCCTCCAGCATCTCGGGCTCCCAGGCGTGCTGCCACTCGCGATCCTTCTTCAGCATCGGGAACAGGCCGAAGTTCATGCTGCCCATATTGAGGCTGGCCACCTCGGGCTTCCACACTTCGGCGGGCTTCACGCGGTATTCCACCGGCATATAGGGCGAGGCCCCGGTGGTGAGGTTCACCACCACATCGCTGCTCTGCTTGATCACGCGCAGGAAGGGCTCGAAATCCTCGGGCGTGTGCACCGGCTTGCCGTTCTCGGGATCGCGCGCGTGCAGGTGGACAATCGCCGCGCCAGCCTCGGCCGCGCCCAGCGCGCTTTCGGCGATTTCGGCGGCGGTTATCGGCAGATAGGGCGACATCGAGGGGGTGTGGATCGAGCCAGTGATGGCGCAGCTGATGATGACCTTGTTCTTCGCCATGTTCTCTCTCCTGAGTGGTGCTGATCTTAGAATTGCGCCGCCACGGTGCCCCAGGCCTGCTCCAGCCCTTCGCGATGCTCGGGCGCGGCTACGGCGATGAGCGCGGCGGCGCGGGTGTGGGGGTCTTTGAAGCGCAGATCGGCGATGCCATATTCGGTGACGATGACATCGACATCGAAGCGCCCCAGCGACACCGGCCCATGGGTCGCGCCCGGGGCAACAATGCGGCTGATCGCACCGGCGGCGGCGGGCAGGGCGATGATCCGCAACCCGCCCGCGCTGGCCCTTGCCCCGCGCGCATAGTCGCTCGCCCCGCCCGGCCCCGATAGGAACCCGCGCGACGAGGCCTCGGCAAAAACCTGCCCGAAGAGATCGACCTCCATCGCCGAATTGATCGTCACCAGCTTGGGCGTAGCGGCGAGCGTCGCGGGATCGTGGGTCACGGTGGCGGGGCGAAACTGGAAGTGCGGATTATCAAGCCCGGCATAGAGCAGCGGAGAACCGATCGCCACGCCCACCAGCGCCGATTGCCCCGGTGCCATCGCGCCAGAGTTGACAAGGGTGATCGCACCATCGCCGATCAGCCCGCTATGCAGGTGCAAATCGCGATGGCCGCAAAGCGCCGCCAGCACCGCATCGGGCAGCTTGCCGAGGCCAGTCTGCAGCGTCGCCCCATTCGGCACCAACGAGGCCACCAGCCCGGCGATCACCTTGCTGGTCTCATCGGGCTCGCCACCGGCTAGGCCACGCAGCGCCTGCTCGCCCTCGAAGGCGGCGGTCAGCTCGGCATAGGGGATGCCCGGATCGCCCGGGGTGCGCGGCATGGCGGGGTTGATATGGGCGATGCGGATCGGAATATCGCGCCACAGCGCCGCAATATGCGATACCTCGACGCCAAAGCTGCAATTGCCCTCCGCATCGGGCGGCGAGCACATGAACAGCGCCGCCTGCGGCTTCTCCGCGCGATAGAGCGCCAGAATATCCTGATAGCACAGCGGCAGAAAGCGGGTGCGATGCGCCTGCTTGCGCAGTTCTGGCGTAAGGAAGAAGGTGGTGACGCGCGATTGCGGCCCGGCGTTCCACACCGCCTTGTTCAGCCCCGCCACGAAAATGCCCGAGCAATCAATTGCGCCCAACGCCGCGCCCGCGGCCTCCACCTCGGCCACCAGCAGATCCGATTCCGCCGAGGACGACGACACCAGCACCCGCCCAACCGAGGACGGCAGCACAGAGGCCAACTCGCCGGAACGCAGGATAGGGCCAGAACGCTTGATAAGGTTGGTCATGACAGGCGCTCCTCGGGGCGTTTAGCCGCGCTGGTTTTCCAGCCGCGACAGGCTTCAATGCGGGCGCGTTTCACCAGCCAGCAGCCGCAAGCCTGCGCCCGATAAATCGCGGAAATTCAAGCGGCTGGAGCCTGCAATCCGCCTCGGATCACAGGCTCCAGCCCTTCGCTTACTTGACGTATTTGTGGAAATCGGGCGCACGCTTCTCTTGAAAAGCGCGCATCCCTTCCTTCGATTCCTCGGTGTCGTAGAACAGCTTGACCGAGTTCAGCGCCAGCATGGAAATGCCACGGATATTGTCGCTGTCGGCATTGAAGCTGCGCTTGGCCAGCGCCAGCGCGGTGGGCGAACGCTGGCCCAGCATCTCGGTCCATTCGTCCACCGCCGCATCGAGCTCCGCCGCCGGAACGACCTTGTTGACCAGGCCCATCTCCATGGCTTCCTGCGCGGTGTACATCAGGTTCAGGAACCAGATCTCGCGGGCCTTCTTGTCGCCCACATGGCGGGCGAGAAAGGCGGTGCCCCAGCCCGCATCCACCGAGCCGACCTTCGGGCCAACCTGGCCAAACTTGGCGGTGTCGGCGGCGATGGTCAGGTCGCACAGCGTGGCGAACACATTGCCGCCGCCGATGGCAAAGCCATTGACGCGGGCGATGACGGGCTTCGGAATATCGCGGATGATCGACTGGAACTCGTCGATCGGCAGGCCAACGATGCCGCGACCGTCATACTGGCCATCCTTGGCGCTCTGGTCGCCGCCGGTGCAGAAGGCCTTGTCGCCCGCGCCCGTCAGCACGACCGACGAGACGCCCTTGTCGTCCGCGGCCAGCTTGAAGGCGGTGATCAGCTCTTCCATGGTCTTGGCGCGGAAGGCGTTATACAGCTTGGGGCGGTTGATGATGACCCAAGCGGCGCGGCCGCGAACTTCATAGATGATGTCTTCAAACTCGGGGATATTGCTCATTGCTGGGCCTTTCCTGCTGTATTGCTGTAAATCGCGTGCGAACGCGCCACGGCGCGCTCGCCAACGGTCACAATCGCCTGGGTGAAAATCATGGTGCGGGTGGTTTTGACGAGGGTCACATCGGCGATCAGCCAGTCGCCCGTCATGGGCGGGGCCAGATAATCGACGTGCAGCGAGATCGTTGGCATATGCGTGCTGGCCCCGGCGATGATATCGACCACCGCCATCGCCTGCCCGTCGAGGAAGGTCGCCATCGCCCCGCCATGGATCGCGCCCACCGCGTTGCAGTGGTGGGGTTCGATCAGAAGCGCATAGCGGCCAGCGGCCCGGTCGAGCCAAATTGGCCCGACCGTCCACGCACCGCCATTGGTCACTTCGGCGAGAACCCAGTTCCCGCTGACAGGAGGGGGGCCTTCGCTCACCATGCTCAGAGCCCCATCATCAGAGCATGGTCAACCCGCCGGAGATCGAAATCGCCTGGCCGGTGATGAAGGCGCCATCGTCCGAAGCGAGCAGCGCGACCATGCCGGCGTAATCTTCCGGCTCGCCGATGCGACGCAGCGGAATACCGCGAACCATCGCGTCCTTCCACTTCTCGGCTTCGGGGCCTTCGCCCACCACCGAGGCCATCATCGGGGTATTCGTTGGCCCCGGACACACGCAGTTGGCGAGCACGCCCTTGCGCGCCAGCTCGCGGGCGATCGACTTGGTGAAGCTGATCAACCCGCCCTTGCACGCCGAATAGACGGCCTCATTGGCGGTGCCCACGCGGGCCGCATCCGAAGCGATGTTGATGATCCGCCCGCCGCCGCGCTGCGCCATGCGGCCCGCCACGGCGAAGTGGGTGTTGAGATTGCCGTTGAGGTTGATCGCGATCACCTTGGCCCAGAAGGCGGGATCGGTGGCGAGGAAGGGCTGCGGCTTGTCCCAGCCAGCGTTATTCACCAAGGCCCACACCGGGCCAAGATCGTTCTCGACGCTTTCGACAGCGGCCATCACCGCATCGTAATCGCTAACATCAACCTGCCAGGTCTTGACCACGGCATCGCCAGCCAGCTTGGCGGTTTCCTCGCCCGCAGCGGTGCTGAGATCGAAGATCGCGACCTTGCAGCCTTCCGCCGCCAGACGCAGCACCAACGCGCGACCAATACCCTGCCCGCCACCGGTGACGATGGCGACCTTACCTTCAAGACCTTTCAAGTGAACCTCCTTGGATGAATTTATGTTATGGTGCGAGATCGCCAGCCTCATCGCCGCTGGCACCATCTCCATCGATGAGACCGAGCAGCGTGCTCTTGATCTTGACGAGAGCCAGCGCGGCGGCATCCAGCTCCGCTTCGGAAAGATCGGCGAGAATGGCGCGTTCGGCCACCTCCACGCTCTCGCGGATGGTGTAGACGAGGCCCTGGCCAGCACGGGTCAGCATCACCCGCCGCGCCCTTGCATCCCGCTTGTCGGTGCGGCGCTCCACATAGCCCGCCGCCTCCATGCGATCGATCAGCCCGCCGATGGCGACCTTGGTCAGGTCGAGATCGGAGGCCAGCGCGGTCTGGGTCATGCCATCGCGCCGCGAGAGGAACGCCAGCACCCACCATTGCGAGCGGGTGATTCCCAAAGGCTTCAGCGCGCGGTCGATAACAATGCGGCGCAAACGCGAAACATCATGAATAAGAAAACCGAAGCGCAGCCCGGTATCCAGCTCCTGTGGCTTATAATAAGCCCCGGACGTGTAAGTGTCCGATTTATCACGCAGATTAGCGTCCACGGGAGCAGGATTTTTGTCTGTCACTTGTGTTTTCCTAATCGGCCCTTGAACATGTCGCGGGCTATGATGGTTTTCATAATCTCGATCGAGCCCCCGGCGATCTTGACGATGCGCGCATCGGCATAGGCCCGGGTGATCGGATATTCCCACATATAGCCCCAACCGCCAAACAGCTGAAGACACTTGTCGGCCGCCTCGCAATGCAGCTCGGTGGTGGTCATCTTGGCGATGGCGGCATCCACCGGATCGAGCTTGCCCTGCATGAACAGCTCGATGCAGCGATCGGTGTAGACCCGCGCCAGCACGCTGCGCGCCTTCAGATCGGCGAGTACGAACTGGGTGTTCTGGAAATCGGCGATGGTCTGGCCAAAGGCCTTGCGCTCGCTGGTATAGTCCACCGTCCACTCGATCACCGTCTCGGTGACGGTGGCCGAACGGATCGCCTGCGCCAGCCGCTCCTGCGCCAGCTTGGTCATCATCAGGGCGAAACCTTGCCCCTCGCCGCCCAGCATCGCCGAGGCGGGCACGCGCAGATTGTCGAAGAACAGCTCGGAAGTGTCCTGCGCCTTCATGCCCAGCTTTTCGAGATTCTTGCCGCGCTTGAAACCGGGCAGGCTGGCATCGACGAGGAACATCGAAACGCCCTTGGCCCCGGCGGCGCTGTCGGTTTTCGTGGCCAGCACCAGCACGTCGCACATCTGGCCGTTGGAGATGAACACCTTCTGGCCATTGATGACGAAATCATCGGTTCCATCAGCGTTTTTGGCACGCTCGGCCTTGGTGCGGATCGCCTTGAGGTCAGAGCCCGCGTGCGGCTCGGTCATGCCGAGCGAGCCGATTGCCTCGCCCTTCACCATCTTGGGCAGCCAGTGGCGCTTTTGCTCATCGGTGCCGAAAGACAGGATGTAAGTGGCGACGAGATCGGTGTGGATCAGGAAGCCCGGCCCGCTGGCGCCCACGCGCCACAGCTCTTCAAACACCACCACGTCGAACAAATAATCGAGGCCAAGACCGCCGAATTCCTCGGGCACGGTGCAGCACAGCAAGCCCGCCTCGCCCGCCTTCAGCCACAGCTCGCGCGGCACGATGCCATCCTCTTCCCACTGCGCGTGGAAGGGGACGATTTCCTTCTCGATGAACTTGCGAACGCTTTCGCGCCACATATCATGCTCGGGAGTGAAGAGAGTGCGTTCGATCATGGTTTAGCCTTCCGCTCCGCCGCGCTGCGACTTTTCCTTGGCAATCGAGGCGGCGATTGAAGCGCGCGCGGCAGCCCATTGCTCGGGCGTGAGGTTGGTGAGATCGGCGAAGGTGCCGGGGCCGGCGAGGTGCTGGCCGCCATCGATGGCAATGGTTTGCCCGGTGAGGTAATCGCAGCCATCGCCCAGCAGGAAGGTGATGAGATTGATCAGTTCGGGCATCCGCCCAAAGCGCCGCATCGGCACCGTGTCGCTGTTGGTGGCCGAGCTTTGCGTGTCGGGGATGGGGTTGAGCTTTTCCCACGCGCTCTCGGTGGGGAAGGGGCCGGGCGCGGTGGCGTTGAGGCGGATGCCATAGCCACCCCATTCCACGGCGAGCGACTTGGTCATGGCGTCGATCGCGGTTTTGCCCATGGCCGAGGGAACCACGAAAGCCGAGCCCGTCCACACCCAGGTGGTGAGGTTGGAAACCACCGCGCCGGGGATGCCGTCGCGGATCCAGCGCTTGCCGCAAGACAGCGTGACGTGGAACGTGCCGTCGATCACCGTCGAGGTGATGGCGCGAAAACCGCGCGCGGAAAGATCCTTGGTGGGGGTGATGAAATTGGCGGCGGCGTTGTTCACCAGGCCGGTGAGCGGGGCATCCTGCCAGATTGTCTCGATCATCGCGTCCACCGCGTCGGCGTCGCGGATATCGCAGGCATGGGCCACCACGCGCCCGCCGGTGGCGGCGGTAATTTCAGCGGCCGTCTCGTCGAGCAGCGCCTGACGGCGGCCGCAGATATGGATCACCGCCCCGCGCGCGGAGAGCCCCTGCGCGATCTCGCGGCCGAGCCCACTACCACCGCCGGTCACGAGAATTACCTTCCCACGCAGCGCATCCTTGGTGAAAATGTCCATTCGCCCTCCCGGAGTCTGACAAGCGAAAAGCTGCTTGCCAGCATTTGTGAACCTGTTTACGAAATGATTCGACGCTGTCAAGCGCAACCACTCTTCACCGCCGCCCCCAGGGGGTTGCGGGCCTGAGCGTGGCGCGCAAAAAGATGCAGCGTATCGAGAGATGATAGTCATTTGGGGGAATGCTCGGTGGGCTCTGGAATCAAGGCGATAGGCGGCTATCTGCCGCTCCTGCGGCTGGATCGTAAGCTGGCAGCGCGCGAGCTGGCGTGGAGCGGGCTGGGCATGCCGCGCGCGGGTTTCCGCGCCGTGGCCGATTGGGACGAGGACTCGCTGACGCTGGCGGTGGAAGCCGCGCGCGGCCTTGCCTCTCCCGCTCCGGCGGCGTTCCGCTTCGCCTCCACCTCCGCCTATTTCACCGACCGCGCGCAAAGCGGCATCGCGGTGGATGCGCTGGCCCTGCCCCGCTCCACCCGCGCGACAGACCTCGCAAACTCCCGCCGCGCGGGCACTTCCGCGCTGCTCGACGCGCTGCTCTCAGGCAGCGACGAGATCATCGCGGCGGGCGAAAAGCGCCCCACCCAGCCCGGCAGCGCCGCCCAGCTCGCCTATGGCGATGGCGCGGCGGCGGTTCGCACCGGCGGCGCTGAATCCCCCGCGCGGCTGGTGGGTCATGCCTCGCTCACCCATGATCTGGTCGATCACTACACCTCGCGCGATCACCCCACGCCCTATGCCTATGAGGAGCGCTTCGTCCGCGATATCGCCGTGGCCGAGCTGCTGCTGCCCGCCGTGCGCGCGGCCTGCGCCTCGGCGGGAATCGAGCCTGCGGCCCTCGCCCATGTTGCCTGTGCCGATCCGGTCTCGGGCTGCTGGAAGGCGGTGGCCAAGAAGCTGAAGATTGCGCCGGTCGAGCATTGTGAAGTAGTTTCCCAAAAGGCTGGCGATCTCGGCGCGGCGCACGCCCTTTTTGGGCTGGGCGTGGCGCTGGCTTCGGCCAAGGCAGGCGATTTCGTGCTGCTGGTCGGTTTTGGCGGCGGCGTCGATGCGCTGGTGTTCGAGGTTGTCGCCCCCGTGCCGGGCGCGGCGGAAATGGCCGCCATGCTCGACGAGGGCGAGCGCCTCGCCAGCATCACCCGCTTCCTCAGTCTCACCGGCTCTATTGCGCTCGATTGGGGGATGCGCGCCGAGTTCGAGCAGAAGGCGCAGGCCACCGTGCTCGAGCGCGTCGGCCGCGACATGATCGGCTTCATCGGCGGGCGCGACAGCCTCGGCAATGTGCAGTTTCCCAAGAGCTTCTACCCGGTCAATCCCGCGCTAACGCACCCCGAGGAGCTAGCCGATGTCCGCCTCGCCGATCTCACCGCGAAGGTGGTTTCGGTCACCGCCGACCGGCTCAATTTCTCGCCCGATCCGCCATTCCACTTCGGCCTCGTGCAATTCGAAAATGGCGCGCGGGTGCTAATGGAGCTGGTGAACGCCCCGCAAACTGGCTTTGCCGTGGGCGATCACGTGCGGATGCGGCTGCGGATCAAATCGCAGCACGCGCGGCTGGGCTTCCGCACCTACTTCTGGAAGGCCGCCCCGCTGGCCCGTCCGCAGTTGGGAGAAGCCTGATGGCACAAGGTATCAAGGACAAGGTCGCCATTATCGGCATGGGCTGCACCCGCTTTGGCGAGCGCTGGGAAGTGGGTGCCGATGGCCTGATGGTCGAAGCCTTCACCGAGGCGCTGGCCGATGCCGGGATCGAGCGCGACCAGATCGAGGCGGCGTGGGTCGGCAATGCGCTCGACGATATCAACGTCGGCAATTCCGCGCTGCCCGCCGCCCATGCCCTGCGGCTGCAGCGCATCCCCGTCACCCGCGTCGAGAATATGTGCGCCACCGGCACCGAGGCGCTGCGCGGCGCGGCCTATGCCGTGGCCTCGGGCGCTTGCGATATTGCGCTGGCCATTGGCGTCGAGAAGCTCAAGGACGCGGGCTATGGCGGCTTGCCGCTGCGCACCAAGGGGCTGCACAATGATCTGTGGATGCCCTATGGCTCGGCACCGGGCACCTTCGCGCAGCTCGCCGGGGCCTATGCCGCGCGGCATGGCATCGCGCCTGCCGATCTCAAGCGCGCCATGGCCCATGTCTCGTGGAAGAGCCACCAGAACGGCGCGCTCTCGCCCAAGGCGCATCTGCGCGGGGCGGTGGATATGGAGAAGATCCTCGGCGCGCCGCTGATCGCCGATCCGCTGGGGCTGTTCGATTGCTGCGGCGTTTCGGATGGCGCGGCCTGCGCCATCGTCACCACGCCGGAAATCGCCCGCGCGCTGGGCAAGGCCAATCCGGTCACCATCAAAGCCATCCAGCTTTCTGCCAGCAATGGCGCGGAATTGCAGTATGGCGAATGGGACGGGGCCAGCGTGCCCAACACCCAGGTCGCCGCCGCCCGCGCCTATGCCGAGGCGGGCATCCGCGATCCCCGCGCGGAGCTCGACTTCACCGAGGTTCACGATTGCTTCTCGATCACCGAGCTGGTGATCATGGAGGATCTCGGCCTGTCCGATCCCGGCCGCGCGCCCGCCGATATCCTCGATGGGCGGTATGATCGCGATGGGGCGATCCCCTGCCAGCTTGATGGCGGGCTGAAATGCTTCGGCCATCCGGTGGGTGCCACAGGCTTGCGCATGGCCTATGAGGTCTACAACCAGCTGCAGGGCCGCGCCGGAGAGCGCCAGCGCGCCAAGGCCGATCTCGGCCTCACCCATAATCTGGGCGGGGCACCGTTCAACAGCGTGGCCGCCGTGGCGATCCTCGGCCGGCTCGATTAAAGGATAAGAGAAAATGGCGGGAAAGTGGTTTGACGAGCTCGAAGTAGGGCAGGTATTTCAGCATGAAGTCCGCAAGACCGTGCTCGATTATGAAAACAGCCTGTTTTCTTCCCTCACCTACAACCCGGCGCAGATCCACATCGATCACGCCTATTGCGAGACCACCGAGTTCGGCAAACCGCTGATGAACTCGATCTTCACGCTGGGCCTGGTGATCGGGCTTTCGGTGCAGGATACCACGCTCGGCACCACCGTTGCCAATCTCGGCATGACCGACACCACTTTCCCCAAGCCGGTGTTCTCGGGCGATACCATCCGCTCGGAAACCCGCGTGCTGGAATTGCGCCCCAGCAAATCGCGCCCCACGCAGGGCATCGTGCTGTTCGAGCACCTCGGCTTCAACCAGCGCGACGAGCTGGTATGCCGCACCCTGCGCAGCGCGCTGATGCTGAAGCGGCCAGCATGAAGCTGCGCTCGTTCCTGTTCGTCCCCGGAGACAGCGAGAAGAAGTTCGCCCGCGCCGCGCAAAGCGCCGCTGATGTGCTGATCCTCGATCTCGAAGACGCCGTTGCCTCCTCGATGAAAGAGGCCGCGCGGGGCACGGTGGCGGGCTGGCTCGATTCTGCGGGCCAGCTTGGCTCGGCGCTGTTCGTGCGGGTCAATCCGCTGATCAGCGGGCTGACGCAGGGCGATCTCGCCGCCGTGGTGCGCCCCGGTCTCGCGGGCATCCTCGTGCCCAAGGCCGATGGCGCGCAGGATATCGCCACCATCGCCGCGATGATCGATCCGCTGGAGCAGGCGGCTGGCATGGCGGCTGGCACGGTCAAGATCATGGTCGTCGCCACCGAAACCCCCGCCGCGATGTTCCAGCTGGGCAGCTACACCCCGCCGCATGCGCGCCTCGTCGGCCTCACCTGGGGCGCGGAGGATCTCTCCTCGGCGATCGGCGCCACCACCAATAAAGAGGCCGACGGCCGGTGGACCGAGCCTTATCGGCTGGCCCGCTCGCTATGCCTCTTCGCGGCGGCTTCGGCGGGGGTCGCTCCGGTGGAGACGCTCTACGCCGATTTCCGCAACGCCGAAGGGCTGGAGGCCGATTGCAAACGCTCGCGCCGCGATGGTTTCCTCGGCCGCATCGCCATCCATCCCGATCAGGTGGACACGATCAACCGCTGCTTCTCGCCATCGGAGGAAGACATCGCCGAAGCCCGCAAGGTGATCGCCGCCTTCGCCGCCCAGCCCGATGCCGGCACCATCGGCATCGACGGCAAGATGTATGACATCCCGCATTTGAAGCAGGCGCAGAAGACCTTGGCCGCCGCCGGAGAAAGCGCATGAGCAGCTTCGCCCGCGCGGCCTGCCTCGTCATCGTGGTCTGCCTCACCGCCTATCTCGGCTACAGTTTCGCCACCGGCAGCGTGTGGGGCGATCAGCTGCACGTGTGGCAGGTGGTGTGGGGGCGCTATGTCTGGGCCGATGCCTATAGCGGCTTCACCCTGTTTGCGCTGCTGATCTACGCCTACGAGCGCAACCTGAAGCTGACCCTGCTCCTGTTCATCCTCGCCTGCAGCACCGGCAATATGGTCAACGCCGCCTGGCTGCTGTGGCGCGGACCGGATCTTTTCAACCGCATTCGCCAATCACATAAGGGAGAGCCAAAATGAGCGCACAGCGCCCGCTGCCCACCGAGGAAGATCTCGCAGCCATCCGCGAGGGCGTCCGCGCCGTCTGCTCGCAATTCGGCGATGACTACTGGCTCGACCGCGACAACGATGGCAAGTTCCCGCGCGAATTCCACCGCGCCATGGCGGAAGGCGGCTGGCTCGGCATCACCATGCCCGAGGAGTTTGGCGGATCGGGGCTCGGCGTCACCGAGGCGATGACCATGATGAACGAGGTCGCCTCGTGCGGCGGCGGCTTTGCGGCGGCTTCCACCATCCACATCAATTTGTTTGGCCCGCACCCGATCGTGGTCAAGGGCAGCCACGAGCAAAAAGCGCGCTGGGTGCCCCGGCTCGTTGCTGGCGAGGATCAGTGCTGCTTCGGCTTCACCGAGCCCGACGCCGGTCTCAACACCACCCGCATCAAGACCTTTGCCGAAAAGGTGCCGGGCGGCTATCTCGTCAACGGCCAGAAAGTGTGGACCTCGACCGCACAGGTGGCCAACAAGATCATGCTGCTGACGCGCACCACCAAATACGAGGATTGCGCCAAGCCCACCGATGGCATCACCATCTTCTACACCGATCTCGACCGCACCAAGATCGACGTCCACCTCATCCCCAAGATGGGGCGCAAGGCGGTCGATTCGAACGCCATCTTCATCGACAATCTCTTCATCCCCGATGAAGACCGCATCGGCGAAGAGGGCAAGGGCTTTGGCTATATCCTGCACAGCCTCAATCCCGAACGCATTCTGATTGGTGCCGAAGCCATTGGCATCGGCCGGGATGCGCTGCGACGCGCGGTCAAATATGCTGGCGAGCGCGTGGTTTTCGACCGGCCCATCGGCCAGAATCAGGGCATCCAGCACCCGCTGGCGGAAAAGTGGATGTATCTGGAATCGGCGTGGCTGATGGTGGAAAAGGCCGCGCGCCTCTACGACAGCGGCCAGCAATGCGGGGCCGAGGCCAATTCCGCCAAGTTCCTCGCCGCGCGCGCCTGCCATGATGCGGCTTGGCAGGCGGTCGCCACCCATGGCGGCTTTGGCTATGCCAAGGAATACCATGTCGAGCGGCTGTATCGCGAAAGCGCCCTCACCCGCCTCGCCCCGATCACCGAGCAGCTGATCTTGTGCTTCATCGCCGAGAAGGTGCTGGGCTTGCCCAAGAGCTATTAAGGAAAATTTCCATGGGTTTGATGGATGGTAAAGCGGTGCTGGTCACCGGCGCCGGGCGTGGCGTTGGCCGTGGTATCGCGCTGGCGATGGCCAGGGCTGGCGCGGCGGTGGTCGTCAATGATCTCGGCGTCAGCCTCACCGGCGATGGCAACCCCAGCGGCGAGGCCTCGCCCGCCGAGCAGGTGGTCGAGGAAATCCGCGCGATGGGCGGAAGGGCCGTCGCCAATCACTACAGCGTGGCGGTGTGGGAAGGCGGCTGCGCCATGGTGCAGGCGGCGATCGACAATTTCGGCCGCATCGATGGCGTGGTCAACAACGCCGGAAACCTGCGCGATGTGCTGTTCCACAAGATGACCCCCGACGATTTCCGCGCGGTGCTCGAGGTGCATTTGATGGGCAGCTTCCACACCAGCCGCGCCGCCGCGCCTTTCTTCAAGGAACAGGGCAGCGGGGCCTATGTGCATATGACCTCGTCCTCCGGCCTCATCGGCAATCTCGGGCAAGCCAATTACGCGGCGGCCAAGCTCGGCATCGTTGGCCTATCGAAATCCATCGCCATCGATATGCAGCGCTTTGGCGTGCGCTCGAATGCCGTCGCCCCCTGGGCCTGGACGCGCATGGTCAGCTCCATCCCCACCGACACCCCCGAGCAGCAAAAGCGCGTCGAGGGGCTGAAGAAGCTCGATGCCGACAAGATCGGCCCCTTCTGCGTGGCGCTGTGCTGCGACGAGGCGAAGGACGTCTCGGGCCAGGTGTTTGGCGTTCGCAACAACGAGATCTACCTGTTCTCGCAATCGCGCCCGATCCGCACCGCCCACACCGCCGAGGGCTGGACGCCTGAAGCGATCACCGACCGCGTGTTCCCCCAGTTCGCCAATGATTTCTACCCGCTGCATAAATCGGGCGATGTCTTTACGTGGGAACCTGTGTGATCAATCCGCAGGCCATCTTCGCCCATGATTTCGGGCAGCCCGAGCAGGACTATACCGCGCGCGATGCCATTCTCTACGCGCTGGGTCTGGGGCTGGGCGCTAATCCGCTAGACGCCGAGGAACTGCGCTTCCTCGACGAGCGCGCGCTGTCGGTGTTGCCGAGCTACGCGGTAACGCTGTGCTCTCCGGGGATGTGGATCCGCGATCCGGCGCTGGGCGTTGATTTCGGCAGACTGGTGCACGCCGCGCAGTGGGCGGAATTCCTCCATGCCCTACCGCCCGCCGCCAGGGTGCAGGGCAGCGCCAAGGTCGTCTCGCTCGCCGATCGTGGCGAGGGGCGCGGGGCGGTGCTGGTGTTGCAGCGCGAGATCGCCGATGCCGATACGGGCGCACTCTATTGCCGCCTGCGCCAAACCCTGCTGATGCGCGGCGATGGCGGCTTTGGCGGCCCGGCGGAAGAGCGGGTGCCAGCCCCCGCCCTTTCCGACACCCCCGATTGCACGGCCAGCTTCCCCACCAGCCCGCGCGCCGCGCTGATCTATCGCCTCTCGGGCGATTGGAACCCGCTGCATCTCGATCCCGCCTTCGCGGCCAAGGCAGGTTTTCCCAAGCCTATCCTGCATGGCCTTGCCAGCTATGGCATGGCCGGTGTGGCGGTGTCGCGCGCGCTGGGGCATGATCCCGCCGCTGTGGCCAGCCTCGCGTGCCGCTTTGCGGGTATCGTGCAACCGGGCGACGAATTGAGTTTTTCCATCTGGCGGGACGGCGCAAATGCCGCCCGCTTCACGGCATACGTCGGAGAGCGCAAGGTGCTCGACGGCGGCGAAATATCCTGGAGGAATGCATGAGCGGCAAGGCACTCGCGGCGAAACTGAAGAGCAATCTGCGCCTGCCGGTGATGGCCGGGCCAATGTTCATCGCCTCCACCGCCGATCTGGTGATCGCCCAGTGCAAGGCCGGAATCATCGGCTCGATGCCCGCGCTCAATCCGCGCACCACCGCCGCTCTCGACGCCGACATCGCCCGCATCAAGGCCGCCGTGGGCGATGCGCCCTATGCCATCAACCTCGTCGCCCACCCCACCAACGAGCGGCTCGACGCCGATCTCGAAGTGGTGCTGCGCCACAAGGTGCCGATCGTGGTGCTGGCGCTGGCCGCCAATCCCGCGCTGGTGCGCCAGCTGCAGGCCAATGGCGCGATCGTGTTTCAGGATGTCATCAAGGACCGCCACGCCCGCAAATGCGCCGAGATGGGCGTGGATGGCATCATCGCCGTGGGCGCGGGCGCGGGCGGGCACACCGGCGATATCTCGCCCTTCGCGCTTTGCCAAGAAATCCGCGAGTGGTGGGATGGGGTGCTGCTGCTTTCGGGCGCGATTGCCAATGGCCGCGCGGTGCTGGCGGCCGAAGTGCTGGGCGCGGATTTCGCCTATATCGGCTCGCCCTTCCTCGCCTCCACCGAGGCGAACACGCAGGAGCACTTCCGGCAGATGATCGTCGACAGCCATGCCGTCGATATCGTCACCACCAATTGCTTCACCGGGGTCAACGCCAATTTCCTGCGCCCCTCGCTGGTCGAGCATGGCCTCGACCCCAACAACCTCCAGCGCGCCGAGGGCAAGGGCATCAACATCTCGGGCGGCGGCGACAACGCCAAGGCCTGGAAAGAGATCTGGAGCGCGGGGCAAGGCATCGGCGCGATCAAGCGCTCGGAGCCAGCGGGGGATTATATCGAACGTCTGGTGAGCGAATACCGCGAAGCCCGCGTCGCCATCGGCCTGCCCGGATGAACCGTCAGGTCATCCTCACCTCGCGCCCCAGTGGCGTGGCGCAGGCGGAGAACTTCGCACTGGTGGCGGCGGAAAGCCTTGCCCTGGGCGATGGGCAGCTTCGCATCCGCAACCGTTTCCTCTCGGTCGAGCCCGCCATGCGCGGCTGGATCGCGGATGCCGGCAATTATGCCGCCCCAGTGGCGATTGGCGCGGTGATGCGCTCGCTGGCGGTGGGCGAGATTATCGAGAGCCGCGCGGATGGCTGGGCTGTGGGCACGGTGGTTTGCGGCTGGTTTGGCTGGCAGGAAGAGGCGGTGGTCGATCCCTCCGCCGTGGTGCGCGCCGTGGGCGAAGCCGATCTGCCCGCCTCGCTGGCGCTGGGGGTGCTGGGCATCAACGGGGTGACGGCCTATCTCGCGCTCACCTCGATTGGCCAGCCTCAGCCCGGCGAGACGGTGCTGGTTTCCACGGCGGCGGGCGGGGTTGGCTCGGCGGTGGGGCAGATCGCCAAGATTCTCGGCTGCCGCACGGTCGGCATCACCGGCGGGGCTGACAAGGTTCGCGATTGCGTGGAGCTGTTCGGCTACGATGCGGCGCTGGATTACAAAGCGCCGGGATTGGCCGAGGCCATCGCCGCCGCCTGTCCCAATGGAATCAACGTCTATTACGACAACACCGCCGGTGCCATCAGCGATGCGGTGATGCCGCAGCTGGCCCTGCGCGCGCGGGTGGTGGTGTGCGGCACCGCCTCGATCACGCAATGGGATCCCTGGCCGCAGGGGCCCCGGGTGGAGCGGCATTTGCTGGTGAAGCGGGCGCGGATGGAAGGCTTCGTCATCTTCGACCATATGGACCGCTGGGACGAGGCCGTCTCCACGCTGGCTGGCTGGATCCGCGAAGGCCGCCTCTCCTATCAGGAGGATATCCTCGAAGGCATCGACACCTGCCCCGACGCCCTCGCCGGGCTCTATCGCGGCGAGAACCGGGGCAAGCGCATCATCCGGCTCTAGCGGATTTCCTTGGGCACAAACAGCCGATAGACCCGCCGCAGCAGCCAATTGGGCAGCAGTCTCGCCCGCTCCTCACAGGCCACGCGGGCGCGGGGATGATCCATGAAGCTCGGGTAGGGGTAGGGAAAGCGATAGGCGCGGCGGTTGGTCCAGAACTCGATAGCGCCCAAATGCTTGACGTTCTTATAGCCATAATGCGCGGGCGCGATCAGCCGTAGCGGCGCGCCATGATCCACGCCCAGCGGCGCGCCATCCAGCCTATCGGCCAGCAGCACATCATCGGCGAGAAGGTCCGCCAGCGGCAGGGCGCTGCGATAGCCATCCACCCCGCGAAACACCACGAAACCCGCGCCTTCCGCCGGGCGCGCCTGAGGCACTATCACGCCGTGGTAGAAATCGGCGAAGCGCACCCCGCTCCAATGGAGGGAGCGCAACGACCAGGTGGTGACGCAATGGAAATCCGACACCTGACTATGGCGCGGCAGGGCGGCGAATTGCTCGCCCAGCAGCAGCGGATTGGCCACATCGCCGCCGATCCGCAGGTTCAGCGGCAAATCGGCGGGCAGCGCCTTATGGCGAAAGCGCCCGAGCCCAAAACGCACAAACCCCCGCGCGGCAAATTGCCCTGCCGGTAGCGGCGCGCCTTCAGGCCCGCCTGCCATCATCCCACCATGCGCCCCTCGCCCGACCAGAACTGGGCGCGCAGCTCGCGCTTGGAAATCTTGCCGCTGGGGATCAGCGGGAAGCTCTCCATGAAGGTGATCTTCTTGGGCACCTTGTATCCGGCCAGCCGTTCGCGGGCATGGGCCAGCAGCTCGGCTTCTTCGAGGGTGGCGTCAGACTTGCGGATCACGCAGGCCATCACCGCCTCGCCCCAGCGCGGATCGGGCACGCCGATCACCGCCACCGAGGCCACGCCGGGATGGGTGGACAGCGCGTTTTCCACCTCGGCCGAATAGATGTTCTCGCCGCCCGAGACGATCATGTCCTTCGCCCGATCGACGATGTAATAGAGGCCATGCTCGTCGCGGCGGGCGATATCGCCGCTGCGATACCAGCCGTTTTCCATTACGGCGGCGGTGGCCTCGGGCTGCTTCCAATAGCCCGGCGTGATGCTCGGCTGGCGAATCAGCAGCTCGCCGGCCTCGCCCTCGGGCACATCGGCCCCGGCGGCATCGACAATGCGAAACTCGACCAGCGGCAGCGGACGTCCGCAGCTCTGCAGCCGCGATTCATTCTCCAGATCATGCTCTTCCGGGCGCAGGATCGAGGTCGCGCCGCCCGCCTCGGTCGATCCGTAGAACTGCATGAAGCGGCAGGGCATCGAGGCGATGGCGCGCTTGATCAGCCCCAGCGAGATCGGCGATCCGGCATAGAGCGTGAGCCGCAGCGAGGAGAAATCCGCCTGCTCCGCCTCGGGATGATCGAGCAGCATCTGCAGCATGGTCGGGGTCAGCGTCAGCAGGGTGGGCTTGAGCCGGGTGATGCCGTGCAGCATGGTGGCCGGATCGAACTGGCGGATCACCGTGATCGACACGCCATTATACAGGCACTGCAGCGTGATGCCGAGATGCAGCAGGTGGAAATTGGGCAGGCCGTTGATGAAGCTGTCGTCGCGGTCCCAGTGATAGGCCGGTTCGAAATGCTCGGAGAGGCGCATCATGTTGATGCCGCGATGGCTCAGCATCACGCCCTTGGGCTTGCCGGTGGTGCCCGAGGTGTAGAGCTGGAAGGCGACGTCATCCTCGCTGACCTGCACGCCGGGGTCGGTATCGGGGAAGGAGGCAATCTGCGCCTCATAGCTGTCGGTCTCGTCGATCCACACGATCTGCGGCGGCGTGGGCAGGGCCGAAAGCGCCTCGCTGACCAGCGGCTCCAGCTCGCGCTCGACGATGATCAGCGCGGCATCGCTGTCGCGGATCTGCTCGGCCAGCTCGGGCGCGGCAAGGCGCCAGTTGAACACCACCGTGCCCGAGCGGGTGCGCGCGCAGCCAAAGAGGGCGAGGTAGAAATCGAAGCTGTTCTTGCCGCAATAGCCGATCAGCGTGCCCTCTTTGGCCCCATGCGCCAACATCCAGTGCGCCGAACGATTGACCAGCCGATCGCCCTCGCCAAACGAGATCGTCCGCTCGAAGCTGCGGAGCATGGCGCGCGAAGGATCGTGCCGCGCCCAATAAGACACGAAATCGCCGAGGATTCTGACTTCCGGATAATGCCACATGATCTGGCTCAGGCTCCCGTGAACTGTGGCTTGCGGCGCTCGTGAAAGGCGGTGATGCCCTCGCGGGCGTCGGCGGTGCCGGAGGCGCGCACCAGACCCGCAGCCTCAAGATCGAGCTGCGCCTGCAGCGGCTGATCCTCGACGCTGGTCATCAGGCGGCGGATCTGGCCGATGGCCTTGGTTGGCCCGGCGGCCAGCTTGCGCGCGATTTCCTCGGCGCGGGCGAAGAGGTTGTCGGTGGGCACCACCTCGTCCACCAGCCCCACGGCCAGCGCGGCCTGCGCATCCAGCGTTTCATTCATGATGAGGAAGCGACGGGCGCGGGCGCTGCCCATGCGGCGCGCATACATGATCGAGGTGCCCGCATCGTTGGAAAAGCCGATGCCGGCATAGGCGGAGACGAACTTGGTGTTGGGCTCGGCCACCACGATATCGGCCGAGGCCACCAGCCCGCCCATGCCGCCCACGCACATGCCCTGCACCGCCACCACCATCGGCGCATCGATCATCTGCAGCTTGGCGATGCCATTGTGCAGATCGAAGGCCCATTGCTCGATCAACGCGGGCAGATCGTCGAGATTGACGAAGAAGGTGCGCACGTCGCCGCCAAAGCTGAAGACATTGCCCTCCGCCCGCACCAGCACCGCGCGGATCGAGGGATCGGCGGCCAGCTCGTCGGCCATTTTATCGTATTCGGCGCAGAAAGTGCCGTCGATCGGATTGCCGCGCTCGGGCTGGATGAAGGTGAGGCGGGCGATCGGGCCATCGCGCTCGATTTTCATACTGGTGTAGGTCATCGTAAGGTTCCTCAGTCCAGCACCAGCACGGGCTTGATGCATTTGCCATGGTGGGCATCAGCGATGGCTTCGTTGATTTGCGCGAAGGGATAGCGGGTAACGATGCGATCGAACGGCAGACGCCCCGCCGCATGATGCGCGATCAGCTCGGGCAGGAAGCCGGAGATGTCCGAGTCGCCCTCGACGATGCCGCGCACCGTGCCGCCCATGGTCAGCCATTGCACCATCGGCAGCGGCAGCACCGCATCCATCGCGCCCGGCACGCCAACGAGACCAATGCGGCCCATGGTGGCGATCATGTTGGGGGCCTTTTCCAGCGTCGGCATATGGCCGCTGGTGTCGACAATGCAATCGACGCCCGTGGCCACAATCGCCCGCACCGCCGCCACGATATCGCCCGCCGTGGCCGGATCGATAACATGGGTCGCGCCCAGCTCCAGAGCCTTGGCGCGGCGGCTTTCCTGCGGCTCGATCAGGATAATCGGGGTGCAGCCCGCGATCTTGCCGCCCATCACCGCCGAGAGCCCCACCGCGCCGCCGCCGATCACCAGCAGCGATTCGCCCGCCTTGGCCTTCAGCGAGCGCACCACCGCGCCCACCCCGGTCTGGATGCCGCAGCCGAGCGGTGCGAGGGCGACGACATCGGCATCGTCGGCGAGCTTCAGCACATTGCGCTCGTTGGCCACGGCCTTGGCGGCGAAGGAGGATTGCCCGAAGCAATTGTCCGCCACCTGCGTTCCCTCGCGGCTGAGGCGGCTGGAGCCATCGGCGCGGCCGCATAGCATATTCAGCCCGAAGAACTCGAAGCAATAGGCGGGGTTGCCCTGCTCGCAGCGCGGGCAATGGCCGCAGCTGTTGAAGGTGAGCAGCACCTTGTCGCCCGGCTTGACCGAGGTGACACCCTCGCCCACCGCCTCGACCACGCCCGAGCCCTCGTGGCCCAGCACGGCGGGGAACTGGAGGCCAAGCGCCCCCGATCCGATCACCAGATCGGTGTGGCAAATGCCCACGGCCTTGATCGCCACCAGCACTTCGCCGGGGCCCGGCGGGGCAACGGTGACGGTCTCGATAGCAAAGCTGGCACCGGGCTCGTTGAGGACTGCGGCAAGGGCTTCCATGGTCGTTTCCTTAACTGGCGGGCAGGCGCGCCGCGCCCGCCCAGCATTGATTACAGGCTGTCGAAACCGAAGGGGGCAAACCACTTCCGGTCTTTTTGCGTCCGGGTGTATTCCTGATCGAGGATGGTCGCGCGCAGCGCGGCCTTGCCCGTAGCATCACCATCCACCGAGACGGCGCGCACCAATTGCTCCACCGCATCGAGGATCGCCTGACGTCCCGCGCGCAGATTGGCCGCGCTCGGATCGGCGGAGTCGACGCCCGCCACGCTGGCGGCCAGCGCCTTGGTGGCGGCGGTGGTTTTCGCCCCACCGCTCACCGCCTTGGCGAGATCGGTGCCGATGGCGATGGCATCGGCCAGCTCTTCCTGCTCATAGGCCGGGGCCGCATCAAGCTGCCCACGGATGATCTGGATATGGCCAATCGCGAGCTGCGCCTGCTCCTGCGCCAGCGAAGCTTCGGGCGGCAGATGCGGCAGGATAACCTCGGTCAGCGCGCGCACGATGCTGGCCAGTCTTTCGTCAACGCTCGGGATCATGCCTGGTCTCCCTGGCGAAGCAGCCGTACGAGATCGTCGGCGAACATGGGGGCGGTAGCGGCGAGGAAGGTCAGCAACACATCCTGATGATTATGCTGCGAACGGGCGGCGGCCATGCCGTTTGCCGCGACGATGATGTAGCATTTCCACGCCGCGAACACGTCGTAGAAGTGCAGCGTCTCGCGGTTCACCTTGCGGCCCGAGCGCTGCTCGTAGGTGGTGATGAACTCCTCGCGCTCGAAGAGATCGCTGGCGCGGAAGGTGCCGTTTTCAATAGTGCCAAACACCTGCATCAGCACCCACGAGAGATCCTCGTGGAAATCGCCGATGCGCGCCAGCTCCCAGTCGAGCAGCGCGGTGACGGTGCCGGTGTCTTCCTCGAACAGATAGTTGCCGGTGCGGTAATCGCCATGGGTAACGACCAGCTCGGCGCAATCGGGCAGATGATCGGCCAGCCACTGCTCGGCGAGAGCGATGATCGGCCGGGTCTGGCCGTTGTCGATCCGCCACAGCTCGCGCCAGAAGTTGAACGACCAGCGCGCCGCCTGCTTGGCATCGGCATCGGGCACATCAAAGCCCGGCAGCGGCTTGGCCCGCCAGTCGTAGCCATGGATCGCCACCAGATGATCCATAAACTGATCGCGCAGCTTGGCGCGCAGATCATCGCCCAGCCAGGTGCCCAGACCCGTGACCTTGATAGAGGCGCTACTGGGCTTGGTCACGCCCTTCACCACCCGCATGATCGCGGCGGGCTGGGGGAAATGCGCGCCCGTGGCATCAACCCAAGCCGCCTCGGGCACCGGCACCGTGCCCACCATCGCCTGCAGCAGCACAAACTCGCGCTCGCGGTCGGTTTCGGTGATGGCGAGGCGCGGGTCCATCCGCAGCAGATAGGGCTCGGCCGCATCGCCGCGATGGAGCGTGAAGAAGAACTGCTCCTTCGAGGCCCCGCCACCCACGCGCCGCACGCCCGAGACGGTGGCCCCGGGAACTTCGCGCGCGAAATAATCGGCAAGGATCTCGGTAACCTCGGGGATCAACGCCGCGCGATAGGGCGGCAGGCCCCGGCTGGCGGCCCGGCGATCGAGAATACGACGGTTTACCGCCTCCATTTCAAGCTGTGCGGTCACGCGCGCTTCCTTCCCGGCTTGGCATATAGCGGATTGGCCCGGATATGGGCGAGATAATCGGAGGGCCAGGCCTGCTCCAGCCAGCCCACGCCCTGCTTGCCATCCATCGTCATCCGCGCGGCGGCTTCGTTCAGCGTGATGTCGGGCGAGGGGATCAGCACGCCCTGGGCATAGAAATCAGCGGTGATTTCGGTGGTGCGGCCGGCCTCGTCGGTGATGGTGGCCTCCAGCCGTTGCTGCAGGAACTGCGCGTCGAAATCGATATCGACGACGAGATCGGTGATCTCGGCCATCAGCCCGTCCTTGAAGACATAGCCCATCAGCCGCGTCTCGCCGAGCGCGTTGAGATGCCAGAAATGCACCGCGCTATCCGGGCCCGCCTGCCCCTGAAACCAGCGATAGTTCTGCATCACCTTCCAGTCGCGCACGCCCCAGCTGTGATCGCGATGGCCGGTGGTGTCGAAGGGGATGGTGCGTCCATCGATCACAAGCTTGCCAACGACGCGGCCGCTTTGCTCAATGCGGTTGTTGGCGCAATAGGGCGGGCAGCCCCCGGCATTGGCGCCATAGGCATAGGGCGGGTGCGCGCCCTCGAAGGTGAACTCGATCTCGACGCGCTCGTTCTGGAAGTGGCAATGCGCGTGTTTGAAGGCGAGATCGTGCTCCATCGCGAAGCCGTCGATCTTCCATGCGGAGAAGTTCATGTCTTGCGGAATCTTGCGGTCGGCCATGCCGAACATGATCTGCTCGGGGCCGATGCCGGGGCCAAACAGGGCGATGGCGGCACCCGCCTCGCTGGCGCTATTCACCCAGGTGTAGGTGAAGAAGGCGATGCCTTCCTCGGGCAGATGCACCACCAGCGGGATCGATTCGCGATCCTGCGGATTGGCGGGATCGAGCTTGTGCCGCCCGTCGTTCACGGCCGCGATAGTCAGATCGGGCCGCGTCAGTTTCACCGTATCAAACACTCAAGCATACTCCCCTATCGCCAACCGCAGCCGACCCAATATTTGCCCGCAGGATCGGTGTGACCACCCCCGCCACGCGCCACGCATCTGGCGCAACGGCCGATAACTCCCGCGCAATTCCATAAGTGACCAGAAAACCGGATGGATTTTCGCCGCCGCCCGCACGATGGCCCCGCACGCTGACAGTGCCAGCCGGGCAAGGCCAGCCAGCGTCGCCCCTTTCGGCCGCAGCGGCCCGATCAGTGCGGCCAGCCAACCGCGTTCCGCCTCATTCCATCCTCCTTGATTTTCCCATGTCGGGCACCGCATTTTATGCGTGGCCTCGTCACGCAAACTAGATTAGAGAGGGGGAAAGTCAACAGGTTTACGAGTTGATCGGCGGCGTTCCACGCGGCTGATTTGCGGGAGCCTCGTGGATTTGCCCGGGATCAGGAAGCACACGAGAACAAGATGCTGAAAAAGCTGTTTGGAAGCAAACCGCCCAAGCGCGTGGCACTGGCCGATGGCAGCCTCGCTTTCGAGGTGGGCCGCAACAAAACCATCCTCGAAAGCGCGCTGGAGCAGGGCATCGCCTATCCGCACGACTGCACCGTGGGCACCTGCGGCAGCTGCCGCACCCGGCTGGTTTCGGGCAAGGTCGATGCCATCACCCCCTTTGGCTACACGCTGAGCCGCGAGGAGTTGCAGGGCGGGTTTATCCTGGCCTGTCAGGCGGTGCCCGAATCAGATCTGGTGATCGAGGTGGAGCTGGGCGTGGCCGAGGTGGTGCGCTGCGCCGCGCGGCTGGTGGAAGCGCGCGATCTGACGCACGACATCAAGAAGGTGAGCTGGCAGGCCGAGGCCCCCATCGCCTATCGCGCCGGGCAATATATGAACATCACTTGGCCGGGCGGCAGCGGGCATCGCTCCTATTCCTTCAGCGCCGCCCCGGCGGAAGGGGGGCAGACCCTGCTCTCCACCTTCATCCGCAAGGTGCCCGGCGGGGCCTTCACCGAGCGCCTGTTTGCCGAGGATATGGCGGGCGTGACTTTCGAGATTGATGGCCCGCACGGCAATTTCTGGCTGCGCGAGGCCCCCGCCCAAGGCCCCTCCCCCATCCTGCTGATCGGCGGCGGCAGCGGGCTTTCCCCGCTGATGAGCCTGCTGGAAGACGCCGTGGCGCACGGGATCAAGCGCGACGCGATCCTCCTCTTTGGCGGACGCGGCGAGCGCGACCTCTATTGCCTCGACGAAATCGCCGCCATCGCCGCGCGCTGGCAGGGGCGCTTTGCCTTCTGGCCGGTGTTGTCCGAGGAAGCGGTGGAAGGCCGCCGCCATGGCTTCGTCACCGCCGAAATCCCCGCCGCCTTAGCCGATCTTGGCGGCGCGGCGGGACTGCAGGCCTATCTCTGCGGCCCGCCCGGCATGATCGACGCGGGCGTGGCCGCGCTCACCGCCGCTGGCGTGTCGCTGGCCGATATCCATTACGACAAATTCACCGACGCGAGCACGCGCGGAGCCTGAACGACATACCGGAGAGGAGACTACCATGAGTGTTGCAAGAGACGCCTTTTTCATTGGCAACCAATGGGTAAAGCCCGCCAGCGATAGGCGCTTCACCCTCATCAACGCCTCGACCGAAGAGTCGCTGGGCACCGTGCCCGAGGCGGTGGAAGCCGATATCGACGCCGCCGTGGCCGCCGCGCGCGGGGCGCTCACCGCCAAGGGCTGGGCAGACATCGGCCCCGCCGGTCGCGCCGAGATCATGGAGCGCTTCATGGTCGCCATCGCCGCCCGTGGCGAGGCCATCGCCCACGCGGTCAGTTCGCAAAATGGCATGCCGATTGCGCTGAGCGGCCTGCTTGAAGGGCAGTTTAGCGCGGGTATCGTGCAATATTACGCCGCTCTGGCGAAAGGCCTTGGCGCACCCGATATCCGCCCCTCGCAGATGGGCAAGGAAACGCTGGTCGAGAGCACCCCGATCGGCGTGGTCGCCGCGATCGTGCCGTGGAACTTCCCCGTCACCCTCGCGCTGAACAAGATCGCCCCCGCCATGGCCACCGGCTGCACGCTGGTGATCAAGCCCTCGCCCGGCACGGTGCTCGACAGCTATCTGCTGGCCGAGGCGGCGCTGGAGGCAGGCGTGCCCGCGGGCGTGCTGAACTGGGTGGCCGCCGATCGCGATGTCGGTGCCTATCTCGTCAGCCACCCCGGCGTCGATAAGGTCGCCTTTACCGGATCGACCGGCGCTGGCCGCTCCATCGCCCGCAGCTGCGGCGAATTGCTGCGTCCGGTCAGCCTCGAGCTGGGCGGCAAATCGGCGGCGATCGTGCTGGAGGATGCCGATCTCGGTGCCTTCCTGCAGGGCGTGCCGATGTCCAGCCTGCTCAACAACGGGCAGGCCTGCTACAATGGCACCCGCATTCTCGCCCCCAAGAGCCGCTATGCCGAGGTGGTGGAGGCGCTGGCCGGCCTCGCCTCCTCGCTGGTGATCGGCGACGCGCTGGATCCCGCCACCCATGTTGGCCCGATGGCCACCTCCGCCCACCGCGACAAGGTGGAAAGCTATATCGCCATTGGCCGTCAGGAAGGCCGTCTGGTGGCCGGCGGCGGACGCCCCAAGGGCATCAACCACGGCTGGTTTGTCGAGCCGACCATCTTCGCCGATGTCGATAATTCCGCGCGCATCGCGCAGGAAGAAATCTTCGGCCCGGTCTTGGCGGTCATCCCCTACGATGGCGATGCGGAAGCGGCGCGCATCGCCAGCGACAGCCAGTTTGGCCTCGGCGGCTCGGTGTGGAGCAAGGATGGCGAGCGCGCGCTGGCCGTGGCCCGCAAGGTGGAAAGCGGCACGATGGGCGTCAATGGCTATATGCCCTCGCTCGGCGCGCCGTTTGGCGGGATCAAGGCCAGCGGTCTTGGCCGCGAATTCGGCCCCGAGGCGATTGCGGCCTATCAGAACGTCAAGTCCATCTATGTGATGGGCTGAGCCCTTATGGCAGGAGAAATGTCAGGCGTGACGCGACCGGAGTTCACCGGCTCGCGCCACGCCGCCAGCTATAATCTGCGCGATTTCGGGGCCTATCGCACGCGCTCCGGGGCGATGCTGCGGCAGGGGCTGCTGTATCGTTCCGGCCAGCTCGACGTGGTGGCCCCCGAGGATCACGGGCTGGTGGCGCGGCTCGGCATCGGCGAAATCCTCGATATGCGCAGCCACTCCGAGCTGGGCAGCGCGCCTCCCCCCGCGCTCGAGGGCTTTGCCGGGCGCATCCTGCTGGCCAGTGCCCCCGATGGGCTGATCCCCCACGCCATGGCGGGTTTCGCAGGCATGCGCTCTCGGCAAGAGGTCAATGCCCATGTGCGGAAGGTCTATCGCGCGCTGCCGCTCAGCCCGCGCTTTATCGAATCGCTGAAGCTGCTGTTCGAGATGCTAACCCGCCCGGAAGGCGCGGTGCTGGTGCATTGCTTTGCCGGCAAGGATCGCACCGGCCTTGGCGTGGCCATCGTCCACCACGCCTTTAGCGTTCACCCCGATGACGCCATGGCCGATTACCTGCTCACCAATGCGCAGGGCGAAGAGCGCATCGCCTCGGGCATCCGCGTGCTGCGCCAGCAGATGCCGCCCGAGGTGAGCGAGGCGCTGCTGCGCGAGGTGATGATGGTGCGGAGCGAATATCTCGACGATGCCCTCGCCGCGATCAATGCGGCGCATGGCAGTCTTGGCGCCTATCTCGCCACGCATCTTGGGCTTGATGGCGGGGCTATCGAGAAGATCGCTGCGCGGTTTCTCGTTTAGGGGCAGGGATCAGGAAAAGGAATTGCAGGGGTGTTACACCCCTGCACCCCATTACTGTCGGCCTTGGCGCTTCGGGTTCGGCCATGGAGCAACCTCGCAGCGCCGCAGGCTTTAAAGCCGCTGCGCGGCAAAGCGCGACGCCGAGATGGATGCTCCAAGGCCGACAGGTATGGGGGTTTGGGGTGCCAACCGGTTTCTCTGGAGAAACCGGCATATTAAACGCCACCCCCAAGACTTCCCTCTACCCCCTGCCCTAAATCAGGCCGCTTTCTTGTCGTCAAACCAGTCCGGCCACCCAGCACGGCGATTTTGCTCGCGGGCCAGCACCAGTTCCTCTTCCGAGGCCAGTTCGTTGTCCCAGCGGCGCAGCGCGGGCTTGATCACCAGATTGTGCCACAGCGGCGGGATCAGCGCCGAGAAGAAGCACACGAACACCGATGGCATGGGGATCCATTCCAGATCGGGCTTCAGCTCGTGGTAGGCGGCGAAGCTGTTGGTGTGGTGATCGGCGTGGTTGGTGATTTCGAAGCCCATCACGCGCGAGAGCGGCTTGAAGTGGTTCCACACGTGGCGGCGGGTGATTGCGCCGCCATCCACGCGGATCAGGCCGTAGTGCTGGAAGTAGTTGAAGCTTTCCACCCAGAAGCGCGCGCCGATCATGCCGGCCAGCGCCACTTCCACCGCCGTCCACCCGCCGATGGCGTATACCACCGACTGGAAGATCAGCTGCGCGAGGATCGCCTTCCACAGCCGGTGGCCAAGGCCCCAGCGGTGCTGGCCCATCGCCACGAGATTGTCGCTTTCCGAGCTCCAGGCCTCGCGGGTGCTGACCAGCACGGCCTTGGGGGTGAAGGCATAGAGGCTGGTGCCGCGCGGGGCAGTGTCGCCATCCTGCGTGGTGGCCACATGGATGTGATGGCCCACGACATGGGCGATCTCGCGGGTGCAATCGAGATAGCACACCTGGCAATAGCGGCCGATAAAGCGGCGCAGCTTGCCCCGCTGATGATACAGCTCGTGGGTGGCGGGAACCAGCGGGATCACGCTGAGCCAGGCGCAGGAAGCGATCACGCCCACATACTGCCACGCTGGCGCGCCATGATTACGCGACACCCAATAGGCCGCAAACAGATAGATCACCGGCCCCAGCAGCGAGCACAGCCACACCGGAATATCGGCCAGCGCCTTGTTGGTGATGCGCCGAGTGGCGAAATCATTGGGCAGAACCGAATCGATCAGGCCAAACAGCGGCAGGCTGGCAATGCCCACAAACACCCATGGCCCGCCAACGATAAAGCTGGCGATAACCGCAAGTTGTAAGGCAACACCGAGATAATAACGACCGTAATCCATTCGCTCTCCCCTTCGCTGTGCAACTATGCAGTGCATCCGCGATTTCACGTTTCTAATATACGTAAAGAGCCATGCCCGCAACCCGCATAACTTTTTTGAGCGGCAAGCGCAGACAAGCGCGCCCGAATCCTCTATGAATCATGGCGATATGAAGATGAGAGAGCTAGAAACGCGGACCGGGGTCAATCGCGAAACGATCCGCGTCTATTTCCGCGAGGGCCTGCTGCCCGATCCCAGCCGCCCGGCGCGCAATGTCGCCGATTACGACGAGGATCATGTGCGCGCGATCCTCGCGGTGCGCCGGCTGCAGCGCGAAGCCGGGATGACCCTGCCGCAGATCAAGGCCACGCTGAAAGGCGATAGCACCGGCCTTTCCATCGGCGCTTCGGCCTTTACCCATCTGGAAGAGCTGGTTTCGGCGCGGCTGGGGGTGCGCCAGGGGCTGGTGCCGCTTGAATCATTGCTCGAACAAAACACCAAGGCGCTGATCGATGCCCAAGTGCTCCACCGCATCGGCATCATCGATCTGGTCGAGCCCCCCGAAGGCCCAATGCTGACCATCACCGACGCCGGACTCGTCAACATCTGGGGCCGGATGCGCGAGATCGGCTTCGACGAAGACCACGGCTTCCCCCCCGAAATCCTCGACTACTATATCGAGGCGGCGGAATATGTCGCGGGCAAGGAGGCGCGGTTCTTTCTGGAGCGCGTCGAGGGCCGCATCACCGAGGCGGAGGCCGCCGCGATGCTGGAATTCGCGCTGCCGATGATGCTGGATTTCTTCGGAATCATGCGCCAGCGGGCCTTCCTCCGCAACATCCGCGACAAAACCCGCAAGGGTGCGGATATTCCCATCGTGCCGCTGGGCTCGGCAAAGTAGCAGGCAGGGATCAGGGTTAGCCTTGGGGGTGGCGTTTAATATGCCGGTTTCTCCAGAGAAACCGGTTGGCACCCCAAACCCCCATTACTGTCAGCCTTGGCTCACTGCATCAGCGTCGTGCTTCGCCGCGAAGCGGCTATAATCGCCTGCGGCGCGGCGACCTTGCGCTGTGGGTGAGCGGCGCGCGACGCCGACAGGTATGGGGTGCAGGGGGGTAACCCCCCTGCGAAACCTTACCCCTGAAACCAGCCCTTCATCATCCTCGCGGCAGATGGCTGGCGATCCAGTCTTCCTCGATCTGGGCGGTCAGCGCGTCATCTTCGGTCCAGAAGCGGCGGATCGCCATGCCCGACATCATCGCCGCGCCCGAGCGCACCACCCGCGCCGCCTCGTCCTGCTGCCAGCCGGCGCTGGCCAGCCTTTCGCCCCATGCCTGATAGGTCGGGGTTCGCAGCGCGGCCACGCATTGGCGGATCGCCGGGTTTAGCGCGGGATCTTTAGAGCCTTCCATGGTGATGCCCATCGCCACCCAAAAGCGGTCGCTATAGAAAAAGCCGCGCAGCTCTGCCAGCAAGCCGCGCAACACTGCTTCGGGCCCCAGCACCTCTAGCTCCCGCGCCTCGGCAGCGAGCAGGGTCGAGCTGTCTTCGCGCGCGAGGGTCAGGGCGTGCTCGATCGCGGCGAGGGTGACGGCGTTTTTATCGGGGAAGTGGTGCAGCAGCGCCCCTTGCGACACCCCGGCCAGTTGCGACACCGCGCGCAGCCGCAGCGCATTCAGCCCGCCCACCGCGATGGTATCGTAGGCGGCGGCGGCCAGGCGCGCCCGCATCTCGGCGGAGCGCTGCACCTGGCTTCGGCGTTTGCCAGACGCCTTCGGGGGTATCGGCTTTGAGTCTGGCAAAAACTACCCTCTCACGGTTGCGGACACGGGTGCTCAGGCCCCCTGCAGGAATGGCAGCACCAGTGCCACAAAACGCTCACGCCGTTCAATCTGCGTCCAGTGGCCACACCGGCCAAAGAGGTGCAGTTCGCTATCGGCGATCAGCTGGTGGAAACGCACCGAGCGCTCATAGGGCACGATCACATCCTCGCGCCCATGGATAATCAGCGTGCGATGCGGCAGGGCGCGCAGATCGTCCTCGCTGGTGGCGAGTTCGTCGAGCCAGCGCTGGCGTGGCTCGGGGAACAGGCTGGAGTAGGCCTCCTGCGCGCCGGGGCGGATGCTCGCCTCATAGCGCGAGCGCACGATCTCTTCCTTCACCAGCGCGGGATCGAAGGCAAAGGTCGTCATCAGATCGCGCATCGCATCGAGCGAAGGCTGATAGCCCCATACTCTGGCCAGCCCGTCGGTCATCTCGAACTTCAGCCCCGCAGCCCCCATCAGCACGATCCGCCCCACGCGATCGGGGTGGCGCACGGCCAGCGCCAGCGTGAGCGCGCCGCCATAGGAATTGCCGATGAAATGCGCCTTCTCGATGCCCAGCGCGTCCATGAAGCCGACGATATGCGCCACCCAGCGATCCATCGCGAAGCCCTGAATATCGGCGGGGAAATCGGTGTAGCCAAAGCCCAGCGTATCGGGGGCATAGCAGGTGTAGTGTTGGGCGAAATCGGGGATCACCCCGCGCCAGTTGGCATAGGCCGTCACCCCCGGCCCCGAGCCGTGGATCAGAATCAACGGATCGCCAGTGCCCGCCTTGATGGTATTGGTGCCGATGCCGCCAACATCAATACGCAGGCCGATTTCCGGATTTTCTGACACGCTTGCTTCTCCCAATAGGATTATGTTCGGCTGGCCATGCTGCTCACAGCATATTGGCCCCGCCGTTGACGCTGATAACCTGCCCCGTGACAAAGCTGGCATCCGGGCTGGCGAGATAGGCCACCATCGAGGAAACCTCGGCCTCGCTGGCGGGGCGGCCCATCGGGATCATGTCGGTCGCGGTCTGCACCAGCGCCGGGTTCACCGCCTGCACATCGAGCAATTGCTGGGTCTGCACCAGCGAGGGGGCCACGGTGTTGACGGTGATGCCATCGTGGATAAACTCGCGGGCAAGGCCGGTGGTCATCGCGTGGACCCCGCCCTTTGCGGCATTATATCCGGCGTGCTCGGCCAAGCCATTCCGCACCGAATCCGCGCCGATATTCACAATCCGCCCATAGCCCGCCGCCTTCATATGCGGCAGCACCAGCCAGCAGCACCACACCGAAGTCCACAAATTGCGGTCGATGGTTTCGGCCAGCGTGGCCGGGGTGTGGTCGAGGAAGGGGCGCAATATGCCGCCGCCCGCGTTGTTCACCAGAATATCGATCCGCCCGAAGCTCTTGATCGTCGCCTCGACCATTTTGCGCGCCTCGGCCTCGTGCGCAAGATTGCCGGCGAAGGGCAGGGCTTTATCGGGGCTGGCCAGATCATCGGCGGCCTGAGCGGCCAGCGCGAGATCGAGATCGCAGATCATCACCTTCGCGCCATCGGCCAGCAGCCGCGCGGCAATCGCCCGGCCAATGCCCCGGCCCGCGCCGGTAACAATCGCCACCTGCCCGGCCAGGGGATGGGTCTTGCGGCGATCAGCCATGACGCGCCAGCACCGCGCTGCCCTTGCCAAAGCGCGGGTCGGGCTTGCCGCCCCAGATATCCATCACCTCGGCCTTGTGCTCCAGCTCGCGGGCCGCGCGCGCGCCCTGTTCCTCGAACAGTTCCATGCCAAAGCTGAACTCCATGCTGTTGCCATCGGGATCGAGGAAATAGAGGAAGATGCTGGTGGAGGGCAAATGCCGCCCGGGGCCGAACACGATCGGCACATCGGCACCCTTCAGCCGGTTCATCGCCTTGCCGATGTCGTCGATATCGGTGACCATGAAATTGATGTGGTGCAGGGTGTTGGCCTTTTCCGGTCCCTGCGCCTGCAGCAGCGCCAACGAATGGTGCAGCGGATTGGGCCAGCAGCGCAGCCACTCGGCCAAGCCCTCCACCCGGTCGGAGACGGCAAAGCCCAGCTGCCCCACCCAGAAATCATGCGCGGCGGAAAGATCGGCGACATTCATCACCACATGGCCGAGCCTTGCGATCTGGGTGAGCGGCAGCGGCACCGGCTGAGCGACCGCCTGTCCGGTGTAAAAATCCAGCTCCACCCCGGTCACCGGCTCGGTGAGGCGCAGCGAGCGGCGCACCTGCATCGCGGCGCATTCCGAGGCATCCGCCCAGCGCGGGTTCAGCCCCAGCCGCTCGGCGATGGCATGAGCCTTGTCCAGCTCGGCCTCACTCTCCACCTCGAAACCGATCGCGGCAAGGCCCGGGCTGGCCCCCGCATCGAGGATCAGATCGTAGGGCTTGTCGGAACAGCGCAGCCAAGCCGTTGCGCCATCCTCGGCAGCCAGCGTCAAGCCCATCAGATCGCGGTAAAAACCGACAGACCGGGCAAGATCGGAACAACGCAGGCGGCAATAGCCAAGCCGGGCGAAACGAAGCGGATGATCCATGCTGGCGGCTTTCGTCACAGGATGATGCTGATGCGCGCGTGGGGGCGCAAGGCTTCCATGTCGAGCACGCAGGTCTTTTTGGCAATCATCAGCCCGCCGTCGCGCTCGACGATCTCGTGGAGATAATGGCCGATGAACACATCGCTGGTGATATCCTTGCTGCGCCACACCGCAAACGACGAGCGCGCGCGGATGATGGTGCCATCGCGGCTCACCCGCACGTTCGACACCAGATGCCGCACCTTCGAGCGGGGATGCTCGCTATGCGCGCCCACCTTGCCAAGGCGGATCACGCGCTGCTCCATGCGCACGCGATCATCGATGATGTAAAACAGCGAGGTCTCGGGGCTGGCGGTATCGCCATCGACATCGCTCGGCGGCACGAAATAATGCGCGTCCCCGGTGTAGAGCGCGAGCCACGCATCAAGCTGCCAGCGGTCGAGCAGATCGGCCTCCAGATACAGCAGATCCTCGACACGCAGGCGCAGGAGAATGTTCTCGTCCATGGCTCAGGCCTCCGCCAATTCGCTGTGGGCCGCGACGCGGCGATCCCATTCGCGCCAGAAAGCGCGCATTTGCGCCTCGTCGTCGAAAGCGGGGCCCTCGGCGCGGTGCATACCCTTGGAGATGTCGTTATACAGCGCCTCGCCGCCCACGGCGTAGCCCTGCTGGCACTTCTCGATCGCTTCCACATCATCAGGGGTAGCGAAACCGCCGGGCCCGAGGAACTCGGTGAAGTTGTAGAGACGATATTTGCGCCGCCACTCGCTCTCCTCGCGCGGGGCCAGCGCCCAGGCGTTGATCTCCATATAGTCGGGCGCGGTGGGGAAGAAGGTGCGGACGGTGACCGCCATGATGTCGTTGATCACCAGATTGGGGAAGATCACCATGTTGCGGTTCTTATGGGCAATGCGGTCGGCGCGGTCGGGGCCGAGGCGCTGTTGCAACTCGGCATAGACACCCGCGATTTCGGCCTTGCCCTCTTCACCCCACAGCGGCACCCAATTGGCGATGGGGCGGCCCCAGGGCGCGGTATATTCCACCGCCGCGTGGCCATTGCCCAGATCGAGCATCACGCCTTCCAGCGGGGTGCCGCCCAGCGCGTCGTTGGTGTTCTTGAGGTAATCCAGATAGGTAGAGTGGTTGCAGGCGGCGTGGTAGCCATCATAGCTGTTTTCCGAGAGCAGCTTCCAATTGCCGCGCATCGAATATTCCTGCGTGCCGCCCACGATCTGCATGCCGCTGGCCGAATGCTCGGAAACCAGCTTCAGCATATCGCCCGCGCCCGCCAGATAGGTGGCGAGATCCTCGCCTTGCCTACTGAAATTGACGAAGAAGAAATCGCCGAAACGCTCCAGCCGGGGCACGTGCACCATCTGCTTTTGCGGATCGGTCTTGAAACCATCGGGATAGCCCGAGCTGCCGGGCAGGCTCATCAGATGCCCATCCGAGCCAAAGGTCCAGCCGTGATACATGCACATGAAGGCGGGCGATTTGCCATGCCGCTCGCGACACACCAGCGCGCCGCGATGCGGGCAGGCATTGAGCAGGGCATGGTATTCGCCATCGCGGTTGCGGGTGAAGAGGATTGGGCGGCGCGCCACGGTGCGGGTCAGGAAAGCACCCGGCTCGGCCAGCTCGGAGGCATGGCCGAGATAGAGCCAGCAGCTATCGAAAATCGCGGCATATTCGCGCTCAAACACTTCGCGGCTGGTGAAGGCCTTGCGGGGCACGAGAAAACTGCCGCGCTCCTGATCCTCGACGATCCTGGGCATCTGGGCTTGCATATCGCTCTCCATCGCTGCCGGTCGCTTCACAACAAACCGTGCAGATGGTATGTAACTTGACAAGGCAACGCCTGTCAATTCATATTGCGCAGGCCATATTGCGCCGCCCCTTGTTGCGGTGAAGTATGGGGGTGCCAACAGAAGCACCGCCAAACAGCACGCGTATTGGGAGCCTTATGACCGAAGCATTCGAAACCGCCGCCCGTCTGTTGCGCGAAGCCTATGCGGGTGGGGCGATTGCTCCGCTGCGGGCCTATCTTGATCCTTTGGATGCGGATGGGGCCTATGCGGTTCAGGAGATCAACACGCG
>Ga0007882_10000182_pt1 | contig 36405 bp, 23 predicted proteins | sample CryBogCBH12Aug01_FD_71195 | JGI IMG/M metagenome (GOLD analysis project Ga0007882, IMG submission 71195) | Freshwater microbial communities from Crystal Bog, Wisconsin, USA - CBH12Aug09.1 | ecosystem: Environmental > Aquatic > Freshwater > Lake | place: Crystal Bog, Wisconsin, USA | collected... | reverse complement strand
TACGAGGCCGTCGTTGATGCCTGCTGCGATGCTTGGAACGACCTGATCGCCACACCCCAACGCATCCGCTCAATCGCCTCCCGTGAGTGGGCGTCGGTCAATAGTTAAGGCCGTTGGTATGATGCTATGGTTCTGAGACGCCTATCTTTCCGGCGCGACGGAGACAGGCCATGAGTTTCACCACCGTGATTGCCGGATACAGCTATCTCGAGGGCCCTCGCTGGTATCAGAGGCGGCTTTGGCTGTCGGATTTTTTCCTGCACAAGGTCTTCGCCGTCGGTCTGGACGGTGCCGTCGAAACCATCGTCGAAGTTCCCGGGCGCCCTTCGGGTTTGGGCTGGCTGCCCGACGGCCGCTTGCTGGTGGTGTCGATGACCGACAGAAAGGTCATGCGGCGCGAAGCGGACGGCGCCCTGGTGGTGCATGCCGACCTATCGGGCCTGCTGGAGGGCAACGCCAATGACATGGTGGTGGAACCTGGCGGGCGGGCCTGGGTAGGCAATTTCGGCTTTGACCTGACCAATCCCGACGAGGTGCGGACCGGTCGGGTGATCCGGGTCGAGCCGGATGGCCGGGCGGTTGTCGCCGCCGAGGATCTGTACTTTCCCAACGGCCTGCTGGTCACCGCCGACGGCCGCAACCTGATCGTCGCCGAATCCCTGGGCAACCGTCTGTCGGCCTTCGAGATCGGCGCCGATGGCGGGCTGGGTCGGCGCCGCGACTGGGCGGTTTTCGGGCCGCAAACGCAAAGCCGGCACTTTCTCGACTATGTCACCGCCGCCAAAGTCGCCGCCGACGGCACCTGCCTTGATGCCGAAGGCGCCGTCTGGCTGGCCGATGCCCTGGGCAACCGCGTGTTGCGGGTTGCCCAGGGGGGGCGCATCCTGCAGGAGATTTCCACCGGCGCCATGGGGGTCTTCGCCTGCGCCCTGGGCGGCGACGACGGCCGCAGCCTGTTCCTCTGCGTCGCCCCGGATTTCCACGAGGCGGCCCGCCAGGCGGCGCGCGAGGCGGAGCTGTGGATGACCAGGGTGGAGGTCCCGGGCGTCTGTTAACCCGCTTGCCTCAGATCACCGCTTCAATCAGGCGGGGGCCGCGATGGCGCATGGCCGCCTCGTAGGCCTTGGCAAAATCCTCGCAACTGTCGGTCCGCACCGCCTCGACCCCCATGCCGCCGGCGATTTTCACCCAGTCGAGCGGCGGATTACCGAGGTCCAGCAATGACCTGGCGCGCGCACCGGCCGCGCCGGCGCCGACCCGCTGCAATTCGATATTGAGGATGGCGTAGGAACGGTTGGCGTAGATCACCACCGTCACATCGAGGTTCTCCCGGGCCATGGTCCACAGCGCCTGCAAAGTGTAGGCGGCGCCGCCGTCGCCATGGGCGCAGACCACCTTGGCGTCCGGTGCCGCCAGGGCGGCGCCGACGGCGAGCGGCAGTCCCTGGCCGATGGAGCCGCCGGTCACCGGCATATGGACATGCGGCCGGGCGGTGGTCAGACAGGCCAGCAGGGCGCGCGACGAGGTCAGCGCTTCCTCGGCGTGCAGGGCGTGGTCGGGGGTCAGCCGGGCGATCAGCATCGCCACCGTCTCCGCCGTCAGCCGGCCGCGCGGCGGGTCGGCAAGTATCAGCGGCCGCCGTGCCACCGCCTGCACGGGTGCTCCCAGGGCGTCGGCCAGATCGGCCAAGGCGCGCGGGCCGTCCTCATGGGCATGGGCCAGGGTGACGAAGGCACAGTCGGCCGGGGCGCCCAAGCCGGGTTTGTCCGGATAAGCGAAAAACGACACCGGCGGCCGGCTGCCGACCAGGACGATCTGTTGCAGGCCGCGCAGGCATTCGACCATCTGTTCGGCGAAATAGGGAATCCGCTCCACCGCCACCCGTCCGGCGCCGTCTTCGCCATGCGGGGCGAAGGTATCGCAGAGCAGGCGGGCGCCGCAGGCCGCCTGCACCCGTCCGGCCGCCTCGCGCCCGGCGCCGCTGAGCACCGCGCCGCGCAGCAGCAGGGCGGAGGCCTTGCCGTTGGATAGCAGGCGGGCCGCCGCTTCGACCGTATCGGCGGCGACCACCGCCGGACCGTTCACCGGCAGGGGACCGGCGGGACGCCCGGCCTCGGTCCAGGCGGCGTCGGCGGGCAGGATCAGGGTGGCAATGCCCCCCGGCGCCTGGCGGGCGGCCTGCACCGCCCTGGCCGCATCGACCGCCGTTTCGCGGGCGTCGGCGCAGGCATGAACCCAACGGGAGGCGGTTGCCGCCAGACCGGCGATGTCGGCGGTCAGGGGGGCGTCATGGCGCAGATGATAAGTGGCGTGGTCGCCCACCACATTGACGATGGGGGTGGCGGCGCGGCGCGCATTGTGCAGATTGGCGATGCCGTTGGCGAGGCCGGGGCCGAGATGCAGCAGGGTGGCCGCCGGTTTGCCGGAGACCCTGCCATAGCCGTCGGCCGCCCCGGTGGCGACGCCTTCGAACAGGCACAGCACCGCCCGCAGGGCCGGCACCTGGTCGAGGGCGGCGACGAACTGCATTTCCGAGGTGCCGGGGTTGGCGAAGCAGACCTCGACGCCGCAATTGACCAGGGTCTGGGCCAGGGTTTGCGCACCGTTCACATCAAATCATCCGCAGATAATCATTGCCGGCCCGACTGTATATCGAAGTCGGCGGCAAACCTAAACCTTCTCCATCGATTTCCGCCGGTAGCCTGCCCGCATGTCATATGGCATAATTCCTGTGTCCTATTTCAAGCTTTTGATTACCAATGTATTAGTTATTTCGTCGGGTCCCTGGGGGTTCACCCCGACCAGGCAAGGATTTTGTCCCATGACCGACAGGCCCTTCCCGATCATCGCGGTCGGAGCTTCCGCCGGCGGCGTCGAGGCCCTGTCGGCCCTGTTTTCGGCATTGCCGGCACAACTGGGCGCGGCGTTTGTGGTGATCACCCATCTGGCGCCGCATCGCGAGAGCCTGCTGCCGGAAATCCTCTCGCGCCATACCAGCCTGTCCGTCGAAACCGCCCGCAACGGCACCGTCATCCAACGCAATCACGTCTATATGAATTCCCCGGATGCCATCCTCAAACTGCTTGATGGAACCCTGGTGCTGGAGCCCCGTGTCGGGGAACACAACCCCATCGACATCTTTCTGGTTTCGGCCGCCGCCGGGATGGGGGAACGCATGGCGGTGGCGATCCTGTCGGGCACCGGCTCCGACGGGGCGATCGGCGTCAAGGCCGTCCGCGAGGCGGGTGGTTTCACCCTGGCCCAGGGCAGCGATGACCGACAGCCGAGCCATCACGGCATGCCGGACGCGGCGGTTGCCACCGGTTTTGTCGATTGCGTCCTGCCGATCCGCGACCTGGCTGTCCGCATCGTCGATTTCGTCAACGCCCATCCGGGGACGGGAACGGTTCGGCGCGCCAACGGCGAGGAGCAGAGCCGGCTGGCGGAAGCCAAAAAGGCCCTCTACGCGGTCCTGCAATACCGTGTCGGGCATGATTTCAGCCGCTACAAGGACAAGACCTTTCTGCGCCGGGTGGAGCGGCGGATGCTGGTGCACCGGCTGTCGGAGCTGTCAGCCTATGTCGAACTGATCAAGGCCGATCCGGCGGAAGCGACGCAGCTGTTCCGCGATCTGCTGATCGGCGTCACCAATTTTTTCCGCGACGAGGCCTCCTTCGACGGCTTGAGCGGGCAGGTCATTCCCCGCCTGTTCGAGGGCAAGGGCCGCTCCGACAGCCTGCGTATCTGGGTTCCCGGCTGCGCCACCGGCGAAGAGGTCTACTCCATCGCCATCCTCTGCCGCGAAGCCATGGCCGATGCCGGGCCGCAGCCGCGGGTGCAGATCTTCGCCACCGATGTCGACGAGAACGCCCTCTCCCTGGCGCGGGCCGGCCGCTACCCGGCCGGGCATCTCGACGGCCTGTCGTCGCCGCGCCGCGCCCGGCATTTCACTCGCGACGGCAATAATTACGTTGTGGCCAAGGAACTCCGCGACCTGTGTCTGTTTTCCACCCACAGCGTCATCCGTGATCCGCCGTTCTCGCAGATCGATCTGATTTCCTGCCGCAACCTGCTGATCTATTTCAACGCCGAGCTGCAGGAGCAGGTTATACCGCTGTTCCATTACGCCTTGCGGCCGGGCGGCTACCTGTTTCTCGGGGCGTCCGAGAATGTCAGCCAGCACGCCGACCTGTTTGCCCCGGTGGACAAGAAGCATCGCATCTTCCGGCGCCGCGACGCCGCCGTGCGCCCGGCCGTCTTTCCGCTGTTCGCCCGCGCACTCGGGCGGGCCCAGCCTTTCCAGGGGACGACGGCGACGGCGACCTCGGCCGGGCAGGAGGCGGTGCAGTTCGCCAATGACCATTTGCTCAACCACCATGCCCCGGCATTCGTGCTGATCAACGAGGATTGCGATGTCCTGCATTATTCGGCGCGGACCGGAAAATATCTGGAGGCGCCGGCCGGTCCGCCGAGCCGCAATCTTCTCGCCATCGCCCGCAAGGGTTTGCGCATGCCCTTGCGCTCCGCCCTGCAGGAGGCGATGGAGGCCGGACATTCGGTCCGGCGGGGCGGCATCGACATCGACGTCGGCGGCAACACCCTGGTGGTCGACGTCATCGTCGACGCCATGCCGGAAAAGGGGGGGCATCGGCAATGGATGGTAATTTTCGTCGATGCCGCGCCCATCCGCAAAAGGGATGACGTCAGCGGTGACGGCGGCGGGACGGCCGATGGCGAGGGCGCGGTGCTGCAGCTGGAGCGGGAATTGCAACAGACCCGCGAGCGTCTGCAGGGCTCGATCGAGGAATACGAGACCTCGGTGGAAGAACTGAAATCGGCCAATGAGGAACTGCTCTCGGTCAACGAGGAACTGCAGTCCTCCAACGAGGAACTGGAGACCGCCAAGGAGGAACTGCAGTCCCTCAACGAGGAACTCCACACCGTCAACGCCGAGCTGGCGGCCAAGGTCGAACAGCTCGACCGCGCCCACAGCGACCTGCGCAACCTGTTCAACGCGACGCAGATCGCCACCATCTTTCTCGATCGCAAGCTGACCATCCTCAACTTCACCCCGGCGATGGCCGAGGTGTTCAAGCTGATTGACGGCGACCGCGGGCGCCCGCTGACCGATATTGTTTCCCTGGTCGACGGCCAGGAGGTCCTGGACGATTTTGCGCTGGCCCTGACATCGGGGCAGCCGATCGAAAAGAATGTCAGCCGGCAGGACGGATCGGCGCATTACATCATGCGGATCGTTCCCTTCCACGCCGCCGATGGGCAGGTGGACGGCGGCATCATGACCTTCGTCAATGTCACCGCCATGGTGCGGGCGGAAGGATATCAGCGCCTGCTGATCGCCGAACTGAACCACCGGGTGAAGAACACCCTGGCGGTGGTGACCTCCATGGCGGCGCTGATGGCGCCGCGCTGCCGCACGGTCGAGGAGTTCTCGGAGACCTTCATCGATCGGGTGCAGGGCATGGCCAAGACCCATGACCTCCTGGTCTCCAACGAGTGGTGCGAGGTCTCCCTGGCGGATCTGCTGGCGACGGAACTTGGTCCGTTTGCCGCCGACGGCGATCGCGTCAGCTTTGGCGGGGCCAATGTTCAGCTCAAGCCGAGGGCGTTGACGACGCTGGGCATGGTCATTCACGAATTGGCGGCGACTGCCGTCAAACGGGGAATTCTGGGGCCGGGTGGCGGCACGCTGCGGGTACGGTGGGACTATGAGAATCTGGGCGGGTCGATGTTCCTCGTGCTGACCTGGCGGGAGAGCGCAGGCCCCGCCGGTCCGTCGGCCGAGCAGGCGACTAGCGGCGCCGATCTGATCGAGCGGATCCTCAGCCACGAACTCGACGGCAAGGCCACCACCGATAGCGATGCCGACGGCCTCGTCGTGACGATGACGATCCCGGCGGTCAGACAGCATATGACCGGTCAGGTTCCGGTTTGAGCCATGGCGGCCGGCGAAAGATCGCCGATCAGGTCGTTGAATTGCTCCGCCGGCATCGGCCTGGCAAAAAGATAGCCCTGCCCGTAGTCGCAGCCGGCCGCCGCCAGGATGGCGAACTGGTCCTCGGTCTCGATGCCTTCGGCGACCACCTTCATGCCCAGCCGGTGGGCCATCATGATGATCGCCTCGACGATGGCGCGATCACTGGGGTCATTGGTCAGGTCGCGGACGAATGACTGATCGATCTTGATGGTGTCGATTTCGAATCGCTTGAGATAGGACAGGGCGGAATAGCCGGTGCCGAAATCATCGATGGCGATCTGCACGCCTTCGGCGCGGAACTTCTTCATGCGCCGGATCACCTCGGCATGGCCGTCCAGCAGCAGACCCTCGGTGACTTCGATCGAAATGCAACTGGGCGACATCTTCAGTCGGCGCAGATAGGCGGGCCACTCCTCATGGGTCGAGGCGGTAAAGAGTTGCCGTGGCGACATGTTGACGGCGATCTGAAACAGACAGGGATCGTTGCTCGCCTGATCGCCGCGGCGGCAGACCCCGTTGACCGCATTGGGGCAGCGGTCGCACAGGCGCCTGGCCATGGCGGCGACCTGATGGAACACCCATTCACCGATTTCATTAATCAGGCCGGTTTCCTCGGCGATGGGAATGAACAAGGCGGGACTGACAAATCCGCGTTCGGGGTGGTTCCAGCGCAGCAGGGCCTCGGCCTTGACGATGGCGCGATTGCTCATGGCGACGATGGGCTGGTAGTAAACGGCGAATTGCTCTTGGATCAGGGCGGGACGCAGATCCTGGGCCAGCTTTTGCCTGGTCTGGGTAATCTGCAGCATGGCCTCGTCAAAATGGCAGGCGCGGTCGCGGCCCTGCCGTTTCGCTTCCTGCAAGGCCTGGTCGAGATTCCTGAACAGCAGGTCGAGATCCTCGCCGTCGGTCGGATAGGCGGTGATGCCGATGCTGGCGGTAAGATAAATGGTCCCCTCCGCGGAGACGAACGGCCGGGCGATGGCCTCACGGATGCCTTCGGCGGCGGCGTCGACCCGCGCCGGATCGGACATTCCGGTCAAGGCGACGATGAATTCATCGACGCCGAGATGGCCGACGATATCCGCCGCCGACAGGCAGGACTTGATCCTGCCGGCGGTTTCGATCAGCAATTGGTCGCCGATGGCATGGCCAAGGGTGTCGTTGACTTCCTTGAAACGGTCGAGGTCGACGATCAGGATGGCCAGCGGCAGACCTTTTCCCAGTTCACTTTCCAGGAGGTCCCGGAACCTCGGCCGATTGGGAAGATCGGTCAGCCGGTCATGATTGGCCTGATGCCAGATGACGCGCTCGGCTTCCTTTTTTTCCGTGATGTCGGCGGCGATGGCGACGCGATGCCTGACCTTGCCGGCGTCGTCATAGACGGTCGAGATGGTCAGGCGTTCGGCATAAATCTCGCCGTTCTTGCGGCGGTTCCAGATTTCACCGGACCATTCCCCGCAGCGGTTCAGGCTGTCCCACATGGCGGCGTAAAAGGCGGCGTCGTGGCGCCCCGACTTCAGCAGCTTGGGATTCTTGCCGATCAGCTGGTGCATCGAGTATCCGGTCAAACGACAGAATGCCTTGTTGGCGCTGATGATTTTAGCGTCGGCATCGGTGATCGCGACGCTTTCACTGGTGCCGTCGAAGACTGATGCCGCCAGCTGCAATTGGTCGGCGTTCTCGCGCAGGGATTGCTTCTGGGCCTTTATGTGGTCCTGGAACTTGTTGAAGCTGCGGAGCAGTTGGCGGATTTCGCCGCCGCCGTCCTCCGGCAGGGCGCTCAAAGGCCGGGTGCCGTTAGCCATGTCGTCCAGTATTTTGGCCGAGCGGCCCAGCGGCCGCAGTTGCCGGTAGACGAACAGCCAAAGGACCAGGGCGATCACCACCGAAGACAAGGCGGCGTCTTTATAGATCTCCACTTCGATCCTATTGATGGGGGCAAAGGCGCTTTTGGTTGGGTTGGAGGAAATCACCAGCCAGCCGGTGGTGGCCATGCGCAATGCAGAGCTGAGGGTTTCAACACCTCGGGAATTGGTGGTGATCCCCGATCCCTCATAGCCCTCGACAAAGCGGTCGAGCAGGCGATTGACCCCCGGTTGCGGAATCGGCTGGAGGACCCGTTGCTTTTGAGTGGAATTAATGAAAATCCGGTCGCGCGGCGACACCAGGTGAAACCAGCCGTCCAGATGTTGCTCGCGGGGAACGATCTCGTTGAAGAAGCTATTCTCCGAGATCGATATCGTGCCTAACAGCACCCCGATGATCTCGCCGGCCGAATTGCGGATCGGCGTCACCATGGGCACCAGCGGCAGGTGGCTGAACCGTCCCAACCGGGGTCGTCCGATGGCAACTTCGCCGGAGGTCACGGTTTTCTGAAAATAATCCTCGCCGCCGAAATTGAAGTCGGCCCGGCCCTCAAGCGGCGGGTAATCGACGAGACCGCGTCCTGTCCTTGAGATCACCACCAGCCCATTGTCAAACAGGCGGTCGGCCTGGCTGTATTCCTGCAGTCGGGCACGCATTCGCGCGGCATCGCCCATCATCTCCGGGGTGATGGCGGAGGCGATATCCTTCAAGGTGTCGATGCGAAGCGTCACATCCGCGTCGAGGCTGTCGACGATATGTTCGACCAAAGCCATTTGCTGCGAGCCGGTGACCGCCTGAAAGTCGTCGCGAACCTCCTCGGCGAGATCATGGGCCAGCAACCAGGTGGCGACGATAAACAGGCCGATACAGGCGGCCGTTATTTTAGTCTTGAGGTTAAGGTCGCCAAACTTGGTGCGCATTATTGCTTCCGCACAGGGTAATAAATTGCAAAGCAACAATACAGCCCGGTGGAGGGCTTTGTCCTGTCAACCTAAAGTATGTTTGTTGATAATTATAATAGTTCTTTGGGTCTATGGCCTGTGGATAGGTTGGGCATCCTGCGGTTGTCTATTATTCTCTGTTTACCCTGCTGGGGAGTGTGTCGCCAGCAGCCCCACGGCACCCCGCGGGGTGGGCATTGCGCAAGGGGGCCGTCATGGATTTCGCCGCCGCGGTAAAAACCTGCCTGGGCAAATATGCGACCTTTCGTGGTCGTGCCAGCCGCTCGGAGTATTGGTATTTCACCCTGTTCATGGCCATCTCCGGCTCCATCGCCCAGGTAATCGACATCGCCACCTCCGGCAAGGCAGGGGTGGCGAGCGTGATCTATGTGATCGCTATGTTCGTTCCCAGCCTGGCCGTAATCGTAAGGCGATTGCATGATGCCGACCGGTCGGGCTGGTGGTACCTGCTCATCTTTTTCCCGGTCATCGGTCCGGTCCTGCTGGTGGTTTGGTTCTGCCGCCGGGGCACGCCGGGCGGCAACCGCTTCGGCGACGATCCCTTGACCTCGGCGGTGCCGGGCGTCGTTGCCGGTTCAGCAATGTAGCCCGGGGGCCTCCTGCCCGGTGCGCGCCACATAGTCCGTATAGCCGCCGCCATACTGGTGGATGCCTTCTGGCGTCAGTTCCAGGACCCGGTTGGACAAGGTCGCCAGGAAATGCCGGTCATGCGACACGAACAACATGGCGCCGTCATAGGCGGCCAGGGCGGTGATCAGCATCTCCTTGGTGTCGAGATCGAGATGATTGGTCGGCTCGTCGAGAACCAGGAAATTCGGCGGATTGAAGAGCATGGTCGCCATCACCAGTCGGGCCTTTTCGCCACCGGAGAGGACGCGGCATTTCTTTTCCACATCGTCGCCGGAGAAGCCGAAACAGCCGGCGAGCGCCCGCAGCGATCCCTGGCCCGCCTGCGGGAAAGACCCTTCCAGGGATTCGAACACCGTCCTGTCGCCGTCGAGCAGGTCCATCGCATGCTGGGAGAAATAGCCCATCCTGACGCTGCCGCCGACGGCGACGGTCCCGGCATCGGGTTCGGTGGCGCCTGACACCAGCTTCAACAGCGTCGATTTGCCGGCGCCGTTGACACCCATGACGCACCAGCGCTCCTTGCGGCGGATCATGAAGTCCAGCCCCTGATAGATGACCCGGCGGCCATAGCCTTTATGCACGTTCTTCAGCACCACGACGTCCTCGCCAGAGCGCGGGGCCGGCGGAAAGTCGAAGGACACCGTCTGGCGGCGTTTCGGCGGTTCGAAGCGATCGATCTTGTCCAGCTTCTTTACCCGGCTTTGAACCTGGGACGCGTGCGAGGCCCGGGCCTTGAAGCGTTCGATGAACTTCAACTCCTTCGCCAGCATGGCCTGCTGCCGTTCGAACTGCGCCTGCTGTTGCTTCTCGTTCAGCGCCCGTTGTTGCTCGTAGAACACGTAATCGCCGGAATAGCTGGTCAGCGAGCCGCCGTCGATCTCGATGATCTTGGTGACAACCCGGTTGAGAAACTCGCGGTCATGCGAGGTCATCAGCAGGGCGCCCTCATAGTTCTTGAGAAATTCCTCCAGCCAGATCAGGCTTTCGAGGTCCAGATGGTTGCTCGGCTCGTCGAGGAGCATGGCGTCGGGCCGCATGAGCAGGATGCGGCCGAGCGCCACGCGCATCTTCCAGCCGCCCGACAGGGTTCCCACATCCGCGTCCATCATCTCCTGGCTGAAACTGAGCCCGGCCAGCACTTCCCGCGCCCGTCCCTCCAGTTCGTAGCCGCCCAATTCCTCAAAGCGCGCCTGGACTTCGCCGTAGCGTTCGATGATCCCGTCCATGTCCTCGGCGCGGCCGGGGTCGCCCATGGCCGCTTCAAGGCCCGCCAATTCCGCCGCCACAGTGCTGACCGGCCCGGCCCCGTCCATGACTTCCGCCACAGCGCTGCGGCCGGACATTTCGCCGACGTCCTGATTGAAATAGCCGATCAGGACCTGCTTCTCGATCGCCACCTGACCCTCGTCCGGCAGTTCTTCGCCGGTAATCAGCCGGAACAGCGTCGTCTTGCCGGCACCGTTGGGACCGACGAGGCCGACTTTTTCGCCGCGGTTCAGCGCCGCGGACGCCTCGAAAAAGAGGATCCGGTGGCTGTTCTGCTTGGTGATGTTTTCGAAACGGATCATCTGCGGCTGGTTTCCTGTGGCATGGCAGGCTTCTTATGCCACAGGACGGGTGAGGCGATCACCACACTAGATTCAAATGCATTATCGCGCGGGACGCGTCGAATAATAGGAGCAGGCGATTTGCGGTGACGCAGTCCGCAGCCTTGTCCGACCATTCAGGGAAATAAAGAAACAGTGGTTCGACGGACTGAATGAGAGAACCCAGTCAGCTGCAGACTTGGCGTCGTGGCTATTGTCGATGACCACATCAGCGGACTCTTTTGAATAATCATTGCTTTGCGCGGTGACGGCTAGAGACAGTAATTGCTGCTCTGTTGCTTTTGTAGGCATTCGCCGGTTCTCCAGTAAAAGGGCGCGCCACTTTGGTGAAGGTCCGATGACCCTATGAAAGATCCAACAATTTTGACGATTTCAAGCCAATTCGCGCCAGTACAGCGTCTCTCTCTACTTAGATTGAGCCCGCAGGAAATCAATACAAGCCGTAAACATAATTGTAATGAGCCGTTAATTATCGGTGCAATATTTCATAAGTATGGGGTGGGGCATCTTCTGGTTTAATGATCGCGAACGGTCTAAATGCCGTCCCCCTGATTGATCACCCCGGTCTGTCGCTCCACTTCATGCAGCAAAGCCTGCAGATGCGGTTCGCCGAACCCGCGGCCATTGAGCTCGCGCAGGGTATTGATCAGATAGTCGCGATTGAGTCCGGCTTTGCCTTCGGCGTCCATGATGATGGCCGCCGCCTGGCCGATGCCGACGTCGCCGGCAAAATTGTCATGCGCCAAGGCGGCGATGAAAACGCAGGCCCGCACATCGCCCTGGCTGGTCAGCACCGGCAGGGTTTGCGCCTCATAGGCATAGGCACTGAGTTCGCGGTCGGTCAGGTAGTCCATGACCTCAACGCGGCGGGCGGCCTCGACGCGGAAAACCAGTCCCCGACATTGGCCGCCCGGAACCAGGCCGAGCACCAGACCCGGCCGCGCTTTGGTGCCGCGCCAATAGTGGCTGTAAACACAGAACGAGCGCTGATAGCCTTCCAGTAGGCCTTCCCGCACTTCCAAATGAGGAAACCCCGGCCGCCACATCAGCGACCCATAGCCGAACACCCACAGATCACCGCTCAATGTTGCCGGCCCCCGCAATGGCGGATCTTATCCAAGTCCGCTGGACGCAGTGTCCGTTTCGCCAGGCTCCGAGTCAACCGCCTGCAATCCGCGATGTTTTGCTCAATCCGGGAGCTGGGGCTTTATCTCAAATAATATTTTATGATATATTTTCTATCAAATGATAGGAGGTACTCATGGCGTCGCGGCTCCCGCAATCGGCAAAGGCTGTTTTCATGTCGACTGAGAGGCCGACCCAGGATGAGGGGCGTGCGGCGCTTAGATTTTTCTTCTCGATGATTCCGAAATGGCAAATCTCCGATAGTCAGGCCCGGATGCTCATCGGTGAGCCAAGCCAGGCCACCTTCTATCGCTGGAAAAAGGGTGACGTGGGGGGCATTCCCCATGACACCCTCTGGCGGCTGGGGGACATCCTCGGGATCAGCAAGGGGCTCCGTTATCTGTTCAGGGAGCCCGAGCGCGGTTATCTCTGGCTGAAGAAGCCCAATGAGGCGTTCGCCGGTCAAAGTGCACTCGACATAATGCTTTCCGGTCCTCCCGGAGCGTTGACGCGGGTCCGCAATTATATCGATGCCGAACGGGGTGGATGGTGACGGTGCCGGCACTCGTTTCCATTGACTGGCCGGACAGCCGCCGCATCGTCGGCACAATCTATCCGCCGATCCACCTTTTCGAAGAGGGATCGCCACCGGAGGATTGGGAGTTGCTGGCCAGTCTGGAAGCGAAAACCAATCCTCGTGTTCTCGACCAGATTGGCAATCTTCGTCTCGTTCCTCCTGATCGGCGGGTCAGCGGACCGACGGCCAGCTTGGCAATGGCGCCATTCTGCCATGCTTCCAAGGATCGGCCCGGCCGATTTTCCGATGGCAGCTTCGGCGTCTGGTATGGCGCCGATGTCGTCGAGGTCGCCCTTATGGAAACGGCCTATCATTTCATCCGTTTCATGGCCCGCACGCATGAGCCGGCGGTGGACCGCGACTATCGGGAGTTGGTGACCCATGTTCGTGGGGCCCTGCACGACCTGTCGTCGGATGCCGATTGCCTGGATCCCGACGATTGGACGGCTGCACAGAGCATGGGGCGGAACCTGCGCGCGGCGAACAGTCATGGGGTGGCTTATCCCAGCGTCCGCTACCCCAAGGGAAATGCCTGTGCCCTGTTCTACCCGGATCTGATTCGCTTGCCGGTCAACCAGGGCCGCTCTTTCCGGTATCATTGGGATGGCGCCCAGATGAACGGATACTTCGTATACGGGGAGGGCAACTGGAGATCGCTGCCGACCTGAAATCCGCAAACATAGCGGCGATGCGGCCTTTCGCCAATGTGGTCGCAGACAGCCCAGGGCAGGCCATCCCGAATATCGGAACCGTCCCGGGGCGGGCATGCTATCCTGATCCATGAAAAAGCCCGATCTTTACAGCGTCCTCGCCGTCGACAGGACGGCGGACGCAGCTGCCATCAGAACGGCATACCGCACCGTCGCGAAAACCCTGCATCCCGACCACGGCGGTGCTCCCGAGGCCTTCCGCCTCCTCAAACTGGCCCTGGACGTGCTGTCGGACCCTTCGCAGCGGGCGCAATATGACGAAACCGGGGTCTATGTCGAAACGCAATCCGCCTCCGTTGAGGCGCAGCGGCGGCGCCAGGCCCTTGGTGATCTGTTCGCCTTCGTTATGCTGGCGGTGAGCAACCCACTGGAACAGGACGTCATCGCCTTGATGCGGGTCGCCGCCGGCGATCGTATCCGCTTCCTCTCCGATCAGTTTGTCAGCCTGCGGGATCTGATCGAAAAAATAGATCTGGTTGCCGGCAAAATTTGCTCCGTGACTGACGAGAACATTCTAAAAGACATTGCCGAGGCAAGGCGTGACGATTTATATGAAAAAATTGAAACAACCATCATCGAAAGGCAAATGTATTCTCTTATACTTGATCATCTCGCTCAGTATTCAATGTCATATATGGTTGATGGGGGTGGGAGGCCGGTTTAGATCTTGCGGGTTTCAGCGGTGCGGCTGCCCTCGGGAAGGGCCAAATGCACCACCCGGCCGTCGACCAGCAGGGCGCCGCCACCCCTGCGCCAATATATTATTATATATTGTCTGTAATATTTTATGTATTAAAATATATTGACGGAACGGCGAAGACGATTCATATTTCATCGTATATTGAGCTCACTACGGCATTTACGACAATGCATGCCAGATCCTCCGCGACACGGTTCCGTTTTGACAAGCCCGCCCGCCTGCTGAAAGAGGCGCGCGAGCAGGCAGGGCTGTCCCAGGCCGAGATGGGCCTGAAGATGGGCGGGAGCCAAGCCCACGTGTCTAAAATCGAAGCAGGGGCCGACGTCAGAGTTTCGACCTTGGCAAACATGGCCAGAGTGCTTGGGTTCGAATTGATGCTGGTACCGACCCGGTTGGCGCCGATGGTGGAGGCCTTCGTCATGGGGCGGGTGGATGGCGCGGATCATCCCCGTTACACCCTGGATGACGACGACGGGGAGTAAAATGGCGGCGGTCTTCGATGTCTATTTGAATGCAACGCCGGTCGGGGAGATTGCTCTGCTTTCTGGCGAGATCTCCATCTTCAGCTTCGTGGAGAGCTATCAGCTGGCCGCCGACCGCCCCACTCTCAGCCTTGGATTCGCGGGAATGGATGGCGGCTTGGCCTACAGGCCGCTCCCGACAAAAGTTCGCCTACACCCATTTTTCTCAAACCTGCTTCCGGAAGGAAAGCTGCGCCAGTATGTTGCCGACAAGGCTGGGGTCCACACAGACCGCGAGTTCTGGCTTCTCGGTCTCGCCGGCGATGACCTGCCCGGTGCCGTTATTGTCCGTCCGAGTGGTCATGCATTGCGATCTGACGAATGCGCGGTTGACGGCAAAGCAGCCCAGGACGAGCCGATCCGGTTTTCGCTGGCTGGAGTGCAGCTCAAGTTTTCCGCCGTCAAGAAGGCAAAGGGTGGCCTGACCGTTCCCGCCACCGGGCGCGGTGGCTCTTGGATCGTCAAGCTGCCTTCGGAACTCCACGAGGCCGTTCCGGAAAACGAGGCAGCGATGATGGAGATCGCGAAGGCGGCCGGGTTCGAGGTGCCGGATTTTGAACTGGTGCGGATGGGCGACATCGCGGGGCTTCCCGACGGCGTCAGGAAAGACGGACGTGCTTTTATGGTGAAGCGGTTCGACCGCGATGGAAAGTCGCGCATCCATATAGAGGACTTCGCCCAGATTTTCAGACTATATCCCGACAGCAAATACATGAGGATCAGCTACCGCAACATCGCTGAAGTGATCTGGCGGGAAACCGGCGAACGCGGGCTCAGGGAATTCGTCGGACGCCTTGTCTTCAACGCAGCCATCGGCAACGGGGACATGCATGCGAAAAACTGGAGCCTGATCTATCGCGACGGGCGCAGCCCGGAGATCAGTCCTTGTTACGATTTCCTCTCCACCTTGCCCTATGTGAAGGGCGCGGAAGCGATGGCGCTGTCACTGGTCGGATCGAAGAGTTTCACCGATGTCGACGAAGCCCGGTTCATCCGGTTGGCGGAGAAAGCCGCCCTGCCGCCCGAGATCGTGCGCTCGGCCGCCCGTGAAGCCGCGGAACGCACCGCCGGGGCCTGGGCGGATGCTCGCGAGCATTTGGAGGTTCCCCGGTTCGTGATCGATGCTGTCGACCGCCACATGCCGTCGGTGCCGATCATGGCCGACGCCTATCGACCTCGGGTCCGTGCGGGGTGATACCTGCATCCTGTGTGGCCGCCGCACCGCCATTGCCCTGGTTGCGCAGCGTGGGGACATGATAGCGTGGTTCGGCGTCCGACAGTTGGATGGAGGGTCAGATCGCAGCCTATCGCTTCGTGCACACGGCGGATGTCCATCTGGATTCGCCGTTGCGGTCCCTGGCCCTGCGCAATACCGAGCTGGCCGAGCTGATCGGCAACGCCACCCGCAAGGCGTTCGAACGGACCATCAACCTCTGTCTCGACGAAGGAGTGGATGCGCTGCTGCTGGCCGGCGATCTTTATGACGGCGAACAGACATCGATGAAAACGGCGCGATTCCTGGCCGAGCAGTTGCGAAAGCTGGGGGAGGCGGGGATCGCGACCTTCATCGTGCGCGGCAATCACGACGCCATGTCGAAGATCACCCGCGAGCTGACCTTTCCCGATTCGGTGAGGGTGTTCGGCGGACGGCCCGAGGCGGTTCCAGCGGCGCGCCGGAGCGGCGGTTTTCCGGTGGTGGTGCATGGGCTGAGCTTTGCCCAGCCGGCGGCGCCGGAAAGCCTGGTCGGCAAATTCCGGGAGCCTGAGAGCGGGGCGGTGAATATCGGCCTGATGCACAGCAGCGTCGGCGGCAGCCCGCGGCACGACCGCTATGCGCCCTGCAGCCTGGCCGAGCTTCATGACAGCGGCTTCCAGTACTGGGCGCTTGGCCATATCCACAAGCGCTGGGAAGAAAAGGGCCGCGCGACGGTGGTGATGCCGGGCATTCCCCAGGGGCGGGATATCAACGAAGCCGGGCCGAAGTCGGTGAGCCTGGTGGCCATCGGCGACGACGGATCGGCGGAGATCGAGGAGCGGGTGGTCAGCATCGCCCAGTTCGAGCGGGTGAGCGTGAACGCCGAGGGCATCGGCGACTGGACGGCGCTGGTCGGGGAGGTCGGTCAGGCGCTGCGCCGGGCCAGGGAGTCGGCCGGCAGCGATCATCTGGTGGCGCGGATCGAGATCCGAGGCGCCTCGCCCCTGGCCTGGAAGATCCGGCGCGATCTCGATGCCGTCAAGGAGGAGGCCGAGATCTGGGCCTCGCGGGTCGGGAATTGCTGGATCGAAAAGGTGGAAACCGACTGCCGGCCGCCGCCGGCCGAGGGCCGTGTCAGCGGCGATCCCATCGGCGAACTGACCGGCCTGCTCAATGAGCAGGTGCTGACGTCCCCGGCGTTCAAGGCCGAAGCCGACGGCATCATCCGCGAACTGCAGGCGGTGCTGCCGCCGGAGGCGCGAAAGCTGCTGGGGGACGATGAGACGAGCATCGAGGCGGCGATCGCCCTGCTGGCCGAGGAAGGCGCCGCCGATGTGGTGGCGCGGTTGCAGTCGGTCCGCGGGGGAGGCGCCTGATGCGTCTTCGCCGGCTGGATCTGACGCGCTACGGCATGTTCAGCGGCGGCAGCGTCGATTTCGGCGAGGCCAGGGAAGGCCTGGCCGACCTGCACATCATCCATGGTCCGAACGAGGCGGGGAAGACCACGCTGGTGGCGGCCTATCTCGATCTGTTGTACGGGATCGAGACGACGAAATATGCCTTCCTGCATCAGAACACCATGCAGGTCGGCGGCGCGCTGGAGATCGGCGGCCGTCTGAACGAGTTCATCCGCATCCGGCAAAGCTCCGGCAGCCTGCTGGACGGCCAGAACCGGCCGGTGCCCGACATTGCCATTCGCGCCGAGCTGGGGGGCATCGAGCGCGACGGCTATCGCAACATGTTTTCCCTTGACGACGACAGCCTGGAAAAGGGCGGCGACGAAATCCTCAACAGCCGCGGCGACCTTGGAAAACTGCTGTTCTCGGCCAGTACCGGGCTGGCGGAGCTCAGCGACCAGCTGGGAAAAATCCGCGCCGAGGCGGACACCTTCTACAAATTCCACGGCCGGCAGACCCGGCTGGCCCAGTTCAAGGACGATCTGGCGAAACTGAAGGCGGAGCGCGAGCGTATCGATACCCAGGCCGCCCGCTTTGCCGAGTTGAAGGCGGCGCGGAGCGAGGCGGAGGACCGCTACAGGGCGGCGGTGGAGGCGCGGGGAAAGACCCAGGTCGAGCTCAGGAACGCCGAGAGACGCCTCGCCGCGCTGCCCCTGCTGGCCAGGCTGCGGTCGATCCGCGCACAGCTGGTGCCCCTGGAAAGCCTGCCGGACGCCCCGGAGGCCTGGGCGGAGGAGCTGCCGCGGCTGATCCAGGACGACCTGCGGCTGGAGGGCCGGTTGGAAATCTGCGCGGCACGGATCAGGGAACTCGAGGACGCCATCGCCGGGCGAACGCTGGACGCGGCGGCGCTGGCCATTGCCGGCCGGATGGAGACCCTGAGCCTGCTGCGGGCGCGGCATATCGCCGCCGAGGAGGACATCCCGCGGCTGGACGGCGAAGACACCGACGCCGAAGCCAAAATAATGGCGATTCTGACGGCGATCGGGCGGAGCGGCGAGGCGGATCGCAACCGTCTGGTCCTGGAGGCCTCGACGGTGGGGACCTTGCGGGCTCTGATGGAACAGCGCTCGGGCATCGTCACCGCCTTGGCGACGGCCGCCGACGAGTTGGAGGAAGCCGAGGCGGCGCTGGCGGACGCCTCCGACCGCCTGCGGGAGGCGGGTGGAAATGCGGCGGCGCCGTCGGCGGAGGGAGAGGCGGCACTGGCCGCTTTGCTGGGCGCCCAGGCCATCGCCCGCAATGTCGAGCAGTCCGGACGGCTGCGCTCGGCGAAACGGCTGTGGGAGGCGGCGCGCGAAGCGTTCGCGGTCAGCCTGGGGGAGCTCAAGCCCTGGGACGGGACAGCGGAGAGCCTGGAGGGAATGGCGGTTCCCGGCAAGGACACGGTGGAGGGGTGGAAACGGGACCTCGAGGACATTCGCAAGAAAATCGATCGCCATGCCGGGGAGGTGGAAACCTTGACCACCGACATGCGGCGACTGGCGGCGGACGGCAAAACCATCAGCCAGAGCAGCGGCGTCATCGGCGATGCGGCGGCCGGGACCCTGCGGGCGGCGCGGGACGACGCCTGGGCGAGGCATCGCAGCAGCCTCGACGAGCCGACGGCGGAGGCCTTCGAATCGGCGCTGCGGCGGGACGACGCGGCGGTGGCGGCGCGCCTGAGCCATGCCGGCGAGCTTGCCGAATTGCGGCAGACCGCCAGGGAGCTGGCAAGTCGTGAGGCGCAGTCGCAGCGTGCCGCCGAGCTGTTGCAGGAGGCGGAAAGCCGGCGGGTGGAGATTGTCGGTGAGATCGCCGCCGCCGCCGGGAGACTGGATTCTCGCCTGGCGGAGATTGCCGCCGGCCAGCTCGAGGCCTGGCTGGCCCGTCGCGACAAGGTGCTGGACGCCTGGCGGAAACTGCGCCCGGTGGAGGCGGAGCTGAACGAGGCCCGGCAGGAGTCGCGCCAAGCGGCGGCCAGGCTTGCGTCGGCATTGGCGGCGGCGGGAACGGCGGCCAGCGCCGAGGCCGGCTTTCCCGAGCTTCTGGCGGCGGCGGATCTGGCCATCGCCCTGGAAACCAGGCTCGGACAATTGCGTGACAGGGTTGCTGCCGGCCAGAACGATCTGCGGCAGCGTAAAAGGGCGCATGACAAACGCCTGGCCGAGGAGGCCGCCTGGACCCGGTCCTGGGAGGCGGCCTGCGGCGGTTGCTGGCTGGGCGAGGCGGCGGCGACGCCGGCGTTGGACGCCGTCAGGGCCATTCTCGAGGCCATCGCCGAATTGGGCCCGGCCCTGGCCGGCAAGGCCGGCCTGCGGCGGCGGATCGACGGCATGGAGCGGGACCGCAAGGCGCATGGCGATCTGGTGGCGGCGCTGGCCGGGGAACTGGGACTGGCGACCGCCGACGATCCCCTGGCGCTGGGCGGGCTAATCGCCGAGCGGGTCAGCGAGGCCGGGCTGGTGAAGACTTTGCGGGACGAGGCGGAACGGGACCTGGCCAAAGAACAGAGCCAGAAGCGATTGCTGGACGGCGAACAGCAGGCGCTGGCCAAGGCCAAGGCGAAGATGACGGACTTTTTCGGGGCGGCGAGCCTCGAGGAGGTGGCGGCACGTCTGAACGCCTTGGCGACCCGACGCGAACTGGCCGGGCAATTAGCCGGCGCCCGGGAAGAAATCTGTCGGACCCTGGGAGTGCAGGACGCCGGCCAGGCGGAAGCCGGGCTCGACGCCCTGGACCAGGCGGGCCTGGACCTGGAACGGGACGCATTGGACCGGCGGTTCCACGAGGAGGACCTCGCCTGTCAGGAACTGCACACCGCCTTCAGGAAGGCGGCGGAGGCCCTGGAGGCGGTGGGGGGCGACAGCCAGGCCGCCGAGATCGAGGAAAAGCGGCGGACCGTGCTCCTGGAACTTGAAGACGGGGCCAGGCATTATCTGCGGCTGCGCCTGGGGTCAGCCGCCACCGAACTGGCGCTGGCCTCCTATCGGGAACAGCATCGCAGTTCGATGCTCGAGAACGCCTCGGAGGCGTTTTCGACCATCAGCCGCGGCGCCTATGCGCGGCTGGAGGCGCAGCGCCGCAAGGAAAAAGAGATCCTGGTGGCGATCCCGTCGGCGGGCGGCTCAAAGGAGGCCGACCATCTGTCGAAGGGCACACGGTTCCAGCTTTACCTGGCCCTCAGGGTCTCCGGCTACCGGGAGTTTGTGCGCAGCAGACCGCCGGTGCCGTTCGTGTCCGACGACATCATGGAAACCTTTGATGATTTTCGCGCCGAACAGGCCTTCCGGCTGCTGGCGGAGATGGCCAGGCTTGGCCAGGTGATCTACCTCACCCATCATCCGCATCTCTGCGCCATCGCCGGCAAAGTCTGCCCCGAGGCCAGAATTCATCACTTGCGGCCGTCGGTCGTCCCCGCGTCTGGATGTTGACCGTGTTGTTATGCATGCTGAACCCTTGGCGAGACCTGAAAGCGTGGGGGCGATGAATCTCTTCAAGAGGCGTGCCGCGGTTCGCATCGCCGCGGTCAGCGTGCTGCTGGCCTCGGTGGCCAGTCCGATCTCATGGTATTTCGCCCGCGAAGGCGCCGAGGAAGGGATCGTCTCGCTGGCGATCGAGGAATCGCACCGGATGCTCCATCATTATGACTCGATCAATCTGGCCGGCCCCGGTGCCGCCGAACGCGCCGCCCTCGCGGCAAAGACCATTTCCGGCGGGATGTTCGATATCGCCGAAATCTACGACGCCGAAGGGCGCAAGCTGGCCGAGTCGATGACCGATGAGGGCGCGGCGATAGAATCGTCGCTGCCCAAGCATGGCTCGCCCCGATACACCGAGGCATCCTATGAGGGGCTCCGGCCGGCAGGGAGTTCTTTGGCTTTGCGCGTATTCGTGCCATTGCGCGACACCATCTCGGACATCAGCGGACCGGTGACAGGCTATTTTGAAGGGGTGCGGATTATTCCGACGTGGCAGCGGGAGCAAATTCTGACCCATGCGCTGATGGTCGCCCTGATGGTCTGTCTGGCCTCGGTGGTTTGCGGCGGCGTCCTCTATCCGGTTGTCGTTCATCTTGCATCCGATAATGAACGTAAGGCCCGGGAGGTTCTCGATTCCCATGTCTCGATGATGGAGGCTCTCGGTCGCGCCATCGCCAAGCGCGATTCTGATACCGGGGTTCATAATTACCGGGTCGCCTGGATCGCCGCGCGCATCGCCGAGCGCCTGGGATTGACCGGGGCCGCCATGCAGTCGCTGATTGCCGGCAGCTTCCTGCATGACGTCGGCAAGATTGCCATTCCGGACGCCATCCTGCTCAAGCCGGGAAGGCTGGACGACGATGAGATGGCGATCATGCGAACCCATGTCGAACAGGGCGAGGAGATCGTCACCGATATGGGATGGCTCGACGGTGCCAATGCGGTGGTCGCCGGGCATCATGAAAAATGGGACGGTTCCGGTTATCCGCGCCGTCTGGGCGGCGAGGCGATACCGCTGCCGGCACGCATATTCGCCGTCGCCGATGTGTTTGATGCGCTGTGTTCCAAGCGTCCCTACAAGGAGGCGATGGGATTCGACGCGGTGATGGCGGTGCTGGAGAAAGACAGCGGCAGCCACTTCGACCGCGCCGTCATGGCGGTGTTCAGTCCGATGGCGGCAGAGATCTTCGATCGCCTGGCCGACTGCGGCGAGGACGATGCCCGACGGTTGCTGGAAGACTGTGTCCGACGGCATTTCGGCATGTGACGCCCTCATGACGCAGCAGCCACCGCTTGCGCTCGATGCCGCCGGCGTAGCCGGTGAGTGAACCGTCGGCGCCGATCACCCGATGACAGGGCACCACCAGGCCGATCGGGTTGGCGCCGTTGGCCAGTCCGACAGCCCGCACCGCCGCCGGTCTGCCGATGCGCCGGGCCAGGCCGCCATAGGTGATGGTCGTCCCCACCGGGATGTCGCGCAAGGCGGCCCAGACCGCACGCTGGAAGGGCGTGCCGCCGGTCGCGCAGCGGATGAGGTCCAGGCTTTCCAGGTCGCCGCCGAAATAGGCGCGCAAGACGTCCTGCAGCCGCTTGGGCGCCGGCCTGCTCTTCGGCTCAACCGGCCCATAGTGCCGATCAAGGAGCCGGCGCATACGTGCCTCGTAGCCGGCCCAATCGAACACGCGCAGGAGCAAATCCCCGTCCCACATGACCAGGGCCTCGCCGGCGGGCGTGGGAATACGGTCGAAGGCGAGGCCTTCAGGCGGTGCCGCGATCGACATGGTTTACCTTCCTGGTCGGGGTTGTCCGGGGGTTTGACGCGACCTTCGTCCGGTCGCCCTCGGCGACCCACAGATGCATGGCCGCGTAGGCGCGCCACGGCCGCCAGCTTTCGGCCCGGGCGGCGAGGGCGGTGGCGTCGGGTCTTACTCCTGCGTCGTCGGTCATAGCCCGCATCAGGCCGACATCAGCGGCGGGAAAGGCGTCCGGTTCGCGCAGTTCCCGCATGGCGATGTACTGAGCGGTCCATTCGCCGATGCCCGGCAAGCGGCACAAGGTGGCGATCGCCTCCTCCAGCGACGCCCTGGGACCGAAAAGCCGCGGGTCGGCGGCGACGGCGGCAGCCAGCGCCGATAAAGACGACGAGCGGGCCCGCGGCATCGGCAGGGCGGACAGGTCGGCCCGGGCCAGAGCCGCGGCCGACGGGAAAACGCGGGTCAGGGTGGGGTACCCCGGGACCGGCTCATCCAGAGGTTCCCCGTATTGGGCGGTGATCCGGCCGGCGATGCGGATCGCCGCGGCGACGGTGATCTGCTGGCCAAGGATGGCGCGGACGCCGACCTCAAAGCCATCCCAGGCGCCGGGCAGGCGCAGGCCTGGTCTGGCGGCGACCAATGGCGCGAGAACCGCATCCCTCGACAGATGCGCGCCGATCGTCAGCGGGTCGGCCGCGAGGTCAAACAGGCGCCGCAGCCGGGCGATGATCGCCGGCAGGGCTTGCAACCGCGGAAAGCGCACCGTCACGGCGAGCCGGTCGTTGCCGGCAGGGCGGGCCATCAGGAAGCCCTTGGCTCCGCCGATGCCGATGGTGCGGGCGTAGGTCCCGTCCGCCACCACTTCGACACCAGGAATGACCCGTGGCGCGAGGAAGGCCAGAAGGGCTTCCCAATCATAGGGCGGTGTGTAGGGCAGCTTCAGGCTGACCGCGCCCGGCACCGGGGTTGGCTGTGGCCGGGAATGGCGCAGGGCGATCGGCGGGCGGTCATAGAGCTGCTGGAAGGTCTCGTTGAAACGCCGCACGCTGCCGAAGCCGGCGGCCAGCGCCACCTCGGCCATCGATAGGCAGGTTTCGTGGATCAGTTGCCTGGCCAGCAGCACCCTGCGCGTCTGGGCAACGGCGACGGGCGAGGCGCCGAGATGCCGCTGGAACAGACGCCTCACCTGGCGCGCGCCGAGGCCGAGCCGCTCGGCCAGGGCCTCCACATCCCCTTCGTCAAGCGCGCCGGCCTCGATCAGGACGAGGGCGCGGGAGACGGTGTTGGAGGTGCCGCGCCAGGCGCCGAGATCGGGCGAGGTCTCGGGCCGGCAGCGCAGGCAGGGGCGGAAACCGGCCTCCTGCGCCGCCGCGGCGGCGGGATAGAAAACCACGTTTTCGCGCTTGGGCGTGCGGGCCGGGCAGACAGGGCGACAATAAATGCCGGTGGTCTTCACCGCGGTGAAGAAGCGTCCGTCGAAGCGGGCGTCGCGGGTTTCAACCGCGCGGTAACATGCGTCGTGATCAAGGTCCATGGCCGCAAAGATAGGGACCCGAAGACGTCACGTCTCGCGGTTTTCGGACATGAATGGTTTGAGTTTTGGAGCGGGTGAAGGGAATCGAACCCTCGTCGTAAGCTTGGGAAGCTCAACGTAGAAGCTTGGAAGGCTCCTCAAGGCCCTTGGTTTTCCTTACCAAAAGAGAAAAACGTCAAATTGTTCAAAGAGTTGGTTGTTCTCCTGCGTTCGCCGATGTTCGCGGTTGTTCGTATGTACCGTGACTATTCGTGACTGCTGATGACGGATTGCTCCTGGACACTATTTGGGTTCGCCGGGGCGGACGAACCAGTCAATCTTAAAAAAATGCGGCCCCATTCGCCATCATCGTTTCCACCAGCAGGCCCCGATCGAGAAACAGGTTCCGCGATTCGCAGCTCGTTTCCGCAATCAGCAGACAGCCGTGACAGGCCGCTCCGTGAAGGGCCCGATCATCCGAGGTCGAAGACGGCTCGTGATCCGCGCAGATCGGGTCATTGGAGCAAATCACCAACCGATCGAGCGCGGAGCGGAGGATTTCGGTAAACCGGGGCGCGGTCGCCACTAAACCACCCAATGTGCCCTGATTGCCGGAGGTGGCGGTGTAGATCAGCACCCCGCAGCGGTCGATCCGGTTTTGCCGCAAGGGATTGGCCAAGGCGTAGACCCGTTCCTTCAAGGCGCTTGCCGGGTATCCGCATTCAAGAGCGATCTCGGTCATCAACGCGTGGGAAAGACTGTGGAGCATCGCGTAAACGACGCCGGGATAAGCGGTGGCCCGCTCCCCACGGAGGTCCTTCCATTTCTGATGTCCACCAAGCAACTGGATGGCTCGGTTTTTTACCGGATCACGGTCCAGCCAGTCCCCGATGACGGATTCGTCGAAATGCAGGAACAGGCCTTCACCGAACTGTTCGACCGCCGGAAGCCAGTCGGAACCGACGCTGAGGGGCGCCCCGTCGACGGCCAGGTGCACATCCTCAAGATCGTTGTCGGAGGCTGTCGGCGCGGCCTCGAAGCGCGTGAATCCGTAAAGGCAGGACACCTCGCGCAAACGATGGACGACGACGAGGTTCTTAATCCCTCGGCACAGTGGATCCTGTTCCGGATCCCATTGGCCGCGCTGCAGGGTTTCGGCGAACAGGAGGGCCGTGTGGTTGTTTTCGCCAATCACCGTTTTGCCGCTGCCGAATACGTCGAACTCGGCCAGCTTGGGCGGTAGGCTGGCATCGTGCTGCACCTGGGTACGCAACAGATCCACCCGGGCATAGACCTCGGCATCGGAATAGCCCTCCAATGACGCCGCCAAGGCCTTGTTGAATTTGCGCGCCATGGCGACATCGTCGGCGCTCTGGGCTGCCGACAGATCGTCGAAATGGGTGTGGACGAGGCGCGCCAGTTTGTCTTCGCCGCTGGGCAGCGATATGACGGTCGCCACTTGCGGAAAATAGGTGTTTGTCGCGGTCCGGGTCAGGAAGCGGAGATCCTGGTCGCATCCCGTTGGATCCCGGTCACCCAGCCAGGGCCTGTCGCCTCGACATTTCCCTAATCGCTTGGGCAGGAACGCCTGATCAAGCGAAATGGAACTGCCGCAGTCACAGGTGATCCTCGTGTCGCGTGGATCGGCACTGGTACCAAATTCCTCAAGCCACATGGGTTCCCGGCATTCCGAGGCCCCATGCACCACCCACCGCCAATCGATGTCCTGGATATGCCCCTTCTCGCATCCGCCGACGAAGCGGATCGGCGTGACATCAACCTTCTTGCCGGCATCCGTCTCGAATTGGCGTTTGCCGCCGGTCGGGCTCAGTTCGGACCAACGGACAAGGCGCCGGCGTCGGCGATCGGTCGTCTGACCAGTATCCGTCTTTTGTTGCTCGCCCTCGCTGACGAACCAGGTCGGAAAAACCGTGACGGCGACACCAGGGGGTTCTTTTCCGGGCGCGTCCACCGCCAGTGGGGGCGTACGCAGCGACAGCTTGCGACTTTCCTCGAGCCGTCCGGTTTCCTTTAGGCGCCGCTCCAACATTTCAGCCAACCGCGGTTCATCGATGGGTTTGAAGGACTTTTCGCGCATGTCCCATCGTTCGAGGCCGCCCACCAGGACGGATCGGGTCGGCAGATCCAGCATGGCGCCGGGCCCGAAGGTGGTGATGAGTTGGCTCAGCCGCTGCAGATTCCGCGTCATGGTGGTGTCCTCAGCTCACATCGTCGGCGTTGGCGATGGGGTTGCCGTAGGGGTCGCGCACCTTCAGATGCACATTCGGCTCGACATCGCGCATGGACCGACCGGCGACGAAGCGCTGGTGGGCCGGGGACAGGTTGGGCAAGGATGGATCAAGGGGCTGGTGAAGCAAGGTCTGGGACGCGCCCTGCCGGGTATAGGCGAAGGCGACGCCGTTCGCCGTCATCTCCTCGGCCACCGCGATCCAGTCGTCCATCAGGCTGTCGATGGCGGTGGCCAGAGCGGCGCGGCCGCCGGCGATCGCCGCCTCGGGGGCCCGCTCGACAATGGCCTCGCGCACCTGCCGGCGGGTATCCGCCTGATCGCGCAGTTCCCGCACCGCCAATTCGGGGGTTAATGACGGATCGAGATGCCTGGCGACGGATACGACCACCGCCGCCAAAGCCCGATCCAAGGCGCGCGCCGCCCAGGGCGTCACGCTGGTCGCCTCGACGGCGCGATAGAAGGTCCGGTGGAACTGGCCGAACTGCTCGTAATGCATCCGGTCTCGCGGTCTATGGACATTGAGAATGGTGACCACCAGGCCGGGTCGGGACGGATGGCGTCCAACGCGGCTGGTCGCCTGGATGTACTCGGCCGCCGTTTTCGGCTGGCTTTGGACGAGCATCAGACCCAACCGGGTGATGTCCAATCCGACTGAGATCATGTTGGTGGCCAGCGCCACATCGACGGTTTCGCCACTGGGCCCGAAGGCCAACTCCAGCCGGCGTTTCGCTTCCGCCACCTGGTCGGTGGAAACGCGCGAAGTAAGCTCCAGCGGTTCCCGCAGACGGCGATTGCGGAACGGTTCGTCGACGGGGGCGATCCGTCGCCGTTCGCCGCCATAGCGTGCCGCCCGGTCCCGCACCTCGTCTTCGACGATCCGTCGTGCCCCCCCCAATTCTCTCAGCGCATTGAAATAGCAGAGCGTCGTCAGATAGGGATCGGCCGGGTTTGGGTTGGCGGATGCACCGCCGCAATTTTCAAAGGCCGCCTGGGCCGCCGCCACCAGGGTGGTCAAGGCGCGCAGGAAGACGAGTTTTGGACCACGGCCCTGGGCGGCCAGCCCCAGGTACCAGCGTGGGGGATTGTCCTCATCAACGACGGTCTGGGCGAAGAAGCTGTCGGTGCGGTCCAGTCCGGGTGGCGGAAAGACGGCCGTCTGGTCGCGATCGAACAGGGCGCGGATCTGTCCGGCGGCGCGTCGCACCGTTGCCGTGGAGGCGACGATCTTGGGGCGGATCCGCTTGCCGTTCCACATGCGGGTCGACAGCCGATCGATGGCCGTCTCGTAAAGGCCCGCCACCGTGCCGAGGGGGCCAGAGATCAGGTGCAGCTCGTCCTGGATGATCAGGTCGGGCGGATCGAGGGTGAAGCCATTGTCCAGTCTCTGGCCGACGCGCGGCTCATTGGCGCCATAGAAGCCGGTTCCGTCCTCAAAGCGATCCGCATGGCCGAAGAATGCTCCGGCTCCACCGACCCAAGGCAGGCTGGCGAATTTGTCGACGGTGGCAATCAGGAAGGCCGGAAGACGGCGATAGATGGGCTCGTCCACCGTCAGCAGCGGCAGTGGCCGGTCGCCGGTGAAGTCGCAAGCCGCATTGGCGCAACGGATCTCCAGGTTGCGCGGGGCATGGGCGGTGGGGACGCAGGCGAAGGACTGGCGCGAGAATGGCGTTCCGCACCAGGGACAGGACTTGATGGGCGCCGGAGCCCTGCCGCCTTTCTGGACATAACGGCGCACCCGGGTCACGGCGGTGTCGTCGCCGGTGTCGCCCTTGCCGCCAAGACGGTTGGGCGAAGCGTCGGACCCGACCCACAAGCCGATCTCGATGGGCCAGGTCCCAAGCAGCGGACGGTTGTTCGGTCCGAGATTCGCCGGATCGGTGCGCATCAGTTCCAAGGCGCAGACCACGCCGGCCGCGCGGGACAGCTGGTCGAGGGTCAGCAGGCGCAGGGTGTAGCGCATCATCACTGTCACGCCGGCCCCAAGGATACCGGAACCGCTGAGGCGGCGATGCGCGATAGCGAAGGCGGCGAGCCCTAGATAGGCCTCGGTCTTGCCGCCGCCGGTGGGGAAGAACAGCAGGTCGACGATCTCGCGTTCCTCGCAGGTCCGATCGACCAGGGAGCGCAGGTTCAGCAGGATGAAAGCCAGCTGGAAGGGACGCCATTTGGGCGCGGCCTGCGCCGCCGGGTCGCCATCCGGGCCGGCGTTGCGTCGGCGGGCGGCCCTGGAGACCGCTTCATTCATCATGCGGAAGGCCAGCCGGGCCCGGCCATCGCCGCGCAGCAGGTCGATGCCCGAGGCGATCCTTTGTCGTGCCGTCTGCATGTCGGCGACCAGATGCTCGGCGGTTTCGCGCCGCCTTTGCGCGGTCAGCGCCGGCAGGCCGCCGCGTTGCGCGGCAATCCAGGCGTCGTAAAGCCCTGGCAGCGGCGCCAAGGCCTCGGCCAGAGACTGCGCCCCGCTGTCGGCGAGGGAGGCCAGCACCTCCATGCCGAATTCGACCCCGGTCATGTCTTCGTTGGGAGCCACCCGCTCCACCTCGGCCAGGGGCAACGGATCGGTGTGGACCGTGCGAACCTGGCCGTCGGCATCGGCAAGCCAGGCCGCCGCCGTGTTGCGCCCGACCGCATATTCCTCGACGTCGCGGTAATGCAGATCGGCGAGCCTCAGGTCGCTATCCGTCGAGCGATATCCCGAGAGGTCGTAGCGCGGCCGGAACCCGGCCGGCGATTTCAGTTCCAGCCGCACCTGGAAGGCATAGGTCGCGTCGACATAACGCCGCGCCGGGGTGGGCTTTCGCCGATTGACCACGAACACGGTGACGGCGCGGCCCTGTTCCTGTCCGCCCTCCGGAGTCTCCAAGGTGAAGCTGCGCGCATGGACCGTTAGTTGAAGGGCGCCGCCCGGAACCAGAGGCGCGGCACTTTCCGGGACGATGATGCTGGTCAGGCCATCGGCGATGGGAATCCGGACAGAAGTTTCGCGGGGGATCCGCACCCAATCGACCTTGGGTACACGTGGCTTCTTGGCGTCCTCTGGCGATCCCTCTTCCGCCGGCTGTTCGGATACAGGCTCCGGCAACAATATGCCGAGCGGCAATGGCGGCTCGGTGACGTAGTCGCCCCAACTCACCACGGCTTCCAGTTCATTGGCATCGAGGGGCAGAAGGACCGTCAGGCCAAGGGACGACGGCAGAAAACGGCGACGGGTGTTGGGGGCTTCGGGTGCATCCTCGTCGCCGGCGGCACCCCCGGCGCCCGCGGCTTCCGGCGGCTCCGCCTCCAAATCCATTTCTTCCTGATTTGCCGGGTCATCCTGCGGCGGATCATCTTCCGACGGGGCCAGAAAGCCGGTCAGATACCAGCGGGATGGGTTCTCCGTGAGCCGCTCGCGGGCGAGGTCGGCATCATCTGCGCCGGGCCCCACCAGATCACGCCGCAGTGTGTCGACAAGAAGGCGGCGGACGTCGGCGCTGGAGGTCATCGGTTGCCTCCCCCATCCAGGATGACGAATTGGCTCAGAGTATCGTTCAACCACTTCGTCGTGTAGCCCGGCCCCAAACCCAACTTCGGCCTGTGGCCGATATCGGCCAGTAATTTTTCCAAAGAGAGCAAACGATCGCGCAAGCCAAGCTTTACGCCTATGCGCATGCTGGCTTTGTCGGGACCACACAAATACCAGACATCCGCGCGAGTGAGCGCGTGCGCCCAGAGGTACAGTTCACCATCATCAAGGCCGCGGATCGAAGGTTCACGGGTCACCGCCTGCGCCAGGTCATTCTGCGAAACCGCGAAGATCCTGTCGAAATCCGCGCACAGCGCTTGAACATCGATCTGTTGCTCGGGGCGGCGGTTCTGATGCCCCGTATGCGTCTCCTCGATGCATTTTTCGACTGTCTGAAGTTTATAGCGGTGCATTGCCCGCCAAGCGCCGACCCTGTGACATTCGAGGATAACGTTGGTGTCCAACAGGATCGGGTTGGCGACGGGAGCCATGATCGATCAAAGCCCCATGGAGGCGTCAATCCCGTGCGCCTGATAGAGCTCGGGTAGATCGTCGAGTGTGACACGAAGCAGGCTGGCGGCCCGTCGGTTGGACAAAAGCCCCTCATCGAGGGCACGGACAATGACTTCCAGGAATTTCTTGGAAAACGGCGGCGGCGCCTCCCGGGAGGGGCTGACATGACCGTTGTTGCGGATCGCTGCATCGTTTACCTGACGCGCCACAGCCCTGTGAATGAGACCCGCGTCCACCAAGCGCCATTTCATGGCCGAAGCGGTGACCGCCAAGGCGTCCGCCGTGGAGTTGAGTTTCGCCGTGATGGCGCCGACGTCCATGCCGGCCCAATCGCCGAAACGGGCCAGCACCGTCCGCGGCATCAGGACCGCCGAGGCGAAGCTGTTCGCCAATTGCTCCACGCGCAGCTTGGAGATTTCCGCCGACTCCTCGGCATGCTCCGGCGGCATCGCGTCCCAGGTCAGCAGATGGAATAGCTCATGCGCGAGGTCGAAATGGCGGCGGCCCTCAGGCTCGTGGCGATTGATCAGCACGGCGTCCAATTCCGTCAACCGGCAGGCCGCACCCGACACGCCATTGATGGCGTCCACCATCAGGACCAGGACGCCCAGATCCTGCTCCATCACCTCGATCAGCCGTCGGGCCGGCACCTCGCCGAGCGCGAAGTCGCTGGCAAACCGTTCGCCGGCCGCCATGGCATCTTCAAAGCTGCTTTTGGTCGTCAGGCCCAGCGAGCGCTTGAGCAGGGGCAACGTCGTCCCAACTTGTGGCGCCAGTGCCCGGAAAGATCCGATCCACTGTCCGGCGTCACCTTCGAAATTCGCCAATGCCTCGGCGGGAACACCGGATTGCCGCCAGGAAAACCGGCCCTCATTGCCGGCCAGCAGGAAGGGATCGGTGAACGCCTCCACCGTCGTCCCGAACAACTGCACGGCCAGCAGCAGTTCCTCGGCCGACAGGCGCCGCTCGCCGGTCTCGATCGCCGAGATGGTTTGCCGGTCCTTGAAGCCGAATTGTCGGGCCAACTCATCCTGGGTGAGTTTGCGGGCCTCTCGCATCGCTTTGATGCGGGCGCCGAGTAGGTTCTGCGACATGATGTATCCCTCCGCTCAGACCTATTTCTGATCTTGCAGATCATCAAATGCAAGAATTTTCTGCGGACTGACGGATGCATGGGTGACCGGAACGGTCACTCCAGGTCTTCCAAAGCGTCTTCATCCTCGGAAGCAGTTCCCGGTTGGGCGATGCCCAAGGCTTTTTCCTCGGCAGCCCGCTCGGCATTGAGGTTAAGGAGGCGGGCCAGAACCTCGTCCCGGACGTCGGCGGGCCAGAAATAGCGGCCTTGGTACTTATGGTCGTCCTCGTTGGTTTCGTCGAGGAACTGTGGCACGGCCTGAGGGATCAGGTCGTCCCAGCCGTAGGCGTGGAGTACGGCATGGTCCATGGCGTCGTGCAGGCGGCGGAGTTCCTGGATGTCTGCGGAGTTTTCGCCGCGGTCGTGGAAGCGATTGTAGGTCTTGGTTAGGCCCCCGTCGCGGGCGACCATCAGGGCGAAGCGATGTTCGCTGTATGCCTGTCCAACCAATTCTAGGTTGGCATCCATTTGGGGAAGCGGAAAAGTCCGGAAACAATCTTCTACATTGTATCTACCATCATCTTTCAGCGTAGAGCCAAAACACCTTGCCCATATTTCGTGTAATCTTGATATTAAAGCACTGAAAAATCCACGATTAGCCGTAGAAAAAACAACCAAAGTCTGGTCAAATACATATTTATTGCTGATAATAGTAAACGTTGAAAATTGCGTGCTCGTTAGAGAGCGGACGATTACCTCAGGCAATCCGTCTATCGATTTATAAAGGCCTGGCTGACGATCTGCAAATCTCCACCATCTTCTGCGCCTTGCCTCCCTATTGTCTTTGTCTCTGCCTGGCTTTACGAGACGGCGTAAAATATTCACCAAGTCCGGCCAATCTTCCGCAACAGGATCCAAATAATCAATCGGCACGATTCCATCTCGAAGGCATTTGGATCGCTCATCTGGAGTCAGAAAGTGCCAACTTATCCCGATATTGTCCCTCTTGAGCGGCATGTCTCCAAAATCAATTATATATCTACAATGGAAGTTCTGGGCTCTATTAACCGCATCACCGCCTAAGTAAGGAAATATCCGGGACTCATTATGTGCATTTTTTCTTATGAGCTCTTTCATGTCGGAAATCGAACATGTAAGCCCGCTTTTTGCCAAATCATCATCAAAAATAAAGCCTGCTCCAAATACGAAGGAACCTACGAATGCAAGCCCGCTATTAGCAGCAAGCAATGTTGGAGGGCTATCCCTATCACCCTCGACCAAATAGGCCGAGACCCGTCGAACATGACTACCATCCAGAATTGCTTTCCCACCAGCGGTCTTTCCCACATGAATGACAGACACCACGACCGCCGCTTCCCCAGGCCATCGCAATCTACGTGTGGCGCGGATGATCGCACCTCCTGCACTTAGTATGACGCCTAACCCAGTATCGCGTGTATCTCCCTGGGCAATGGTGTTTGTGGCGATCAATCCAAACACACCATTTCGCCGCAGCAGACCGAAGGCCCGCCGGAAAAAATGGGCCACCAGATCGGCATTGCCATGCGCCCCCTCGTGGATGGTCTGGTACCAGTCAAGGATGCCGTCAAGACTTCCAGCGATTATGGTATTTTTGCCGGCGAAAGGTGGATTGCCGACGATGGCGTCGAAGCCGGGATTTTCTCTCGCAAACACCTCAGGGAACTCAATTTCCCAATGGAACGCTGTTATCGGATGGCTGCCAGTGCGCAGTTGCTCGCGCATAGCCGCGAGCTTCGCCCACAATGCCTCCGCCGGACCGCCGGCGGCCATCTCGATCTCTTGGCGTTTGTGCTCCCGTGCTTTGGCCTTGTCGGCCGAAAAGAAGGCGGCAATCACCGCGTCGCCGATGCGCCGCGCCTGGTCCAACCTTTCTTCAACGATGCGGTAACGAACTTCCTGAATGGCGCGAGACACGTCATCCGGGGCGTCGCGGATTTCCTCCCGACCCTTCAGCGTCTCGGAGAAGCGCTGCCTTACGACCGGGGCGAACAGGGTCGGCGGGGCATGCTCATCCCAGTGCAGCGCGGCAATCTGCGCCCTCGTCAGGCCGACAAGGCTGTCGCCGCATTTCAGCGCGTGATCCAGGAAGGTGAATTCATGGTCGCGGGCCAGTGTCGCCAACCACAGCGACAGGCGGGCAAGGTCAACAGCCATTGGGTTTTTGTCGACGCCATAGAGACAGCGTTGCGCCACCAGACGGCGGGCATGCAGATCTTCGTCCTCATCAGCGGGGATAATCGGCCGGGTGCCCGGCCAGCGCGCCCAGGCCTTCACCAGTCTTGCGCCAATGGCCCGACAGGCTTCCACCAGGAAAGCGCCGGAGCCCATGGCCGGGTCGCAGACCTTGAGGTCGAGCACCTGTTCCGGCGTGGCATCAGGGCCGAGGCGTTCGAACGATGGCTCCAGCGCATGGCGAACGATGGGTTCGGTCAGGGAGCGCGGCGTGTAATGACTGCCCGTCCGACGGCGCTCATCGGTTGGCTGGAGAATCGCCGTGCCGGCCGGCATCGTCCGCCGGCCAGGCGATGCCCGTTCATCGACAATCCCATCCAAGGCGCCGGCAAGGTCGTCGGCGCCCTTTGCCTCCTTGATCGCTTTCTGCTGCTTGGCCGTCAGCGATCCGCGGTGCGCCTCTTCCTTGAGAAATTTGAGCCGGGCGTCAGGCTTTTCGGCGGCGAGTTTGTCGAGATCGACGTACACCGGGGTGCGATTGTTCTTACCGGCTTTGATGGCCAAAGCCTGCCCGGCCGTCCGTTCGACCGTGAATCCCATCACCGTCTCGTAGACCGAACCAATTTGTTCCACGTCGAGAGACCGGTAGGACAGCCGCTCCCCCTTCAGCATCACCAGGCCATCGAGAACCCGCATGATGCAGCCATCCCTGACTTTGGGCACGCTCGGGAGCACCGACGCGTCGGAACGCCCTTCCAGGAAAGGAAAGGCGTCGGGATCAAAAAGCTTGCCGCCTCGGCCACAAATCCAGCCGGTGTGATGGCCGCCATGGATCAGGCGGAACAAGGCCAGCAGCCGGCCCCAGGCGCCGAGCCGTTCGTCCATGGTGTCCGGATTGCGGGCGACATCATCCAGCAGCTTGGCGTGCAGGCCGCGCGCCGAATAGCCCTGATCGTAAAAGGCCCGGGCTTCCGTATCGGTGCGGGAGGGGATGAGGTCGCGATCCTCGGCATAGAGGATGAAAACCAGCCGCAGCAGGACGGTCAGAAGGCCTTCGTACAAATGGTGCGGCTGGTGTTCCGCCAGTTCGTTGATCAGCGCCGGTTCGGCCGCCGCCAGGCCACGCAGCAGTTCATGTAACGCGCCCAGGACCTGTTCCGACAAGGCGGTGGAGACGGCGGCCTGTGCTTCCCGGCTTTTTTGCAGCAGGGCGGGCAGCCGCCGCTCCTCGGCGTCATTGAACAACCGGAAACGGTGCAAAAGCAGTTGCAGACCGCCCAGCATCGGCCGACCGGCAACCGTCGCCAGCGGCCGCAGCGGGAAAACGATCCAGCCGGAGGTCTCGCCGCGCGGCGCATAGACGAACCGCAGCTCGCGGTCCGTGAACATCACTCCGGCCGGAACACCGGTTTCCCGGAGCAGACGCTCGAAACGCTGATGCGGCGTGGCCTCCCAGCCATCGAGGGCCCCACGGGAGTCCGGGTCGACGCCCTTCGGTTCAAGGCGAACCAGCAACTGCCACCCGCCCGATGCTCCGGCGGCCCTCACGGCCCAATGCGGCTCCAGCGTGGTGTCGTATTCGGGAAGGCGCACCACCAGGTCTTCCGGCAGCGGCGCACCACCGGGAACGCCGGCCACCAGTGACTTGGTCCAGTCCAGAATGCGTTCGGCAAAATCCCATGGCGCGGCCAGCGCCGGCTCGTCTAGGTCGTCGTTCACCAGTTCGGCCACTTTGGCCGTGTCCAACTGGGTCTGCATGGCCGGGACCAGGCCAAGTTCCTTGAGCAGCCCAGGGGCGACAACCAGACCCACCGGCCTGACATGATCAAGCCATTCGAGCGCAGGATCGAAGGAGGGAAGCTCAGCCATCGCGGTCAACCGGAAATGGGCCAGAGATAGACAAGCCCCACCGGCTCCAGGCGATGGGCACGGATTTCGTAGGAAGAGCGGACCCGTGCCGGCTCCTCCTCGATTTCGCGCTCAATTTCGCGAACGCGCCCGGCCCAGTGCTTGCGGTCACGCTCCCGCTGACGGCGCTCCTCGTCGGCAACACCCGGCAGGTCCAACTGATTGGGGTCGTAACCGGCATCGGCCTTGGCAATGCGGTTACGCTGGGCCTCCAGCAACTGCATCAGCGATTTGGCCTCAGCTTCGCCGCGTGCCTGGAGATCCCGAGAAACCTCGACCAACCGCTGCTCCGCCTGGCGCCGTAATTCGGGTTCGAGATCCGCCGCGTCCTTCCGGGCAAGGGCACGCAAGCGGGTCACGGCGGCCGGCGGTGCCTCGCGGGCGTCGCGCAATGCGTCCTCCAATTGGTCGAGCGAGGTCTCCTGCCCGCGTTCACCCAAGGGCCGCAGCGGTTTGCGATCGCGCTCGGCCTCCGTCCAAATGGCGGTGATGAACAGAAACTCCTCATGCAGACGGGCCGCACCAGGGCCATAGAGGGCGAGCCGGCCGACCAGCACCACACGCGGCTGGGCACCGGGGCCGATGACGGCGCAGACCCGCTCCAGGTCCGACTGGAATCCGTGGGACAGGAAGCGCGACAGCAACCGGCGCACCAGTCGGTGCTCCAGATGCACCTGCACCACATTGCCGGCATCGGTGCCATCCGCTTTGATCGGCGGCTCGAAGGACACGGACCGCAGGGGGACGGTGCGCCGCCAATCATTGATCCGTTCGCCCCGATTGCGGCGACGTTCGCGCAGATCGTCAAAGGCGTCGAGCCAGGTCGGATCCCGGGCGAAGGCCGCATGGCCGGGCTCGAA
>Ga0007882_10000181_pt1 | contig 36456 bp, 36 predicted proteins | sample CryBogCBH12Aug01_FD_71195 | JGI IMG/M metagenome (GOLD analysis project Ga0007882, IMG submission 71195) | Freshwater microbial communities from Crystal Bog, Wisconsin, USA - CBH12Aug09.1 | ecosystem: Environmental > Aquatic > Freshwater > Lake | place: Crystal Bog, Wisconsin, USA | collected... | reverse complement strand
ATCGAACATCGGCGCTTGCAACACCGCAAGCTCGCCGCCTAAAAGCCAACCCCAGACGAGGCCCGCTCTCAGTTATAACGCCACGCTCTTTGCGCCAAATGTTTCGACGACGGACACTCCAGCGACTATTACGTAGTTAAATTTCATTCTAAAACCCCTCGCAGGCAGGCAGGCGAGCGCCCCCCCCCCAAATGCGCCTTTGACATCGCAAGCGTCCCCAAAATGGGAACGCCAGTTTGGCCATATACGAACCGTTCCTGTTTTGGGAATTGGGATTCTTTCGGTGCACCGAAAATGGGTTGCCTCGCCCTATTATCGGGCCATCATTGAGACCGTGAAGGCGGCGCGGCTGGAGGCAGGAATATCGCAGCGCCAAATGGCTCAGCGGCTGGGTAAGCCACCGTCATTCGTGAACAAAATCGAACAAATTGAGCGCCGCATCGACGTTCTGGAGTTCATCGCCTTCGCAAACGCTATGGATATCCCGCCGGCCGTGCTGATGGACCGGCTGGTGCAAGCGTTGCCGGATACGTTCGAGATTTAGCGGTTGGCAGCTTTCGCAGACTGCGGATACGGGTTGGGAATGGCCCTTAGTCGCGCTAGGTTCGTCCTATGAGTTGCAGATCCATTATAGCCGCCACCGCGTTTGTCATCGCAAGCTGCTGTTTCAGCGGCGCATCGGCTGCTCCGGCGAAAAGGGTTCGTCCTGCCCCGGCGTCGGCACAGCAAGATAACGTTCTCTCAGCAAACTTTCGCAAAGACATCCCCACCCTGACCGCAATGGCTGAAGCAGGAAATGCCGGCGCACAGTTATACCTCGGCGTCATGTACGCCAAGGGAGAAGGCGTGCCACAGGACTACGTGCAGGCACATATGTGGTTCAACCTTGCCGCAGCGTCAGGAGAAGCGGATGACGTGAAGAGCCGGGACTTAGCGGCCTCCAAGATGACACCAGCGCAAATCGCTGAAGCGCAGCGGCTCGCTAGCGCATGGCGGAAGAGGTAGATTTTCCGCCCATAGCGCGGCGGCGCTCTCACACCGGAGACATCCTCTGGCCTGATCATACCGCCGCTTCTAAATCACAATGCTGGCAAGCGCTTCCTCAGCATCGTCGCGAACCAAATGGCCGTAGTGCTTTTCGATCATGGCGACGCTCGTGCCCGACAACTGGGCGACAGTCAGGATTGGCAGTCGCGCGCGAATAAGATCCGTGATCACGCTATGCCGCAAGGTATAAGCCGTCGCAGCATGGGGAAGCCCCGCGGCCGTTACCGCGTCCTTGATGGGGTACTTCCATGCATCCTTGTTCCATTCCCGGCCGCCAGAGCGAGCAAAGATAGGTGCTCTCGGAAGCTTGCCCTTAACCTGCATTTCAAAAAAGTCGGCAGCCGTCGGTGGGACAGTAAGTTGGCGCGGCTTGCCGTTCTTGTCCTTTCCGACGGTGATCGCACGGGTGCGCTTGTCAAAGTCACGCACCTTCAGATCAGCCAGCGCGCCGGGTCGCAGCGGCAAGAGGCAGAGGCCCCTGACGAAGGGGCGGACCTCATCATTCACGGCATCAAGGAGCGCCCTGCGCTCATCACGGTCAAGATAGATTTCCCGGCGCTTGTCGGCGCCCTTGAACGGACGGAGCGCCTCTTGCCATGCTGCATCGGTGTTGGGTGCACCGGGTGTCAGCACCCTGCCCAGTGCCGCGCGGAGCGGCACCATATCTCGGTTCACAGTCGACTCAGATCTCTGCTTGGTCAGCTGGTGATCACCATTGTTCCGGGTGATCAGCGCAGGAGCCGCCTCTAGCCGCTTGCGCCATGCCAACAGATGGTGCCGCCGCAATTTGTCCAACTTCACTTTGGCAATGGGGTCCAAAAAGACGTGCCGCCGGAAAACGCCTTGAGCAATTGATCCGGGCTTTTCGCCTAGATAGGCGTCGCAAGCATCCTTGACCGTAACCATGTCGCGGGCACGCTCGCCCCCGCTTTCGACCGTTTCGGCCCATGCCTCAGCATCCGCCTTGGCCTGCTTGAATACCTCATGGCCGGAAAGGGCACCATAACCCCCAAGCGGCTTGCGTGAATTGCGGTTCGTGTCTGGATTGTACACCCGCGCAAACCATGTGCCGCCAGCCTTCTTTTTTGATGGGCGGTAGCCAACATAGCAGCCTTGGCGAAGACGCTGCCAATGCGGCTCGTCACCCTTCTGCGGCTTCAGTTTCTCACGCTCTCCAATGCGGCTCAGGTCTGGCATTTGGTACCCTCCAAAATCCATGAAAAAAACATGAAAAACTTGGGTGAACGACAGCGGTCTCCCGCATATGTTTTTATTGGATTTTTGTGTTCGCGTAAAGCCGGGAATGTCCGCTTTCCCACCCTTCACACGGGTGGGGTCGCAGGTTCAATCCCTGCCACGCCCACCATTCAAGTCACTGGATTTGGATGGTTTTGACTTTCCCCACCCCAACATTTTTGCCCTGCCCCGGTGAGCTGCCCATAGACGGCATCGCCCGACGGTGCCGGACCATAGGCCTATGGCGCGATCAGGCCTGTCAAAACTTGTCCATCGCCATTTTCCCCGCGAGCATCCCTCCATCCAGCAGATAGGTCGCGCCGGAGGAATAGCTGGCATCGTCGCTCGCCAGAAAGCGGACGAATTTGGCGATCTCGTCGGCGGTGGCGAAGCGCTTCATCGGGATGATGCTGACACCCCGCTCCCGTATATCGGGGGTGCCAGCATCGATCGCCGACTGTTCCAGAGCGCGGATCATCGCGGTGTCGACAGGCCCTGGGTTGACGCAGTTCACGCGTATGTTGTGCTCTGCCCATTCGATCGCGGCGGTTTTGGCGAGGCCAATCGCGGCATGTTTGCTGGCCGCATAGGCGGAAAGGCCGGCATTGCCCCGCAACCCTTCGGTCGAGGCGGTGACGACGACAGAACCGCCGCCCTGTCGCCGGATCGCCGGAAAAAGATGCTTCAACCCGAGAAAAACGCTCCGGGCATTCACCGCCATGATGCGATCATAGGTCGCCACATCCATATCCACGAGCGGCTTGCGCGGCACCGAGATGCCAGCATTCAAAATCCCGATATCGATCCGCCCATGCGCCTTCTCGGCCGCAGCCACGGTCTGCTCCATCGAGCATTCGTCGGAAACATCGCATTCATGCCAACTTGCCCGCGTGCCAAACCGGCTTGCCATCTCGCGCACCGCTGCAGCGTTGCTGTCGGCAAGGGCAACGCGGGCGCCGCCATTGGTCAACTGGCGGGCGATGGCAGCGCCAATCTCCCCGGCAGCCCCCGTGATCAGGGCGACTTTCCCCTCCACAAACATCCGTTTTGCCTTTCAGTGCCTTTTCCAGCCGCATCCGAGGCCTGCCAGCTTCAGCCCATGCGGTTAGGTGCCGCAAGGACCGAAATGGCCTAATTATTGAAAGCTGAAATGCTCATATTCTTCGGAGCGGATATCCTGCAAGACATCCTTATACTTGCTATATCCCCCCATGTAGAAATTGAGGCTGAGGGGCTTTCCGGGAATATTCGAGCCCAATATCCACGAGTCGACCTTGGGCAGCAGCGTCGCCTCGGTCAGCTCCAGACACACCCGATACCACATATCTTCAGACGTTTTTGTCGGCACCACAGTCACGGCACCACGATCGCGCGCTTCCCCGATAAGCTCCGCAATCATGTCCACTTGCAATTCGATCATCGGCGGCTGGTTGGCGAAAGGGCTGCCCGGCGCATTGACCATGAACATGTTGGGAAAATCGAGGGTCATGATCCCGAGGAAGGTCTTGGCCCCATCCTTCCAGCGATCCTGAATGGGCACCCCGTCCACGCCCTGCAGCTTCAGGCGGAGATAGTTGGCGTCCCCGGCATCAAATCCCGTGGCGAGGATCAGCATATCCAGCTCATGCTTTTCGCCGTCCGCCAGAATCACCGCATTGCCTTCTATGCGCGCGATAGGATTGGCCCGCACGTCGACGACATCGACGTGCTCCCGGTTGAATTGCTGGTAGTAACCCGCATCGCACAGCGGCCGCTTGGCATAGAGATCCTTGGGCGAGAGCTTTTCGGCCTTGGCCGGATCCTTCACCACCTGACGAATTTTCGACTTTATGAATTCCTGGGCGTATTTGTTGGATGCCTCATCGGTGATGAGGTCGTTGAAGGTGCCGAACATGAAGCGGAAACCGCCACCATCCGCCCAGGCTTCCTCAAAGATGCGCTCGCGTTCCTCGGCCGAGACATCATGCGCCGAGATATGGCTCTCCTTCGCGCCAAAGACAGTGATCGTCTCCTTTTCCGCGTTCCAGATATCCTCGTAGTTTTCCTTGATATTGCTGAGGTATTCCTCGCTCATGAAGCCATTGCCAGATGGCACGCTATATTGCGGAGAGCGCTGGAATACGGTCAGATGCTTCACATCGGGGGCGATGGCGGTGATCACCTGCACCCCGGTGGAGCCCGTGCCGATAATGCCGACCCGCTTATCCTTCCAGGTCGCATCCTGCGGCCAGCGCGAGGTGTGGACCATCTCGCCGGTGAAACTCTTGATCCCTTCAAAGGGCGGGATTTTGGGGAAGGAGAGCAGGCCAAGCGCGGTAACAACATAGCGCGCGCTCGCCTTGCGGCCATCCGCCAGCTCGATCCGCCAGCGCTGCGCCGCGCCATCCCACACCGCACCGGACACCTCGGTAGACAGCGAGATATCCTTGTTGAGATCATACCGCTTGGCAAAGTTTTCCAGATAGTTCCGAATCTCGGGCTGCAGGCGATAATGTTGCGCGAAAGAGTCCGACTGGAGGAGTTCCTTGTCGAACGAATAGCAGTAGAGATGCGAGCGCGTATCCGACATCGCGCCGGGATATTTGTTCCAATACCAGGTTCCGCCGACGCCGCTGCCCTGCTCGAACAGATGGGTGCTGAGCCCCAGATCATCGCGCAAACGTTTCAGTGCGTAGAGCCCGGCAAAACCGGCACCAATCACTATCGCATCATAATCCATCATCAACTCCCGGTTTTATAGGGTGCGCGCAACCGTCGCGAATGATCAGCCGAAATCTTTCCATTCGACGAGCAGGCCATCGGGCCCAAAGCGCATAAAGCTGCAGAATTTCAGGCGGAACGCTTCGCCCGCCTGGCCAAAGCCCGGCAGATCCACCGCTGCCGTGCCAACATACCAGGCCTGACGGATCACCGTATCGCCCACTACATGGAGCACGTCGGCGTCTTCGAAATGCCGGTCGGGGACATAGGTTGACGCGAAACCGCTCAGCACCTCGATCAGCGCATCGCGGGAATCAAGCACGAAGTCGCGATTGTAATGGGCGAAATCGATATCCGCCGCGATCATCGCCGCCAGCTGCTTGAAATCCTTGGCATTATACGCCGCGACAATGCGGTTCGAAAGGTCTCCAAGATCAGCCCCAAGATCAGCCATCGCCCTCTCCTCAAAGGTTCGTCGCGCGATGACGCCCAGAGGATTAGCCCTCTCCCGCCGCCACGCCTCGAGGCACCTGAGCCCTGACGGACTCGGAGCCTTCTATCTTGGGGTCGAAACTAGATTCCCGACCAACCGCCGTCAATTATTTTTACGACGTTTTATCGGTTTTTCTAATAAATTATGGCCATTAGTATTCAATTTCAGTATTTTGATGATTCTCAAACCGACCCTTGGTCGGACGCGAATATCCTGTTAGGTGCAAGATAGCACCAAGACAGGGCACCCATCATGGCAGCACAGACCCGTGGCAGCGCAAGCCGCGGACAAGACAATTCCCAGCAACCAGCTCCGGTTGCGCCGCAGGATTCGGCCAATGCCTGGGAAGCCTTGCTCGAACTCGCCACCAACCGGCCGAAACGCGCGCCAGACCGCAAACAAGAGCGCAGCAAGCGCACCGAACAGCAGATCCTCAACGCCGCCCTGCGCGTGTTCGCGCGGGATGGCATCTCGCGCTCGCGCATTGCCGACATCGCCGCCGAGGCCGGAATTTCCACCTCCACGCTCTATGAATACTACAAGAGCAAGGAAGACCTCGCCTATGATTTGCCGACATCGCATCTGATATTATTCTTCCAGGAATTCCGGGCCGCCGTTGCCAACAAGACCTCGGCCCGCGAGAAACTGCAGATATATTTGTCGATGTCCGCCGACTTCGCGCGCGAGCACGCCGAGTGGGGGCGGCTGTTTTATCTGGAAATCTGGCCCAGCGTTCTGGTGAGCGATACCGAACTGCGGCACAGCGTGAACGACTTCTTCAAGATCACGCGTTTTCTGATCGAAGAGGGTATCCAGCAGGGCGAATTTCCCTCTGGGCGCGACACTTATGAAACCGCCGCGATCCTGCTGGGCGCGGTCAATCAGGTCGTCATCACCTGGCTGCTATACCGGCGTCCGCGCAACCTGACCAAAGCCAGCGCGGAAATTACCGAAAGGGTGCTCTCGTTGATTGCCAACGAACCCCACAGCTGACGCGCTTTCGGAAGACACCATATTTCACGAGGGGGCTGCGCCCCGGCCTGCCAGCGCCGATATTCCGCTTGCCAGATACTGTCGGCGCGCTAATAATATCCGACGTTTTATCGGAATATAGGGTCGGACACACGGCCCAGTTTCGCGATATAGCCGCCCCAGCCGTGGGAGAGGATCACAGGGATGATTAACAAGATCGTCGAAACCATGCGCGACGCCGTGGCGGATCTGCGTGACGGCGCCTCGATCATGATCAGCGGCTTTGGCGAGGCCGGGGTGCCGCACGAGCTGATCGAGGCGGTCATCGCCCATGGGGCCAGCGATCTCACCATCATCAGCAACAACGCCGGTTCGGGCGAAAGCGGCATCGCCGCGCTGATCAAGGAAGGCCGCATCCGCAAGGTGATCTGCTCCTATCCGCGCATGGCCGCCTCGCACCATTTCGAGCGCAGCTATCGCGCGGGCGAACTGGAGCTGGAGTTGGTGCCGCAGGGCAATCTCGCCGCGCGCATCGAAGCCGCCGGGGCGGGGCTCGGTGCGGTTTTCACCCCCACCGGCTATGGCACGCTGCTGGCAGAGGGCAAGGAAACCCGCGAAATCAACGGGCGGCACTATGTGCTCGAATACCCGATCCACGCCGATTTCGCGCTGGTGAAAGCCCGCGCTGCCGACCGTTGGGGCAATCTGGTCTATCGCAAGGTGGCCCGCAATTTCGGGCCGATCATGGCCATGGCCGCTAGAACGACCATCGTGCAGGTTTCCGAAGTGGTCGAACTGGGCGCGCTCGATCCCGAGGTGATCATCACCCCCGGCATCTTCGTCAACCGGGTCGTGCCGACCATGCCCTTATCCCTAGCGTGAGCTGAGGAGAACACAGATGCAGCGCATGGACCGCACCGCTCTAGCCGCCCGCGTGGCCCGCGACATTCCCGAGGGGGCCTATGTCAATCTCGGCATTGGCGCGCCAACCTTGGTTGGCAATTTCCTGCCCAGAGATAAAGATGTCTTTTTGCAAAGCGAGAACGGCTTGCTCGGCATGGGCCCCGCCCCGGCGGAGGCAGACATCGACTGGGATCTGATCAACGCGGGCAAACAGCCGGTGACGCTGCTGGCGGGTGGTGCCTATTTCCACCACGGCGATTCCTTTGCGATGATGCGCGGCGGGCACATCGACATCTGCGTGCTCGGCGCGTTTCAGGTCTCGGTCCATGGCGATCTGGCCAATTGGCACACCGGCGAGCCCGACGCGATTCCCGCTGTTGGCGGGGCGATGGATCTGGCGGTCGGCGCGCGGCAGGTCTTCGTGATGATGGACCTGCTGACCAAGTCGGGGGCCAGCAAGCTGGTCGAAGCCTGCAGCTATCCGCTTACGGGTCTGGCCTGTGTGTCGCGCGTCTATAGCGATCTTGGCGTGTTCAGCGTCGGCCAGAGCGGCGCGAAGGTGATCGAGATGGTCGAGGGCATGACGCTTGATCGCTTGCGCGAATTGACCGGCATCGCGCTGGAAATGGCCTGACCGCCGTTCAGGCCCCTTTCCATGCGGGATCGCGCTTGCCCATGAAGGCGGCGATGCCTTCGCGCTTGTCCTCGGTTCCGAACAGGGCGGAAAAGGCCTGCCGCTCGGCCGCAAGGTGGGCGGTATGCGGAAGGTCGAAAGCGGCATTGACCATGGCCTTGGCCTGACGCAGCGCCACGGGGGCGCGCGCGGCAATAGTGGCTGCCAGTTCCTCGGCGCGCGCAAGGGCCTGACCCTCCTCCACCACTTCGAGCACCAGCCCCAGCCTTTGCGCCGTTGCGGCATCGATCGGCTGCCCCAGCAGCACCATCGACATCGCCGCCATCCGCCCCACCACACGCGGCAAGGTCGCCGTGCCCCCCGCCCCCGGCATGATCCCGAGATTGGTTTCCGGCTGGCCAAAGCGGGCCCCTGCCCCGGCCACGGCCAAATCGCAGCACAGCAGCAATTCATTGCCCGCGCCCAGACACCAGCCCTCCACCGCCGCCACCACCGGCTTGGGAAACGAGCGGATGCGCGCCCAGATGCCCGGCCGCACATCGGCCAGCGCGCCAGCCACATCCTTCAGCGCCAGTTCGTTGATATCGGCCCCCGCCGCGAAGACCTTCGGCGAGCCCGTGATCACCACGCACCGCACCGCGGGATCATCGATACATGAATCGAGTATGCCCGCGATGCGCGACAGCACCGGCGTGGTCAGGGCATTACGCTTTTCAGGATTATTCAGGGTAAGCGTCAGCACCCCGTTTTCCCGGCGGTGGACGAGGATCAGCGTGTCGGCCAGAGCATCTGTTTGGGTCATATCTTGTGCAGCCAGTATTCTGAAGGGTTGTACATCGGCTGCCCGGTCCCGGCGGCGATGGCCGAGAGGATCGCGCTCAGCTTGGCAGCGCCGATTTTCTGCGCCCAGGCGATGGGCCCAAACGGATAATTCGCGCCAAAGCGCATGGCATCATCAATGCCAGCCGCATCGCTGACGCCCTCCTGCGCCGCATCCCCCGCCGCATTGGCAATCTGGGCAAGGGTCCGCAACACCAGGAGGCCCGGACGATCGGCCAAACGGTAGGCTTGCAAACCCCACGCGGACAGCAGCGCCACGGCGGTCTCGACGCAAGGCTCGTGCGAAACGGCAAAACCCGCCGCCGTGGCCGTCGCCGCGTCGAACCAATCGAGCAGGATCACCGGCACACCGCATTCGGCGCTTTCGGCCCGCGCCGTGCGCCCCCGCGAAAACCGCACGCGCATGCCCTCGACCTCGCAGCCATGACCGAGCTGCGCCAGCCGCGCGGGCGCATCCGCCATGGCCTGCCCGGCCAAAGCTTCGGGCTCCCCGGGGCCCTTGCCATCGGCGTAATCATAGAGGCCACGCCCGGTCTTGCGGCCCAGCCGGTTGGCATCGACCAGGGCGGATTGCAGCAGCTGCGGGGTAAACCTTGTCTGCCCGAAATAGGCATCATAGACCGAGCGGGCGACGGCAAAATTGACATCCTGACCGATCAGGTCGGTCAGTTCGAGTGGCCCCATGCGAAAGCCCGCCCCGGCCCGAAACAGATGATCGATCACCGCCGGCTCGGCGCCCTGTTGCTGCAGGCAGCGAAAGGCCTCGGCATAGAAGGGGCGGGCAACGCGGTTGACGATAAAGCCCGGCACATCCGCCACCGGCACGGCAACCTTGCCCCACGCCCGCGCCAGGCTGGCGATCCGATCCGCGATCACGCCATCGGTGGCGGGGCCCGATACCACCTCGACCAGCTTCATCACGGTGGCAGGGTTGAAAAAATGCATGCCGACAAACCGCCCGGGCACCCGCAAGGCCCCCGCAAGCCGCGCGATCGGCAGCGAGGAGGTGTTGCTGGCGATAATCGCATCCGGCCGCAGCACCGCTTCCAGCTGCGCGAACAGCGCCTGTTTGACGCCGAAATCCTCGATGATCGCCTCGATCACCAGATCGCAATCGGCGAGGGCGGTGATGTCGTCGGTCCAGCACAGCGCTGTCAGCATCGCATCGGCGGCCCCCTGCTCCAGCTTGCCCCGCGCCACCAGCTGCGCGAGGCCCTTGGCCATCTGCGCCGCGCTCTTCTCGCGCGAAGGCGCGAACACATCGTAGACCACCACGCCGTGGCCAGCCTGCGCGGCAACCTGCGCGATGCCGCTGCCCATCGCCCCCGCGCCACACACCCCGATCTTGCCAATCAGGCCAGCCATAGTCATGCCACCAACTCCACCAGCGGCGTGGCGAATTCTGCCAGTTCGTCCAGCAGCGCCCCATGGGCCCGAACCGTTCCCGCCCCAGCGGCCAGCACATCAACGCTTTCGTCCAGCACCATCAGCCGCGCGGCGACCTCCCCTTCGGCCAGCCGCGTGCCGAGCGGGGCCAGCCACGCCACCGTGCCCACATGCGGGGCCTTCACATGGGCCACCGTCGCCGCAACCGGCGCGCTGGCCAAGGGAGCCACTTCGCCCACGGGCTCGATCAATGGATTGGGCGTGCCGGGATGGCGGGCGAGGAAATAATCGCCGTCCCTGCCCGTCACGCAGACTTCCGCCCAGCCGCTCGCCAGCATGGTGTCGAGCAAGGCGCGGATATTGTCGATGGCGCGGCGCGCCTTGTCATCGATGGCGATCATGCCGCAACGCCCTCCCGCTCGGCCAGCAACACCTGCTCCAGCCAGCGCGTATGAATCCGGTTGGCGCGAAAATCGGGATGGGCGATAATTTCGCGATGCAGGCCAATGGTGGTGGCGATGCCTTCAACCTGGAAATCCGCCAGCGCCGCATCCAGCCGGTCGATCGCCGCCTCCCGCGTGTCGGCGTGAACAATCAGCTTGCCGATCATGCTGTCGTAGTAAGGCGGGATCATCGCGCCTTCCGACATATGGCTGTCGAGCCGCACGCCCTCGCCCTGCGGCGGCGACCAATAGGTGATCCGGCCCGGCGAGGGCAGGAAATCGCGCGCGGTATCTTCGGCATTGATCCGGCATTCGATGGCATGGCCGGAGAGCCTTACCTGATCCTGCCGCAGCGAAAGCCCCGCGCCCCCCGCTATGCGCAGCTGCTCCTGCACCAGGTCAAAACCCGAGATCATCTCGCTGACCGGATGCTCGACCTGAATGCGCGCGTTGACCTCGATGAAATAAAACTCCTGCCGCGCGATATCGAACAGGAACTCCGCAGTGCCGGCATTGCGATACTGGACCGAGGCGGCGAGAGCGACCGCGCTGGCGTGCAGTTGCGCCCGCAAATGCTCGGGCATCGCCGCGCAGGGTGCTTCCTCGATCAGCTTCTGATACCGCCGCTGCACCGAACAATCGCGTTCGCCAAAGTGGATGACCTGCCCCCGCCCATCGCCCATCAGCTGCACCTCCACATGGCGCGCCTGGGGCACAAAGCGCTCCATAAACAGCGTGCCGTCGCCAAACGCCGCCACGGCCTCCGCCGAAGCGCGATCAAAGCCAGCCGCCGCCCCGTCGCCATTGTGGGCGATCACCATGCCGCGACCACCGCCACCGGCCGCCGCCTTGATCAGCACGGGATAGCCGATCTTGTCGGCCTCGCGCCGGGCATCGGCGGCGCTGGCGATGCTGTCGCAGCCCGGAACCAGCGGCACACCCGCCGCGCGCGCCATCGCGCGGGCCTGAATCTTGTCGCCCAGCGATTCAATCACCTCGGGCTCCGGCCCCACGAAGGCGATGCCGTTGGCGGCGCATAGCCGGGGCAGGATCGCGCGCTCCGACAGAAATCCGTAGCCGGGGTGAAGCCCGTCGCAACCCGTCGCCTTGGCGGCGTGAACCACCAGCCGCGGATCGAGGTAGCTACGCGCGGCTTGCGCTGGCCCCAGCACCACCGAGCGGTCGGCAAGGCGCGCCGCCGCGCTGTCACGATCCGCATCCGAAACGGCGACAACGGTTTCGATATTGAGCGCCTGCGCCGCGCGCACGATCCGCAGGGCGATTTCGCCCCGGTTGGCCACAAAGAGGCGTTTGAGCGCCATCAGTCGGCCACCAGCGCGAACAGCGGTTGCCCGGCTTCCACCATCGCCCCGTCTTCCGCCAGCACCGCCACGATCGTCCCGGCCACTTCCGCCCTTACGCCGGTGAACAGCTTCATCACCTCGATCAGGCAGATCTCGTCGCCCTGCGCCACGCGCCCGCCGATTTCGACATAGGCCGCCGCGCCGGGCTTTGGCGCGCGATAGAAGGTGCCGAGGTTGGGCGCGGTAAGGATCACCGCGCCATCGGGCACAGCCGACACCGCCTGCACCACCGCTGCGGGCGCGGCGGCGGGCGCAGGGATCGTGGCTGGTGCCGCAACCGGCCCATTCGCCACAGGCCTGCCGCTCGCCAGCGACGGCGTGCCGCTATCGTTGGACAAAAGCAGCTCGAAATCACCCGACCGCACGTGCAGCGTGGCGATGCCAGACCGCGTGAACTCCTCGATCAGGATCCGCAACTGATCGACAGGCTGGTCGATGCTGGACTTGTGCGTCATGGTTAGAGCCGATCCTCTCGCTTGGCCCGGTGCACAGGGCTTGCCCCGGTGCGGGGCAGTGTCAACGACGAAGGCTGATGTTCAGCCCTTCGGATTTCATTTCAACAACGGGTATCGTCGCCAGCTGCATCAGCTTGCGCACATCCTCCAGCTCGGGCGACGACAGCAGGGGGAAGTCGCGGCGCACCGGCCCCGCCGCCCGCATCTTGTCGATGTCGGTCTGGGGCAGGAAGGCGCGATAGATCAGCTCGTCCTCGTCCTCGGTGCCGTATTGCTTCTTCAAATCATCGAGGCCGGGCTGCTCGGGCGGATGGGCCAGCACTTCCCCGGCGCGCGGCGCCGCCATGATGCGGTCGAGCACATCGGCATCGACCGGGGCCACCGTCTGGCCATAGAAACCAGCGGCATACTGGATCACTTCATCGGGCACCGTGCCATAGCGCTGGCCGGTCACGATATTGAGCACGGCCTGAATGCCGACCAGCTGGCTAAACGGCGTGGCCATGCCCGGATAGCCGAGATCGCGGCGCACCGCGGCCACTTCGTCGAGCACTTCCGGCAGCTTGTCCATCATCTTGTGCATCGCCAGCTGCGCCTTGAAGGTGCCCATCATCCCGCCGGGAATCTGGTGCTGGATCGAAAACTCGTCATATTCGGCATACTGATCCACCAGATAACCCGCCGCTTTGCCCACCGCGCGAAAATGATCCGCCACCGGCTGAAACAGCGATTCATCGAGGCTGTGGCTATGCCCCCGCAGCTGGATGTTGCGGGCCATGATTTCGGTCGAGGGAACCGAGGGGCCGTTGGCCATCGGCCTGCTGGCGGTGTGGATCACCGAAACGCCGCAATCGATCGCATCGAGATAAGCCTTGGCCGAAAGCCCCAGCAGATTGTTCGAATGGAACTCCAGCGGCTTGCCACCCGCCGCCCGCACCAGCGCCGGAACCAGCTGCCCGATGCGCTCCTTCTCGAGCACCCCCGCCGTATCATACAGCAGGATCGAATCGACATGCGGGCTGTCGGCCAGCTTCTTGGCGTTCGAGACGAAGAATTCGTCGGTGTGAACCGGCGACAGCGCGAACATGATCGCCCCCGCCACCGACGTCCCATTGGCCTCCTTGGCGACTTTGGCCAGCCGCAGCATATTGTCGATGCCGAACAATACATCGTAAATCCAGAACGAGCGGACTCCATGCGCGCACAGCCGCCGCACCCACAAATCCATCAGCGCGGGCGGGGTGATGCCAAAGGTGACATTGGCGTTGGCGCGCAGCCCCGCGCGCAGCGGCGTATGCGGCATCGAGGCGACCAGCAGATCCAGCCCCTCCCAGTAATTCTCCTGGCAATAACGCGTCAGCACATCGAGCATGCCGCCGCCGGTCAGGTCGATGGTCGAGAAGCCTGTCTGGTCGATCAGCGGCGCGACGGGCAGGGCCATGCCCGCGCGCATCCGCAAGCCCCAGAGGCTCTGCTGGCCGTCCCGCATGGTCTCGTCGAGAAAATCGATGTGGGCCATCCCCACGCTCTCCCTTTTATTGGCCCGCAAAGAGGCGCGGGCGGCAGCTCAATTGGCTTCGATCAGCAACAACCCGGGCAACACCCGCGCATGATGACAGGTTTCAAGCCGCCGCCAACTGGGCGGCTTCATCCTCTTCCAGCATCCGCAGCGTTTCCGAAACCACCCGCTCATTATGCCACAAGGCCCCGCCAAAGCTGTGTTCGATCAATTTGGCCCGGCGCAAATAGCGATGCAGGCCCAGCTCCCAGGTAAATCCCATTCCGCCATGCACCTGGATCGCTTCGTTGCAGACATGCCGCGCCACTTCGCCCGCATAGGCCTTGGCCATCGACACCGCCCGCGCCCGATCCGCCGCGTCTTCGGACAAGGCCCAGACCCCGTAATAGGTTGCCGATTGGGCGGCATCGATGGCAACCGCCATATCCGCACAGCGATGCTTGATCGCCTGAAACGAACCGATGGCCTGCCCAAACTGCTCGCGGGTGCGGGCATAGTCGACCGCCGTGGCCAGCATCCGCGCGGCTATCCCCGTCAACAGGCAGGCATAGAGCGCGGCCCCCGCATCGTGCAGCCGCGCCACCGCGCGCAGCGGGGCACCCGCCCCGACCTGTGCCCCCTCGCCCAGCACCACGCCCTCGAAGCGAACCTCGCCCAGCGCGCAGGTCGGGTCGATGTCCTCGTGGGCCCTGATCGAAACCCCGGCAGCGCCAGCAGGCACGAGAAAGACGGCTGGCCCCGCCCCAGACTGCGCCACCACCGCGAAGAGATCAGCGCGGGCCGCCTCTGCCACCAGCAGCTTGCGCCCGTGCAACACGCCACCCGCAACGCTGGCCGTCACGCTTTCCGGGGCATCGTCGCCACCCTCTTCGGTCAGCGCCACCGCCACGCGCAAATCGCCAGCGGCAAGGCGCGGCAAGAATTCATGCTGCTGGGCCCTTGTGCCATGGCGCACCAGCAAGTCGGTCACGATCAGCGCCTCGACAGCGGCCAGCGGGGCGAGATTGGCCCCCATCGCCTCCACCGCCAGCGCCAGATCAACCGCGCCCAGCCCGGCCCCGCCATGGTCTTCGGGCACCATCATCGCAAACAGGCCAAGCTCGGCCAGCGCGGCCCATGCCGCAACGTTGTGTTCGGGCGAAAGATCGGGCCCCGTCAGCGCCGCGTGATCGGCCAGCAGCCGGCCGACCGTGTCGCCAAGGCCCTTCTGTTCCTCATCAAAGGCAAAGTTCATGATCGGATGTCCTGTGGTCTGCCGGGGCTCATCGCGGAAGGCCGAGCACGCGCTCGCCGATGATGTTGCGCTGGATTTCCGAGGAGCCGGAATAGATGGTGAAAGCCTTGGACTGCAGCCAGCTGAGCTGGAAGCGGCCCAGCGCAGCCGCCGCAGGATCCTGGCCGGAAAGCGGGGCCAGCGGCCCCAGCGCATCCATCGCCACCTCATACATATTCTGGGCGGCGTGGCTCCAGTAGAGCTTGGTCATGGAGGCATCCGATCCGCGATCACCACCCTCGAGAATGCGGCTGAAGGAGCGCAGCGCGTTCAGCCGCACGATCTCCAGTTCGGTGATGGCGCGGGCCAGCCGCTGCCGGATGGCGGGATTATCGATCGCGGCCCGGCGGCCCTGCATCGTGCGGGCCAGCGTCAGCATCAGCTTGTCCAGCTCCTGCTTGAACCGCACCTGCCGCCCCAGCGCATCTTCGGGCCCGCGCTCGTAGGTGAGCGTGGTCATCGCGATTTTCCAGCCGCCGTTGAGATCGCCAACGATGTTTTCAGCCGGCACCTCGACATTGTCGAAGAAGGTCTCGTTGAATTCGCATTCGCCCGAAATCTGCCGCAGCGGCCGGATCGTGATCCCGGGCGAGCGCATGTCGATCAGCAGGAACGACAGGCCCTTGTGCTTGGCCACATCGGGATCGGTGCGAACCAGCGCGAAGCACCATTGGGCATATTGGGCATAGCTGGTCCAGATTTTCTGCCCGTTGACGATGAAGCGGTCGCCTTTCAACTCGGCCCGGGTGCGGACGGAAGCCAGATCCGAACCGGCGTTGGGCTCGGAAAAGCCCTGACACCACACTTCGCGCGACGAGATGATCTCGGGCAGAAAGCGTTTCTTCTGGGCTTCGGTGCCATGGGCGAGGATCGTCGTTCCGGCCAGATTATGCCCGATGATATTGATGCCTTCGGGAGCCCGGGCGCGCGCCATCTCTTCGGCAAAGATGCCGCGCTCGATCAGGCTCGCGCCGCGCCCGCCATATTCCCTGGCCCAGTTGATCCCGCTCCAGCCACCGGCGTGCAGCTTGCGCTCCCAGTCGAGGCGAAACATCGCGCGTTCGCGCTCATCCTCGGGCTCAAACACCGTCTCGCCCCAGCCCTTGGGCAAGGCATCGGCCAGCCAGGCGCGCAGTTCGAGGCGGAATTCATTCTCGGCGGGGCTATAGGTGAAGTCCATGGCCGCCCCTCAGCCCTTCGCGGCGGCGGCGCGTTCGACTGCCCCCGCAAAGTCGGGCGCGCGCTTTTCGCGGAAGGCGGCCACGCCCTCGTGGTATTCGGGCGTCAGATAGGCCACGGTCTGGGCATAGGCTTCGAATTCCAGCATCTGCTCGAAGGTCGCGGTCTGCGACATATTGAGCAGCCGCTTGGTCATCGCCATCGAGGTGGGCGATCCGGCGGCGATCTGGCGCGCCATGGCGCGCGCTTCGTCCATCAGCTCGTCGTGCGGCACCACCTTGTTGGCAAGGCCCAGAGCCAGCGCCTCGGCGGCATCAACCTTGCGCGCGGTAAAGCACAGTTCCTTGGCCTTGTTGATGCCGATGGCCCGCGCGAGGAAGAACAGGCCGCCAAGATCAGGCACCAGGCCAACCTTGGCAAAGGCCTGCAGGAAGGTCGCCCTGTCGCTGGCGATGATCACATCGCACGACAGCGCGATATTGGCCCCAGCCCCGGCCGCCGCGCCGTTCACAGCGGCGATCACCGGCTTTTCCAGCTTATACAGCGGCTCGAGCACATCGCGCAGAATCCAGCGATGCCGCGCCCGCCGTTCCAGCGGGGTCATGTCGCTCTTGCTCATTTTGAGATCGGCCCCGGCGCAGAAACCGCGCCCTGCCCCGGTCAGGACCACCACCGAGACCGCGCTATCCGCCGCGATCTTCGGGATCAGATCCTGCAATTCGGTATAGAGCCGGTCGGTGGTGGCGTTCATCGCCTCTGGCCGGTTGAGCGTCACCGTGGCGATACGATCGCTCACCGCGTAGATGATGTCTTCGTAAACCATGCCCGTCCCTCTCAAATGCTCTCTTCGTCCGGCGGACTATGCGCCAGATCGCCGTAGGTGCTGTCCGGGATCGCAAACCATTGCTCGGGCATCCGCACCGGAATGCGGAAATCATGCGCCGGCACGACGATATCGCTATTGTCCAGCACCCGGCGCATCGCGGCCTGCCACACACGCTCGCTCTCGCTGCGGATATTGCCCGTGATGAAGGCATCCGACAGCGAGCGCTGCGGATGGCTGGTGGCGCGCGCATCGGCGGGAAACCAGTAGCGATAGTGATCGCCCAGATCCGACACCAGCGCGGCCCGCCCCTTTTCGGTCGTCACCACCACCACCTGCATCCCCTCAGTGTGGCTGGGCACGCTCAGCAGGCGGATCCCCGGCAGGAAATCGCTGTCCCCTTCCACCAGACGCAGCTGGCTATGCCGCTTGCGCGCCATCAGGTTCGAGAGCGTCGATTTCCAGTAGAAGATGCGCTGCGACGGCACCGGATCGACCGCCGCCAGCAGCTCCGCCCGCTGGATCACCACGCAGGCATCGGGAAACAGGTCGAGATTGTCGGCGTGGTCGAAATGCAGATGGGTGCAGAGGATGAAGGAGATATCGCCCGGCACCAGCCCCTCGCCCGCCAGCGCCGCGATCAGGCTGGCATGGCCGCCGCCCTTGCCCGAAACCCGCAGCCGGGCATGGATCGTCGGAATATCGGCCATGCCGCTATCCACCAGCAGGTTCACTGGCTTGCCCACCACCTCGCCGCGCAGCAGCCAGACATGCACGGGATCGCGCAGTATCCCGCCGTCATGCGGCAGATAGAGCTCGCCGATCCGCAGCGAGGTGATGGTCCAGTTGGTCACCGTCAGATCACTTCAAACCGTTCGATATCCGACACCGCGCCCTTGCGCTCGCCCTTGGTCCAGATCGCGCGGACACGGGTGCCCGGCTTGATCGTCTGCTTGGCGCTTTCCAGATCGTCGATCTCGATGATGTGGATCATCTTGGTCGAAGCGCCATCGAGCACGATCTCGGCATAGGCATAGGGCACCGGTCGCGTCTGGCCGAAAACTTCCATATTGATCAGCGAGCAGGCGCGGATCGTTCCGGTGTCGGCGCAAGCCTTCCACGTGCCGGTGCGCTTGTGCGTGATGTCGTCGATTTCGCGCGGGGGCAGCAGCGCCTCATCCGAGGACGACCCGCGCACGCCCATCACCACGCCATTTTCGCGGATTTCATCGAACAGCCGACCGTAATAGGGGCCATAGGCGTGCTCGTAATTCAGCTCCATCGCATAGTTGACCACGCCCAGCGGCTCTGCCGGGCCCACCAGCGGTTTGACCACACCGAGCGGCGCATCGGGCGCCAGCACAAAGCCCGCCATCGCCATGATCGACGCCCCGGCCTCTTCCACCGACCACCGCACCGCCACGCGCTGCCCCACTTTCAGCTCGGCCAGATCGGCCAGAATGCGGTGGGCAAAGGCATTGTCGCAGCCATCGAGGCGCACGAGGCCAATGATTTGGCCATCGACGCGGGTAAAGGCGGTCAGCTCGCCGGTTTCGGGGGCCTGCACCAGTTCCACGGGCTCTTCCCCGTCTGTCGGAGAAAAATCCTGTGCGGGGGCAATGATTTTTCCATCGGTAAAGCGCGAGGCCACAATCCGGTGATTGGCCATTTCAGCCAGGAAAATGCCCGCGGAATGTCCCGGGGTCAGCGTATAGGGCATGGCAATCGTGCTGTGAAAAGTCGGCAGCTCGATCGGAGCGGTATCGGGTGCGTAAAACATTGGCTTTCCCTCCTCAGGCGCTCAGCACGGCGCAACCGCGCAAATTGGCCCAGCCGCCGCCCGATTGGACCAGCGCCAGCTTGGCGTCCTTGATCTGGTGGGTTTCGTTGCGGCCCATCACCTGCGTCGCCGCCTCGATCAGGCGGATCACCCCCACAGCACCGATCGGGTTGGCCCCCATGCAGCCGCCCGAAGGATTGACCGGAATGTCGCCATCGATCTGCGTCGCGCCCGAGGCGGCCAGCGCGGCCGCCTGCCCCGGCGGGCACAGGCCCAGGCTTTCGTAGTAGTTCAGCTCGAAGCAGGAATAGGGCTCCTGCACCTCGACCACGTCGAACTGCCGGCGCGGATTGGTGATCCCGGCGGCGCGGTAGACCTGACGGCTGGCCAGCGCGAGCGGCTCCGAGATCATCAGCGACCGCTCGGGCGCGTTGTCCGCCTCGCAGCAATAGGCCATGCCCCGGATCCAGGCCGGGCGGCTGGTGGAATGATGCGCCACCTTGTCCGAGGCCAGCACAATGGCCGCCGCCCCATCGGAAATCGGCGGCACGTCGAGCAATTTGATCGGCCAGCACAGCGGCTTCGAGTTGAGGACATCCTCCACCGTCACCGCCTTTTTCTGATGGGCATAGGGGTTGGCGATGGCGTTGTTGCGGTTCTTCGCCGCCACGATGGCCGCCGCCTCTTCGGTATGGCCCAGCACATCCATACGCGCGCGCCAGTAAGCCGCCGAAAAGCCCATGATCCCCACGGCGAACTCGCGGCCCCAGAAGGGATCGTAGAGCGTCGAGATCGAATATTGCAGCTGACCCTCGGAGAGCTTGTCATAGGCCACCACCAGCGTGCGCTCGGAATATCCGCCCGCCACCTGATAATAGCCCGCCAGCGCCCCGGCAAAGCCCGCGCCGCCGCCACTGGTCAGCCGGACGACCGACTTGCCCTGCGCGCCGATGGCATCGACCACCCATTTCTCCGGCTGGTTCACCGCGGCGAACAGCACCGGCCCGCTGGCGATGACCACGGTGTCGATGTCCTCCATCGACAGCTTGGCATCGGCCAGCGCCCGATTGACCGCCTCGCGGACAAGCCCCGCCTGGCTGACATCGGTGCGCCGACGGGCATGATGCGTCTGTCCGACGCCAACGATTCCTACTTCACGGCCCATGATCAAACCTCGAGAGTGAAAACGCAGTTGTTCTGCATCGCGACACCGCCGGTGCCGTGCACGATCGCCTTCGATGGCGCGGAAGCCCCATTGCGAACAGGCGCCGAAAGCCGCTTTGCCGCCTCGGCCAGCCGCACGAGGCCCGTCGCCATGATCGGATCCGCCGGCAGCGCGCCGCCCGAAGCGTTGACGCCATCCTTGAGCGCCGCATCGACACCGCGACCCGCCGCCGCGAGGCCAAGCCCTTCGAGCGCGAGCAACTCACCGACCACCGAACTGCCGCTCAATTCCACGACGTCGGCCTCGGCGGCGGAGGCCCAGCCAGATTTGCCCAGCGCCATGGCGGTGGCCTTGGTCACGGAATCAAGCCGGTTGGCGCTGCGTTCGGCAAAGCTGTGGGTTTCAAGGCTGGTGCCCATGCCGGTGATGAACACCGGCGGGCGGCCCATGCGGCGCGCCACATCCTCGTTGCCCAGAAGGATCGCCACCGCCCCATCCACCGGGCGCGATAGCATCAGCTTGGTCAGCGGCGCGGCGGCTTCGCCAGCGGCCAGCACGGCGGCGGCATCCGGCACGAAATCAACGGCAAGCCAGGCATTGGCCGCCGCCGCCGCCCAGCGCCGAACCACGATATCGGCCAGCGCACTGTCCTTGATACCATAGGCCGCAAGATAGCGCTGCGCCTGAATACCCAGCGCGGCCTTCTGGCCGAAGCCAACCGGGCGCTGATAGAATGGCTCGACCATCGACGACCAATAAAGGTCGATGTCCGATTCCGACGGCTTCGAATAGGCGACAATCAGCCCAATCGACGAAGCGCCAGAGCGGATCTTGTTGACGCCATAAAGCGCGCCCCACAACCCGTCTTCCTCGACCCGCGCCTCTTCCTTGTGGTGCGCACCCAGCGCCCCCAGAAAGCCGCAGTTGGAAATCGAGCGCCCGTCGAGCACATCGCTGCCCGAATCGATCACGAAATCGACGTCGTCGATGGTGATGCCCGTGCCCTTGAAAACACTGGTCACGACCGAAGAAATAAGGTCGATATGCTGTGCGTCGCGCCAAGCCGGACGCAACTCGGTTTGTGCGGAGGCCAGCACCGCAACCTGACTGAGACCCATCGGTATCCCCACCTGTCCATTGCCGGCCCCACCGCATCTGCGACAGGCCCCGGCTGCTGTCTCTTTTCTATGCGCGGGCCCGCCGTCCTGTCAAAAGAAAAAACGACGTTTTATCGGGTTTGTTCAAAACGGTCAGAGCGAACACTCCATATCACTACGGAATAAATGGGTTTTTCAAGGGTTGCAATTTTTCGCATACCGAAACATTATCGGATCATAAGCAAGGTGTGGGAGTGGCTTCATGGGACTCGATGTGACGGGGCGCTATCGCTATCCTCCGCCCGATCCGGCTTGGCTGGCAAAGGCCGACGAGCCGGTGCTCGACCCGGATCTGGTCATTGTGGATGCCCATCATCACCTGTGGCAGCAGGATGGCCACCCCTATTTGCTGCCTGAAATCGCACAGGATCTGGCCTGCGGGCACAATGTGCGGGCCACGGTGTTCGTGCAGGCGCATTATGGCTATCGCCGCCACGGCCCCGCCCATCTCGCGCCCGTGGGGGAAACCGAAAAAGTGGCGGCCATCGCCCGCGAGGCGGCAAGCCGGGGCCTGCCGCGAATCGCCGCCGGGATCGTCGCCTTTGCCGATTTAACGCTGGGCGACAGGGTCGAGGAGGTGCTGGCGGCCCATGCCGATGCGGCCGATGGGGCCTTGTGCGGCATTCGCCACAGCGTGTCGCGCGATCCGCTGTTCCCCGATGGCATCGTGCTCCGCCCCGCGCCCGAGGGATTGCTGGCCAATGCGACCTACCGCGAAGGCTTGCGGCAGGTGCAGCGCGCCGGGCTCAGCTATGACGCGATGCTCTACCATCGCCAGATCGCGGAATTGACCGATCTCGCCGGCGCCCTGCCCGATCTGCCCATCGTGCTCGATCACCTCGGCTGCATCCTCGGGGTCGGGCCGTATCAGGGCCGCGCCGACGAACTCTTCCAGCAATGGCGCAAAGACCTCGCCAGGCTGGCGCGGCATGACAACGTCAATGTAAAAATCGGCGGGTTCGGCATGATTGTGTGCGGCGCGCGCTGGCACGAGGCAGACCGCCCGCCCTCCTCGGCCGAACTGGCCACAGCCTGGCAGCCCTATTTCGACACCTGCCTTGCGCTGTTTGGCGCAGAGCGCTGCATGTTCGAAAGCAATTTCCCCGTCGACAAGGCGATGTATCCCTACCGCACGCTGTGGAACGCCTTCAAACGCCTCGCGCAAGCGGCATCGAGCGACGAACGCGCCGCGCTTTTTGCGGGAACGGCCAGCCGCTTCTACCGCCTTCCCCCCATCCCCGCATCCTCGCCCCGGCAGGTGCTCCATGGCTGAGCAGCCCAACCACAACCGGGCGCTCAGCCTTTTGCACCAAGCGCGGAATAACCCCGACAGCATCGCCATCGCCTACGAGGGCACCAGCATCACCTTCGCAGCCCTCGCCGAGCACGTCTGCGCCACTGCGGGGGCCTTGCGGGCGCTGGGCGTGGAGCAAGGCTGCCGGGTGGGGGTAATGATCCCCAGCGAGCCCGAATTCATCTTTGTCCATCTGGCGCTGCAGCTGCTCGGGGCCACCGTCTCGCCGCTCAACATCTTTTACCGCCCCGGCGAACTGGCCCATGCCATCGCCACCTGCGCGCTGGATACGGTGGTGCTGCACGCCACCCTCATGGATCGCCTGCCCGCCCCGGTGCGCGCCGAAGCCGCGAGCCTGCGCCGCGCCATCCTGTGCGGCACACGCACACCGCACCAGGGCTTTACCCTGCTCGATCCGGCGCGCGACACCAGCGAGCCGGTGCACACCCCCGCCCTCGTTGCCGCCAGCGACATCGCCATGCTGCTCAACACCAGCGCAACCACCGGCAAGTCGAAAGGCGTCATGCTCACCGCCGCCAATCTCGCCGCCAACTACGACCGCACCCCCCACTGGCTCGGGCTGGGGGCCGAGGATGTGATCCTCTGCGCGCTGCCGCTCTACAACACTTTCGGCCTCAACCAGTGCATCAACGCCATGCTGGTGACCGGGGCAAAGCTGGTGCTGCTGCCCCGCTTCGATGCCGGGCGCTGCATCGAGGCGATCCAAAGTCAGGGCTGCAGCTTCATGCCCACCGTGCCCACCATGCTGCAAAAGATTGTCGACCATCCCGATCTGCAACCCGGTGCCCTGCACAGCTTGCGAACCATCCTGACCGGCGGCGCGCCCGTGCCGGGCCCCTTGCTCCAGCGCGTGCTGGCAGCGTCCAGCCCGCAAGCCAAAGTTCTCACCGGCTATGGCCTGACCGAGGCCACCGCGCTGGTCACGGTGTGCAGCGTCACCTGCAACGCGCAGGGAGACATTGATCGCGGCAAGACCATCGGGCAGGTGCTCGAGGGCATGGCTCTGGAGGTCATGGACGACGATGGCACCCTGCTGCCGCGCGGGGCGAGTGGTGAGCTGGTGCTGCGCGGGCCCAATGTCATGGCGGGCTATTTCAACGCCCCCGACGACACGTCGCAGGCGCTGCAGTTCGGCTGGCTGCACACCGGCGACATTGGCACCATCGATGCCGAAGGCTACGCTTATATCCTTGATCGCAAGAAGGATGTGATCATCCGTGGCGGCCAAAACATCTATCCCGCCGACATCGAGGAAGTAATCTACGCCATCGATGGCGTGGTCGAGGTGGCGGTGGTGGCGCGGGAAGACGAAATGCTGGGCGAGGTGCCGGTGGCCTTCGTCGCGCTGCGCCCGGGATCGAGCGTCAGCGCAAGCACGATCATGGCCCGCTGCGAGGAGACGCTGGCCAGCTACAAGCGCCCCGGCGCGGTGCATATTCTGGCCGATCTGCCCAAGGGCCCCACCGGCAAGATCCTGCGCCGCGCCCTGCGCGACCAGCTGCTGGCCCGCATCACACCATGACCGCCTCCCCCTCCTCTGAGTCGCTGTTCATAGACGGACGCCGCCTGCATTTCGTCAGCTGGGGCAGTGCCTCCGCGCCGCCCGTGATGCTGATCCACGGGTTGCGTGATCACGCGCGCAGCTGGGACTGGATCGCCCGCGCGCTGGCCACGCGCTACCGCGTCATCGCCCCCGATCTGCGCGGCCATGGCGACAGCGACTGGGCCGGCCCGGATGGCTATGCCCTGCCCGCCTATGTCGGAGATATGGCGCATCTCGCCGCCTTCCTCGGCCTCCAGCGCTATGCCATTGTCGGCCATTCGCTGGGCGGTGCCATCGGCTTGCGCCTTGCCGCCGCTTACCCCGATCAGGTCGTGGCCTTCGCGGGCATCGAGTGTATCGAGCTGCCGATCAACCGCGAGGAAGCCAGCCAGCCGACCCCCTATCCCATGCGCTTGCGCCAATGGATCGAACAAAGCCAAGCCGCATCGGGCCAGAGCGTTCGCTATTATCCCACGCTCGAAGACGCCTGCGCGCGGATGCAGCGCGAGCAACCCGCGCTGGATGGCGAAACCATCCACCACCTCGCCCGCCACGCCGTCGCCTTCGATCAGGGCAAGGGCTGGCGCTGGAAATTCGATCCCCACATCCGCACGCGCGCCCCCGAAGACCAGCGCGGCAGCGACCTGAACGATTGCCTTGATGCCCTAAGCTGCCTGGTGCTGCTGGCCTATGGCGATGCTGGCTGGGTGCCGCTGCCCTCCGCGCCCCGGCTGGCGCGGCTCAAAACCCATGTGCTCAGCCATTTCCCCGGCGGCGGCCATTGGCTGCACCATCAATTTCGCGAGCGCTTCACCGCCGAAGTGCTGGCCTTACTTAACCAAACCATCGGGAATTTTTGACATGCGTGAAGCCGTAATCGTTTCCACCGCCCGCACCGGCGTCGCCCGCGCCTTCAAGGGAGCCCTCAACAACACCGACGCCCCCAAGATGACCGCGCATGTCATGAACGCGGCGATCCAGCGCGCCGGCATAGACCCCGCGCGGATCGAGGATGTCGCCATGGGGGTCGCCGCCCAGTGGGGCACGCAAGGGTCCAACCTCGCCCGCACAGCGATCCTTGCCGCAAGCCTGCCGCTGTCGGTTCCGGGCACGACGCTCGATCGCAAATGCGGTTCGGGGCTAACCTCGCTAGCCTATATCGCCCGCGCCATCATCGCGGGCGATATCGATGTGGGCCTTTCCGGGGGTGCCGAATCGATCACGCACACGCGCAATATCCATACCCCGACCCATCGCGCCCAGCCCGCCGAAGTGCTGGCCGGCGCGCCCCATGCCTATATGGCGATGATCGAAACCGCCGAAATCGTGGCCGAACGCTATGGCATCACCCGCGAGGCGCAGGATGAATTTGCGCTGCACAGCCACCTCCGTGCCGCGGCGGCCTTGCAGCATGGTCGTCTGGCACAGGAAATCGTGCCGATCACCGTGTCGAAGAACATCGTCGAGAAGGACGGCTCGATCTCCGGCACCGAAGAGGTGACCCTTGCCAGCGACGAAGGCGTGCGGGCAGATACCACCGTCGAAGGCCTAGCCCGGTTGAAGCCGGTGTGGAAGGACGGACAGATCATCAAGGAAGGCCGCTTCGTCACCGCGGGCAACGCCAGCCAGCTTTCCGATGGGGCATCCGCGCAAGTGCTGACCGACCGCGCCACCGCCGAACGCGAAGGCCTGCCCATTCTCGGCATCTTCCGGGGTTTTCAGTCCGTCGGCTGCGCGCCCGAGGAGATGGGCATCGGCCCGGTGCTGGCCATTCCCAAGCTGCTCGATCGCGCGGGGCTCCGCGTCGAGGACATCGGCCTCTGGGAAATCAACGAGGCTTTTGCCAGCCAGGCCCTCTATTGCCGCGACAAGCTCGGCATTGATCCCGAGCGGCTCAATGTCGATGGCGGCGGCATCGCCATCGGCCATCCCTTCGGCATGACCGGCAGCCGCCTTGCCGGGCACGCCCTGATCGAGGCGCGCCGGCGCGGCGCGCGCTATGCCGTGGTATCGATGTGCGTGGCCGGCGGCATGGGCTCGGCTGGCCTGTTCGAAATTCTCACCTGAGGGCATCGATCATGGGAGATATCCGGTTCGACGACGATACCGTCACTGGCGCAGGGCGTGAACTGGCGCACCATCCGGATGCCGCGCACCTGTCTCGACACCGCCTCCGCCGCGTCGCGAACGCGCGTGATCCCGGCGCGATACTCCGAACAATCGTCGGGCTCAGACCGACCCTTCGCGCGGACGCGGCAGGGCCGAAATAGCCTGTGTCATCATGTCCAATATGTCGTCGAAGAACTGTCTCGGCGTCATGCCGGAATGCGCTGGCCCGGAGGCGTATTGCGTGACCCCCTGCAGGAACATGGCACCGACGCATTCCAACCGGAATGCCGCCAGCTTTGGTCCCATGGCTGAAAGTCGCCGTTCCAGCAGGATCATCGCCTCCCGCATGACCCTGGTCGTCGGGCTGTCCAGATCGACCGGGTGGTCGATGCCGCGCGGGCGATGTGTGGCGAGATAGGCGGCGTGGCACCGCATATAAGAAATGGTGCCCTGTTCTTCGTACATGCGAAAATTGGGCTCGAACAGGATACGCAGCAGAAAGCGCACATTATCGAGCTGCCCGGTCTTGCGGCCTTCGTCGATCAGGGCCTGCCGCTGCGGCTGCAACTGATCCTCGCGGTATTCGAACACGGCGAACAGCAGGCCAAGCCGATCACCGAAGTGATACTGTACCGATCCGGCGAACTTCTGATCCGCGGCCTCGCAAATCATCCGCATGGTGACGCCGTCGATCCCGCGTTCGCCAAACAGCGATTCGGCCTCAAGGATCAGGCGTTCGCGGGTGCCGCTGGCCAGCGGCTTTGATTTTCGGGCACGGGTAACGCTGGCAGCCATGTGATTTGCCTAGGCGGACGGCGAAAAAAGTCAATTCCTATAACGGACGTGCTATTCCATCGACGATACGTCGGCTTATGGCGTCATTTACACTCTAGACCAAGCTACGAATCATACATATGTAATAATTCGGCGAGACCACAGAAGTCCGCGAGAAGGAGATTGATGCCATGGAAGTCGGAATGTTTCAGACCCCGTTCCTGCCCCCCGAACGCACCCCTTCGGAAGTGTTCGACTGGGCCATCGCGCAGGCGATTACCGCCGATCAGGCGGGCTTCAGCGAATACTGGATCGGCGAACACGTCACCCTGAACTGGGAAGCCATTCCCAACCCCGAGCTGGTGATCGCCGCCGCCGCCCGCCAGACCACCCGCATCAAGCTCGGCCCGCTCGCGCATCTGTTGCCCTATTATCATCCGGCCACACTCGCGGCACAGGCTTCGTGGCTCAGCCATATCCTCAAGGGCCGCTACCAGATGGGTGTGGCCCCCGGCGCCTATCCGGGCGACGGGCGGATGCGCGGCCTGAAGGATTTGTCGAAAAACCATCGCATGATGGAAGAATCGGTCAAGATCATGGAAATGGTGTGGAAGGGCGAGGCTTTCGACTACGAGGGCGAATTCTGGAGTGCGGCCCTGCCCGAGGGCGACGCCGCCCATCCGGTGCGCGATCAGCGCCCATGGGGCGGCACCATTCCCATGGCGATGACCGGGCTCAGCCCCAATTCGCCGTCGATCCGCTATGCTGGCGCACACGGCTATTCGCCCTGCTCGGTATTTTCCAGCAATTCCGCGCTGATCGACCACTTCGACATTCACGCCAAATCCGCCGCCGCTGCGGGCCGCCCGGGCGGCCGCACGACACACCGCGTGGTGCGCGACGTGTTCATCGCCGACACCGACGCCGAAGCCCGCAAGCTCGCGCTGGAAGGCGGCATGGGCCGCGCCTGGCAGGAATATCTGCTGCCCACCTACCACGCTTTCGGCATTGCCGAAGCCCTGGTGGAAGGCACCGACAAGTCGGTATCCGACGTGACGCTCGAATTTCTGGCCGATAATTTCTGGATCGTCGGATCGCCCGAAACCGTGGCGGAAAAGTTCGAAGCCTGGTGCGATGGCCTTGGCGGCGGCTTTGGCACGCTGCTGCTCTACAGCTACGACTATATCGACAACCCCAACCCGTGGAACGAATCGATGCGCCGCATGGCCCAGGACATCGCGCCAAAGCTGCCCAACAACGCCTTCGCCACCACGGAGGCCTGAATGTCCGAATCGACAACCCTCGCAGCGGCAACCCTCGCAACACCGGCGGCCGATGTGCCGCCGGACCGGATCGTCGATTTCGACATCTACAATCCCTTCCACGGGCAACACGACCTGCATGTCGCCTGGGCCCAATTGCGCGATTCCACCCCGCGCGATCTGGTGTGGACGCCGCACAACGAAGGGCACTGGATCGCCCTGTCGCCCGAGCTGATCAATCAGGTCTATTCCGATCCCTCGCGCTTTTCGAGCCGGGTCGTGCTGGTGCCCAAATCGACAGCGGGCGAGGCTTACGGCGAATTCATTCCGCTCTCGCTCGATCCACCCGAGCATCGCCCCTTTCGCAAGATCCTCAACGACAAGCTCTATGGCTCGTCGATCCACCCGCTGGAACCCAAGGTGCGCCAGCTGACGGCCGAGCTGATCGACAGCTTCGTCGCCAATGGCCGCTGCGATTTCATCCATGAATTCGCCGAGCACTTGCCGCTGCGCGTGTTCATGCAATTGGTCGATCTGCCGGTGGATCACCTGCCCAAGCTCAAGCATCTGGCAGACCAGTTCACCCGGCCCGACGGCAGCATCACCCCGGCCGAGGCCACCGAAGCCTTCAAGGCCTATATCAGCCCAATTCTCGAAGAACGCCGGGGTGCGGGCGGCGAGGACTTGCTGTCGCACATCGCCACCAGCAAGGTGCATGATCGCCCCCTCACCGAGAGCGAGGCCGCGCGGCTGGCCATTCAGGTGCTGGTCGGCGGGCTGGACACCGTCGTCAATTTCATGAGCTTCACCATGCGCCTGCTCGCCCAATTGCCCGATGTGCAGGCAAGGCTGGCCAGCGATCCCGCGCTTTATCCCGCAGCGGTCAACGAATGCCTGCGCCGCCTGCCGCTGGTGTCCTCGGCGCGCGAAGTGATCGCGGATATCGAGTTTGACGGCGTCCACATTCGTGCGGGCGAAATGATCGTGGCCCCCACCGAGCTCTATGCCATCAACGCCACAATGAACGAGGACCCGCTCCGCTTCGACCTCGACCGCGCCACCCGCAACCACATGGCCTTTGGCGGCGGCCACCATACTTGCCCGGGGCAGTTTCTGGCCCGCATGGAAATGAAGGTGCTGCTCGAGGAATGGTTTGCCCGCATTCCGGGTTTCGAGCTCGAACCCGGCCAGACCCTGCGCCATCGCGGGGGCATCGTCGGCGGCTGCGAACCCTTCATCCTGCGCTGGCCCCCGGCCTGAGCCAAACGGCCTGATCGCGAACGACCTGATCGCGAACGACCTGATCGCGAACGACCTGATCGCGAACGACCGGTCTTGCCCGCCACGCCAAGCGCCGTGGCGCGCAAGCCCTGCCGCGCCCCCCTCTCCCGCCAGCCGGGGCCGGGAGAGCCGATTTCCCCGCCAAACGCCGCTTTTCGGCAATCTTGCGCCATCCCGGATGCAGCGCCACCTTGACCGCATCGCGCCGGGCCAATACCGCGCAACCCCATGCACGATATCAAATTCATCCGGGAAAACCCCGCAAGCTTCGATGCCGGCCTTGCGCGGCGCGGGGTGACTGCTGTCACCATCGACGCAAACGCATCACAGCAAGCGACCCCATCCGACATTGTGCTTGTCGCTGATGGCATCGCCCGACAAGCGCAGGTTAACGCCGACCTGATGCTGGCGCGGCGCAACGAGGCTTCGAAGACGATTGGTGCCGCCAAGGCCAGCAAGGACGAGGCGCTGGCGAGTGCGCTGATGGCCGATGTCGCCAACATCAAGCAAACCCTGCCCACCCTCACCGCCAAGGCCGACGCAACCAAGGTCGAGCTCGACGCCATCCTCGCCGCCCTCCCTAACCTCCCCGCCGACGAGGTGCCCGAGGGCAAGGACGAGGCCGACAACGTCGAGCAAAAGCGCTGGGGCCAACTCCCCGCCTTCGACTTCACCCCGCTTGAGCATTTCGACATCGGCACGCCGCTCGGTCTCGATTTCGAGAGCGCGCAGGCGGTGTCCGGCGCCCGCTTCGTCTACCTGCGCGGGCAAGTGGCGCGCCTGAACCGCGCGCTGGGCCAGTTCATGCTGGACACCCACACCCAGCCATTCGATGAAAAGACCGGACTGGGTGGCTATCAGGAAGTCGCCCCCCCGCTGCTGGTCCGTGACGAGGCAGTGTTTGGAACGGCGCAGTTGCCGAAGTTTTCTGAAGATTTGTTTCAGACGGGTATCGGCTCAGTCTCTAGTATTGTGAACCAACTCATGAAGGAAATACATGGTGCGGATGCAACTCATCCGGTATTCAATTTGGAGAAAGAAAAAATAACGAAGATAGTCGCCGAAGCGCCTGGACGCCGCCTTTGGCTCATCCCCACCGCCGAGGTCTCGCTCACCAACCTCGTGCGCGAGAAAATTCTGTCGGAGGCCGAACTCCCCCTGCGCTTCACCGCGCTCACCCCGTGCTTCCGCTCGGAAGCGGGCGCGGCGGGCAAGGACACGCGCGGCCTCATCCGCCAGCACCAGTTCGACAAGGTGGAGATGGTGAGCATCACCACCCCCGAAGCCTCCGAGGCCGAGCACGAGCGCATGACCCTCGCCGCCGAGCATATCCTCGAAGCGCTGGGCCTGCCCTATCGCCGGATGCTGCTCTGCGCCGGAGACATGGGCTTCTCCGCCCGCAAAACCTTCGATCTGGAAGTGTGGCTGCCGGGCCAAAACACCTACCGCGAGATCAGCTCGGTCTCCAATTGCGGCGATTTTCAGGCCCGCCGCATGAAGGCCGCCTATCGCCCGGATGGCCAGCAAAAGGGCACCCGCCCGGTGCACACGCTCAATGGCTCGGGCCTTGCCGTCGGCCGCACGCTGGTGGCGGTGCTGGAGAACTGGCAGCGCGCCGATGGCAGCGTCGAGGTGCCCCCCGCGCTGCGGCCCTGGATGGGCGGCGTCGAGGCGCTCACGCCAGCTTGACCACCCCCTTCCTCGCACCCAAGAGGCCAAGATGTGCATCCTGCTAACCAACGACGATGGCATCCACGCCCCCGGCCTCGCCGTGCTGGAGGCGATCGCGCGGGAAATCTCGGACGACATCTGGATCTGCGCCCCTTCCGAAGAGCAATCGGGCGCGGGCCACTCGCTCACCCTCACCCGCCCGGTGCGGCTGCACCAGCATGGCGAGCGCCGCTTCTCGGTCGCGGGCACGCCGACCGACGCCGTGACCATGGCGATCAAGAAAGTGATGCCCCAGCGGCCCGATGTGATCCTTTCCGGGGTCAATCGCGGGGCCAATCTGGGTGATGATGTCACCTATTCGGGCACGGTGGCGGCGGCGCTGGAAGGCACGCTCGCGGGGATTCGCTCCATCGCGCTCAGCCAGGTTTTCACCAAGGATGAGGCCGCTGAGGCGATTTCTTTCGATTCTGCCGCAAAATGGGGTGGAAAAGTCTTGGGTCCACTACTTAGTGCCCCCTTTGCGCCGCGCACTATGGTCAATATAAACTTTCCGCCTATCCCCGGTACACAGGTGCGGGGTATCCGGGTGGCAAGACAGGGGTTTCACGATTATGCGCGCGGCACATTGGTGGAAGGCAAGGACCCGCGCGGCAACGCCTATTTCTGGTTCGGCCTGCATGGCATGGAGCATACGCGCGGCCACGACAGCGATCTCGAAGCCATCGCCGATGGCTATATCTCGGTGACCCCGCTGCACCTCGACCTCACCCACGACGCCTCGCTTTCGGGCCTCGCCGCAAGGTTCGACGCATGAGGTCGCGCCTCGCCACCCTGCTCGGCGCCACGGCACTATTGCTGGCCAGCGCCAGCCTGCTCGCCGCAGCGGATGCCGCTGTGGCCAAAACCGCTGCGGCCAAGCCCGCCACCGGCAAGCCCCACGAGGAAGTGGCCGACACCGTCGAGGACGACGACGACGATGGCTCGCCCCAGCGCGAGGCGTTCCATGTGGTAAAGCCCGGCGAAACGCTGGGCGGCATCGCCAATCGCGCCCATGTGCCGCGCGTGCTGATAATCGAGGCCAATGGTCTGAAAGCCCCCTTCGCCGTGCGCGAGGGCCAGCGCCTGCGCCTGCCGCGCACCCGCCATCACACCGTGGCCATCGGCGAAACCGGCTTCGACATCGTCTATCACTATGGCGTGCCCTTCTCGGCCATCGCCACCGCCAATGGGCTCGATCCCGATGCGGCGGTGCAGCCCGGCCAAAAGCTGCTGATCCCCACCCTCACCGGCGCCAAGGCGGCGGCAGCCAAGGCAGACAGCGCCAAGGGCGACCACCTCACCAAGCCCCCCCGCAATGCCGAAACCAAGGGCGCAGATAGCGCCTCGGCCGATGCCGATGGCAAAGCCGACGACACCCCCGCCAAGGCAGCCACCCCCAAGGTAGCGGCCAGCGCGCATCTGGTGTGGCCGGTAGCGGGCAAGGTGGTGCGGAAATTCGTGCCGCGCGGCAGCCCGGATTATCACGACGGCATCGACATCGTCGGCAAGCTGGGCGCGGCGGTGCGCGCCAGCGGCGGCGGCGAGGTAATCTTCGCCGGGGAAGAGCCGCAGAGCTTTGGCCGGCTGGTGGTGATCGATCACAAGAACGGCTGGCAAACGGCCTATGGCTTCCTCGGCAAGATCACCGTGGCGCAGGGCGATCATGTCCGCGCCGGCGAGCGTATCGGCCTCGTCGGCCACAGCGGCAAGGCCAAGCGCGACGAGCTGCACTTCGAGGTGCGCAAGGCCAACAAGCCGGTCGATCCCCTGCCCGAGCTGCCCGATAGCCCGCTGGCGGCGCGCTAAGCTAGCGCAGCGCCCAGAATACCGTGCCCATCGCCAGATAGGCGGCAAGCCAGTGCCCGGCGTCGATCAGCGCCAGTTTCCGCGAACGCCCCTGATAGAGATAGGTGGTCCACAGCGCCGGCACGATGAAGAACGCGGCCACCCCGCCAGACATCATGAAATAGAGGTGGCCTGCCAGCCCGGGATTGCGCGCGAAATTATGCCCCAGCAAAAGGGCCGAGAGCAATAGCAGCACAAAGTTGCTGCCCAGCATCACGCCAAACCCCAGCTTCGGCGGCTGGCATTGTGCAATGCCCAGCTCGCCACGCCACGCCTTGCCAAACAGCACGGTATACCACAGCGAACCCACCGCAAACGCCGCCACCGCCGCCAGCAGCACCGCCACAAAGTTGATATGTCCCATCGCCTTAATCTCCCGTGTTTGGGCCAGTATTATGCTCCCCTTCTAGCCACAGGTGACGCGGGGCACAAATCGGACTATGGGCGGCGCAATTATGACGCAAACCATCCCCCCCCAAACCATCACCCCCAGTCCCAAGGTCGGCATGGTCAGCCTCGGCTGCCCCAAGGCGCTGGTCGATAGCGAGCGCATTCTCACCCGGCTGCGCGCCGATGGCTATGCCATGAGCGCCGATTATGCCGGGGCCGATGTGGTGCTGGTCAATACCTGCGGCTTCCTCGATTCGGCCAAGGAAGAGAGTCTTGCCGCCATCGGCGAGGCCATCGCCGAGAATGGCCGCGTCATCGTCACCGGCTGCATGGGCAACGAGGCCGAAGCCATCCGCGCGCGCTTTCCCAGCGTGCTGGCGGTCACCGGCGCGCATCAATACGAAGCGGTGGTGGAGGCGGTGCACGAAGCCGCGCCCCCCAGCCAGGGCCCCTTCGTCGATCTGATCCCGGCGGGCTCGGATGGCTTGGTGCATCTCACCCCGCGCCACTATTCCTATCTCAAGATTTCCGAGGGCTGCAACCACGCCTGCTCCTTCTGCATCATCCCGCAATTGCGCGGGGGCCTGGTCAGCCGCCGCATCGATGCGGTGCTGCGCGAGGCCGAAAAGCTGGTGGCCGCAGGCACCCGCGAGCTGCTGGTGATATCACAGGATACCTCGGCCTATGGCGTGGACACGCGCCACGAGGAACGCGACTGGAAGGGCCACCCCGTCCGCGCGCACATGACCGACCTCGCCCGCGAGCTCGGCCAGCTCCGCACCCCCGAGGGCATCCCGCCATGGGTGCGGCTGCACTATGTCTATCCCTATCCCCATGTCGATGCGGTGATCCCGCTGATGGCGGAAGGCCTGATCACCCCCTATCTCGACATCCCCTTCCAGCACGCCGCCCCCAATGTGCTGCGCGCGATGAAGCGCCCGGCCAACGAGGCCAAGGTGCTCGAACGCCTGAAATCATGGCGCGAAATCTGCCCCGATATCGCCATCCGCTCCAGCTTCGTCGTCGGCTTCCCCGGCGAGAGCGAGGCGGACTTCCAATATCTGCTCGATTGGCTCGATGAAGCCCAGCTCGACCGCGTCGGGGCCTTCCGCTTCGAGCCGGTGGCGGGTGCCTCGGCCAACGATCTCCCCGGCGCGGTGCCCGAGGCGGTTAAGGAAGAACGCTACGCCCGCCTGATGGAAAAAACCGAGGCGATCAGCGCCGCGCGCCTCGCCAGCAAGGTCGGCCGCACCATCCCGGTCATCATCGACGAAGTGGGCGAAGCCGACGAGGATGGCGACATCGGCGCCACCGGCCGCTCTCAGGCCGATGCCCCCGAGATCGACGGCCAGGTCCTGCTCCGCGATGTGCCCGCTGGGCTTGAGCCGGGCGCCATCGTCTCTGTGCTGATTGAAGACGCCGACGCGCATGATCTTTTCGGCGTGATCGAGCCTTCCTAAACAATTGTGAAAACAGGAATTATTTTACAACGCTTCCGGTTTTTGCCAGCTTAGTTGCATTTTTTGCAACCAAACTGGAGCTTTTCGCACTTGCAGCATGGGCCAGATTCGGGCCTAAGGAACAGGCCTTTCAGGCATCCTCTCCCAAAACTTTCATGGGCCGGTCGCAAGACCGGCCCTTTTTTCGTCCAGCCTCGCCGGGCCTTTCCGCCCAGCCTCGCGGGCTAGGCCGATCACAACCCCAGCCCATTTCCCCGATCGAAAGCCTCCGCATCCCGCGCCTGGCCAATCCATGGCATCCCCTATCCGAGCCAAACCCGAGCCATGCCCGATGGCGGCCTCGGCGAAAATGCGTGTATCAATCGCTATAGCACGCTATAGCTGACGCCCGCAGGGAGATGGGGCCGCTGGAAAGCTGTTCCCTTCTGGCTGAAGAAATAGGCGTCGGAATCGCCGCTGGTCATACCGAAATGACATCGCAGAATGTCGTCCGTATGATTTAAAAATAAAATGGGAGCTTGGAACATGAATCCTGAAACCGAAAGAACGCTGAAGATAATTGCCGCATGGTGCGGCCCCGTTTGGATCGTCGGCTATATCATCAGCTTTGGCCTGCTGGGCCACAACATCCCACCGCCCAATATGATGGGCCTCACCGCGCAAGAGCTGGTGTCCCAATACTACGGCAAATATCCCGAAATCGGCTATGGCATGATAATCTGCTGCGCTGTCGGCCTGCTGTATCTTCCCTGGATCTGCCTCCTCGCCTCGCTGCTGCGCGACGCGCAGGGCCGGATGGGTCTGCTCAGCCTGATGGAGCTCACCGGCGGCCTGCTCACCGCCTGGGTTCTGGCATGGGCCCCCGCCATGTGGGCCACCTGCAGCATCCTCGTCGGTCAGGTAGACCCCGGCATCATCAAGTTCGTCCATACCGCCACCTGGTTCGTGTATGACTGCACCTACATGATCACCACCACCCAATATGTTGGGCTCGGCCTGTTCACCATTTTGAACAAGAATCAGAAAATGTTCCCCGCCTGGGCCGGCTGGTTGTCCATCGCCACGGGCACTCTTTTCGTCACCTGCATGCTCATTCCCTTCTCCAAGGATGGCCCCTTCGCTGTCGGCGGTCTGTGGAATTACTTCATTGTGTTCGGCACCTGGATCGTGGTGTTCGGCTGTTACAGCTATTTCATCCTCAAGACCGTCTACAAGCGCGATACGAGCGCCACGACGCTCAACTCCTAACCCTCCGCTTGCAGCCTCTTTCCCCATGGGAGCAGGATCGAACCCCTGCCCCCATGGGCCTGCAACACCCCCTTCACGCCCCCCCCCGAAACGCCCCAGTGGCAGCCAAGGCGCTTTTGCCCTAACCCTTCGCCATGACTGATTCGCACC
>Ga0007882_10000179_pt1 | contig 36576 bp, 33 predicted proteins | sample CryBogCBH12Aug01_FD_71195 | JGI IMG/M metagenome (GOLD analysis project Ga0007882, IMG submission 71195) | Freshwater microbial communities from Crystal Bog, Wisconsin, USA - CBH12Aug09.1 | ecosystem: Environmental > Aquatic > Freshwater > Lake | place: Crystal Bog, Wisconsin, USA | collected... | reverse complement strand
CCCACCCATTCCCGGGGCAGCAGCGGCAAGCTCTACCGCTATTATGTCTCCGCCCCGCTGCAGCAGGGGCTGCCCCAGGCCAAGACTGGCACGGCCACCATGCCACAGCGGGTGTCCGCGTCCGCGCTTGAGGAGGTGCTGCGCAGCACCCTCCAGCGCCTCATCCCCACCGAGGACGAGTCCTTGCGCTCCCTCCAGCGCGTCGAGGTCCAGCGTCAGCGTCTGCTGCTCACGATCAAGGCGGCGAATCGGGCCATCACCGGCCCACTCCTTACCCACGAACACCTCGCCCGCGATCCCGATGTCCCCGGAACCTATCTGCTGACCCTGCCCATCACCCTCTCGCGCACCGGCAGCAGGGCGACGATCGTCACCGGAGCACCAACCCCTGGTGCGCCCACCCGCGCCCGGCGCGATCCCATCCTGATCTCGGCCCTGCGCCGCGCCCATGCGATGGTACCCCGCGATGCGCATGGGCCCTTCCTCTCCACCGCACCGGAAAGCCAATATGCCAGGCGGCTTGCCGCGCTCGCCCTCCTCGCCCCCGATATCCAGCGCGACATCCTCGCCGGGCGCCAGCCCCAGACTCTCACCCTCGCCATGCTGATGGCTGGGGACCAACCTCTCGACTGGGCAGAGCAGCGTCGCAAATGGGGGTTTGCCAGCGTGCCAATCGCGACGCCAGCGTAGCAAAAGCCGCGCAATCATGCCCGATTTTTGTTCCCTGTTCCGTAGGCAAACGATCCCTGATACGCTCCTGATACCACCCTGTTATGGGGCATTAAATTCGCTGTTCCGCAAAGAACAGGGAACGGAGCTGTCAAAAATTATCAACCCACTGATTTACCGCCATAAATAACGGCACCGCGACAGCTTAAACCCGTCCAAAACCCCGCAAAATCGCTGTTATGGCCTCAAAAAAACGTGTTTTTGCATCAAAACAGCGATTATCAGGGAATAACAGGGTGGATCACAGGCAAACCGTACTGCCCCCCGGACCGCCAAAGACACCCGCGTAACTACCGACCCAAACGCCGACAAAGGGGAGGAGATAGTCGAGGGCCATTTACGGTTTAACCGCGCGAAAACCGCCGTACAGCGCCAATCACAGCGCGCAGCTTTCCACGAGGAGACCAATTGGGGGACTGTGTGGCGGAGAGGCAGGGATTCGAACCCTGGATGCCCTCGCGAGCATGCCGCATTTCGAGTGCGGTGCATTCGACCACTCTGCCACCTCTCCGCAGAGGCGTATTGGGTGGGTTGCCCCACACCGGCCGGAAGAAGGGCGCGGTTAGCCCAAGGAATGCGACTTGCCAAGCCCCGAAAACGATGGCGATGGGGATTATCGTATAAGCCTCGCTTGTTTCGCCCCGCCCCCGCCCCTATATTGCCCTTATGGATCGAGCGAGTTTCTTCTCCCCGCAAGCTGGCCGCCGCATCGAGATGCCGCGCGCTTCAAAGGCACGCTTTACCATCGGCGAGGTGGTGCGGCACAAGCTCTATGATTTCCGCGGTGTGGTTTTCGATATCGACCCGGTCTTCGCCAATAGCGAAGAGTGGTATGAGCAGATTCCCAAGGAAGCCCGCCCCCAGCGTGAGCAGCCCTTCTACCACATCTTCGCCGAAAACGAGGAATCGAGCTACATCGCCTATGTCAGCCAGCAAAACCTCGTGGCCGATGGCTCGGGCAGCCCGGTGGAGCATCCCGCGCTGGAAGAGATCTTCGAGGATTTTGACGGCGAGCGCTATCGCCTGCGGCATGGGTTAAGCCACTAGGGGCTTGAATTACCCCCGCGTGGCATAAGCGACAGGATCTTCCAGCCCCGCCTCGGCAAACCCAGCCAGCCGCAAGCGGCAGCTGTCGCACAACCCGCAGGCGGTGCCGTCTGGTTGCGGATCGTAGCACGACCACGACATCCCCGCATCCAGCCCCAAGCGATGCGACTCGCGGGCGATATCGGCCTTGCCGAGATATTGCAGCGGGGCGTGAATGGCGAAGCGCTCGCCCTCTGCCCCAGCTTTGGTGGCGAGATCGGCCAGATTGGCGAAGCCCTCGATGAATTCGGGCCTGCAATCGGGATAGCCCGAATAATCGAGCGCGTTCACCCCGATGAAGATGTCGCGCGCGCCCAGCGCCTCGGCCCAGGCCAATGTGAGCGAGAGAAACACCAGATTGCGCGCCGGCACATAGGTAACCGGGATATCCGCGCCCACACCGCCCTTGGGCACGGCGATATCAGCGGTCAGCGCCGAGCCGCCAAACTGGCGCAGATCGAGCGGCAGCACGACATGACGCTCTGCCCCCAGCGCGGTGGCGATAAGCCGCGCGGCGTCGATCTCACGACGGTGGCGTTGGTTGTAATCGATGGTCAGCGCGCAGATGGCGTAGCCCGCCTCGCGCGCCAGCGCCGCGCTGACCATCGAATCGAGCCCGCCCGAGAGCAGCACTACCGCCCGGCGGCCTTCGCCTGACTGTGTTACGCTCTTGCCCATAGATCAGCCCTTCAGCTTCCAGCCAGAGCGCAGCACCGCATAGGTGAGCAACCCCAGCGCCAGATTCACCGCGCCCAGCACCAGCGCCCCGCTCAGCACCTCAATATTCGTGGAGCCAAGATCGGAGCGCCCCAGAAAGCCATAGCGGAAGCCCGAGATCACATAGAAAAACGGATTGACCCGGCTCACCACCTGAAAAGCCGGGGCGAGATTGTCGATCACGTAAAACGTGCCCGAAAGCAGCGAGAGCGGCTGCACGATGAAATTGGTGACGGCGGCATTATGGTCGAACTTATCCGCCCAGATCGAGGTGAGCAGCCCCATAAACGCCAGCAGCACCGCGCCATTCAGGCCAAACCACGCCACCGCCCAGGGGTGCGCCACCGCGAGACTCACCCCCGGCCACAGCAGCATCGCCACCACCAGCGCCAGCCCCACCATCACCGCGCGCGTCACCGCCGCCCCGATTATCGCCAGCATCAGCTCGCCATTGGAGAGCGGCGGCATCAGATAATCGATCAGCGTGCCCTGCATCTTGCCCACCATCAGCGAAAAGCTGGCATTGGCGAAGGCGTTTTGCATCATCCCCATGGCGATGAGCCCCGGTGCCACAAAGGTCGCGAAATTGACCCCCAGCACGATGCGCCCGCCGCGCCCCATAGCCACAGTGAAAATAACCAGAAACAACAAGGTGGTAACGGCGGGAGCCCAGACGGTTTGCGTCTGCACTTTCATGAAGCGCCGCACCTCTTTCAGATACAGCGTCCACATCCCCAGCCAGTTGACCCGGCCAATCACCGCCACACCCTGCGCGGGAAAGCCCGGCGCGGGTGGCGGGGAGCCACTCAAGGGCAAGGCGTGTGCGGTGTGGGGTTGATTGGACATGCCGTGGCGACTATCGGAAGGTCAGGCGCAAAACAAGCGCATCTCCTGCAGGAAGATATGGATACACGATGAGCTGGACCGACGAACGCATCGAAAAGCTGACCAAGATGTGGGAAGGCGGCTCCACCGCCTCGCAGATCGCCGAGGAACTCGGTGGGGTCAGCCGCAATGCCGTGATCGGCAAGGCGCATCGCCTCGGGCTGAAAGCACGCCCCTCGCCGGTGAAGGCCAACGAGCGCGAGGCCGAGCCCGCCGCTCCAGTGGCCCCCAAGGCAGCGCCAGCGCCCGCTCAGGCCGCGCCCAAGCCCGCGCCAGCCCCGGTAGAGGCCGCTGCGCGTGCGGCCGCCCCAGCGCCCGCCGCCATCAAGCCTGCCGCACCCGTGCAAGCGCCCCCGGCTGCCGCTGCTGCCGCCCCATCGGGCACGCAGGCCCAGCCCGGCACCGATGCGCCCGTCGCACCTGTCGTCTCCACCTCGCCGCGCATTGTCTCGGTTGGCCCCGGTGGCTTCCTGCGCCAAGGTCCCGGCGACCAGCAGGCCCCAATCCCGCCCGCGCCGCCGCGCCGTCTGGTGCCCGCCAAGCCCAGCCCTGAAATGGCCAGCAAGACCAGCCTGCTTGATCTCAGCGAGCGCATCTGCCGCTGGCCGATGGGCCACCCCGGCGAGGCCGATTTCCACTTCTGCGGCGAAAAGGTGAACCCCGGCTTCCCCTATTGCGTGGAGCATTGCGGCCGAGCCTATCAGGCACAGCTGCCGCGCGGGCATCGCCGCCCTCCCCCGCCGCTGCCGTTTGGTGGCGGGCGCGTTCGCTGAGCGGATCGTTCGTTCGTTCAAGATTGCAGTTTTTAAGGGATAGTCTTGGGGGTGTTACACCCCCAAACCCCCATACCTGTCCTGCTCAGCGCATCATCTCGGCCTAGTGCCATGCCGCGCAGCGGCTATAATAGCCTGCGGCGCTGCGACGTTGCTCTATGCCGAACCGACGCGCTTAGGCTGACAGGTATGGGGTGCAGGGGTGTAACACCCCTGCGAATCTAAATCCTTCAGCACTATCCCTTCTGCACAAACCAAAAGGGGCCCGCCGCAATGGCGAGCCCCTTTCGTTTGTTCGCCGTGAAAGGCGATTAGTCGTCCTTGAGGAAGGCCGGCAGATGGTCGGGGTTGCCCGCTGGCTCGCGATCACCACGGGGCGCGCGATCACCACCGCGATCACCGCCACGGCCACCACGATCACCACCGCGATCAGGGCGAGGTCCACGACGATCACCACGATCACCACGATCCGGACGATCACCGCCCCGATCGCTACGCGGTTCGCGTGCTTCCTTGGGGGGGCGGGTATCTTCCAGCTCGGCACCGGTTTCCTGATCAACCACGCGCATCGACAGGCGCACCTTGCCGCGCGGATCGATCTCGAGAACCTTGACCTTGACCTCCTGGCCTTCCTTCACGACATCGCCGGGCTTTTCCACCCGCTCGTTGCGCATTTCGGAAACGTGGACGAGACCGTCCTTGCCGCCCATGAAGTTCACGAAGGCACCGAAATCAACGATGTTGACGACCTTGCCATTGTAGACCTTGCCGACTTCGGCCTCTTCCACGATGCCGAGGATCCACTGGCGCGCGGCCTCGATCTGGGCGTGGTCGGAAGAGGAGATCTTGATCAGACCCTCGTCGTCGATATCGACCTTGGCGCCGGTGGTGGCGACGATCTCGCGGATCACCTTGCCGCCGGTGCCGATGATGTCGCGGATCTTCGACTTGTCGATCTGCAGCGTCTCGATGCGCGGGGCGTGGGCCGAAAGCTCCGAGCGGACTTCGCCCAGCGCCTTGGTCATCTCGCCGAGGATGTGCGCGCGACCGGCCTTGGCCTGATTGAGCGCCGCCGAGAAGATCTCGCGGGTGATACCGGCCACCTTGATGTCCATCTGCATCGTGGTGATGCCTTCGGAGGTGCCGGCCACCTTGAAGTCCATGTCGCCCAGATGATCTTCATCACCCAGAATGTCGGACAGCACGGTGAACTCGTCGCCTTCGAGGATCAGGCCCATGGCGATGCCCGAGACCGGGCGCGTGATCGGCACGCCAGCGTCCATCATCGAGAGCGAACCACCGCAAACCGTGGCCATCGAGGACGAGCCGTTGGACTCGGTGATGTCGGACACGACGCGGATGGTGTAGGGGAAGTCTTCCTTGGCGGGCAGCACCGCGCGCAGGGCGCGCCATGCCAGCTTGCCATGCCCGGTGTCGCGACGGCTGGGAGCGCCAAAGCGGCCAACCTCGCCCACCGAATAGGGCGGGAAGTTATAGTGCAGCATGAAGTTCTGGTAGGAGAGACCTTCCAGACCATCGATCATCTGCTCGGCGTCCTTGGTGCCCAGCGTGGTAGTGCAGATCGCCTGCGTCTCGCCACGGGTGAACAGCGCCGAACCATGGGTGCGCGGCAGGAAGCCCACAATCGATTCGATCGGGCGAACCTGATCGACCTTGCGGCCATCGATGCGGGTGCCATCCTTGAGGATCGCGCCACGCACGATCTCGGCTTCCAGCTTCTTGACGACCTTGCCAGCCGCCATCTGGTTCTGGCCGTCTTCGCCAGCGAAGGCTTCCTTGCCCTTGGCGCGGGCGGCGTTGAGGGCGTTGGAACGCTCGGACTTGTCGGTCAGCTTGTAGGCTGCGGCGATGTCCTTGCCGATCAGCTTCTTCAGCTTGTCCTTGATGGCGGTGTTGTCGGTGATGGCAACATCCCAAGGCTCCTTGGCGGCCTTCTCGGCCAGATCGATGATGAGGTTGACGACCTTCTTGCAGGCATCGTGCGCGAACATCACCGCGCCGAGCATGATTTCTTCCGAGAGCTCCTTGGCTTCGGATTCAACCATCATCACGGCATTGCCGGTGCCGGCCACCACCAGGTCGAGCGCGCCAGCGGCGGCATCGGACTGCTTGGGGTTCAGCGTGTATTCGCCATCAACATAACCAACGCGCGCGGCGCCGATCGGGCCCATGAACGGCACGCCCGAGATCGTGAGCGCGGCAGAGGCGGCGATCATCGCCAGCACATCGGGCTCGCACTCGCCGTCATAGCTCAGCACCTGAGCGATAACGTTGATCTCGTTGTAGAAGCCTTCGGGGAACAGCGGACGCACCGGGCGATCGATCAGACGCGAAACCAGCGTCTCCTTTTCCGTCGCGCCGCGTTCACGCTTGAAGAAGCCACCCGGGATGCGACCGGCGGCGAAATACTTTTCCTGATAGTGCACGGTGAGGGGGAAGAAATCCTGGCCCTCTTTCACGCCCTTGGCGGCGGTCACGGCGCACAGCACCACGGTTTCGCCATAGGTGGCGAGAACAGCGCCATCGGCCTGACGGGCAATGCGCCCGGTTTCCAGGGTGAGGGTCTTTCCGCCCCACTCCATCGATACGGTTTTCACGTCGAACATGGTATATCCTTCAGCCCGCGGCCCTATTGCGCGCGGGGTTTTGCTGCCGGGGATTCCGTCCCGGTCCGGTGTGGGGCTTGCTTTAACGCCCCATAGGCCGCCCGCCGAATTGCGAGCCTGCCCGTGAGAAGGGCCCCATAACACAGCAGGGGCCCCAAAACGATACGGCCCGCCGAAGCGGGCCGTGTGAATTACTTGCGAAGGCCAAGCTTGGCGATCAGCGCATTATACCGCGCGACATCCTTTTTCTTCAGATAGTCGAGCAGACTGCGACGCTTGTTCACCATCATCAGCAGACCACGGCGGGAATGGTTATCCTTGTGGTGCGCCTTGAAGTGGCCCTGCAGCGTATTGATACGGCTGGTGATGATCGCGACCTGCACCTCGGGCGAGCCAGTGTCGTTGGCCGCACGGGCGTTGTCAGCGATAATCTCTTGCTTCTTCTCGGGGGAAACCGACATTTCATTTACTCCGCGACATCGGGAAGATTAAAACCCCGCTCGACGGTCAGATTTCCATCTGAAAGCTGCACCAGCGCGATGGGGACAGTCCCCTTGCGCGCCCAATACAGCCCGTCTTGAAAGGCCAGCCCGGTCAGAATGCGGCCCTGTTGGACCGCCCTTGCCTGTTCCGGGCTGAGGGTGAGAGCCGGGATATCGACCAGCCCTGCCTCCAGCGGCAAGATTACATTCTCAAGGGGGCGGCCCTTACCCACTTCATTAAGATTGTCCAGCGAAATCGCCTGCTCGAGTGCGAAGGGCCCGGCCTTCAGGCGGCGCAGCATCGTCACCGTGCCCCGCGTGCCCAGCGCCAGCGAGATGTCGCGGGCAAGGCTGCGAATATAGGTGCCCTTGGAGACATGGGCGCGCAGGGTGGCTGATGTCAGCACCTCGCCCTCGCCCTCTGTGCTCAGCACTTCCAGCGCGTGGATGGTCACGGCGCGCGATGCCAGCACCACCTCCTCGCCCGCACGGGCCAGATCATAGGCCCGCTCGCCATCCACCTTCAGCGCGGAATAGGCGGGGGGCACTTGGGCAATCGGCCCGGTAAAGCGCGGGATCGCCGCCTCCAGCGCCGCTTGGCTGGGGCGCAGCGCGCTTTCGGCGATCACCTTGCCCTCCAGATCGAGTGTGTCGGTCTCGGCCCCGAAAGCGATGGTAAAATCGTAGATCTTGGCAGCATCGAGCATCCGCCCGGTGAGCTTGGTCGCCTCGCCCACGGCAATCGGCAGCACACCGGTGGCCAGCGGATCGAGCGTGCCGCCATGGCCCACGCGCACCTTCTTGCCATAGCCAGCCTCGCGCAGATTGCGCTTCACCGCCGCCACGCCCTGTGTGGAGCCCAACCCCAGCGGCTTGTCGAGGATAATCCAGCCACTGGGCGGGGCTAGCTGGCTCACGCGGCCGGCACCACCCCAACGCCCGCCACGGTCTGCGCCAGCACCATATAATGGTCATACAACCACGCAAACGGCGGATCGACGAAGCGCGCCACGATGCTCACCCCCATCACCGTGGGCAACACCACCACCACCAGCACGATCAACAGCATCCCAAAGCGGCGCAGATGGGCATAGGCATCGGCGAGCGGGGTGGGCAGCAGCCCCTCCAGAATATGCGAGCCATCGAACGGCGGCACCGGCAGCAGGTTGAACAGCGCCAGATAAAGATTAAGCACGAGGAAATTGACCAGATTATCCGCCGCGAACCCCGGCAGCCCCGTCATCACATTGCCCGCGCCCGGCAGGCCCGCAAACCGCACCACCAGCCCCAAACCCACCGCCGCCAGCGCGGCGAGGCACAGGTTTGCCAAAGGCCCGGCAGCGGCCACCAGCATCATCCCCTGCCGCCCCCAGCGTAGCCGCCACGGATGGACCGGCACCGGCTTGGCCCAGCCAAACACCGGCAAATGCGCCAGCGCCAGCAAGCCCGGCACAATCAGCGTGCCCAGCGGATCGACATGCGCGAGAGGGTTGAGGGTCAGCCGACGGGCATCCTGCGCGGTGGTATCGCCCAAGGCCCGCGCCACCAGACCATGCGCCACCTCATGACACACAATCGCCAGCACCAGCGGCAGGATCAGGCACAGGGCCTCATACAATTGGCCCCCAAAAAGATGACTGGGCTCGGGCGCGTTCATCTTGCCAAAACCTTTTGAAAAACCCCGGCAGACACGCCGGAGGTCATTGCTCCGCCGCCGATCGCCCTATTCCTGCTCATCAGCGCCCAGATCGCGCGCCACGCGCGGATCGGCCAGTAGCGTATCGATCTTGATCGCCACATCAAAGCTCTCATCGGGCAGGAATTTGACCTTGGGCGCGTATCGCAGCTTGAGCTTGCCCGCCACTTCCTTCTGGAAAAAGGCGGTGTGGGTGCGGAGCGCTTTGAGCACCGCCTCCTCGTCCTCGCCCAGCAGCGATTTCACGAACACCGTGGCATGGGCCAAATCGGGGCTCATCCGCACCTCGGTCACGCTCACCGTGCGGGCGGTGAGCAGCGCATCGTGCACCACCTGCCGCATCAGCAGCTCGGAGATAACATGGCGCACCTGTTCGCCCACCTTCAGCAGGCGGACAGAGCGCGTTTCGGGCGTGGCGGGGGGGCGTGCCATGGTAAAGTCCTCCCCTCCCGTCGCCGGGAGGGGTTTGGCTCAGAGAGTCCGCTCGCGCATCTCGACTTCGAAGGTTTCGAGCATGTCGCCAGACTTCACATCGTTGGTATCCTCGAGCACCACACCGCATTCGAGACCGGCGCGCGCTTCCGCCACGTCGTCCTTGAAGCGTCGCAGCGACTTGATGTGCGTCTGCGAAATGATGACATCGTTGCGGGTAAGGCGGGTGAAGAGGCCCTTCTTGATGTAGCCCTCCAGCACCAGGAGACCGGCGGCCTTGTCGTGCTTGCCCGCGGGAAACACTTCCTTGACCTCGGCCCGGCCCACCACGGTTTCGATCCGCTCCGGCCCCCAGACACCCGCCATCTCCTTCGAGATGTCTTCGGTCAGGTGATAGATCACGTCGAAATACTTCAGCCGCACCTTGGTGCGCGCGAGCATCTCGCGGGCCTTGGCGTTGGGACGCACGTTGAAGCCGACGATCGGCGCGCCCGAAGCCTGCGCCAGCGCCACATCGCTTTCGGTGATGGCGCCCACGCCCGAATGCAGCACGCGCACCTTGATCTCGTCGTTCGAGATCTTGTTGAGCGCGTTGACAATCGCCTCGGTGGAACCCTGCACGTCGGCCTTGATGACGATGGGGTATTCGATGACATTGTTCTTGGCGGCCAGCGCCGAGAACATATTCTCGACCGTGGCGACGGGGCCGCTGGATGTGCGCTTGGCCGTGGCCTGCTCGTGACGGAACAGCGCCACCTCGCGGGCGCGGGCCTCGCTTTCCACCACGGTCAGCGTATCGCCAGCCATTGGCACGCCACCCAGACCCAGCACCTCGACCGGCATCGCCGGCGTGGCGTGCTTGATCTGCCGCCCCTTGTCGTCGAGCATGGCGCGCACGCGGCCCGAATGGGTGCCGACCACGAAGATATCGCCAACATTGAGCGTGCCACGGGTAATCAGCACGGTGGCCAGCGGGCCCTTGCCCTTGTCGAGCTTTGCTTCGACCACGGTGGCCTCGGCGGCGCGATCGGGGTTGGCCTTCAGCTCGAGCAACTCGGCCTGCAGCAGGATCTTCTCGATCAGCAGATCGAGCCCGGTGCCCGCCTTGGCGGAAACCTCAACATCCTGCACGTCGCCCGACATCTCTTCGACGACGACTTCATGCTCCAGCAGGCGTTCGCGGATCTTTTGCGCGTTGGCCTCGGGCTTGTCGATCTTGTTGATGGCCACGATCATCGGCACGCCAGCGGCGCGGGTGTGCTTGATGGCCTCGATGGTCTGCGGCATGATGCCATCATCGGCAGCCACCACCAGCACCACGATGTCGGTGACATTGGCGCCGCGCATACGCATGTCGGTGAAGGCCTCGTGGCCCGGCGTATCGAGGAAGGTGACGAGATCGCCACCCTTGGTCTTGATCTGATAGGCGCCGATATGCTGGGTGATGCCGCCAGCCTCGCCGCGCACCACATCGGTGCCGCGCAGCGCGTCGAGCAGGCTGGTTTTGCCGTGATCGACATGGCCCATGATGGTGACCACCGGCGGGCGCGTCTTCAGCGTCTCATCGGCGTCCACATCCTCGCTGTGGTCGATATCGACATCGCTCTCGCTGACGCGCTGGATGTTGTGACCAAACTCCTCGACGAGCAACTCGGCGGTGTCCTGATCGATGTTCTCGTTGATCGTGACCGGCACGCCCATCTTGAACAGCGCCTTGACCAGATCGGAACCCTTCTCTGCCATGCGGTTGGCGAGCTCCTGCACGGTGATCGCCTCGGGCACGACAACGTCGCGCACCTGCTTCTCGCGCGGGGCGGAATTGCCACCGAAGTGGGCGCGCTTTTCCTTCTCGCGGGCACGCTTCAGCGCGGCGAGGCTGCGGGCGCGGGCGCCCTCGTCCTCGTTGAGCGCCTTGCTGACGGTGAGCTTGCCCGATTGGCGGCGATCAGCGCCGGCCTTGTCGCGAGCATTGCCCGGGTTCTTGGGCGCAACGACGGCCTCGGGGCGGCGCGGGGCCGATGCCACCGGGGTAAAGCGGCGCGGGCCGGGCGCGGCGGGGCGTTCTTCGCTGGCGGGTTCGCCCTCGGCGGCGGCAACCGGCGTGGCCTCGGCGGCTGGCGCGGGCACGGCTTCTACAGCAGCAGGGGCTGCCGCGACGGGGGCAGCAGGCGCGGCAGGCGCTTCCACCACAGGCACAGCGGCGACAGGATTGCGGCTTTCCTCGGCGCGGCGGCGCTCTTCCTCGGCCTGACGCGCGCGCTCTTCAGCCTCGCGGCGGGTGGCGGCTTCGCTGGAGGCAAGGCGCGCTTCCTCGGCTTCGCGCAGCAAGCGGGTCTGCATTTCCTGACGCGACTCATTGCTGGGAATCACGCGCGTTGGCGCCGCGGGGCGCCGCGCGGGAGCGGGCGCGGCAGCCACAGGAGCCGCCGCCACCGGAGCGGGAGCTGGCGCAGGCGCCGCAGCCGGAGCCTCGGGCGCAACAACCCCTGCCTCACCCGGCTTGCTGATCAGCTTGCGCCGCTTCACCTCGACCACCACCTTGTTGGTGCGGCCGTGAGAGAAGGTCTGCTTGACCTCGCCCGCTTCCACCGAGAGCTTCAGCCCCAGCGGCTTGCGGCCCAGTGTCGGTTTGTTGTCGGTCTCGCTCATAGGGTCCTAAGGTCCTTCAATCTCAATTCGTCGTCATATCTTTTGGTCGGCGGTGGCCGGTGCGGGCTGTAAGGGCGCTAAATGGGGGCTGCTGCGGCAGCCTCCGCCAGATCGCCCTCATCCTGCCCATTCGGCTCATGCCCATAGTCTTCGGCCCCATTCTCTGCGAATGGTTCCAGTTCGGTTAGGCCAAGAAAACACAAAAGTCGCGTCAGCGGCGCGGCAATTCTTTGCGCCGCCCCAGCATCGCACACCGCCAGATGGACCACATTGTCGCGGCCCAATGCCACAGACAAAGCCGCCCGGTCCAGTGGCAAGGTGACACCGGCCTTGCCGCTGCCCTCGGCATCCAATCCCACGCGCCAGGCCTGATCAAGCTTGCGGTTGCCATCCTCGCTGGCGTCGGCGGCATGGGCCAGCCAACGCACTTTGCCGCCACGGGCATTCTCGGCGATACGGTCGGTGCCCAAAAGCAGCTTGCCCGAGCGCATCTCCAGCCCCAGCCGATCGGTGAGGCTGCGGGTCAACGCGGCCTCGATCCGCGCGGGCAGATCCTCGGGGATAGCGAAAACCGCGCCTTTGAACGCCCGTGAAAGGGCCCCCTTGAGGCGGCCCTTGGCAATGGCCGCTTCCAGTTCGGCCCGGCTCACACCGATCCACGCACCGCGCCCCGGCGCACGCGCCATCACATCGGGCAGCACCGCGCAGCTGCCATCGCCCGCTTCCGGCGCAATCGCCAGACGGATCAGCGCGTCACGCGCAGCATTCCTGCCCGAGAGGATACATTTCCGCTCGGGGCCCTCGCCAGCGATGTCGGAGCTTACGCGGTCATTGTGAGGATTCCGCACCGGCGGCCTCCTCTTCATCGGTGAACCAATGGGCGCGAGCGGCCATGATGATCTCGTTACCCTGTTCCTCGGTAAGGCCAAATTCACCCAGCACGCCGCCCTTGGCTTCCTCGCGCTGATCTGGGCGCTGGTCGGGGCGTTCGCGCCGCTCGGTGTTGGTATTGGTGTTGCGACGGCGCTGTTCGCCGCTGCGCTTTTTGGCGATCAGCTCGTCGGTGGCGAGATCGGCCAGATCGTCGAGCGTCTTGATGCCGCCCTTGCCCAGCACCACCAGCATTGCTTCGGTGAGATGCGGGATTTCGGCGAGGGCATCTTCCACACCCAACGCACGGCGTTCCTCGCGGGCAGCCTCCTCGCGGCGATCCAGCGCCTCGGTGGCGCGGCTTTGCAGCTCTTGCGCCAGCTCCTCGTCGAAGCCCTCGATGGTGGCGAGTTCGGCCAGCTCGATATAGGCCACTTCCTCCAGCTCGGCGAAGCCCTCGGCCACCAGCAGCTGCGAGAGGGTCTCATCGACGTCGAGCTCTTCCTCGAACATCTTCGAGCGCTCGGTGAATTCCTTCTGGCGCTTCTCGCTGGCTTCCGCCTCGGTCATGATATCGATGGCCGAATTGGTGAGCTGGCTGGCGAGGCGCACGTTCTGCCCGCGCCGGCCGATGGCCAGCGACAGCTGATCGTCGGGCACCACCACCTCGATGCGGCTCTCGTCCTCATCGATCACCACGCGGCTGACGGTGGCGGGCTGCAGCGCATTCACCACGAAAGTGGCGGTATCCTCGCTCCAGGGGATGATGTCGATCTTCTCGCCCTGCAGTTCCTGCACGACGGCTTGCACGCGGCTGCCCTTCATGCCGACGCAGGCACCGACCGGATCAATGGAGGAATCGCGGCTGATGACGCCGATCTTGGCGCGGCTGCCCGGATCGCGGGCAGCGGCCTTGATCTCGATGATGCCGTCGTAGATTTCGGGCACTTCCTGCGCGAACAGCTTCTTCATGAAATCGGGGTGCGAACGCGAGAGGAAGATCTGCGGCCCACGGTTCTGGCGATCAACGCGCAGGATCAGCGCGCGCACCCGCTCGCCCACCCGGGCCACCTCGCGGGGGATCTGCTGGTCGCGGCGGATAACGCCCTCGGCGCGGCCGAGATTCACGATGACATGGCCAAACTCGACCGACTTGATAACACCGGTCATGATCTCGCCAGCGCGGTCCTTGAACTCGGCGTATTGGCGGTCGCGCTCGGCATCGCGCACCTTCTGGAAGATGACCTGCTTGGCGCTCTGCGCGTCGATACGACCGAGATCGACCGGCGGCAGCGGATCGACGATGAAATCGCCAACCTTGGCGCCCGGCTGCAGCTTCTCGCCCTGTTTCAGATCGACCTGCTTGAAGTAGTCCTCGACCTCTTCCACCACCTCGACCACGCGCCACAGCCGCAGATCGCCGGTACGCGGATCAAGCTTGGCGCGGATGTCGTTTTCGGCACCATAGCGGTTGCGGGCGCTCTTCTGGATCGCCTCTTCCATCGCTTCGATCACGATGGATTTGTCGATCATCTTTTCCGTGGCAACGGCAGTCGCAATAGCGAGCAGTTCGGCGCGGTTGGCGGAAATCGCACTGGCCATATCAGTCTTCCTGAGCTTCGGTGAGTTCTTCCTCGATGTCGTCGGCATCCGAGGCATCGAGAGGTTTGGTAGCGGCCAACAGTCTGTCGGTGAGGACCAGCTTGGCGGAATAAATATCGGCGAGGACAAAGCTGACCCGGCCCGATTTGCGGTCGTCGAGGAGGATAGTATCGCCCTCAACCCCCACGAGATCGCCCTGCAGCGCCTTGCGATTGCCCTCGACGGGGTTGGTGAGCGTGACCTTGGCCTCATGCCCGGCCCAGGTGACGAAATCCTTCATCCGGGTCAGCGGGCGATCGATACCGGGCGAAGAGACCTCCAGCCGGTAGGCCTCGGCAATCACATCCTCGCCGGCATCTTCCAGCGCGTCGAGCTTGTCGGAAATGCGGTGTGACAGGCCGGCGCAATCCACAATCAGCAGCTGGCCGGTCTCGGGCCGCTCGGCCATCACCTGCAGCGTCACTTCCTCGTCGCCCACTTCGGTTTTGCCGAAAACCAGCACGCGCACGAGATCGAAACCCATGGCCGTCACCTCGGGTTCGACGATCTCGATAATACGCGCCAGATTGGCCATGAATGCTCCACGAAAGGATGCTCCGGCCACAATGCCGGAAACCCGAAATGCCCGAAAATGCCAAAGCCGTATCGCGCCGGCCCCTTTCGGCGCCAGCCCGGACGTTGCAGTGACAATGTCTGGATTGAGAGGCTCTTTACCCCCAAGCCGCATGAATTGCAAGCCCATCCGCCCGCAAACCGCGCCTTTCAAACCACGATAGACCTCCGCCCCCCAAGCCGCTAGGGCACGGAGCCATGTCCGAACCTGCCCGCACACCCGCCCGCCCTCTGGCCGACATCCATGAGGAATACGACTTCCTCGATGCCGATGATCGCTATCGTCTGCTGATCGATCTGGGCCGCGCCCTGCCGCCCATGCCCGATGCGCTGAAAACCGACGCCACCCTTGTGCGCGGCTGCTCGGCCAGCGTGTGGGTCTATCCGACTCAGGACGAGACCGGTCACCTGCATTTCCTCGCCGACAGCAACGCCGCCATCACCAAGGGCATTATCGCGCTGGTGCTGGCCGCCGTGCAGGGCAAGCCCGCCGCCGAGGTGGCTGGGCTGGACATCGCGGCGGAACTCGCCCCCTTCGACCTCAAAAACCAGCTCTCCTCCAACCGCACGCAAGGCCTGCCCAACATGATCGCGCTGATCAAGGAGCACGCAGGCAGGCTGGCGGGATAGGGCTTGGCGGGGAAATCTCCGCCGCCCCTCCCCCACTCGCGCTTGCAAATCCCCCGCCCACGGGCTTAAGGCAGGGTATGTCCAAGAAACCCCGCACCCTCTACGAGAAGATCTGGGATGCCCACGTGGTCGAGCGCCGCGATGATGGCACCTGCCTTATGTATATCGATCGCCACCTCGTTCACGAGGTGACCAGCCCGCAAGCCTTCGAGGCGTTGCGCGTGGCGGGTCGCAAGGTGCGCCGCCCCGATCTCACGCTGGCTGTGCCCGATCACAATCTGCCCACCACCGCGCGGCGCGATGCCAAGGGCCAGCCCATCCCCATCGCGGATGTGGAAAGCGCGGCGCAGCTCGCCGCCCTCACCCGCAACGCGCCCGAATTCGGCATCCGCCTGATTGGCGACGCCGACGCTGAGCAGGGCATCGTCCATGTGGTGGGGCCCGAGCAGGGCTTTTCGCTGCCCGGTGCCACGATTGTGTGCGGAGACAGCCACACCGCCTGCCACGGCGGCCTCGGCGCGCTGGCCTTCGGCATCGGCACCAGCGAGGTCGAGCACGTGCTGGCCACACAAACGCTGTTGCTCAAGCAGTCGAAGAGCATGGAAGTGCGCGTCGAGGGCGACCTTGGCCCGGGCGTTTCCGCCAAGGATGTGGTGCTGCATATCTGCGGCGTGGTGGGGGCTGCGGGCGGCACCGGCTATGTCATCGAATATACCGGCTCGGCGATCCGCAACCTGTCGATCGAGGGGCGGCTCACCGTCTCGAACATGGCGATCGAGCATGGCGCGCGCGCCGGCCTCGTCGCGCCCGACGAGATCACCTTCGCCTATGTGCGGGGCCGACCTTATGCTCCCAAGGGCGCGGATTGGGACAAGGCCGTGGCGTGGTGGCAGAGCCTCGCCACCGATGCGGGCGCAGTGTATGACAAGACCGTCATCATCAACGCCGCCGATATCCAGCCGACGGTGACATGGGGCACCAGCCCGGAAGACACCGTGGCCATTGGCGGCGTGGTGCCCGATCCGGCCAGCTTTGCCGATCCTTCCAAGCAGGAAGCCGCGCAAAAGAGCCTCGATTACATGGGACTCATCCCCGGCCAGCGCCTCGCCGAGGTGGAGGTGCAAAACATCTTCATCGGCAGCTGCACCAACAGCCGCATCGAGGATCTGCGCGCGGCGGCGGAAGTGCTGCGCGGGCGGCACAAGGCGGCGAATGTCAAATGGGCCATCGTCGTGCCCGGCTCAGGGCTGGTGAAGGCCCAGGCCGAGGCCGAGGGGCTCGACCAGGTGTTTATCGAAGCCGGGCTGGAATGGCGCGAGCCGGGCTGCTCGGCATGCCTTGGCATGAACCCCGACAAGGTGCCCGCTGGCGAACGCTGTGCCTCCACCTCCAACCGCAATTTCGTGGGCAGGCAGGGGCCGGGTGCGCGCACCCATCTCGTCAGCCCCGCGATGGCGGCGGCGGCGGCGGTGACGGGGCGCCTAACCGATGTGCGCGAATTGATGAGGTGAGATAATGAGCAAACCTACCGACAAGAGCGATACCCAGGAAGCAAAATCGGCCCGTCAGGGCGCGGCGAAAATATCCGGCAAGGCCGCCATCGCGGGCGCGGCCATCGGCTCGGCGGCGCTGGTGGCGGCGCTGCTCTATACCTCGCGCCGCAAAGACAAGACCACGCAGCCCACCTCGCCCCCCGCGCATCCCGAAGACGCTCCCGAAACCGATTGACCAAAAACGGATGAAGCGCGCGCCGATCCAGAACCGAAAGACTTAAGCCATGACCCCGCTGCGTCACGTTGCCGGCCGCGCCATTCCGTTTGGCCGCAAGAACGTCGATACCGACGTCATCATCCCCTCACATTACCTCAAGACCATCACCCGCGAGGGGCTGGGCAAGGGCGCTTTCGAATCCATCCGCAAAGAGCCGGGCAATGTTTTCGACGCGGAAGAATTCGCGGGCGCGCCCATCCTCATCGCGGGGGATAATTTCGGCTGCGGCTCCAGCCGCGAGCACGCCGCCTGGGCGCTGCTCGATAGGGGGATCACCTGCGTCATCGCCCCCAGCTTTTCGGACATCTTCTCGGGCAATGCCTTCAAGAACGGCATCCTCACCGTGATCCTGCCGCAGGCAGCGGTAGATCGCCTGATGGAAGTGGCGCAAACTGACCCAATCGACATCGATCTGGAAAGCCAGAGCGTCACCACCTCGTTTCAGGATCGCTTTTCCTTCGAGATCGACGCGTTCCGCAAGGCCTGCCTGCTCGATGGGCTCGACGAGGTGGGGCTGACGCTGGCGCAGGGCGATCTCATCGCCGGGCACGAGGCCAAGGCGCGCACCAGCCTGCCCTTTCTGGCCACAACGGGAATTGCCGCTTAAATCGGGCCGGAACGCCCGGTTTTGCGCCACCACAACGACTGTTTCCCGCCAATTGCCACAATCGGGCCCAAAGATCGGGATTGATCGGCCCCGCGTGGCGTTCTATCCCCACCAGACGTGACGCTATCAGGCCTTACGAGGAAAACCCCATGACCAACTTTCAGGATCGCGAACGTGCCGAAGAGGCCAAATTCGCCCACGACAGCGAGATGGAGTTCCGCATCCACGCCCGGCGCAACCGCCTGATGGGCGTGTGGGCCGCCGAGCGCATGGGGCTCACCCCCGCCGAGGCCGAAGGCTATGCCAAAAGCGTGGTGCAGGCCGATTTCGAGGAGTCGGGCGACGAGGATGTGATTCGCAAGCTGTTGGGCGATCTGATCTCCGCCGGGGTTGATGCCGACGAGGGCGAGGTGCGCACCGCGATGAAGGCCAAGCAGGTCGAAGCCCGCCGCGCCCTCATCGGCGAAGCCTGAGGCCGCATCATGGCCATGAAAGCAGCCGACATCGAGGCGCTGATCCACGCCGCCCTGCCCGATGCGCAGGTCACCATCACCGATCTCGCGGGCGATGGCGATCATTACGCGGCCCATGTCGTCTCCGCCGCTTTTGCCGGGCGGCCGCGCTTGGCCCAGCACAAGCTGGTCTATGCGGCGCTGGGCGAGCGCATGGGCGGCGAACTTCATGCCTTGCAACTCACCACTGGCGTGCCTAACTGAGAATCATTCGCTGTATCAGTTACCCCAGTTTCCCAGCCAAAAGGTTTGAGTCATGTCCGACACCACCAGCCGTATCGCCGAAATCGTCGGCAACAATGACATCGTGCTGTTCATGAAAGGCACGCCGCTGTTTCCGCAGTGCGGCTTTTCCAGCAAGGCGGTGGCGATCCTCGAACATCTCGAAGTGCCCTATCACAGCGTGGACGTGCTGCAGGATCCCGAGATCCGCTCCGGCATCAAGGCCTTCTCCGACTGGCCGACCATCCCCCAGCTCTACATCAAGGGCGAGTTTCTGGGCGGCAGCGACATCATGATGGAAATGTTCGAGGCCGGCGAGCTGCTCACCTTGGTGAACGAGCGCGGTATCAAGCCCGCCGCCTGATCGCCCGCTGCCGCAAGGCGGCTGACGCGACTCGCCTGAACAAGACATAGTTGACGCCGCTGGCATCAGGCGCGAGGGAAGGGCCATGTCCACATCGCCCTTCCCGCTTGCCGCTCCCCCCGGCCCCATTCCCGGCATCACCACCGTGCCCGCCGCCACGGTGGTAATCTTCCGCCACGCGCCCGCAGGCGGCCCGCCCGAAATGCTGATGCTGCAGCGGGCCAAGGCGATGCGCTTTGCGGGCGGGGCGGCGGTGTTTCCCGGCGGAAAAATCGATGCCGCCGATCGCGAACTGGCGCTGGCGCTTTCCGGGGCCGATGTGCCTGATCCACACGCGCTGGAAGAAGAAGCCGCGCGCATTGCCGCCATCCGCGAAACGCTCGAGGAAACCGGCCTCGTCATCGGCCTCGACCATCCCGTTTCCGGCGCAGAAGCCGCCAGCGCCCGCGCGCTGCTGCTGGCCGATGGCGCTCTGTCACCAGTGGTGGAGCAGCTTGGCTGGCGGCTGGCTCCGGAGCGGCTGGTGTCGTTTTCGCGCTGGTGCCCCGATTGGGATGGCGCTTTCGACACCCGCTTTTACCTCGCCGATCTCGGCACCGGCGCGGTGGAGATCGCGGTGGACGCCACCGAGAATACCCGCCTGTTCTGGATCAGCGCGGCAAACGCCCTGCGCGCCGCCGATGCCGGCGAGATCAGCGCGCTCTACCCCACCCGCCGCAATCTCGAACGGCTGGCGCAATTCTCCAGCTTTGCCGAAACCCGCCAGCATGCCGAGGCGATACCGCCCCACATCATCACCCCGCAGAAGATCGAGCGCGAGGGCGAAATGTGGCTGACCATTCCCGAGGGGCTGGGCTATCCCGTGCTGGGCCAGCCGCTGGACACGGTGCGGCGCGGCTGAGCGATAGCAATCCGGCATGAGAAGGATAACCGCCATGCGCCATTACCCCGCCCTCATCGCGGTCTTGCTCTGTTGCACGGGCGCGGCATCGGCCACAACTGGTGAGCAAGAGAGCGTGCCGCAGGTGGCTCCTTCCGCTTCCGCCCCGGCGCATCAGGCGGGCTTTGCGCGCCACGCGATGGTGGCCGCGGCCAATCCGCTGGCGGTGGCGGCGGGGCTCTCGGTGTTGAAGGCGGGCGGCAGCGCGGTGGATGCGGCGGTGGCAGTGCAGGCGGTGCTGGGGCTGGTGGAACCGCAAAGCTCGGGCCTCGGCGGCGGCGCATTTCTGCTTTATTACGATGCCAAAACCCATCGCGTCACCGCCTATGATGGCCGCGAGACCGCGCCAGCCGGGGCCACTCCCGCGCAGTTTCTAGGCGATGATGGCCGCCCCGTGCCTTTTGCGCAGGCGGTGCTGGGCGGCAGCGCCAGCGGCGTGCCCGGCGCGGTGGCCATGCTGGAGCTGGCCCATCGCCAGCATGGGGCTCTGCCATGGCGAGGGCTGTTTGCCCCGGCACGGCGGCTGGCGAACGAGGGCTTCATCGTCTCCCCACGCCTGGCTGGCATGATCGCTGGCGACTCGCCCGAAGCCTCCGCCCCCGACACGCTGACCTATTTCACCCGAGCCGACGGAACGCGCATCCAAGCCGGAGACCGCCTCAAAAACCCAGCCTACGCCGCAACGCTAGACCGCATCGCCACGCAGGGAGCCGCCGGACTGCTCTCCGGGCCAGTGGGCGAGGCGATCGTCGCGCGGCTGCACCAAGGCCCCCGCCCCAGCACCATGACGCCGGCCGATCTCGCCGCCTATCGCCCCCATGCCAGCGCGGCCTTGTGTCGGGCGTGGCTCGGACAGCAAGTGTGCACGCCGCAGGCGCCCTCGGGCGGGGTGGCACTGCAAGAGGCGCTGGGGCTGCTGGCGCACACAGACATCGCCCAGCGTGGCCCCAACGACCCAGCAGCATGGTTCGCCTTCGCGCAAGCCAGCCGCCTCGCCTATGCCGACCGCGACCGCTACATCGCCGACCCCGCCTTTGTGCGCGTACCAGTGGCAGGGCTGCTCGCCCCCGATTACCTCGCCGCGCGCGCCGCGCTGATTGGGCAATACGCCGGGCCGGTCAGCTATGGCACACCCGCCGAAGCGGCCTGCTCCGGCCCCACCTGCCCCGGAGCCGATGCCACTCTCGAGCCGGGCGGCACCAGCCATGTCGTCATCGTCGATGCCCACGGCAATGTCGTTTCCATGACCACCACGGTGGAGAGCATTTTCGGATCAGGCCGGATGGTCGGCGGCTTTTTTCTCAACAACCAGCTCACCGACTTCTCCTTCTCGCCCCGCCAGCCAGACGGCACCCCCGCCGCCAACGCCCTCGCGCCTGGCAAGCGACCGCGCTCCAGCATGGCACCGGTGATCGTGCTGGGGCGCGACGGGCGCTTTGTCGCGGCGCTCGGCTCGCCGGGGGGAGCCGCGATCCTCGCCTATAATCTCAAGGGGCTGGTGGGGCTGCTGGCGTGGCATTTGCCGCCGCAAGTGGTGGCCGGGCTGCCCAATCTCGTGGCGCATGGGCAGAGCTTTACCGCCGATCCCTTTCCACCAGAGCTGAGCGCCGGCCTAGCCGCGCGCGGGCTGCCGCTGGATAGCAGCAAGGGCGAGGCATCGGGGCTGCAGATCGTGCTGCGCCGCCCTAATGGCTATGAGGGCGGAGCCGATCCCCGCCGTGAGGGTGTAGCGCGCGGGTTCTAGCTATCCGTTGTCAGGCAGGATCGCGCCGCAGGATCAGCTCGTCATCAAACCACGCGCCCACCTTGAATTTGTATCCCCCCACCACCGTGAAGCCATAGGCGTCATAAAATGCGCGTGCCCGGTCATTACCTTCCCACACCCCGATCCAGATGGGGACGCCAAAGTGCTCCATGAAGGCCAGCGCGCGATCCAGCAGCGCCCGGCCCAGCCCCCCGCCCTGCGCCTCGCGCCGCAGATAGATCTGGTAGAGCTCCCTATCGCCGGGCGCGACATCGGGATGGGGCAGCTTGCAGGGGCCGATGTGGACATAGGCCATAAGCCGCCCGTCGCGCTCAGCCACGAAGGTGTGATGCGTGGGGTCGGCCAGCTCGGCGCTTACCCGTGCTAGGCTGTAGCTCTCCTCCTCGAAGATCGCCAGATCGCGCGGCGGATAGGGCACCTGAAACCCTTCGAGGAAAGTCTCGCGAAAGGTGGCGAGCTTGAGCTCGGCCAGCGCGGGGGCATCGCCCGGTTGGGCGTCGCGGATGGTAAGGGTGGTGGTGGAAAGCAGGGATTCAGATGGCATCGGGCTCACCGGCAAACGGGGTTTTTGCCACCTTGCCGCCACCCGGCGCAGGGAGCAAGCTTTGAACGGCCTGTTGGCAAGGACCCCCAACCTATCCTAAAGCATCATCCGCCAGAGAGGGCAGTTTGCGGCAGACGGGAGACCTTGGATGAAGCGGCGAACACTCTGGCTGGCCCCGCTGACTTTGCTAGCCACCGCCGCTCCTTTTGCCACCGCACTGGCGGATACGGCCCAGAGCATCGCCCAGCCAGCCGCCGCCAGCGCGCCGCATCTGCGGGTGCTGCCGCTGCAGGGCGGGCGCAATTTCCGCGATCTCGGCGGCTATCGCACGGCGGATGGCCACCATGTCAAATGGGGGCTGCTGTTCCGCTCGGGCGCGATGCATGGGCTGACCCCTGCCGATTATGCCACGCTGCAGAGGATGGGCATCAAGGTGGTGTGCGATTTCCGCAGCACCGGCGAGCGCGCCGCCGAACCCTCCAACTGGCCTGAAGGCACCGCGCCCACTATCCTTGCCGACGACTACCAGCTGCTGCAATCGGGGGCGATGCCCAAGGGCGATATGCGGAGCTGGACCCCCGATCAGGCCCGCGCCGCCGTGGCCGCCACCTATCCCGCGATGCTGACGAGCTTTGCCGGGCAATATCGGCGGATGTTTGCCGAGCTGCTGGCCGGGCACGCCCCGCTCGCCTTTCACTGCACCGCGGGCAAGGATCGCACCGGCGTGGCCGCCGCGCTGGTGCTGCTGGCGCTGGGGGTGCCGCGCCACACGGTGATCGCGGATTATCTGCTTACCAACCGCACGCTCGATACTGCCCAGATCCTCGGCACGGGAGCGCTGCGTGATCTGCCCGCACCGGCGCGGGCCGCGCTGCTCGCCGCCGATCAAAGCTACATCGAGGCGGCGCTCCACGCGCTCGACCAGCACCCGGGCGGGGCGATGGGCTATCTGCATGATGAGATGCGGCTTTCCTCCGAGGATATCGCCCGCCTGCGGAGCCTGTATCTCGATTAAATCGCGCGATCTCAGGGCCATCTAGGGGAATACCTCGGGTCTGCCCTAAAGCCTCTATTCCACACAATCGGCTATTCCCCTGTGCACGGCGCGAGGCGGTTGATTCACCATTCGCGCAAGATGTGTCCGAGCAAGCTGTGGGAGGTCGATTGTCGTGAGCAAGCAGCGCCCCGCAATGCCAGCGCGCAGAGGCGCAAAGCACCCGCTGCCTCACGCCCGCCCGCCACATTTCCCACATTCCACCCGCGCCTTTCGGAATCTTGACCATGTCCGCTGAAATCAACGCCAATACTCCGGGAAAAAGCACCCTGCGCCGCTGGTTTGGCCTCGGCCATCCCTCGTCCGAGGGGGAGGATGACACGCCGGGCAATGCCATGCGCGGCTCGTTGCAAGAGGAGGCGCAGCGTGATCTGCTCGAACAGATCAGCCTGTTTCTGCTCGAATACCGCCTTGCGGTGAGCCCGGCCAATCTGCTGGCCGCGCATGCAGCCTTTTCGGGCGCGAACACCCGCCTGGCCCGCAAGATCGCGGTGAAGCGCAACGATGGCGAGCCGATCACGCAGGCCTGGCTCGACGAAACCGCACAGGCCGACGACAGCGACACCGACAAGAAGGCCGAGGTGGATCGGCTGATGGCCAAATTGCAATCGGGGGTGGAGGTGTTCACCAGCACCACCCAGCAGGCCCGCAACGCCACCGGCGAATACCACGAGGCTCTCACCAAGCAGGTGGGCGAAATCGCTCGCGCCGACACCGCCGACAAGGTGCTCTCCAGCCTCGCCGATATCGCCAAGAGCATGCTGGAACGCACGCGGCAGGTGGAAGAGGAGATGCAGCGATCGGAGCGCGAGGCTAATTCGCTCCGCAAGAGCCTCGCCAAGGCGCAGCGCGATGCCGAGGTGGATCACCTGACCGGGCTGCCCAATCGCCGCGCCTTCGAGGCGACGCTGGATCGCCATTACCGCGAGGCCAAGGCGGCGATTGAGCCGCTGTGCATCGCCTTTTGCGATATCGACCATTTCAAGCGGGTGAACGACACGCATGGCCATGAGACCGGGGACCGGGTGATTCAGGCCGTGGGGCAGGTGCTCTCGCGCATATCCAACGAGAATTGCCATGTGGCCCGCCACGGTGGCGAGGAGTTTGTGGTGCTGCTGCGCAATGTCAGCCGGCAGGACGCGCTGGAGAAGCTGAACGCGGTGCGCGAGCAGATGGCCCAGCGCCGCTTTGTGAACCGCGCCACCGACGAGCCGATTGGCGCGATCACCTTCTCGGGCGGGATTGCCGATGTGTTTGCCTATGGCAACCCGCGCGATGCGCTGGAGGCGGCGGACAAGGCGCTGTATCGCGCCAAGCAGGAAGGGCGGAACCAGATCCTGCTGGCCGAGGGCTGAGGGGGTTATTCCGGCGGCGCGGTGGGCGGCGGAGTGGGGGCGGCGCGTGTGGCTGGGGGAGTTAGTTGATAAAACACATCCGGGGCACACCATGTTTCATGCGCGCATATAGGCGAGCGCGGGTGGCGCTGGCCGGGGTGGGGATTGACGATGCAAAGAGCCGTCCGGATGATGGCAGGGGATTGGGGTGTAGGACAGGGGGAGCCTGTTGCGATAATAGGCGGTAGCCCCTATATCTACAAACGATCTTTGCGGAGGGAATATCGTGGAAAAATTGGTAATTGCCTTAGCTTTTGCCGCATACTCTGTTGGAAATTCGGCTTACTCTGCTCAGGATCCATCCCAAAAAATGCCGAACATTCCAGAAAAAATAGAAACCTTGATGCGGAAGGCCGCAATTCTTAATAACAAATGTAGGTCACCCGGAGAATATGCTAACGGACGTATTTGCTCTGCTCGTTATGATACCTATGAGCACTTGAGACATTTGGGGTGGTGTTGGGATTCTGAGAAAACTGATGCAATCGAAGCAGATTACCACTGGATGCGCTGCTCCCTTGCACGTACCGAACAGTAAGAATGTTTTGAAAATTTCATAGAATTAAATTACGGTGCCAGTTTACTGAATGCACCATTGCCACCCCCTTCACCTTCGGTCTTGACACAAGCTTTTGCGGCTTCGAAGCCCGGGCCGTCAAGGCGTGCAGTGGATCGATCCATGCGGGTGATGATGATGCTGGCGTGGGCGCGCAGGTCAATACAGGCATGGGAGCGCGAGGGGGTAACCCCCTCGCACCTTTCCTGTTTCCCTTACCGGCCCTGTTTCAATTACCGGTAACTTTTCCCCGAAAACTCAGGCTGGTTCCAGCGCGGGTTCGGGGGTTTCGATGCCGCATTCGATGCCGCAGAGGACGGCGGCGAGGAATTGGTCGGTGGCGCGCTCCCACGAGAATCTTGCGCCGAATACCGCTGCCGCTTGTTTGTCTACCCGCAGCGCGCGGGTGATGGCCTGCGCCAGATCATCGTCGAGCGCGCCGACGGTGGCGGGGAAGTCGTTGTCCGCGCCGCGCCCGTTTGCGCCCAGAATGTCGATGGGCCCGGCCACCGGATAGGCCGCCACGGGCACGCCGCAGGCCAGCGCCTCGATCACCACGAGGCCGAAGGTGTCGGTGAGGGAGGGGAAGACGAAGCAATCGGCGCTGCGATAGGCGGCGGCCAGTTGCTCGCCCGCCATTGACCCCAGGAAATGCACCTCGGGGTAGCGCTTTTTCATCTCGGCGAGCGCCGGGCCATCGCCGACCACCACCTTGCTGCCCGGCACCCTGGCTTCGAGGAAGGCCTCGATGTTCTTTTCGGGCGCGACGCGGCCGACGTTGAGCATGATCGGGCGGGGCAGGCTGGTGATCTCGGGGAGGGTGGGCCCGACGGGGTTGAACAGGGCGCGGTCGATGCCGCGGCTCCAGCGGTGGGTATGGGCGATGCCGCGTGTTGCCAGCTCGGCGGCGAGGCTGGGGGTGGCCACCATTACCGCGCGGCTGGGGCCATGAAAGCGGCGCATGATCGGCCAGAAGCGCTCGGCGCTGATGCCGGTGCGGACGGAGGCGTATTCGGGGAAGCGGGTGTGGAAGGCCGAGGTGAACGGCACCTTGCGCGCGCGGCACCAGCCCCGCGCGCTCCAGCCGATGGGGCCTTCGGTGGCGATGTGGACGATATCGGGCGAGAAGGCATCCAGCATCCGCCGCGTGGAAAAGCGGGGGGCCATCGCCAGACGGATCTGGCTGTAGCCGGGCATGGGCAGGGTGAAGAAGCGCTCGGGGGTGATCAGCTCCACCGCGATGCCGCGCCGGTCGAGCTCGGCGATGGTGGCGCTGAGGGTGCGGACGACGCCATTGACCTGCGGGAACCACGCATCGGTGGCGATGGCGATTTTCATGGGGGCGGGAATGGTGCGCTCGACCTGCGAGAGGAGGTCGCCCAGCGAGATTTGCGGGAATTGCGTGAGGGCGTTCATGCCACGGGCTCCAGTTCGGCTGCGGCCTGCTCGGTGGTTTCGGCGGCGTGGAGTGCGGCGGCGCGCACTTCGCTGGGCCAGTCGACGAGGCTCATCGCGCCGGTGGCGTCTTCCACCAGCGCGGTGCAGCTCTCCACCCAGTCGCCGTCGTTGTAGTAGGTGATGTGGCCGTATTGGCGGATTTCGGCGCTGTGGATATGGCCGCAGATGATGCCATCGAGACCGCGCGTCAGGGCCTCGTGGGCCACGGCGTCCTCATACTGGCCGATATAGGCCACGGCGTTTTTGACGCGCTTTTTGAGATAGGCCGAGAGCGACCAATAGGGCAGCTTGAAGGCGCGGCGGATGATGTTGAAGCCGATGTTCAGCCGCATCATCACCTCATAGGCCTTGTCGCCCAGCACCGCGAGCCAGCGGTGATAGAGCACCACGGCGTCGAAACTGTCGCCATGGGTGACCAGCAGGCGGCGGCCATCGGCGGTGGTGTGGATCGCTTCCAGCACCAGCTCCACGCCGCCGAAGCTGAGCCCGGCATAGGGGCGCAGCATCTCGTCGTGATTGCCGCAGACGAAGACCACGCGGGTGCCGCGATGGGCCTTTTTGAGGATGCGGCGCAGCACCTCGTTGTGGGAGTCGGGCCAGAACCAGCCCTTTTTCAGCCGCCAGCCATCGATGATGTCGCCCACCAGATAGAGCGTCTCGGTTTCGATGGAGCGCAGGAAGCTGACCAGCATCTCGGCATTGCAGCCGCGCGTGCCGAGGTGGATGTCGGAGATCCACACCGAGCGATAGCGGCGCTTGGGGCGAAAGCCCTTGGGATCGGGCTGGAACAGCCAGTTGGGCAGATTGCCGGTGGCATAGGTCTCGCCCTCACCGGCATCTGATGTCGCCGTAAGCGCCTCGGCCAGCAAGGCTCCGCCCAGCGGTGCCTCTCCTTGGCGTAGCTTGTCCAATTGCTGCTGCAACATGGTATTCCCCTGCGTCTTGCTGCCAAAAGCCAAGCCACAGTAGGGTTGCGCGCGAATGACGACTTGGCGTCAATTGTGTGACAGTTTTGCAATAGCGGGGGAAAACCGCGCAATATTGGCCCGTTTCGGGATGGATCAGGGCAGCATGGCGCTGGCGGGCAGGCAGCGGAACTCGCCCACCAGCCCGAGGCAATCGGCCAGCAGGCGCAGATCCTTCTCCACCACCTCGCTGTACAGCGCGGCCATTCCGGCGCGCACGCACAGCACCAGACGCCCCTTTTGACCCTTGCCGCTTTCCACCAGCAGCGCGGAATGGGCGATAGCCTGCGGGCCCGCGCCGGTGAAGCGACGGCACAGGCGCACCGCCAGCCCCCAGGCGGTGGCCTCGCGCAGCCGCGCCTGGGTGGTCAGGCGGAGCAGCTCGGCGGGCACCACGGTGCGGCTGCTATTGGCCAGCACCGCCATCGCCAGCATCGCGCGGCTCTCGGCGGTGATCCCGATCCAGCGTTTGCGGAGCGCCCATTTGGCGGCGATCTCCACCCGCAGGTTGGGCTCGATCCGCACCGAGGCCAGCGCCAGCATGGTGGCCGCCCGGCGCAGCGTGTCGTCGCCGGGCTCTACGGTGCCAGCAGCGGCACAGGCCCGCGCCGTCCAGTCCAGCACCATGCCGGTGCTGGCGACAACGCCCGAGGACTGGGTTTCGGCAAAGCTGGCAATGCCCGCCAGCAGCGGATCCTGAAGGCGCACAGCCCGCGAGAAGCCATCGGCCAGCAGCCCCTCGCGCAGGCCCCACGATGAGAACACCAGCCGCGAGGGCTTGAGCTCGCGCACCAGCACGCCGAGCAGCGCCGCCGCATCGGGCAGGCTGGCGAGGCGCGAGGAGGAAATGCGCATCCCATCGAGATCGGCCATGCTGCGGCTGACGGGCGCGGGGCGGATATCGGCGGTCAGCTTGGCGCTGGTCAGTTTGGCGGGGGGCAGCTTGGTGGCGAGGAGTTTTGCGCCGAGTGGTTTTGAAGGGACTTTGGCATTGCCCGCTTTCTCGCCAACCAGTTTGGCGGCAGCCACTCTGTCGGAAGCGCGCTTGCCGGCGGCGAGGCTGCGCGCGATTTGCAGCGCCTCGGCGGGGTCCATCTCGAAGCCGTGGGGATCGTCCACCGGCCAATCCTGCCGCAGCATGGCATAGCGCGCCAGCGCCCGCAGCGAGCCGCCCACCAGATACAGCGGCTGGCCATGCGCGGTGGACCATTCCGCCTCGCCCAGCATCGTTTTCACCCGGCGGGCGAATTTGGCCGGGCCTCCGGCGCGCAGGGCGGGCAGGCGCAGGGTGCCCAGCGGCAGGCTGGTGCCATGGGTGCAACGCTGGCCATCGACATCGGTCAGCTCGAGGCTGCCGCCGCCGAGATCCGCCACCACCCCCACCGCGCCGGGAAAACCCGCGATCACCCCGCGCGCGCTGGCCAGCGCCTCTTCCTCGCCCGAGAGCAGCCGCACCGGCAGGCCCAGCGCCGCCACCTGCCGCAAAAATGCCCCGCCATTGGCGGCATCGCGCACGGCGGCGGTGGCCACGGTCTGGATTTTCTTTACGCCGCGCATCCGCAGCAAGGCCTCGAAACGGCCCAGCGCCGCCAGCACCGAGGCCATCGCCTTGCCCGAAAGATTGCCATCCTCGGCCACGCCCTTGCCCAGCCGGGCGGTGACCTTCTCGTTATACAGCACCACCGGCGCGCGCGGCGGGCCGCCATAGACCACCAGCCGCACCGTGTTCGAGCCGATATCGATAATCGCCTGCTCTTCGGAAGCAGAGCCGCCCGCAAGACCCATTCGCAGCGCCACCCCTTAGCGCCGGCCGCGCCGCAGCGCGAGCTTGGGCACCTTGCGGCCCGAAGTCAGCGCCGCACCGCGACCCGAGAGCGAGGGATTGGTCATGAAATAGCGGTGGAGATTGAAGGGCTGCTCACCCAACTCGGCGCGGGCATAGCTGCCATCGGCGCTGAGATACCAGCTCTGCTCGGTGTCGAGGAGATTGGCCATCATCACCTGATCGAGCACCTGATCGTGCACTGTGCGGTTGCGGATCGGCACCAGCACTTCCACCCTTCGATCGAGATTGCGGCTCATGCCATCGGCCGAGGAGATGAACACCCGCGCCCGCGCATTGGGCAGGGCATTGCCCGCGCCAAAGGCCCAGATGCGGCTGTGCTCCAGAAAGCGGCCGATAATCGATTTGACCCGAATGTTCTCGGAAAGCCCCGCAACGCCGGGCTTGAGGCAGCAGATGCCCCGGATCACCAGCCGCACCTCGACGCCCGCCTGACTGGCGAGATACAGCCGGTCGATCAACTCGGGATCGGTGAGCGAATTCAATTTGCCCCAGATCTGCGCGGGCTTGCCTGCCTTGGCGTTGGCGATCTCGCGCTCGATGCAGCCGTAGAGCCGCGCGCGCAGGGATACGGGGGCGATGGCCAGCAGCGCGGTGCGGCGCGGCTCGACATAGCCGGTGATGAAATTGAACAGCTTGCCCGCATCGCGGCCCATGGCGGGCTCGGCGGTGAAGAAGGAGAGATCGGTGTAGATGCGCGCGGTTACCGGATGATAGTTGCCCGTGCCGAAGTGGCAATAGGTGCGGTAGGTTTCGCCCCCCTTGGCATCGGATTCGCGGCGCACCACCATGCTGATCTTGGCGTGGGTTTTCCAATCGAGGAAGCCATAGATCACCTGCACCCCGGCGCGCTCCAGCTGGCTAGCCCAGTGCAGGTTTTGCTCCTCGTCGAAGCGCGCTTTCAGCTCGACCACGGCGGTGACGGTCTTGCCATTCTCGGCGGCGGCGATGAGCGCGGCGATTACCGCGCTCTGCTTGCCCGCGCGATACAGCGTTTGCTTGATCGCCACCACATCGGGATCGGCGGCGGCCTGCCGCAGGAAATCGACCACCACCTCAAAGGTCTCGTAGGGGTGGTGGATGACGAGGTCTTTCTCGCGGATGGCGGCGAAAATATCGCCATCGTGCTCCATCACCCGCTCGGGGTAGCGCGGGGCATAGGGCTCGAACTTCAGCTCGGGCCGATCCTCGTCGACGATGCCCGAAAGCCCGGCCATGCCGATCAGCCCCGCCGACTTGATGACGATGGCGTGATCCAGCCGCAGATGCTCGCGCAGCAACAACTCGGCGGCGGGATCGAAATCGCCCGCCAGCTGCAGCATGATCACCATGCCGCGCCGCCGCCGCTGGATCGCGGTGCGGAACGAGCGCACCAGATCCTCGGCCTCTTCCTCGATCTCGATATCGCTGTCGCGCAGCACGCGGAATACGCCGTGCCCCTCTACCGTGAAGCCGGGGAAGATCAGCTCGGCATGGCGCCAGATGATGTCCTCGATGCTGATGTAGACGGCATCCCCGGCCTCGCCCCCGCCAACGCGGACAAAGCGCGAGAGCGTTTGCGGGATCACCACCATCTCCATCATCGGCGCGCCATCGCTGACGCGCGTGAGCGAGAGCATGATGCCCATGCCGGCGTTGGTGATGAAGGGGAAGGGATGCGCCGGATCGATCGCCTGCGGGGTGATCACCGGCAGCACGCGCTCGAGGAAATACTCGCGCAGCCAGCGCTCTTGCGCCGGGTTCAGCCGATAGGCCCCGTCGTGCGCCGAGCAGCCATCGCCCGCCAGATAAATCCCCTGTGCGGCGAGCAACACGCGCAGCTCGCGCCAGATGTCCTGCTGGGCAGTCTCCAGCCGCAGCACCCCCTCGTGGACGGTGGAAAGCTGCTGCACCGGCGTGAGCCCATCGGTCGAGACATCCTCGATCTGGCGGCGCACTTGGCCCGCAAGGCCCGCCACGCGCACCATCAGGAACTCGTCGAGATTATTGCCCGAGATCGACAGGAAACGCAGCCGTTCGAGCAGCGGGTAGTGCGGGTTGCGCCCCTCGGCCAGCACGCGCTGGTTGAAGGCCAGCCAGGAGAGCTCGCGGTTGAAATAGCGATCGGCGGCCAGCGTGATGGCTGATCCGGGTGCTGGAGTGGTTTCAAGCGATTGGCTAGTCATAATTGCTGTCCCTGATACAGACCCCATTGAGGGCGCGCATCAAGCCACAATGTTGCAAGGATATGACGGGGCACGGCGCGGCGGGCTGGCACCTCGCCCCGCACAACGGCAAGCTGAACCTCTGGCCGAGCGCTCACCCTCGCCCCCGATAGGATGCGACCCCCTGCTCGGGGACCCATAAGCCCGCGGGCGGAGCGGAGGATTGCCAGAACACATCGATGGGGATGCCCCCGCGCGGATACCAGTATCCGCCGATACGCAACCATTTCGGAGCCATTTCGGCGTGGAGTCTTTCTCCGATTCCCACCGTCACATCCTCGTGAAATCCGGCGTGATTGCGGAAGGAGGAGAGGAACAGTTTCAGCGATTTCGACTCGACGATAGTGGCCCCCGGCGCATAGTCGATCACCAGATGCGCGAAGTCGGGCTGGCCGGTGACGGGGCACAGCGAGGTGAACTCGGGCGCGGCAAACCGCACCAGATACAGCATTCCGGGCCGGGGATTGGGCACATAATCGAGCACCGCCACCTCGGGCGAGGCGGGCAGCGCGCTTTGCTGGCCCAGATGGAGCGGGGCGGATGGTTGCTCTGCGGCGGGGCCCGCTTGCGCGGATGATCCGGAGGGCGGCGATGCGTCGTGGTCGCTCATGAGACGCTCATGCCGCCTTCATCGCGCTGGCACAAGCGGGGGAAAGCATTCGGAAGCGGTGCAGTCACCGCTTCTGCGGGAAATCCCGGAGGTTTATTCACAGCTTCAACCCCGCGCCGCGATCAACACGGCGGGCGGAGCAAGCCAGGGAGCACGAAAACGGGATGGCCACGCCTGCCCGCCATAGTTTTGACAAAGCCGCCTTGCTCCTGCCGGGTGGCGTCAGCCTGCTGGGCCGTATTCCTGTTTTGGGCGCGGCGTGGCGGGGTTTGCGGGGCGTGGCGAGAATGGTGGTGGAGGCGCGGCGGATGGTGGCGCGCCAATCTGCCTGCCGGATGCTGGCTCCGCTGCTGTTGTGCTGCCTGCCGCTCCTCAGCCTGCCGGGGCACGCCGCCGGGCAGACAGTTTCCGGCTTTCGGAGCAGTTTCCATAGGCCTGCCAGCAGGGCCAAACCAGCCACCTCGCCCACCCCGGTGGCGACGCAAGCGCCCTATATCCAAGACATGCCGCTGGATGGGGTGGAGGCGCATCAGGCAGCCGATGCCAGCCCCACTTCTCACTCAGAGCCCACGCTCGCGCATCCGCGCATCGCCGCCCCACCGCCATCGCGGCAGGGCAGGCCTCGGGGGGCGGCACGGGCTCTTCGGGGCGCGCGGCCCTCTGGCGCAATCCCGCCCGCCGCAGCCTCACCCGCGCGCGTTTCGGCCTCGCCCACACCACCACCTCCACTCGCCACCGCCCATACCGGGCAGCAAGTGCTGACCCACCAGCGCCTGCCCCTCGCGCGCCGCATTGCCCCGCACCCGCTGGCCCCGCCAGACCTTGGGCTGATTCGCGCCCTATCGGGTTGGCAGGGCGGGTTGCTGGCCATGGCCGCGCTGGCGCTTCTGCTGCTGTGGCGCAAGTGGCGTGGGAAGGCGCTGGCTGAGGCACCCGCCGCCCTGCCCTCCCCACCGGCCTTCGAGCGGCCTCCCGCCGAGCCGCGCTTGCCGCGCCGGGCGGATTGCCCTCCCGCTCTCCCCGAGCCGGCACCCGCGCGCCAGATCGAGCCAACCGCCAGCGCAGAGCCCTTGCCCGCGCGCGCCGCGCGCCGTGGCCGAGCGGAAGCCTCCAGTGCGCCAGCTTCCGGGCCACAAGCGGCGCAACTGCGCAAAGCCCGCAGCAAACCGCCCCGGCCGCTGGATGACACGCTCTCGCTGCAATTCGAGCCGCTGCGCTTTAGCGCCACGCTGGCGCACGCCGTGCTGCAGTATCGCCTCTGCGTGACCAATGGCGGCAAAAGCGCGCTTGGCCCGCTGCGAATAGCCCTTGATATGATCGCCGCCGACGCCAGCCTGGGCGAGCAGCATCTGAGCGCGGAAGCCGCCGCCACCCTGCCCGAGCAACACACCCTGCCCACCCTCGCCCCCGGCGAAACCAGCGAAATGCGGGGAGAGTTGCGGGTGCCGCTCAAGGCGATCACCCCGCTGCGGGTGGGTGTGGCGGCGCTGATGGTGCCGCTGGTGCGGCTGAAGATCGAAGCGGGGGTGGCAAGCGGAGCGCGGAGAATATCCCGAAAGCAAGCCGCCAGCAAGCAAGCGGTGGTGCTGACCCGGCTGGCGCAATTCGTGGTGGGCGAGCCGGATGAAGGCGGCGAAGGCAAGCTGCATCCCTACCAGCTCGACCTTGGGCCCTGCAGCTGGCCAGCGGCGGCGCAGGCCGGGCTCGATCTCGTCGCCTGAAGCAGCCGGAGCTTTCCCAGCAATAATCCGCCCCCCAACCAGATGCGTGCCCAAAATAGCACACCCCAGCCCTCTCCCCCGAAATTGCCGCATTGCGGGATGCGGGATTGTGACCTAATCCCTGTTGCCCTAATCGTTGTTGCCCTAATCCCTTTAGCAACGCAGCGATGAGCAGGAGCGCGCGGGAATGGACAGTCTGGTCACAGCGGAGTGGCTCGCCAACGATGTGGGGGCGTGCGACCTGCGTATTGTTGATGCCAGCCACCACCTTGCCGATGCCGCCCGCAACGCGCGCAGCGAACATGAGGCCGCGCATATCCCCGGCGCTTTGTTTATGAATCTGGGCGAGCTGGTCGACCCCGCCGCCACTTGCGACAATACCCTGCCCAGCGCCGAGCTCTTCGCCAGCCGCATGGAGGCGCTGGGCATCGGCACCGGCAGCCGTATCGTGGTCTACGACGACAGCGCCATCAAAACCGCCGCCCGCGCCTGGTATATGCTCAAGATGTTTGGCGCGCAGAATGTCGCGGTGCTCGATGGCGGGCTGGCCAGCTGGAAGGCCGAGGGGCGACCGCTGGCCAGCGGCATCGAAACCCAGCGCGCGCGCCATTTCACCGTGTGGCAGGATAGCCGCCGCCTGCGCGACAAGCGCGCGGTGCTGGAGAATATCACCACCAAGGCCGAGCAGCTGATCGACGCCCGCCCGGCGGCGCGCTTTGCCGGATCGAGCCCCGAGCCGCGCCCCGGCCTTGCCGCGGGTCATATCCCCGGCGCGATCAATTTGCCCTATACCCAGCTCTTCGACGCCAACAGCCGCTATCTTGGCAAAAGCGCGATCCGCGCCGCCTTTGAGGGGGCCGGGGTGGATCTGGCGCGCCCGGTGATCGTTAGCTGCGGCAGCGGGCTCACCGCCTGCGTGCTGGCCTTCGCGCTGCAGCTGATCGGCAAGGAGGACGTTGCCCTCTACGACGGCAGCTGGGCCGAATGGGGTGCGGACGCCAGCATGCCCAAGGTCTCGAGCGTGCCAGCATGAGCTTTGCGCTGCGATGAGCAAGGATAAGCCGCAAGATATCGCCACGAAGCTGGTGGGCGCGGGCCGCCGCCCCGAATGGACCGGCACCGGCGATCAGCCCGGCGCGGTGGTCAGCCCGCCGGTGTGGCGCGCCTCCACCCACCTCTATCCCGATATGGCCAGCCTGCGCGTGGGCGGCGCGCGCAACGAGGATGGCCGGTTTTACTATGGCCGCCGGGGATCCCCCACGCAATGGGCGCTGGCCGAGGCGCTGACCGAGATCGAACCCGGCGCGGCGGGAACGGTGCTCTATCCCTCGGGCGTGGCGGCGATCGCGGGGGTGTTGCTCACCGTGCTGCGCCCCGGCGATGTATTGCTGATGACCGACAGCGCCTATGAACCCAGCCGGGCGCTGGCGCGCGGGCTGCTCAAGGAATTTGGCGTGGAAACCCGCTGGTTCGCGCCCGCCGATACGGCTTCTTTCGAGGCCGCGCTGTGCGAGCGCACCCGCGCGGTGCTGCTCGAATCGCCGGGCAGCCTGACCATGGAGGTGCAGGATGTGCCCGCCATCGCCGCGATCTGCCGCGCGCGGGGCATCGTCTCGATTATCGACAACACCTGGGCCAGCCCGCTCGGCTTTGCCGCGCTGGCCCACGGGGTGGATATCTCGGTGATGAGCCTGACCAAGCACGTTGGCGGCCATTCCGATCTGATGATGGGATCAGCCAGCGCCGGCGAGGAGCTTTACCACAAGCTGCGCCGCCGCTCGCAAATGCTGGGCATGGTGGTGAGCCCGGACGACGCCGCGCTCGCCCTGCGCGGATTGCGCACCATGGGCCTGCGGCTGGAGCGCGAAACGCGGAGCGCGCTCACCATCGCCCGCTGGCTGGAGGGCCGCGCGGAAGTGGCCCGCGTGCTGTGCCCCATGCTGGAAGGATCGCCCGGCTTTGAGCGCTGGCAGCGCGATTTTACCGGCGGCTGCGGCCTGTTCACCTTCGTGCTGAAGGGCGGCACGAGCGCGGCGCGCGATGGCTTTATCGATGCGCTGTCGCTATTCGGCATCGGCTATAGCTGGGGCGGCTTCGAAAGCCTCGCCACACCCGTAGACCCCGCCCCGATCCGCAGCGCCAGCGTGTGGCCGCCTGAGGGGCTGGGCGAAGGCGACCGTTTCGGTATCCGCCTTGCCATCGGGCTGGAGGATGCGGGCGATCTGATCGGCGATCTGGAGGCGGGATTTAAGGCTTG
>Ga0007882_10000175_pt1 | contig 36855 bp, 32 predicted proteins | sample CryBogCBH12Aug01_FD_71195 | JGI IMG/M metagenome (GOLD analysis project Ga0007882, IMG submission 71195) | Freshwater microbial communities from Crystal Bog, Wisconsin, USA - CBH12Aug09.1 | ecosystem: Environmental > Aquatic > Freshwater > Lake | place: Crystal Bog, Wisconsin, USA | collected... | reverse complement strand
AAGGCGAGGCTTATCTGGTAAGATATCTTGACGACTTCGTGGTGTGCTTTCAGTATCGGTCGGATGCGGTACGCTTTCAAGATGTGCTGTCGAAACGTTTACAGAAATTTGCGCTGACACTGGAACCGAGTAAGACAAAGCTCGTGGAATTCGGTCGCTTTGCGCAGAAGTATGCTGGGAAAAGAGGGAGGAAACGTCCCGAGACGCTTAAGTTTCTGGGCTTTACCTTCTATTGTACCCGCAACCTGAAAGGAAACTTCAAGGTGGGTATGCGCACCGAAAATACTCGCGTGCATCGTAGCATGCAACGGCTAAGTGACCTGATGAGACGAATGATGCATCTGCCGATACAGGAACAGGTGAAAAATCTGAATAGCGTTCTACGAGGGCACTATGCCTACTTTGGTATAACTGGAAACTTCATGGGTATATCAAGGATCTATCGATGCGTTGAAAGATGCTGGAAGAAAATGCTCAGTAGCCGAAGCCAGAAAGGACTGGTGACATGGGAAACCTATCATGGCCTGAAAACACGGTTTGGCTTGCTGCGACCAAAGCTATCAGTTTCATATGGAAAGCTGCAAGGACTTGCAATTCTGTGAGCCATCTTCTGAAGAGCGTAGTGCGGGAAATCTGCACGCTACGTTGTGTGGGAGCAGGTACCGGGAGACCGGGCCTGCGACCCGGTGGGAACGGTCAGGTTTTTCTGACCGTCCCCTATCCCGATTGCAGTTACGGGAGGGAAGGGATCAGTTGGCAGCCAACAGCTTCAGCATATTTTCTAAATGCTGTAATCGAACAAACATTTTTTCAGTGTTGAGGGGAGAGGGTCGTTGTTAATAATGGACACTTTCTCTAAACAACCCTTCTTTCAACACCATCGTTCTCATGCCCAAGACCAAGGGGGTGGGCTGATAAAATCATTTTTTTGGTTATACTTATAAATTGTCGTTGGCCAATCGATCCAATTCGGCAGGGTATAGCTAGCTTTAGATGAAGAAAAAAATGCGTTTGACAACAGAACAAATCAACACCATCGTTACTACCAGTCGTACTGTTGCAGGAGTGGATACGCTCGTTTGGTTATATGGTTCACGGCTGGACGATACGCGACATGGCGGCGATATTGATTTGCTGATCGAGCCGGAACCGGCTATCAGTTTGCTGGATCGTGCACGTATTAAAACTCTATTGGAGCAACGACTAAACCTTCCGGTAGATATTTTGGTCAAAAATCCGTGTGCTGAGGAAAATCCATTTGTTTCCATGGTTCGAGCTCAAGCCAAACTACTGGACATCACATCATAAACCCAACGATGCCAAACAACTTGTTATCGAGAGAAAAACAGCATCTTGCCAATCTGCTTGAGGCAATCCAACGATGCGTCTATTTTCTCAACGCATCTCAAGCGGCTATAGAATGGCCGCTGACTGGCTTGGTGTTGACGGCACAAAAAAAAGATACCGATCTATTTGAAGCTTTGGCAGCAATCAACGAACGTTTTGCAAAGCTCCAAGACACCTTGGGCTCAGCCATGCGCCACAGTTTGTTGCTCTCGGGTGAGCAAGCTGACAGCTTCCTTAAAGTGCTGGCCATCTTCGAAAAAAACCAGGTAATTAGTTCTGTTGAAGACTGGCAAATTGCCCGAACAGCAAGAAATCTTGCGGCTCATGACTATGAAATTAACTATGCCGATGTGGCCGATCATTTTAATACCCTGAACTTCCTGACGCGTAACCTTTACCAAACTGCTCGCCGCTTTGTTATTTACTGCGAATCGGAACTGGGAGTTTGCCCAGGGAGTCCCGATTTCTCTGACGAATTTTATCTGATTACAAAATAATATATCTGGTTAACAATAGCGCATTACTGCCTCGCCTCCTTAGCCTGCAGGAGATAGGGGATCATACCCACCTGCCTCAATTCTAGGGGACGTTGGTGACTATGTGTATTTAATTTTTGAAAACTGGAGTTGCAACAAATCAGTTAACCAAAAAGTGCAAGGGCTTGACGATCTGAAGCGCGCTAATAAAATTTACAAAACGAACCCATTAAGTTATTTGCAAAAGAGGGTGCTTTTTTTAGCACTAAAGTGTTTTCAGACCGTTTTTATATTTTTACCGGACATTTCTAACTTGTTTTAATAGAAAATTGATGGGTAATTGATGCAAAGGTATTGAATGCGAAAATTTATCTTTACCTGTGCCTTCTTTTATATTGATGGTATAAAGCCTCGGTATTGATATACACACTGTTAATTGTAAACGGAACGACTTATGAAACTGATTGCAAAAAAATATGTTACACGTCTTTGCGCCATTGTCCTTCTTGCCTGCTTGAGTCTAGTGACTGTTTCAACACTCTCCTCTGCAGCCACGCCAAAGATTGGTGATAGCTTCAATGGAGGAGTTGTGTTTTATGTCGATGGTACCGGTCAGCATGGTCTTATTGCTGCTAAAGCTGATATGACGGGTTCTTCTGGAAAGGCGGAAGGGTTTTTTAACTGGTATGCCGCTAAGATGGCGGCGAGTACGTTTATTGATGGTTATTGTGACTGGTTTTTGCCAAACAAGGAACAGTTGAATCAACTGTATATCAATCGCAGCAGTGTTGGAGGTATTCTTAATACCTATTACTGGAGTTCTTCCGAGAGTGATTCTAATAAAGCATGGGGTCAGGACTTCAGCAATGGTGAGCAGCTTAACGGTAATAAGACGAACACCAGTCATGTGCGAGCTGTAAGAGCATTTTAACTGAGCCGTCATTTTCAATTACCTGTTGTCCTTTTACCACTGTTCATGAACGAAGCCGAAACGAGAGCGGAACTTATTGATCCAAAACTCAAATTGAGCGGCTGGGGAGTCGTTGAAGGATCTAAAGTCCAGCGTGAATATCCGATTACTACCGGTAAAATTCAGGCCGGCGGTAGTCGCGGTAAATCGCTGACGGCTGATTACGTTCTTGTCTATCATGGACGGAAGCTTGCAGTTATCGAAGCTAAAAGCAATGATCTGGCAGTAGCCGAAGGTGTCGCTCAGGCGAAGAACTATGCTGAAAAACTCGAGCTTTCAACAACGTTTTGCTGCAATGGTTCCGAAATTTATCAGATGTGCATGATAACCGGTGCCGAAGGGTTGATTGACGCATTTCCTTCACCCGAAGAGCTCTGGCATAAAACCTTTGCGGTATCAAATCCCTGGGAGGAGAGCTTCAGCAGGGTGACTTTTGAGGAGGTAGGTGGTACAAAATTGGTGCGTTATTACCAGGAACTTGCTGCCAATCAAGCATTCAACGCTTTTTCTCCCTTTCCTGCGTATGCTCTTGCACGTATCAAGCCAGATGAAATTCGCCAGAAAGGGTGCGTGCCGACGAATGCCACCGTGGAGGCGCTAATAACGAAAGCAACTGGCGGGGGATTCTGGAATACTTTTCGCCTGCGGTGCAGATTGGGCTTGCCTCAACGCCAAAACGAACTGATAATGTTGATACGTACAACTATTTTGGGTGGGGTTTTGCCGGAATACTTTTCAGAAACACCTTTATCAGAGGCCTGCTGCGTCATCATTTAGAGTGTTTGAATCTGCGTACGGCGGAATCGTTTTTGATACCATTTGTAATTCGTTGATCAAGTAAGTCTAAAATTAACCATTGTTGAAGAGGGTATTTCTATGAAACTTAAGTTTATAATAACATGCGTTTTCTCAATCCTTTATTTTAGCGGCACTCAATATGCCAGGGCTGAGGGAACAGGGAAAAATCAAGAAAAAATTCAACCTGCAGCTCAAGACAATTTATTGACTAAATCATTCCTTGAGAAAAAGTTTGATCTCGCTTCAGGTAAAAAATTATATGCATCAGTTGGCTGTGCAGCCTGCCATGATAATGAGGTGATGGGAGCCCCCAAGCTGGGTGATAAAAAAGCCTGGGCATCTCGTATCAGTCATGGATGGGATCAAATTTTCAAGCATTCGATGTTTGATTTTAATAATATGCCTGCTAAAGGTGGCAACAGTGCTTTGACTGAAAAGGATATAGAGAATATTTGCGCCTATATGGTTTCGTTAGTGCTGAATGGATAAAAAGGCTTGATAAAAGCCCATTGAACCCATTGGTGACTTGCATGACAACAAAGACGTGCTGAAAGATTGCTATGGTTATTGTTATGAAAAACTCTTACATCCATGAAAATATAGTCATGCTTTTCATTGAAATCCATGCAACCTTTTTTGTAAATTGAGTAATCTGGAATTACAGGCATTTTCTTGTGTTATCGTAATTGGAATTGTTTTCTATGGCAGAAAATGTATCAAGTAGCACAGCATTGGAGCTTCTTGCTAAGAAGCTGAAAAATGCCAGAATGGAAAGAAACCTTTCCATTGACGATGTGAGCCGAATAATAGCGGTACCAAAGAATTATCTTCAAAGTATAGAGGAAGGGGATTTCAGCTTTCTGCCCAAAGTATATATTCTTGCTTTCATCAAGAAGTATGCTCTTCTGCTGGAGGTCGGAAACGATGCAACTTTTGAAGAATGCAAGAAGGAGTTACAGCTTTCCGGAACACCTCAGCAAGACGTTTCTGTTGAAGCAGATTCTCCTGTAACGGGAACACTTCCTGATTTTCTTACTACCCTCCGAAATTTTAAATTACCAGTAACGTTATTGCCCTCTCTATTCTCTTCTAAAATCGGCATTGCGCTTGTTGTATTTGTAGGGTTGGTTGTTTTCTTTCTGATAGGTAAGGTGTTTCGAGCTTCACCTCATCACGCTGTAGTTCCTGTTACTCAAAAAATTGTAAAACCTGTTTTGAATACTGGCGCGAATAATCCCGCTCCCGATATCACACCTATACAGCCTTCTCATTCTTCCGAGTCCCGGATGAATTCGGTAGCCACAACTGCCCATGTTGATTCAACTCGTTCATCTTCGGTTCATTCCGCATCCGCGCCGGTAACCCCGATTGTTACTGTATCAGATTCAAAACAATGGACTAAAAACGTTTCTTTTCGTCCATCCTCACGAACTTCTCCTTACCGAAAAGTGCTTGTTGTTCGTATGATGGAAGATTATTCTTGGGTAAAAGTTGTTGCCGATGACAGTGCACGGGTCTATGCTGGCGGAAAGTTTAAAAAAGGAGAGGTGCTCCGATATGAAGCTCGCAACAAGTTCTGGGTTAATATAGGTCGACCAAAATATGTTGAGTTGTACCTTAACGGCAAAAAACTTCCGCCATCTACTGACCGCATTCTTATTATTCATTGATCTTTTTTTTGCGCAGTCCATCCTTTTTTAAAAACCCTGTAGTATTTTTGATATAAATAGGATAAATTCAGTCTTATTGTTGAAATTAATTAAGTTGTTTAAGCATTTATAAGTTATAGCCTCTGTAAAAAAGGGTTTTCAGGTCTTATTAAGTCAGATTGGTTGATTGCGTTAGTTGTTATGATCAAGAAAGTTTATTGTTGTGTTTTTTAGATTCATAGTTCTGAACAGCGTCAAGTTTTCAAAAGAGCAGTAATCTCGATGGAAAAAATAAATGGCATAAGCCAAAACCACGAATATTGAAAGTATTATGGCAGACATGAAGGTTTATTTTGATCACAATGCCACCACACCGTTGCATCCTGAAGTTAAAAAGGAGATGATTGCAGCGATGGAGATGTTCGGCAATCCCTCCAGCATGCATTCATATGGACGCGAAGCAAGGGCAAATGTTGAGAATGCACGCAGGCAGGTAGCTGAATTTATCGGGGCCAACGAAAAAGAAATTATTTTTGTCGGTAGTGGTTCGGAAGCAAATAATACAGTGCTCTCGCTTTTTGTCTGTGGAACCAGCCAGTGTATTCCCGGTTCGAGGATGCGCAGCTCTATTATTACCACCAAAATAGAGCACCCCTGTGTTCTTGAGACTTCAGAATGTCTTGGACACCGAGGTGTACGGGTAAAATATCTTGATGTTGACCAGTATGGCAAAATCGATCTTGATCAACTTGCCGGTATGCTTGGTGATGATGTTGGCCTGGTCTCGGTCATGATGGCAAACAATGAGATCGGTACACTGCAGGATATTGAAACTATAGCAAAAATGGTTCATGAACGCGGTGCATTGATGCATACCGATGCTGTTCAGGCAGTAGGGAAAGTGCCTGTTGATGTACGTAAGCTTGGTGTAGACTTCCTTACTATTTCTGCTCATAAAATTTATGGCCCTAAAGGAATCGGAGCTTTATTTGTCAAAAAGGGAGTTCCCTATTGCCCGTTGATCAGGGGCGGACATCAGGAGCTAGGCAGACGCGCAGGTACAGAAAACACCCTCGGTATTCTCGGTCTTGGGAAAGCGGTAGAAATGCGGGCACTCGAAATGCCGGAGGAGGAGGAGCGGTTGCTGGAACTGAAGCAAATACTTAGAAATGGGATTGAAGAGCGTATTGATGATGTTTATATAAACGGTCACCCAACAGATTCCCTTGTCAGTACGCTTAATGTCTCATTTACAGGAGTGGAAGGAGAGGCTATTCTGCTTTATCTGGATCTTGAGGGTATTGCAGTTTCTACTGGATCGGCATGTGCATCAGGTTCTCTTGATCCTTCGCATGTGCTTCTTGCTACTGGTGTGGATGCTGAACTTGCGCATGGATCAATCCGTTTCAGTATGGGACGGGAAAGTTCAAGGAAGGAGGTTGATTACCTCCTTGATGTTTTACCACCGATAATTCAAAGAATCAGATACATGTCAACGGCTTATATAAAAGGAGGATTACATGCTGCAAGCAGGTGAATGGGCATACAGCGAAAAACTGAAAGAACACTTTATGAACCCGAAGAATATTCTTCAGGGTGAGAATACTGATGAGTTCGATGGTGTTGGTATGGAAGGCAATTTGCAGTGCGGTGATCAGATGATGGTTGTTATCAAAGTTGACAAGGAAAAAGAGATTATTACCGATTGTCAATGGAAAACCTATGGATGCGCCAGTGCAATTGCCAGCACTTCTATTCTTTCTGAAATGGTTAAGGGCAGGACCCTCGATCAGGCATTTAATATTTCACCAAAAGAGGTAGCTCAGGAACTGGGAGGTTTACCGGATCACAAAATTCACTGTTCTGTACTTGGCGACAAGGCGCTTCGGGCAGCTATTAATAATTATTATACCCGCAACGGTAAAACGGACAAGGTTAAGCAGGAGCAGGCAAAAGTGATTTGCCAGTGTATGAACATTACTGATCACGATATTGAGGATGCTGTGCTTGAAGGGGCCCGTACTTATTTTGAACTGCAGGAGCGAACCAAGCTTGGTACGGTATGTGGTCAATGCAAAGACGAAGCTGAAACTTTGCTTGAAAAATTCAAGCATATTCATTTCGGTGTCTGAGATTATTGTCAAAAGCCTGCCATGTTGGGGATGTATTAATAATTCATGATCGATGGATTATAAAGCGATGGGGTACAGCAGTGTGCCCCATCGCTATTTTAAGTCATTATGAAATAAGGTTGTGCAGCTTGATTTAACTCTGCACGTCACTATGGAGAATAATTCGAAAAATAAGGTACTCTTCTTTTGTACCCTTGATGCTACAGCATTTCTGGTTAATTTCTGCTGGGAATCACTGCATGGATTATTGTATCACGCACATCCTGACATGCCAGCGGCTGTATATGTGCCAATGATGCTTTCAATGGCGGCTATGGACACCTTCAGTATAACGGCGCTCTACTGCGTTACTGCTCTGGTATTCCGCACTTGGTTCTGGGTTCCAGGCCTGAATAACAGTTTGTTATTTTTTATGCTCGGCCTTATTGCTGCATATGCTGTTGAGTATGTCAGTATCTTTATATTCAATCTCTGGCAATATCAGTCTTCAATGCCTGTTGTTTTTGGTGTCGGGCTTTTTCCTCTTTTTCAGCTGTCCTTTACCGGTTTATTCTCGGTTTTCGTTGCTCGAAAAGTTGCGGGTGACGGGTTATGATGTTGTTGAGGAGCTTTTTTAACATTGATTACTTATGGGAAAGATGAGGGTAGACGGTAATAATACTTTTTATATTCATACGTTTGGATGCCAGATGAACCAGGCCGACTCGGGCATTATAACGTCGCTTCTTCAGCAGGAAGGGTATCTCCCCGCAGAACATGAGGATGATGCAGAAATTATTCTGCTCAATACCTGTGCTGTCAGGGAAAATGCTGTCGATCGTATTGAAAATTACCTGCAGCATCTTCAGGGACTTAAAAAGAGACATAAAGGTCTGATTATCGGGGTGGCAGGTTGTGTACCTCAATTCCAGAGGGAAGAAATGTTTTCATCTTCGCCAGCCATTGATTTTCTTGCCGGCCCTGATACCTACCGGACCCTTCCATTGCTTATTAAGCAAGCTCGAACCGGTATGAAGCCATCCGCTTTAGAGTTTAATTCTGCTGAAACATATGAGGGCATCGATCCTGTCAGGCAGGGATCAATCAGTGCATTTGTGCCGATCATGCGGGGGTGCAACAATATGTGTGCTTTTTGCGTTGTCCCGTTTACTCGCGGTCGAGAACGAAGTCATCCTTTCAGTTCGGTTATTGCTGAAGTCCGGCAGCTTGTTGCTTCCGGCTACCGAGAGATTACTCTGTTGGGACAAAATGTCAATTCATATTGCGATCCGGAAGAGTCACGCAATTTTGCTGCGCTTCTTGAAGCAGTCAGTTATGAAGCGCCCCAGGCAAGGATTCGGTTTACCACTTCCCACCCAAAAGATATTTCAGAGTCGCTTGTACGCACTATTTCCGAATGCGCGAACATCAGCAAACATATACATTTACCGGTACAGTCAGGCTCGTCTCGAATGCTCGCCTGTATGAACCGTGGTCATTCCATAGTGGAGTACCGGCAAAAAATAGCATTGATACGTTCAGTTATTCCTGGCGTTGCACTTACAACTGATATCATAGCTGGATTCTGTGGAGAAGGGGAGGACGATCATCTGGCAACGCTGAAGCTTCTTTCGGAAGTTCGATTTGATTCGGCCTTCATGTTTTTTTATTCAGAAAGGCCAGGAACCCTTGCTGCTCGTACTCTTGCGGATGACGTCCCTGAATCGGTGAAAAAAAGAAGGCTACAGGAGATAATTGATCTCCAGAACAGTATTTCAGACGAAATTTATCAACAGTCAGTTGGCTCGGTTGTCGAAGTCCTGGCTGAATCTGAAAGCAAACGTTCTTCCATGCAGCTCATGGGCCGTACGGATACAAACCGTGTCGTGGTTTTTGAGCGTGAACATTATCAGGCAGGCGATCTTTTGAATGTACTTATCACGGGAGCTACTTCAGCGACATTGATCGGCAAGCCCGTGTAATACGTTATTCAGATCCTGCCAGTCTGTGGGGAGAAATGGACTCTTTAAAAGGAGTTTTTTATCTGGAGCTGGATTTGTAAATTGAGTTTTTTAAAACAACGATATAAAAAAGCTCGCAACCGAGCTCCGGAGATAAGTAAAAGCATGTCAGTTCCCGTAAAAATTGGGTTGGTTGATAAAGTAAGGGCTCATCTTGAACTTCTTGATCCTGTAACATGGATAAGCGTGTTTCCGTGCCTTGCCGGTGGTGTTATGGCATCTGGAGCCATGCAGCCAACCGTTCACGACTATTTGTTATTACTTGCCATTTTTCTGATGTTTGGTCCTCTCGGTACCGGATTCAGTCAATCGGTCAATGATTATTTTGATCTGGAACTTGACAGGGTCAATGAACCTTCACGTCCGATTCCTTCCGGTCGTTTAACTGAAATGGAGGCATTAGGGAACAGTGTTGTAGCTCTTTTGCTTGCTATGGGTATAGGAGTGTTTATAGGAGTGCATATTGGTGGAATTCGTGGTCTTGTTATTGTCCTTTCCATTATGGCAGCTCTGTTTGTCGCCTATATTTATTCAGCACCTCCTCTTAAACTGAAAAAAAATATTTTAACCTCAGCGCCGGCAGTAGGATTTTCATATGGCTTTGTTTCATTTTTATCAGCAAATGCCCTGTTTGGCGATATACGTCCTGAAGCGTTATGGCTTGCCAGCCTGAATTTCTTTATGGCTGTCGCCTTAATCATTCTTAATGATTTCAAATCTGCAGAAGGTGATAAGGAAGGTGGTCTTAAGTCCTTGACCGTGATGATCGGAGCTCAAAATACATTTCTGGTTTCTTTTTTGATTATTGATCTTGTTTTTGGCGTTCTGGCTTACCTGTCATTTACCTGGGGTTTTATAATACCTATGGTATTTGTTTTAATTGGCCTTGCTCTGAATCTTTCCATTCAGGTGCAGCTTTTGCGCGATCCTAAAGGCGGATTATCATTTGTGAAGGGTGCTGTAGAAGATGGATTCGGCCATTCAATTGGAAAGAGTGATGTTCAGGAGCACAATACATTCCTACGGTTTCAGGTGATCAATAATATCTTGTTTTTACTCAATAACCTGCTTGTCGCAGGAATGGTTGGTATGAAATACATTAAAGGTATTTGAGTTTGCTTTGAGGCTTTAAAATCATCTAAAAGGTTACAAATGGAGCGCATTATATCAAGGTTCGCTGAGACAATCTTTTTTTTGTAAGTTCATTGCTCAGGAAATAACGTAATCTTAACTTAATATAATGCTATGAATACCCTTCAGGCTACCTTTTTTTCGCTCCCGGTTTTATGGCATAACGCACTGGTTACCTTGATGACCTTTGTTTATGTGTTCAGCGTTCCACCACTGATGGATTACCTTGTAACCAATCACTCGCTCCCAAGGGATATCAGCCGAAAAATTACTCATATCTGTGCTGGTTCAGTGATCGTTTTTCTTCCGCTTTTTGTTGATGCAGGCCGTTCGCACTATCTCAATATTACAGTTTTTGCTGTCTGGACAGTGCTGCTGATCCAGAAAGGGCTATTTGCAGCTGATGACGATCAGGCGGTCAAGACTATGACTCGTACTGGCAATAAACGTGAACTGCTCAAAGGTACCCTCTATTTCGTGATTGTCGCCATGATATGCGGGACCTTGTATTACAAACAGTTTCCAGGTGTGCTGGCAATGGCCATGCTCGGTTGGGGAGATGGTCTGGCACCGATTGTCGGAACACGATATGGAAAATTGAAATATCGTGTGCTTAGCGATAAAAGCGTTGAGGGTAGTCTTGCTTTCCTTGTAGGAAGTATATGTGCCGGACTGTTTTTTGTCTGGCTTATTATTCCCGAATTGATGGATCCGGGAAAGATTGTCATTATTGCTCTGATTGCCACCATAGTTGAAGGTATCAGTCCTAAAGAGCTTGATAACGTTACCATCCCTCTTGCTGTAATTGCTGCTGCTTGTTTTTTGTAAGATGAATATCTGAAAAACGGGGATATGCCAGCCAATTATTTTATCAGCGATATTCATATTGGATTGCAGGACGAAAAGTACGAACACTTGAAGCTTGATAATCTCGAACGGCTTTTCGCTGTAATAAAGGCAGAAGGCCGTTCACTTTATATGGTGGGTGATATTCTGGATTACTGGATGGAGTTCCGCCATGTCATTCCAAAGGGGTTTTCCAGATTTTTTTGTTTATTGTCTGATCTTGTACGCCATAATATTGAAGTGGTATATTTTGCAGGGAACCATGATTTTTATCTCGGGCAATATTTTGATGATGAACTCGGTATTAAAACGATGTATGGTCTCCAAGAGCCTCTTATTGATGGTCGAACATTTCTCATTGCCCATGGAGATGGTTTAGGGAAAGGGGATATAGGATATAAGCTTTTTGCCCGTTTAGTCAGGAATCGCTTTAATCTCTCTCTTTTGAAAGGATTTCATCCGGATCTGGCTATAGGACTAATGAAATATTTATCACGGTTAAGTCGTGCTCATAAACCTGGTGATCGTGTTTTTGTCCAGGACCGGTTGTTGAATTTTGCGGAATCGTTGGCCTCTGAACGGGTCTTTGATTATTTTGTATGCGGTCATAATCACGTCCAGGGGATAAAGGAGCTTTCAGTTTCGCCTTGCAGGTATGTCAATCTCGGGTCATGGATAGACGGAAGGTTTCCTTATGGGGTATTTAAGAATGGAATTTTTCAACTCAAGGAGTTATAACGTTAATTATATAGACAGTTGTTATTATGAGTAATTCAAACAAGGTTCTGAAGCTTGGTTTGCCTAAAGGAAGTCTGCAGGATTCAACAATCGATCTTTTTGCACATGCAGGATTTCATTTTTCTGTTCAGAGCCGATCCTACTTTCCCTCTATAGATGATGATGAGTTGGAGGCTATACTTATCAGGGCACAGGAAATGGCTCACTATGTTGAATTAGGCGCCTTTGATGTAGGGTTGACCGGTAAGGACTGGATCATCGAAACTGATGCTGATGTGGTTGAAGTTGCTGATCTGGTTTATTCAAAAGCATCCATGAGACCTGTCCGCTGGGTACTTTGTGTTCCTGAAAATTCCCCTGTACAATCTGTCAAAGATCTTGAAGGCAAGCATATTGCTACCGAAGTAGTCAATATTACAAAAAAATACCTGGCAAAAAACGGTGTCAATGCTTTGGTGGAGTTCAGCTGGGGCGCTACTGAAGTCAAGCCACCCGACCTTGCAGATGCTATCGTCGAAGTAACTGAAACCGGTTCTTCGCTCAGAGCAAACAAGTTGAGGATTGTCGAGACTATTCTTGAGTCCAACACAAAATTAATTGCGAACAAAAATTCATGGAATGATCCATGGAAACGTGAGAAGATTGAGAATATGGCCATGCTGCTTCAGGGGGCTATCAATGCTCAAGGAAAGGTTGGCTTGAAAATGAACCTGCCGAAATCTTCTCTTGACAAGATTATAGCAATTATTCCAGCTTTGCGTCAGCCGACAATATCTCAGCTTGCTGAAGAAGGTTGGGTTGCTCTTGAAGTTATAGTCAAGGAAAAGATTGTACGAAATCTTCTTCCTGAACTGAAAAGGGCTGGTGCTGAGGGTATTTTTGAGTATGATATCAACAAGCTGATTGACTGAAAAGCTTTACCCATCAGCATGAACTTGCAGGCTGCCCGTAAAGGCAGCCTTTTTTATAATTGCTCTTATGCTTTTTGTTTACCAGGTATCGGTTCTCCTTTTTCTGCTTTTATTTTTAGGGCTGTTGTTGAGAAACCTGATCGATTTTCCTTGTATGCCGCAAAATTCGCCGCATGAGGGTTCGTTCGTTTCGGTTATGGTTCCAGCCCGGAATGAGGCATTGAACATTGAGCGCTGTGTTCGTTCACTGTTGCGACAGGACTATGCCTCATTCGAGATTCTTGTGCTTGATGATGGTTCAACTGATGCTACACCAGACCTTTTGAAGTGTCTTGTCGCAGAGTCGGGGGCGCGCTTGAGGATTCTGCATGGTGAGCCATTACCTGATGGCTGGCACGGCAAAGCCTGGGCTTGTTCCCAGCTTGGGCGTCAGGCAAAGGGAGAACTACTGCTTTTTACTGACGCCGATACCATGCACGAGCCGGATGCCCTCCGTCGTTCGGTTGGAGCCTTAACGGAGTCGGGAGCAGATATGCTTTCTATTATGCCAAATCAGGAACTAGGTTCTTTTTGGGAAAAGCTTGTAGTACCGCTGATTCATGTTATCCTTATGTGTTACCTCCCGGTTCGGCTTGTTCGAACAAGTCCAAGGCCTGCTTTTTGTTTTGCCAACGGTCAGTTTATTCTTTTTCGAAAGAAAATTTATGACCGGATTGGCGGTCATACAGCAGTAAAAGATGCACTTGTTGAAGATGTCTGGCTCTGTAAAGCCGTTAAAAAAGCCGGAGGCAGTGTTGCCTCTTTTAATGGTTACGATGTGGTCAGTTGCCGTATGTATCGTAATTTTAAGGAAATATGGGATGGGTTTTCAAAAAATCTTTTTGCGTCAATCGGGTACAGTACGCCAGGTCTTTTTTTGCTTATGACATTGATAGCTGGACTTTATGTTGTCCCTTATCTCTTTATAATCAGTTCATTGTTTGCTGGTGAGTTAAGCATTTCATTGTTCTGGATGCCTCTGTTCCAGATTGCTATTGCCCTTTTTTGTAGGCTTATCATTGCACGGGCATTTCGCCAGTCACTCTCTATAGCTTTTCTTCATGTACTTTCCCAGATTGTCCTGCTGGCCATAGCCTTCAACTCATTCAGGCTGATAACATTTGGAAAAGGTGCTTCCTGGAAAGGGAGAAACTACAATTTTTCATGATAGAAGTCAGAATTCGGGGAAGGTGATATTTTTTTTTAAATTGGACGGTTACAATCAGCGCTTGCAAGCTGGCGATCTGAAGAGAAGTGGAAAGTATCAATTCAAACAAGACTATTGTATGGGTTTTTTATCGAACATATTCGGGAAAAAGGAAGTAGAATTGAAACTTCCAAAAGTTATCGAGGATGTCAACCTGATAAAAACGATGGAAGGTCATCTCGACAGAGTGCTTGGTGTAAAATTCAGTACCGATGGCAAAAAACTTGTCAGTGGTAGTTTTGACGAGCAGGTAATGCTGTGGGATGTAGAATCCGGCAAACACACCCTTACCATGAAAGGTCATGAAACATGGGTTGAGTGTATCGATATCAGTCGTGATGGCAAACGTCTTGCCAGTGGAAGTACCGATAGCACCGTAAGAATCTGGGATGCTTCGACCGGTCAGTGTCTCCATGTCTGCAAAGGGCATGATACTGCTGTACGTATGGTGGCGTTCAGTCCGGACAGCAGAATTGTAGCGAGCTGTTCACGTGATACAACTATCAGGCTATGGGATGTAGAAACCGGCAAAGAACTGTCCAGACTTCTTGGTCACAAATCATATATAGAATGTCTGGCTTACAGTCATGATGGTAAAAAAATTGCAAGCTGCGGAGAAGAGACGGTCATAAAAATATGGGATGTAGAAACCGGTAAAAATATTGCCAACTACAATACTAACGACAGGCTTTCACATGCATTAGCCTTCAGTCCCGACGATTCCCTTATAGTATTCTGCGGTCGTGATGCCAAGGTTAAGATTCTCGATGCTGCTACTGGCGAGATCATCAAAGTGCTTGAAGGTCATGAAGATGCTGTGCGGAGTGTTTGTTTCAGTCCTGATGGCAGCAAGGTTGCCAGTGCGGCAAATGATGAATCGGTGCGTCTATGGGATGTTCATACAGGTAAGCTGTTGCATACTTATCGAGGTCATGTTCTCGAAGTGCAATCAGTCGATATCTCGCCTGATGGCAAAATGATTGCAAGCGGAAGCGATGATCGCAAGATCAAGCTCTGGGCAATAAGGTAGGACGAGCCTTTCTGTAGGTTTACGATAGTAGAAAGTTCTGCAAAAGAGCTTTAAACTTTTTTTTGTCAAAATTAAAAAAGTAGCGTAAACTGTGTAACTTCCTTTTCGAATTAGCATAAAGTGAGTAAATTCATTTTAAGAGAAATAATTTAATTTTTGAGCGCCTCATGTCGAGGTTCGCTCATTGTAACGCCAAATTTAAATGGCAAAAATAAAAAGAGGTAGATATGGGTACTCAGGTTGAAGGAACTGTAAAATGGTTCAACGAAGAAAAAGGTTACGGCTTTATCGAGCAGAAAGGCGGAAAAGATGTTTTTGTTCATCATAGTGCCATCAATGGTACAGGTCGCAAAACACTTGTCGAAGGCCAGAAAGTCTTGATGGAAGTAACCCAGGGAGCAAAAGGTCTTCAGGCTGAAGACGTAACACCTCTCTAAATTATTTTCGAACCATAGAGCGGTTCTTCACGCCGTTTTGTTGAAGCGGCATTGCCGGCGGAATTTTAAAAGTACTCACCGTTTTTTTTGAATTCGGTTGTTATGATTAACCGTACCAGGCTTTTCCTGAAAAAGCCAACACTCTTCAACTATGGCAGAAACACAAAGGACGCATAACCATGCGTCCTTTGTGTTTCTGTGATTTACAGCAAGAATTTTGTAATTAAAGGTGTCGAACTGTACTTGAGTCTATGTTGTTACAATTGTAGAAAGTGTTGTAGCATGAGTAGGTATTTCAGGCGAGTGATCAAAGTTTTGAAAATTACACCCATCTTAAGAACAGATAACAGCCGTTAGTATGAGCATTATATTACTCGATATAGGGAACGTGCTTTTTTCTGTAGACTTTTTACGATTCTGCAGGGGCGTAGTGTCAGATGAAGCTTCAGACTTGCAGAAGGTGTACAGAAAATATTGTGAAGGAGATCTGAAAACAAAGCTTGATCAAGGCATCATTGCGCCTCTGGATTATCTCTGTATGATAGGTCGCGATTCACTGACGGGCAAGATGAGTCATGGTGAAATAAGGGAGCATTGGCAGAGCGTTTTTGTTCCGCTGAAGGGGGCAGAAGAGAGTGTTGAGGCGTTATCGAAGGAACATCAGATTTGGATCATGAGTGATACCGATCCTATACATTTCGACTTTCTCTTGAGCCGCTATAATGTATTGAAGAACAGGGATCGGTACTATCTTTCCTATGAACATGGATATCTGAAAAATATGCCCGAAGCATTTGAACATGTTATTCAGGATTCTGGCTTGGCTGCTTCAGAATTTGTACTGATCGACGACAATCCGGATAACTGCAGATCTGCTTCTGAAGCAGGAATAAAAAGCATCAGATTTGAAACCTGGCCTGAAATAATTACTTCTATTGCCGCTTTGCCAAATATTGTGTGATCGATTGCTCATCAGTTTTTCGGATATGAACTGTAGATGAGGTATAGAATCAAGTTGAAAAAAAGTCCTTATGATGGTCACGAAAAGCAGACAAAAGATCACTGTTCCGGAAACAGAAATCGAACTCCATGCCATGCGCTCCCAGGGAGCAGGTGGACAGAATGTCAATAAGGTTGAGAGCGCTGTTCATTTGCGTTTTGATATCAAAGCGTCTTCGCTTCCAGAAGAGATCAAGGAACGTCTTCTCTGTCTGAGAGATCAGCGCCTCTCAAAAGAGGGAGTTATTGTCATTAAAGCTCAGCGCTATCGTACAAGGGAGAAAAACCGTGAAGACGCTTTTGAGAGGCTTCAATTGATTTTTGGGAGCGTGGCTGTTGGTCAAAAAAAACGAAAGAAGACAAAGCCGACCTTCAGTTCGAAAATTAAACGACTCGAAACAAAGGAGAAGCGCTCTGATGTCAAGTCACTTAGAGGTCGGATCGAATGGTAAGGCTGAAAAAACCTTAAGAGTTTAATCAATGGCCCCTGAACCTGAGTTTATCCCGGGAATTTATAACTATTGCGACCGCTGGTGTGAGCGTTGCGCCTATACTTCGCGTTGCCTTCAGTTTCAAATTGAATCCAGCGAAACACAGAGCGATGATGCCTTGCGGGAGTTTGACGCGTTGAACGCCAGGTTTTGGGAGGACATGGGTGAAGCCCTGGTTCAGGCGATGCGTCTTATAAAGGAAATTGCCACAAAACAGGGTATCAGACCAGACGATCTGTATAATGAAACAATATTTTCCGAAACGTATGAGAGTTTTCAGCAGAATGCACGTGAACACCCTTGTGCAAACGCCGCGCTTGTTTATGCCGGTATGGTTAATGAATGGTTTGCTTCAGTTGATCAATTGTCCGAAACAGATGAATCCCTGCTGATAAATCACCCTCATTTTCTTGATGAACATTTTCAGATCATCAGGCATTACCAGTATTTTATTTATCCTAAAATTGTCCGAGCGGTTGAAGGTCGAATGAGTACCCCTGATACAGCACAACATGATAAGTTGAACGATGCTCACGGTACAGCCAAAATTGCATTGATAGCCATTGATCGCAGTCTTGCGGCATGGAGCGTTCTGTTTGGCGAGTACCCTCTTCATGAGGACAAAACACTATCTATACTTGTGCATCTTGACCGTTTGCGCCGTTCCTTTGAAGTCGTATTCCCGGCTGCACGTGCGTTTATTCGCCCGGGATTCGATACATAACCTTCCTTATGAGACAAACACCATCAAAAAAAGTTATGCTTAACACCAACGAACAGCATCTTGTTGAATTTTTATTGCAGTGCCAGCCAGGGCAACCCAGAACCAGAGGAAACTGGGAAGTTGACCATCAAGGAACTCCATTTCTTCTTCCTTCAATAGGTGGCATTACTCTGAATGTGCAGGCAGGAGACCCGGCATTTGGCTGGCAGGGTGACCATATAGAGCCTGGAGTGAGCTGTACTGCTGATACAAATAAACCATTCGAGCACCCAAATGTTGGTCTACAGATATACTCATGTGCCGGTAACATCGCCACTGTAGTGACTGGTGAAGCAAAAGGTGCTGTGGGTCGTGTACTTGGTCATCATGGAGGATCTGAACATGTGATAGTAGATTTCGTGCGCGACGTTAAAGAAAAATTATTGTACTCCGATACCATCATAATCCGCGGAAAAGGGCAGGGACTCAAGCTGACAGAGTATCCCGATATTATCCTGTTCAATCTCGATCCAGAACTCCTTAGGGTCATGAAGATTAGACAACTTGAAGGAGGTGTGCTTGAAGTGCCTGTGACAACAGTTGTGCCGGCAGTCTGCATGGGATCAGGAATCGGGTCTGCTCATGTTGCAAAAGGGGATTACGACATCATGACCAGTGATGCTGAAACAGTAAAAGAATGCGGCATCGATAAAATCCGTCTCGGAGATTTTGTCGCTCTCCAGGATCATGACAACCGCTATGGCAGAGCGTACCGCAAAGGAGCCGTCAGTATTGGTATAGTCGTACACAGCAATTGTATGGAAGCCGGTCACGGACCAGGTGTAACCACTCTCATGACCTGCGCCTCGTCGCTTATAAGGCCAGTGATCGATCCGGAAGCCAATATTGCAGACCGCCTGGGCATCGGAACCAGGTTGAAGGGGATTTGATTCAATCTCTTATTACTCTCTAAAGCAACAAGCCCTTCGTTTCCAAAGGGCTTGTTGCTTTATGATAAAACGAGTGTTTTCAGCAGTTGCGAACCGTTGAAGAGTTACGATCCTTGATGGTACTCTCGTCGAACTCATCCCAGTTGTGCTCGTCGTGTTCACGCTGGTATCCGGCCTCTTTAAGACCGAAGCTCATGTCTGCAACCATTTCAGGACGTAGTTCCTTGAGATTTTTAACTTCATCCTGCGTCAGAATTCTCGATTTGTCAAAGCCAAGGTCGATTTCGATCTTGTTGTTCTTTGTCTTGACTCGATCAATATCGTAGAAGCGCTTGGTAATGGTGGTCTGGGCAAACGCTTTCAGACAACCAAGCATGTACTTGCGTACATAAGGATCTTTTATCCATGGGTAACCGAAGAAGGTCTTGCGTGCATAGAAACGGGCGTATGATTTGAGAACCAGTTTCAGCACATCTTCGCGCTCCATATTGTCAGGTTTGATAATCGGTGTTACAAAGTTGTAACGGGAATAATCACGAACTTCAACCCTGTCACCGAGCTCCTTGAAGAGGTCAGAGAATGGCCATGGTGTATAGATGGTCCAGTTGGCCATGTCGGGATCCCAGTCCTTACAGAGCTGGTAGGTTTCCTCGATGGTTTCAGGAGTTTCGTGCTCGAGTCCCATAACAAATTGGGCTTCTGCCACAATACCGTTTTTCTGCAACAGCTTGATGGCTAGCTTGTTCTCCTCAATAGTGGTCTCCTTGCGGAACCGGTTGAGGTTCATCTGGCTGGCAGCTTCAGTACCCAGCGACACGTGTACCAGGCCTGCTTTGCGGAAGAACGGCAGAAGGTCTGCATCACGCATGATATCTGTTACGCGGGTATTGATACCCCAGGTGACGTCAAGCTTGCGGTCGATAAGTTCCTGGCAGAGTGAAACGAATTTTTGCTTGTTGATTGTTGGTTCTTCGTCAGCAAGAATGAAAAATCCAACCTTGTATTGTTTTACCAATACTTCTATTTCATCAACAAACGCTTTGGGGCTGCGTGCACGGTAGCGACGCCAGAACTGCCACTGTGAGCAGAATGTACAGGTGAAAGGACATCCTCTGGCAAAGTTGGGAACGGCCAAACGGCAGTTGAGAGGCGTGTAAATATATTTATCCCAGTCGTAAAGGCTCCAGTCCGGGGTTAAGGTATCGAGATCCTCAATAACAGGATGAGCGGCAGTGGCAAACACCTTGCCGTCGTCGTCGATATAAGCTATACCTGTAATTTCCGCCCTGTTCTTTTTGTCAGTGCCTGCATCGATTTCCCTGATGAGGTTAACCGTCACCTCTTCGCCTTCGCCACGCACAATATAGTCGGTTTCCGGCGCTTCACTCAGTACCTGAGGGTACATGAACGTTGAATGAATACCTCCCATAAGTGTCCTGATCTTCGGGTCCACTTTTTTAGCGATTTTCATGATATCCTGCGCCTTGAAGATAGAGGGAGTGATATTGGTGGTCATCACAACATCCGGCTTGTTTTTGCGGATGATCTCCTCGATCTGATCGTCAGTAAGGTAGTCGGCCATGGCGTCAACAAAACGCACCTGATCGTACCCTGCCTGTTTCAGGGCGCCACCGATATAGGCTACCCAGCTTGGCGTCCAGTTACCGGCAATTTCAGCTCCGCCTGAATGATAATTTGGCTGAACCATCAGTATTTTCATCGGTCTCCACCCTCCAGATATGTTTTTTTACGAAATAGGTATTCCACAGTATGTAATGAAGAGAACGTTTATCAGACTGTTAAAAATCCCTGAATTACTAATCTACAATTTATTTATAAAATTTTCATATGGTTTTCATCAGAACATCCTCACTTATGTGATGTGTTCATCAGCATAGTGTGATAAAATCCCCAGCTGATTTTTTCGCGATGTTTTACTTTCATTCCAGCCGAAGCCATCGCTTTCTGCATTTCCTCGTCACGGATCATCTGGATAGTTGTCCGACGTTCCTTTTTAGGGAAATAACCGCCAAGCCAGTGTTGGAGAGCGAGAATGTTATTGTAAGGGGCATAGGTGAATATAACAGAGCCTTTTGTCAGGCTGCTCAAATTGCGGAATGCCTGAGCAAATCCTTCTGCAGGATAATGGATCAGGACATCAAAACAGACTACGGCATCATAATTTCCGCTTACCGATTCGATGGTGTTTACTTCAAACTCAATATTGTTTTGAACCCCCTGTTTTGTGGCTTCTTCTTTCGCTTTGTCTACCATTTGGGAGGCAATATCGACTGACTTTACTTTGTAGCCCTCTTTGGCAAGTCGAATACTGAACAACCCAGTTCCGCATCCGGCATCAAGCACAGTTGCTCCTTTCGGAAGTCCGAGCTGCTGCAACCAGTCAAAAGCCTTATCCATCATGACGGCATGGCCCTGACGGACAGTATTTCGCACTGAAGAGAGTTTGTCGTCCCCATATATTGATGCCCATCGCTGAAAGCCCTGACCGTTAAAATACGAGCGGAGCATTTTTTTGTGTTCTTCAGCATTAAAAGAGGAACTGCTCATGGTAAATTTTTTTGTCGTTACGTGGTTGATGTTATAAAATTTTGAGATACTGGTACTTTAATGGTGAACACCCTCAATTCTGGTTTCAAGATCAGCATAGAGTTCCTGCAGTTCTTCTATGGTAGTGCTTTCTGCTTCCCAGAATCCTCGGGAATGAGCTTCGAGCAGTCTCCCTGTCATTGACATGGTTGCATGAGGGTTCAGATCAGTAAGCTTTTCAAGCATGGCTTTGTCCTGTAGAAAGGTCTCGTTGAATTGATCATACGTCCACTTCTTAACTGCTGAGGCCGTGGCGCTCCACCCATAGGTGTTGCTGAGATGGGACTCAATCTCCCTTACGCCCTCATAGCCGTGTTCCAGCATGGCTTCATACCATTTTGGATTAAGGAGTTTGGTCCGGGCCTCAAGAGAAACCATTTTTTCAAGCGAACATATCCGCTGCTTTGATCCCGTTCCATCGATATCTCCAACCATTATTTTCGGTTTGGCTTTACTGAGGTGTTCCACGGTTTTCGAAACTCCGCCAAGATACTCATAATAATGATCAATATCAGAAATCCCGATTTCATAGCTGTCGATATTCTGGAAAGTCAAGGTTACATGTTTCAATGCTGAACGAAGTGCTTCAGGGCATTCCTGCCAATGACCTGCAGGATTTACAGCAAAGCTTTTCCGACTGACAAAGGCTTCGGCAAGCTGGTTGTCCTCTTCCCAGGTACTGCTTTCAACCAGATGGTTCACATTCGCGCCATAACTGCCAGGTGCATTGGAATAAACTCTGTTCGAAGCCTGATCGAACGTGCAGTGTCTTTCGAGCATCTCTTTTAACACATGTTTTCTTATAAAGTTCATTTCTTCGGGTTCATCGGCTGCGGCTGCCATTCGGGCTGCTTTATCCAGCAGTCGGACTTGCAGGGAAAGCAGATCCCTGAAAATGCCGCTGATAGTCATTACCACATCAATGCGGGGACGACCCAGTTCGCTTAGCGGGATAAGTTCGACATCACCTATTTTGCCCAGTTCATCGGTTTTGGCTTTTGCACCCATAAGAGCCAGAGCCTGAGCAACTCCTTCGCCGTCGCTTTTCAAGTTATCGGTTCCCCACAGAATCAGTGCGATGGATTCGGGGAAATCACCGCTTTCCCTGCTGTATTGCAGAAGCAACTCTTCTGCTGATCGTTTGCCAGCCTGCTGTGCGAATGTTGAGGGGATGGTGTAGGGATCAAGGCTATGAATATTTCTGCCAGTAGGAACTATATCAGGGTTTCGTACCAGATCGTTGCCTGGTGACGGAGGAATGTATTTGCCTTCAAGCGCATGGAGAACAGCCTTCAGCTCATTATTTTCAGCGAGATTGATAAGAACCATATTCAAGAAATGCCATAGTCTCTGAAGTTCTCCCGGTTTTGTTCCAACTTCACGATGAAGGTATCCATCGGCTTCCGATATTCTTACCGCAAGGCTGCCTTCAAGTAACCGTGACATTGGAAGAGCGATCTTATTTTCAGGATGTAAATGCCCTGTAAAGCGTTTGACAGCTTCACGAGAAATTGTCGATACCTGCTGCCACTTCTGCTGAGCTTTTCGGTCAGTTCCCGATTGATCAAGTACCTCCTCGTAATTGTAGTTAAGGTGATGACAGATAACCTCTGGAAGGGACTTGCCATCAAGTTCAGGACGGCTGTGTGCGGCTAGAAGAGCCAGATGATCGCTGACACTTTCTGGTGAAGGTGCTTCTCCCATAATATGCAGTCCAAGGGGAATCATGCGCTCTTCAATCAGGTAAAGCTCGTTGTTCAGCTTTGTGATATACTCCTCAGCTGGAGCATTATTCTGGCTGCCTTCCAGTTCAAGAGCGATGGCAAGTTCCTTGATTTCATCAAGCAGTTCATCAGATGGGCTGTTCCTGAACCCCGAAACAAGATCTTTCAGTTTTCGCAGTCCTTTGTAAAGTCCGGCATGCTCCAGCGGGGGCGAAAGGTAGCTAACAAGTGTGGCGAATCCACGACGCTTTGCAATGGCCCCTTCACTCGGATTATTGACACAGTAGCAGTAAAAATTCGGGAGAGTGCCAATCAGCTTTTTCGGCCAGCATAAGCTTGATAGTCCCACCTGTTTACCGGGCATGAACTCAAGAGCTCCATGTGTGCCGAAGTGCAGGACAGCATCAGCGTTGAAGCTATGTTGAATCCATGTGTAGAAAGCTGCAAACGCATGGTTCGGAGCAGCATCTTTTGCCATAAGCAGACGCATAGGATCACGCTCGTAACCAAAACTTGGTTGTTGGCAGATAAAGATGTTGCCAAGTGAGCAGCCGAGAATATGAAAGCGGGTACGGTCATTGAGTATTTCGCCGGGAGCGTCACCCCAGAAGGGTTCAATGCCCTCGTATGCTGGAAAAAACTTCCGGTACTCATCGACAGGTAAATGTGCCTCCACATTGCCGTCCGTTCCGTACACAAGGCGGTTTCCTTCAAGGAGTTTCTCTTTAAGTCCGTCGACAGTCTCCGGAACATCCACATCGTATCCTGCTGTTTTCATCTCCTGCAAGAGGCGGTGCAGACTCTCGAATACATTGAGGTATGCTGCCGTACCTGCATTACCCAGGTTTGGCGGAAAATTAAAGAGTATAATAGCAATTTTCTTTTTATGGAGAGGGGTATTCTGTAATCTCAAAAACCGCTCTACTCGTTCAGATATTATATTTACCTCTGCTTCAAGTGGTATTGTTCTGTCGCTCCCTGTTTCTGTTCCGGCATAGACCTGGGGTTCTATGGACCCGTCCAGTTCAGTTACTGCCACACTCAAAGCAGTTTGCAGTGGTGTCAAGCCTAGATTGCTTTCGCGCCACTGTTCAATAGGTTGGAATGAAAGTGGCACAAGATTCAGACAGGGAACATCAAGCTTTTTAAGCACTGCTATCGCTTCTGGAGCTTTATTTTCTGCCGGGCCACCGACAAGTGAAAATCCTGTAGCATTGATCAATAGAGAAGGTTTTAACGCTCCGGGAGTTTCGGAGTTGAAAAAACGCTCAAGAACTGGTCGGAAATCGAGACCACCACTATAGGCGATACAGCACTTAATTCCTTTAGATTCAAATGAGTGAATCAAATAGTCCAGGTGTGCCATGTTTTTGCTCAACACCGTCGAGCGCATGGCAAGAATTACTACCAGCCCATTGTTTTTTGCTGATTTGTTTTTCTGTTGCCAGTCAAGAAAGAGGGATGCTGAGAAAAATGGTTCAGGAGCGTCAGGATGACAGATTGCAGCATCCGGGTAAAACAAAGGATCTTCTTGAGGGAGTCTGCCTTTCCAGCCAGAAACATAGCGGTCAACAAGAAGGCAGAGAAATCGTTCCATATTTTCCTGTGAACCATTCAGCCAGAACTGATGAGCGGCAATAAAGGTATGGATATCACGCGCCCTGCCGGGGATGTGTTTCATGATTTTACTGACATTGCGCGCAAGAGTAAGCTGCCGCTGGCTTTCACCGTGGCTGTGTTTGGGCATTAGTTTTGAAGCCCATTGCTTGAAAATATTTGATTCTTTTTGCTCTTCGTTTTTCGGTTTGCGAAGTGAAAATTTTCCAAGTCTTGTCTGAGTTATGAGGGCGGGATTACTGGTAATAATACAAACAGGGCAGGTAAGTCCCTCAAGTAGTTTTTCTAATGGTCTGACAATTTCCTCGCTGAACAGCATCGAACCGAATACTAAATCGGCATTTGGAAGGTCATGTTCAAGCGTTTCCCAGAGTTTTTTACTGTTATGAAGCCCAAGACTGAACACTGAAACTTCCAGACCCACATGGAACTTTCTATTCAGCTCCTCAGCAGCGGTTTTCAGTGCGCTGTTGTTGGTAGCCTCCATCGTAAGGAACACAAAATGCATAGCTTTTACCTGTCAATAAAACGTTAATACCGCAACCTTATCAACTTCCTGTTGATTTTCCGGTCAAGTAACTCCTCAATTCTCATATAGAGGCAATCGATCTTGGGAATAGAGCAATTGAAAGGTGGGTATCAAATAATCAAGACGGGATTTTGCTGAAAAAGGTTGATCGGTTTGTGCAGAGAAGAAATAATGAAAGGATTATTCTTTTTGTGGTCGCTGCTGATCTGTAGCAGGCTTAAATACTGGTGCTGCGGAATATAGTGGAAATCGTGAGGCTTTGAATGTTCAGGCGATGACAATAAACTGTGCGAAGGTGGTGAGCTGAAAAACCCAGTTAGATATTCGAAGTTGCGGTTATCCGGGGAATCAAAATTATCAGGAACTGAAAGCTCGCGAGGAGCTATTGTGCCAAACGAGAAGAACTTTGTCTTGGACTTAGAGTTGAAAGATGTAGACTTGACAAGAACATTAAAGCCTACTATGGAAATTACAAAGAAGAGTAAAATCTCAAATGATCGAAAGATGCGGCGGATGAAGCGTCCTTTTACTATGTCCATAAGTACATATTTTTTAAAATATACCAAACAGATAAGCAAAAAAGAAACCTGGTGTGTTTTGACATTTCTCGCGGAGTAAAAATTCGGTTCTCTTTTTGCGAGATTACTTCAGTATAAAAAACAGTTTCATGGTGAATACTGTAGGCGTGATATCAATTTTTCTATCAAGCAAAAAAGCACGGGGAAATACGTGCTTTTTTGCTATAACAGGTTGATTTGCAGCGGTTTAAATTTCTATTCCTTCAAGACGGTCCTCAAGATCGGAATAGATTTCCTGCAATTTTTCGATCATGTCCGGGTCTGCGCTCCACATACCTCTTCCACTTGCTTCGAGCATACGGCCTACAATATTTTTAAACGCTTTTGGATTTACTTTCATTAAGCGTTCGCGCATTTTCGGATCCATAGCATATGTTTCAGCCGCTTCTTTATAGACCCAGTCGTCAACACCCTTGGTGACGGCATCCCAGCCAAGCATATAGGTAAATCGATTGCTTATTTCGGCGGCGCCGCTATGGCCCTGATCAAGCATGGTCTCAAACCATTTCGGATTGAGCAGTTTGGATCGGAACTCAACCTTAAGGGCTTTGTCTGCATCGTCTATCTTTACGTCAGCCGTAAAGGTTTCAACATAGTTCAGTTTGACATTGTCACCTTTCGGGTTGCGACGACGGGCTGATAGTTGCAACGCTCCCGATGAAGAGAAGTAGCGGTCAATATCAGTAATGCCGAACTCAGCTGAATCTACCTGCTGTACAACTCGATCAACTGTGCTGAGTAAACCTTTCAGGATGTCTGACTGCTGGTCGCCATACCGGTTACCTCCATAAGCAAAACCGGTTCGTTTGATGAACATGTTGTCAAGATCCTCTTCGGACTCCCAGGCTGAATCTTCCACAAGTTCCTCGACCTGCGAACCGTAGGCACCGGGGGCCTGAGTAAACAGGCGCGATGTTGCGCTCTCGAAATCCTTGCCCTCCTGTAACGCGGCATCAACATGTTTTTTGATATGGTTCATGTCGTGTGGCTCAATTGCTTTGGCAGCATCCTTGACCAGTTTATCGAGATGATCGACAAGTACACCGAAGGTATCACGGAAAATCGAGCTGATCTGGATCAGTACATCAATTCTCGGACGGCCAAGCTTTTCTAAAGGAACGAGACGGTAGTGACTTATCTTGCCCTGGGCATCGTATGCAGGTTCAGCGCCCATGAGGTGAATGATTACAGCAACAGCTTCGCCCTTGCTCTTGATGGTGTCAAGACCCCAGAGCACCTGGGCAATTGTTTCAGGGTACTGGCCGTCGTTTTCCTCTGTATGGCGCTGCAGAATGGTTTCAGCAATCTGTTTGCCGCGTTTGAAGGCAAGCTCTGAAGGAATGCGCCATGGGTCGATAGCGTGGATGTTGCGACCGGTTGGCAGTATCCCTGCACCGTCACGCACAAGGTCGCCTCCCGAACCTGACGGGATGTATTCACCGCAAAGTGCTCTGAGGAATCCCTTCATTTCATTGCGGTTGTCTTCAAGTGCACGCTTCAGAGCAAGTCCGTCTTGCAGTGCTGTGTTGATCCCTTCTGCCATCTCCTGAGACGCCTTTGCTCCACCAGTCATCTTATTGAATACTGACGTTGGGTTGGTCTGGCCGAAAATTGTTTTTTCAATAAACTCTCTGGTATGCTCATCAACTGTTTCTCGTGCCTTGAGAGCAAGGGGTTCACCCTTCCGGGCACGTGTGGCAAGTGAAGCGTAATCACCGTAGGTCGTGTCCTCACCGATTGCCTGCATGATGATTGATGGCAGTGATTTTTCATTGCCACGCACCTTCAGGTACTCAGTAATGGTCGTTACCTGGGTTTCCAGCTTTGGAGTCTCGCCGAAAACATGCAGAGAGTTAGATATCAATCGGCCCTCAAGCTCCATCATATAGGTATAGAGGCGGCTGATATAGTCCTGGAAAGTCTCTCCTTCAATGCGTGGGCAGTCATCCGTCAGGTTGAGTTGCTGCGCTTTGGTAATAATTACCTCTTCTGTCTCAACGTCCACAATCTTCTCAAGGCCGCGCTCACGGTAATCGTTCAGCATCTCCTTAAATGCCGGGAGCTCCTTGTAAAGTCCTGCTCGTGCAAGCGGCGGAATGTTATGCGATATCATGGTTGCATAACCGCGGCGTTTGGCAATATTCGCTTCGCTTGGGTTGTTTATCGGGTATATATAGAAATGTGGAACCTCACCGAGCAGTGCGTCAGACCAGCAGTCGCCGGTTACGCCAAGCTGCAGGCCGGGCATCCACTCTGCGGTACCGTGCATGCCTATATGTACAAGAGCGTTTGCTCCGAACACACGGCTGATCCAGCGGTAGAAGGCTATGTACTGATGATGCGGTGTGTTTTCCTTGTCGAAGAGAAGGCGCATAGGGTCACCCTGAATGCCAAGGCGAGGTTGAACACCGATAAAGACATTGCCGAGGGTTATACCGCCGATAAAAAGTCTGTCAGGCTTAATCGGTGCAATGTCACCAGGGAAGCCACTCCAGCGACCTTCAATACGCTCACGCTCTCTGACGCTGGTAATGCTGTTGAACTGCGCCCGGTCAATTGAAAAGCAATCCTGCTCGTGTGCCTGAATTTCATAATCAGTAGCTTTGTCCAGCATGTCAAGCAACGCTTCAGGCGATTCCGGCAGCTCGCCGATATTGTACCCTTCAGCGCGCAGGCTAAGAAGGATGTTGTAGATACTTTTTGGCACGTCGAGCAGGGCAGCACTGGCTTTTTTGCCCATACCAGGAGGATAGTCATAGACAACAAGAGCAACTTTTTTCTCTTTGTTAGACACCTGTCGCAGTTCCGAAAACTTTTTGGCAAGCCCAGCAAGTCTTTCCAGACGATCCGGAACGGTTTGAAGACGTCCGTCTTTGATGGCACCGAGTACAACCGGACATACCGCACCGTCCATTTCAGGGAGTGAATAGGTCATGGCCGACTGTAGCGGAATAACTCCCTGCGACTTCCATGAAGTGAAATCCTGTATAAAAAGCGGTTGCGATACTACATAGGGCGCATTGATCTTTCCAAGTATTTCTTCGCGTGCAGCTGATGAAGCGCCCGGTGTGGTAGCACCCGCAGGACCACCCACAAAGCCGAAGCCCATCATGTTGACCAGCATGTCAATATTATTATGCGTAAACCACTCTCTTGCAGCTACATGCCCTTCAACACCCATGACAAAGACAGGCAGAGGGTTAAGACCTTTTGCCTCGATGGCACGGATAGTATTGTCGATATATTCTTTTTCCTGCAACAGGTGTTTCCGGAAAAAGAGCAAACCGATGTTGCGTTTTTTTGCCGAGGTCTTGTCGCGTTTGTGCAGCCATTTTTCATAATGGTGCAGATCTTTCTGATACTCAGGAGCATCGGGATGGTAAAATCCCATGGTTGGTACTTCCTGCACCTTTTCAGCCTTAACGTCTACCTCAAAGTATTCTGCTACGATATAGTTGAACATCGATGCCAGATTATCGGCAGTCGGGTTCATCCAGTAAGTGTAGACCTGCATCCAGTTTTTGAAATCCTTTGCCTTTTTCGGAATCAGCGGAAGCATGGTGCGCATTATTTTCAGAAGCTTCATGTATCCGTAAAGCGCATCCTCGTCGCGTCCTTTCACCAGCATCTTCGCAACTTTTTTGACGATGTCCGGCATTCCGCTCCCGTCTCCTGATACCACGTAATTGCCAACTCTAGTCAATTGCATTACTTCAGGCATAGACTCATAGGCAAAAATCACTTTTACCTTTGACTTTTCAATTTGCTCATGCAGCCAGTCTGCCTGTACTTTGAACTGTATCAGGGTGGTAAAAATACAATCGGCATGTAGGATTGCTTCGGCTGCTTCAGGGTTCTGATGCTCAAGATCCTGATCGGTCCATTGGGTCAATTCGATGTGTGCGGCTATCTTGGATGTTACCTCGCGCCATACCCGCTGGTTGCATTGCTCCATCCCGACAATAGCGGCAATTCTGATTTTATCGTGCATAGAATTACAAAAAGATGTGCGTTTGTTGTGGTTTTAACAGGATTGGAAAATGTAATAAAATCCTGTGATGTATACTAACGATTAAAAAAAGAGCCAGCCCCTCAGTGGAGAGGGGCTGGCTTGGATCATCAAGTTACTTAATGCTGATGGATCGTTTCAGAAAGTGAAATCCACTCCGGCAACATAATAGCGTCCGGGTGCCATGCACCATTCCGCCTCCTGATACTGCACGTTGCCAATATTATTGCAATGCAGACTTGCGATGACGTTTTTATCAATCTGATATTTCGCACCAGCATTGAATATTACGAAATCGCCAGGGTAGTTCGAACCTTCAGGATTAGGGAAAAATGAGACAGCCTTGTACTTGCTGACATAACGACCTGTAAGGTTCAGAGCAAGTTTGTTTACAGGCTTCCATGTAGCACTAGCTGATGCTGTATGTTCAGGGCGATAGGGCAGCCATTTTGGGTCTGGATTGCTGTCCAGCGTTGCGTCTTCACCCTTTACGTAAGAAAGGTCCTGTGCATTTAGGTAAGTATATGCAGCATTGAACACCCAGGCGTTATTCGGCCTGTAGTTAAGGCTGGTCTCGATTCCCCAGATACGGGCTTTTGTGATGTTCTTGTACTGGTATGAAGAAGTTGGCAGGTCTATGACAGACTGGATGAGATTATCATAATTGTTGATGAATCCAGCTACATCCAGCGAAACCTTGTCACTGAACTGCTTGTATGCACCTACTTCATAAGCCGTCATAGTTTCCTTGTCAAGATTGGGGTTAGGTGTTCCGATAACCATTCCACCGTCACGAACAAACCGTTCCTCAAGCGTTGGTGCACGGAAACTGCGTCCCCAAGATGCACGGAAGGACATGTCATCCATGGCCTTGTAGTTCATGGCGATACGGGGACTAAGTGCATCAACGGATCTGTTTTCAAGAGGAATCCAGTTTCCCGTGGCTGTAAGTTCAGCCTCTTTGGCATCAATACCACTCCAGTCATAGCGAAGGGACATTAGTGAGGTCAGACTGTCGGTGATTTTCCATTCATCCTGAAGGAATGCTGCTGCGTTTTTCTCCTGGATATTATGGAATGTGTTTGGTACGGGAAACTCGGCTGCTACCTGAGTTGTTCTAACATCGGTGATATTACCGTCAACACCTAAAAGGAAACGCTGGGTATCCGTAGCCCGCCAGTCGAGCTTTGTGCCTGCTCCAAAGCGGTTGGAGGATGTTTCATTGAAATCTCCCGGATTCCTTGTTGTCAACGGATAGATCTGTGGATAATTAGTAAGGTTGTATTCGAATCGAGTGTCATTGAAAGTATAGTAGACTCTAGTGTCAAGACTTAGATTGTCACGTAGCAGGTTAACATAGTTAATGCCGACCAGCGTATTCCTTCTTTTGATCAGGTCGTCAGTATAGACATCATACTTTTTAAAGTTGGTAAGGGCTCCTGCTGAGTTGGCAATTGCTGCTAGCTGGGCGGCAGATAATGTAGATGGACCAAAATGAAGAGGAAATGTCGGCCAGCTTGTAAACGAACTGAGTGATGGTGGTAAGAGTTTTCGTTGGGCTGCAGTTATCAGCTGACCCTGATTAGCTGTAAGATAATCAGCAAAGGCCGCAGTACTCTGAAACGCATTTACTCTATTCCATATATCATATGCGTATTCAGGATGTGGTACATAAGTTTGTGTTGCTCCTGATAGGTCATAAGGCCAGTTATAGGCATAGCCGCCTTCTGTTTGGTTGTAGAATGCGCTGATCTGTATGTACTGTTTTGCGTTGATATCGTACCGAGCCTTCAGTTTGATATCGTTGAGTAGTGCCTGGGCGTTCTGGCGATAGCCTTGATCGTCAAAGTGTGAGTATATCAGTTCATAATTCCATGGTCCGCTTTTGTTGCCTATGCCGACATAACTGTTCCAAAGCCAAGGCGTGAAGTCTTTGCGATAATTACTCTGATCGCTTGATGGAGGAGCATCATAAAAACCACCGCTGACACCTGCTTTTACCTCGAAGGTTTCAGGAAGGTGACCGGAGACATTCACCACACCGCCCATTGCTCCGGAACCGTAAAGGGTTGCCGCCGCACCTTTCATCACTTCAACCTTGTCTGCAGCGTTCATATTCAGGGTTGTCCATACAATTTCGCCACTTTCCGGGTTATTGATAGGGAATCCATCGTATAGCCCCTGTACCCTGGTGCCTATACCGCCTCCCTGGTATGTGTTGGAGCCACGAATCTGCATGGTTGATGTGGTCTGTCCGCCTGCGCGTGTGACTACGACACCAGGAACATCCTCAATTACCTGATCAAGAGTTGGGTTTGGTTGCTGCTTGATTCTTTCCTGTGAAACCACATTAACAGTGACTGGTACTTCAAGGCGATCTTGCTTATAGAGTGCCGCGCCGACCACAACCTCGGATGCCATGACAGTAGTCTGGCCAATGGTAAAATTGGCTGTGGAAGTTTGCCCGGCATTAACGGGTACTAATTGGCTTGTAGGGGCATAACCTACGATGGATACAGAGATTTTTTCTTGTTTGGCGGGGACGTTTTGGAGAATAAAGTTGCCGTTCGCGTCGGTTGTTGTTCCGATGTTGGTGCCGGCAATTGTTACCGATGCGCCGAAAACTCCTTCTCCGTCAGCTTTGTCGGTGATTTTGCCCTTAACAGTGCCTGTGTCTGCTCCGTAGGTGGGAAGAGGTACCAGCAAAGCCATCAGGCTCAATGCCGATACAACAAAACGGACGAAACGATACGCTTCTGCATGTTTTGTCTTCATGATTGTCTTATGAGTTTGGTTGCCAATGATACGAACAAAAAACAGGGTAAAATTTTTGCCTTGTTTGCGTACATCATCATCACCCTATATCAGCAATCAGAACAGGAATACGTAGCTTTCAAATCTTACATGTATTCATAACCTTATAATTTATTAAATAAAAATAGAAAGACGCAACTATTACAGCGAAATTAAGATTTGCAAAAGAACGAAGCAAGTTGAAAACCCGATTCCCCGTTGATGTCCGGGGAATGAGAAAAAAATAGAATGGATTGTTGTGATCGGAGAAAAAAAACTTTTCGAGGTGAATGATCTTAAATAACGCCAAGTTCTTTGCCGATGGTGGTGAACTCATCGATAACTTTATCAAGGTGTTCTCGCTCGTGTGTTGCCATAAAGCTTGTGCGGATGGCTTCATGTCCTGGCATGACACCGGGACGGATGAAGGCGTTTACGTAAACACCGGCATCAAACAGCTTTTTCCAGAAGAGAAGGGTTTTCATCTGATCTTTTACCAATACTGTAACGATAGCAGTTCGAGACGGCATGAGTATAAATCCGGCTTTAAGCAGTCCCTGACGGACGTAATCGGTATTTAAGATAAGCCGTTCCATACGCTCAGGCTCATTGCGGATTATTTCGAGTGTTGCCAGCACTGCTGCTACACTTGCCGGTGTGGGTGATGCACTGAAAATTAGTGAAGCCGCGTTGTGTTTTATGTAGTTGATGACGCTGCGGTCACCTGCAACATAACCTCCCAGAGATCCGAAGGTTTTCGAAAATGTTCCCATGATGAGGTCAACTTCGCTGACCAGATTGAATTCAGAAGGTGTTCCCCTTCCATTTTTACCGATTACTCCAACAGCATGAGCATCGTCAATAAGAATGCGTGCGTCATATTTCTTTGCCAGTGCAACAAGGCCCGGAAGATCTACAATTTCTCCTGAAACGGAGAAGACTCCATCAGATACAATCAGTCGGCCTGCATTACCCGGTATGTTTTGCAACACACGCTCAAGGTCTTCCATGTTATTGTGATTGTATCGTACAAGGTTGGCTCCAGCCCCCTGAGCCATGATGGATGCAGCCACAAGGCTTGCATGATTGTCGCGGTCTGAGACAATGTATTCACCGCGTTGAACCAGAGTCGGTATGATACCTTGCCCTGTCTGATACCCGGTACTGAAAAGAAGGCAACGCTCCTTTTCAAAAAAATCGGCAAGCTTTTCCTCCAGCTCAACGTGCAGGTTGACCGTACCTGTCATATAGCGAGAGCCACTGCAGCTTGTGCCGTATTTATTGATAGCGTTTATAGAAGCTGCTTTTACCCTTGGATCAGCGGTAAGACCGAGATAGTTGTTGGAACCGGCCATGACAAGTTTGCGGCCTCCAAAGCAGACTACGGGACCTTCACTTTCTTCTATCGGGTGAAAAAATGGATATATACCCTGGGCCTTTACTTCATCGGCAAGGGTAAATTCAATGCATTTTTTAAATAAGTCTTTTGTTTTATCCACAATCACGCAAATTTACTTCAGCTGTAACATAAAAAAAGCTGGAATTTCTTGTTTTTACGGTCGTTTCTTGATTTTTTGTTTTCGACGACCGGGTTTTAGGCAAGATAGGTTTACCCATAAACCGAAATGTATTAAAATTTTTATTTTTTTTGATGAAACACTGTCTGGTTTTTTTCCTGCTGGAAAAGTACATATTTGAACAACCTTATTTGAACAACCTTTTTAAAAGGAAATTCTAAGGAAAATGAGTGAAAAAATATTAGTGACTGGCTCTACTGGGTTTATTGGTGCCAGGATGTTGAGATCTCTTGCAGAAGAAGGAGAGATGATAAGAATCTTTCTGAGGCCAGAGAGTGTAAGTGGTGTTTTACCTGAAGGAGTGGAAGTCGTTCGAGGCAGTTTTAGTGATCTTGATGCACTCGGGCGTGCTGTCAGGGGAGTTGACCGGATTTTGCACCTTGCGGGGTTGACAAAAGCAGTTGATGAGTCAGGGTATGAGGCGGGTAATGTCATGCCGGTGCGAAATCTGCTCGCTGTCATCAGAGAGCAGAACCCGACATTGAAGAGATTCTTGTTTGTTTCGTCGCTTACGGCTGCAGGCCCGGCTTCAGAGGGTATATATGGTGTTAGGGAGTCTGATCTACCCAATCCTGTAAGTGCTTACGGGCGAAGTAAATTAAGGGCTGAAACTCTCTGTATGGAAAGTTCGGGTGAAATTCCAATTACCATAGTACGTCCTCCTGCTGTTTATGGACCCGGTGACAGGGATGTTCTGCAGGTTTTTCAGATGCTTGCCGGCGGATTATTAGTAACAGCTGGTAGTTCGGTGCGACAACGTTTCAGCATGATTTATGTTGATGATCTTGTGAGGGGGATAATGTCGGCGGCTCGCTCGGAGCGGGCTGAGGGCCGTATTTATTACATTACATCCCTTCAGTCATGCTCATGGGATGAAGTTATTGATGCAGCGAGGCCTGTACTGTGTTTTAAAAAGCTGTACCGTGTATCACTGCCTAAACCTTTGGTTTTTCTAGTTGGTATGGTGATTGGCGCGGGGGGGGCTATATCGGGTAAGCCTGCGCTTATCAATCGGGATAAGGCAAACGAACTTGTTCAGGATTATTGGGTGTGTTCCCCCGTTCAGGCTGAGCATGATCTGGGGTTTACTGCCGGGATTTCTCTCACAGAAGGTGTTGCAAAAACAATTTCCTGGTACCGGCACAAAGGATGGCTGTAAATTGAGGTTTCAGGAAATGAAGCTTATTCAGCCAAGTAATTTCTGCATGAGTCTGAGAAGCAGATATTTTTCATCGGGGTAAGGAATCAGTCCTTTGAGTGCAGCATCTGTTTCTTTCAGGGCGGAAAGGGCATGCTCGGTATCCTGCAAAGAAAACTTTCTGGTATAGGTCAGGTAGTTTTTAACGAAGTATTCCTGTTTGCCGAACATACCAAGGATTTTTGCAATTTCTGAGGGAGGAAGTTGCCTTACATGAGCGAGGGATAGTTTCCAGAGGCGGATATAAAAGGTGGTAAGAAAACGGACAATGTTGCCAAGGCCTTCCTTCTGCCCTTCCTGATCCATGATCATAAGTGATATGCCGCTGCAGAGTCTAAGGTTTCGTTCAGCAAGGGCTTTTTCAAGTTCGAAGACGTTATAGGTCCGCGATATACCAACACAGTCATAGACATCGAGGGCGGTGATTCGCTTATCTGCGTTTCGAGTTGAGGCATACATGATCAGTTTTTCTATCTCATGGCTGATTTCCCTTGCCGATGGCTGGATATAGGTTGTGAAAGCTTTGAGAGCATCAGGTTCAAATTCCCATCCTGATTCCCTGACTCTATTGGAGGCGAAAAGGTCGGGAGATTTGATGATCGGAAAATCGTGCCGGCTTTTTTTCAGCGAAGCGAAGGGCGGTTTATCAATATCTTTTTTATCGATCTGGTCCGCATCTAGTACTAGAACAGTAAACTCTGCTGGACTTTTGATGTAATCGCTGAATTTTTCATCGTGCTGTTTCTGGAGCTCTTTTGTCGAGGGCTTTTTGATTTTTTCAAATTGCCTGACAATAATGAGCTGTTTAGCAGTAAACATCGGGTATTCTGAGGCTTTCGATATCAGCTCGACTGGTGTAATATCTGGACCGTAGAAGGTGTGCGTGTTATATGCTGCATCATTTTCCGAAGTGAAAATCTTTAACCGGATAACGTTGGTAAGCTCCTCTTTAAGGTAGCTTTCCGGGCCGTACAAGAAATAAACCGGTGCAATGGTACCGGCCAGAATATTTTTTTTCAGTGCATCCATCGAGGGTGGGCAGCACCGGAGTGTGCCCTGAACGTTAAAGAGCGTTTAAAAAGGCAGATCATCTTTTTCATTTTCAAGCAAAGGTCCCGAAGGTGGAGTGGGAAATGAAGGTGCGTTGCTTTGCTGACGCTCGTAACTCTGCGGAGTACCTTCGTTATATCCTTGACTGGAAGGCTTGCCGTCAAGCATTTGCATTTCGGTTATCACGACTTCTGTGGTGTACTGCTTTACTCCTTCTTTATCCCAGCTTCGAGTCTGCAGCCTTCCCTCAACGTATACTTGTGATCCTTTATGCAGATACTCTTTGCATATTTCCGCCAACCTTCCCCAGGCAACAACC
>Ga0007882_10000173_pt1 | contig 36949 bp, 31 predicted proteins | sample CryBogCBH12Aug01_FD_71195 | JGI IMG/M metagenome (GOLD analysis project Ga0007882, IMG submission 71195) | Freshwater microbial communities from Crystal Bog, Wisconsin, USA - CBH12Aug09.1 | ecosystem: Environmental > Aquatic > Freshwater > Lake | place: Crystal Bog, Wisconsin, USA | collected... | reverse complement strand
ATTGCCCGGCGATCTCGGCGATTTCGGCCTTGCTGGCCCCCACGCAGGTGAGGTGGGCGGCGGGCGTCAGGCTGGTGTCGCGGGCGATGCGGGCCACGGTGGCGTGCGTCCGCTCGCGGGTGGAGCCGCCCGCGCCATAGGTGACCGAAACAAAGCGCGGGGCCAGCGGGGCCAGCTGGGTAATCGCCTGCCACAGCTGCGCCTCCATCTTCTCGCTCTTGGGCGGGAAGAACTCGAAGGAGACGGCGATATCGCCTGGTAAATCCGCAAAGAGGGGCAGATCGGCGAACAGGGGGGCACTCATGCAGGGATAGCCTTTTCAGCGGAAACGGGGGCGGCGCGGCGGCCAGTCCAGATCTTCACGGTAAGCTGCTCTCCGGCCAGCGCGATCGGCACCTCGGCGGCAAAGCCCGCCTCACGCAGCAGGGTCAGCATCTGCTCGTCGGTGAAGCCGAGGCGGGCGTGGGCGTGCTGGCTGCGCAGCTCCTCGCGATCATGCGCGGCGAAATCAACGATGGCGATACGGCCGCCCGCCCGCGCCACCCGCGCGGCCTCCGCCAGCGCCAGCTCGGGGGCCAGCGCATAGTGCAACACCTGATGAAACAACACCGTATCGAAGCTGGCGTCGGCAAAGGGCAGCGCGGCAAAATCGCCCTGCACCAGATCCACTTCGCCAGCGGGCAGATGCTGCAACCGGGCGCGGGCGATCCGCAGCATCTCGGGGCTCTTGTCGAAGGCGGTGACATGGGCGGCGTGCGGCGCAAACAGCGCGGCCATCCGCCCGGTGCCGGTGCCGATATCCAGCATCGCGCCCAAAGTGGAACCCAGCGCCCCGGCCCCCAGTGCATTAGCCAAGGCGGCTTCCACCGGCTCGTCGGCGCCCTGCAGCAGGCGCAGCTCGTCCCATTCCGCCGCGTGGCGGGCGAAATAGGCCGCCGCCGCCCCCTCGCGCGCGGAGCGGATGGCGGCCAGATGCGCCCGATCCCGCGCGCAACTTTCGGCAAAGCCCGCATCCTGTGCCTCGGCGGTGGCCAGCAGCTGCGCCAGCGCCGCGCCCAGCGGTGGCGCGCCAGCGGCGTTGATGGCGCTCCGCAGAAACACCCAGCTGCCTTCCTTGCGCCGCTCGGCCAGCCCCGCCTCGCACAGGATGCGAACATGGCGCGACACGCGCGGCTGGCTTTGCTCCAACACCTGCGCCAGCTCGCCCACCGCCAGCTCCATCGCGGAGAGCAGACGCATGATGCGGAGCCGCGTTTGATCGGCTACGGCGCGCAGGATAGGATCGATCTGGATGGTCATGGTGCTTCTGTGGGCATCATATAAAGATTTCTTTATATGATGCAAGCCGCAAGCGCGTCCACCGCCGCGCCAGGCCCAAGCGCCGGTTTCCACCTTGCCGTTTCCCGGCCAGCGTTTACCATGGGCGGGCACTTACCCTAAAGCACGGCTTCCCGGCGCGCAGCAAGGACTACTCCCCAAGGTCGCGCACGGCAAAACGCCGATATGTGAGGTTTCAATGATCCAGAAAGCCATGGCCCCCCTCGCCCTTGCCACCGCACTGGCGCTATGCGCGGCGCTCTCGGGCTGCGGCCATTCCGACAGCGCCGCCGACGCCGCCTCCTCCGATTCGGTGGAAATGCCAGCCGAGCAGGCGCTGAGCGGGATCGTCGCCACCCCCGCCGCCGATGCTTCGGCCACTGCCACCGCCGGGGCGGATCTGGTGCCCATGCCTGCCAGCGCCGCCGCCTCTGCCGCGCCCGCTGCTGGCAAACCCGCCGCTGCCGCCTCGAGCGGGGTCGACAAGGACTAGGCGGGAGAATCCCCGTCGGGCCTCAGTCCAGCGAGACCTTGCCTCGCGCGGCCTTCACGCTGCCCCGGGCTTTCTTGGATGCGAGCCGCGCGGTTTTGCCGATGCGGTTGAGGCGGCTCTTGGCGCGCTTCTCGGGCAGATTATGCGCCTCGCGCAGCAGCTCCACCAGCCGCTCGCGCGCATCCGATCGGTTGGCCTCCTGCGTGCGGAAATTGCGCGCCGCCAGCACCAGCTCGCCCCGGCTGGTCATGCGGCTGCCCGCCAGCTCCTTCAGCCGGTGAAACACTGGGGGCGACAGGCGCAGGCGATAGACATCCAGCCGCAGCTGCACCGCTGTCGCCACCTTGTTGACATTCTGCCCGCCCGGCCCGCTGGCGGCGATAAAGCTCTCGCTGGCGTGCGACAGGGCCAGCGCGATCGCCTGATCCAGCGGGGTCTGCGCTTCGGGATTATCCCCGCTCATCGACCTGAACTTCGCCCTGATCCGGGGCCAAATCGAGTGCCTCCCCGGCATCCGGCGCAACCGCGTCTTCCGGATCAACAAAGCCCAGCGCGCGGAAATCATCGGGCAGCGGGGCATGGGCGATGATCGGCGTCTTGCCCTCGCGCTTCACCACCAGCCCGGCGGCGTGGAGCATGGTGCGCGCAGCCCGCACCACGCCCTCGGCCACGCTGCCATACACCTCATCGCCCAGCAGCGCCGCGCCCAGCCCATGCAACGCGTGCACGCGAATCTGGTGCGTGCGGCCGGTCTCGGGGCGAAACTCGACGAGGGTGAAGCCATCGCGCCGATCCAGCACCTTCCAGTGCGTGATCGCGGGCTTGCCCTTTTTGGCAAGAATCATCCGCCAGCCCGCCTCGGCGCTGCTGATCTTGGAGAGACCAAACTCGATGGTGCCCGCATCGCCCACCACATCGGTGGCAACGATGCCGAGATAGCGCTTTTCCACCAGCCGCGCCTCGAAGGCCGCCGAGAAGCGCTTCAGCGCCTTGGGATTGCGCGCCAGCAGCAGGCAGCCCGAGGTGTCGCGATCGAGGCGATGCACCGCCTGCGGCTCGCGGGCAAAGCCCAGCCGCAGATCGGGCAGATAATCATCGAGCGCCGGGCCGCCAGCGCGCGGGCGGTCGAGCGGCAGGCCGCCCGGCTTGTTGATGACCAGCGCTTCGCCGTCTTCGTAGAGGATCGGTATTTTCATGTCAGTGCCTTCAGCACAGAGGGAGGCAGTATGGCGGAGCTTAGGGCGGCGGCTATACGCTTAATTGCTTCGGCGAGACGCGCATCATCGGCGGCAAAGCTGATGCGAAAACCATCCTTACCGCCAAATCCCGAGGCCGAGACCACCGCCACGCCATGCTCCAGCAGATGCAGCGCCAGCGCCTCGTCGCGGTTGGGGTCACTCGCGGGGCCGAAGTGGTCCATCAGCGGGGTGGCGTCCACCATGCAGTAAAACGCGCCATCGGGCACGGGGGTGGAGAGGCCGGGAATGGCATTCAGCGCCGCCACACAGGCATCGCGGCGGATGCGGAACCGCTCGCGCCAGTCGGTCAGGAAATCCTGCGGCCCCTCGAAGGCGGCGACGGCAGCGGCCTGCGAAATCGAGCAGGGATTGCCCGAGGAATGCGACTGCAACCGCTCCATCGCCTTAATCAGCCACGCCGGCCCAGCGGCGACGCCGATGCGAAAGCCGGTCATCGCGTGGCTTTTGGAAACGCCCGAGACGGTGAGCACTCGATCAGCCAGCTCGGGGCATTCCACCGCCAGCGTGGCGTGGGCGCCCGGCACATAGCGCAAGGGCGCATAGATATCATCGCTCATCACCAACACGCGCGGGTGGCGCGCCAGCACCGCGCCCAGCGCGCGCAGCTCTTCCGCCGGATAAGTCGCCCCGGTGGGGTTGCCCGGCGAATTGAGCAGCAGCCAGCGGGTGGCGGGCGTGATCGCCGCCTCCAGCTGCTCCGCCGTGATGCGAAAACCGCCCTTGGCACAAGTGGCCAGCGGCACCACGCTCGCCCCGGTAAAGCGCACGATCTCGGGATAGCTCACCCACCATGGCGCGGGTATCAGCACCTCGTCGGCGGGGTCGAGCGTGGCGAGCAGCGCGTGGAAGATCGCCTGCTTGCCCCCCGCGCTCACCGTCACCTGCGACACCGGCACCTCCAGCCCCAGATCGCGCGCGAAATGCAGCGCGGCGGCGGATTTGAGCCGCGCCGTGCCGCCCACCGCCGTGTATTTCGTCTCGCCCGCATCCAGCGCCGCCTTGGCCGCGGCCACCACATGCGGCGGCGTGGCAAAATCAGGCTCGCCCACCGAGAGCGAAATGATGTCGCGCCCGGCATCGCGCAGCGCAATGGCGCGGTCGGTCATCGCGGTGGTGCGCGAGGGAGCAATGCGCGCGAGGGCCGCGGATAGGTTTGTCATGTGTTTAATCCAGCAAGCGGGCCGGCATCAGCCCGCGCAGGGCATTGCCGATAAAAAATCCGTGTTCGAGATCGGCGAGGCGCAACTCGCCCTCCACCGCGCGGCCCACTTCGAGCAGCTGACGGCGCAGCACGCCGGGCAGCAGGCCGAGCTTGGCGGGCGGGGTCAGCAGCACGCCATCCCGCTCCACGAAGAGGTTGGTGTAGCAACCCTCGGTCAGCAGGCCATCGTCGCGCAGCAGCAGCGCCTCCGCCCCACCCGCAGAGCGCGCCGCGCGCAGGCCCGCCTCATACAGCCAGCGGTCGGTGGTCTTGTGCGCCAAGCGCCAGTCGCCCGGATCGAGTGGCAGCGGCAGCACGACACATTCCACCGGCGCTTGCGGAGCCTCGGGCATCTCGCTCACCTCGAGGCAGGTGGCCCCGCCGCGCGCGAGCGACAGGCGCAATTTCGCCGCCCCCTCCACCTCGAAGCACAGCGCCTGAATGGCATTGCGCACCGCATGGCGATCGAAAACAAAGCCCAGCGCATGGGCACTGTCGCGGATGCGTTCGAGATGCAGTTCGAGCAGGGGGATGCCCTCGTCGGGGGTAAAGCGCATCGTCTCGATCAGGTCGAAGCGGGCGGGGGATGCTGGATCCGCTGTTCCTTCTGGCCCCGGCTGATGCACAAATCCCCCCTTCACCAGACATTCCCGCCATTCCGGCAGGCATTGCGAATCGGCGACGATGGCCGAACCCACCCCCATCACCGCGCGGCCACTGCCCCCCTCTGGCGGAGACAGGCGCAGCGTGCGAATTGCCACATTGAACGCTGCGGCACCAGTGGCATCACCAAAGGCAGGATCAATCCGCCCGATCGCCCCGCAATAGGCCCCACGCGGATCGCGCTCATGCTGGCTTAGCAGCTCCATCGCGCGGATCTTGGGCGCGCCGGTCACCGATCCGCAGGGAAACAGCGCGCGCAGCAGCCCCACCGCGCGCACCTCTGGCCCTAGCTGGCCCCTCACGGTAGAGACCATCTGGTGCAGGCTGGGATAGGTCTCCACCGTAAAGGGAGCCTCCACCCGCACGCTGCCGGGCTGCGCCACCCGCGAGAGATCGTTGCGCATCAGATCGACGATCATCAGATTTTCGGCGCGATCCTTGGGGCTGCTGGCGAGATCGGCGGCCAGCGCCGCGTCTTCCCGCGCGGTGCCGCCCCGTGGGCGCGTGCCCTTCATCGGCCGCAGCGTGACCCCCCCCGCCCCATCCACCTCGAAAAACAGCTCGGGCGAGAGGCTGAGCAGCCAGTGCGCGCCATCGAACACCACGCCGCCATGCCTGCCCCCGCCCCGCGCGCGCAGCGCCGCATAGAGCGCCAGCGGATCGCCGCGCCAGCTGCCCGCCAGCGGGAAGGTCAGGTTCGCCTGATAGATATCGCCCGCCACGATTCCCGCGTGCAGCGCCGCGAAGGCCCGCGCATAGCCGCCCGGCGACAGGCACGGATCGAGCGGGCCGATGCTGGCGGCCCCTTCACCACGCCGGTTTTCCGCCAGCCACGCCGCCACCTCGCCCGACCCAAGCCGCTGGCATTCCGCAAAAGCGCCAAACCACACCAGCGGCCCATCCGCGCCAATGCGCCCCTCCGCCAATGGCGCGAGCCTCGGCTCCAGCGCCAGAGCCGCCTCATAGGCGAGATATCCCGATAGATAGCGCCCCTCGCCCAGCAGCGCATCGATCCGCGCCAGCGCGCCCGCCACCTCCTCGGGCCGGCGCGCCACCACGATCTCCACCGCATCGCGATAAAGCCGCGCGCCCTCGCCGCCATCCGTGCTGGCATCATCCAGCAGCACGAAAGGCGCGCCGGGCGTCAGGAGAGGGTGCTGCGGAGTGGGGGGCATGGTCGGGGGCTTCTAGCCTGCATGGGCCGATCATGCAAAATCGCGCCAGAATGGCGGGGCAGCGGGAAATTTTCCCTCGCCCCGCCCGCAATCTATCCTTAGCCTCGCGCGCTTATCCCTGCCTGGAGGCCATCGCCTCACCCCGGAATGGAGCCATGATGCGCCGCCTGCCGCTTGCCGCCACGATGCTTCTTTCCCCGCTGCTGCTCGCGCTCAGCCCCGCCATCGCGCGGGCGGCGGATAGCGCGGATACGCCCCCGCCCGCCCCGGAAGGCAGGCTGCCCGATGCCGCCACCCCCTCGGCCTATCGCCTCGATCTGACGCTCGATCCCGCCAAGCCCCGCTTTTCCGGCCATGTCGAGATCGACGCCACGCTGCTCGCGCCCAGCCGCTTCCTCTATCTGCACGGCCGCGATCTGGCGATGCACCGGGCGGTGGCGATGGCCTCTGGCCGCACCATCCCCGCGCAATGGCGGCAGCTAAGCCCCACCGGCCTTGCCCTGCTGACCTTCGCCGAGCCGCTGCCCGCCGGCCCCATCACCCTTGCCTTCGATTACGACGCCGCCTTTCAGGATGGCCCCGCCGGGCTCTTCCATGTGAAGGTGGGCGATGACTGGTATCTCTGGAGCCAGTTTGAATCGATCGACGCCCGCGCCGCCTATCCCGCTTTCGACCAGCCCGGCTACAAGCAGCCCTTCACCCTCACCCTGCGCACGCCGCCGGGCCTCAGCGCCGTGTCGAACACCCCCGAGAGCGGCATCACCCACGAGGGCGGGCAAGAGGTGCACCATTTCGCGCAAACCCTGCCGCTGCCGACCTATCTGCTGGCGATGATGGTGGGCCCCTTCGCCAGCGCCAATGGCAGTGTGCCGCCCACGCCCGAGCGCGATCAACCGCTGCCGCTGCGGATTATCTCCACCCGGCAAAACGCGGGGCAGCTCGGTTTCGCCCTCGCCAACACCGCGCCGATCATCACCCACCTCGAAGCCTATTTTGGCACGCGCTTCCCCTATGCCAAGCTCGACCAGATCACCGCGCCGATCATGCCCGGCGCGATGGAAAACGCCGGGGCCGATCTCTACGAAGACAGCCTGCTGGTGCTGGACGACACCGCCACCACCGCGCAAAAGCGCAACTTCGGCATGGTGGTGAGCCACGAGCTGTCGCACCAGTGGTTTGGCGATCTGGTAACGCCCGCGTGGTGGGACGACATCTGGCTCAACGAGAGCTTCGCCAACTGGATGGGCTTTCGCATCGGCAATGCGTGGCGACCAGATCTCAACATCGGCGCGGGAGCCAACGCCGAGGGCTTTGCCGCGATGAACACCGACGCCCTGCTCGCCGGTCGCCCAATCCACCAAGCCATCACCCGCGACAGCCAGATCGACGCCGCTTTCGACAGCATCACCTATGGCAAGGGCGGGCAGGTGGTCGCCATGATCGCCGCCTTCATGGGCGACGACAAATTCCGCGAGGGCGTGCGCCACTTCATGGCCGCGCACCGCTATGGCAGCGGCACCAGCGCCGATTTCTTCGCCGCCATGGCCGAGGTAGCGGGCGATCCCCAGCTTCTGCCCGCGATGCAGAGCTTCACCGACCAGCAGGGCGTGCCGCTGCTGACGTTTTCGCGCGATGCCACGGGCTTTGCCGTCGCGCAGAGCCGCTATGCGCGGCTGGGCACTGCTGCTCCCGACACAAGCTGGATCGTGCCGCTCTGTGCCAGCGAAAGGGCCAACGGCAACGGGGCCAATTTGCGCCTGTGCAGCCTTGTTGGCGCTGGCGGGGCCCATATCCCCGAGGGAACCGGCACAGTGCTGATGCCCAACGCCGGCGGCACCGGCTACTACCGCTTCGAGCTACCCCCGGCGGACTGGGCCAAGCTGATCGACACCTCGGCCAGCCTGCCCGGCGGCGAGGCGCTGGCGCTGTCCGATTCGCTGCGGGCCAGCTTTGCCGCCGGGCGCGCCCATGCCGCCGACCTCGCGCGCCTTGCCGGAGTGATGACCGCCAATCCCGACTCCTATGCCAGCAACGCCGCGCTCGACGGGCTCGATGAACTCGACCGCTGGGGCCTGCTCGATAAGGCGGCCGATGCGGCCTATCGCGGCTTTGTCGGACGGCTTTATCGCCCGCTGCTGGCGCAATATGGCTTCGATCCACGCGCCGGGACCTATACGAACGAGGACGCCGAACGCTCGCAGCGCCGCGCACAGATCGTCGAAAGGTTGGCAGGCACCGCCCGCGATGAAAGCCTGCGCGCCAGCCTGCTCGCCGCCACCAAGGCGTGGATGGCGGGGGATAGCGCCGCGCTCGATCCGGCGTGGTATGACAAGGGCCTTGCCGTGTGGCTGGAAACGGCCGGGCAGGAAACGAAAGCCCAAAACCCGGCTGAGCAGCGAGGCCGATGGCTCAACCCCAAGGACGCCGCTGGCAAAGCCGCGCTGGCCGGGGCGCGCACGCTGTTTGCCAGGGCGCTCGCCTCGCAAGACCCGCTGCTGCGGCCAGCAGCGCTGCACACGCTGGCCGCCTCGGGCAACCCGCTGATCGCGCGCTGGCTGCTCGACGATGCCAAAGACGCGCGGCTGCGGCTGTCCGAGCGGCTGCACCTCATCTCGGGCATCGCCGCCACGCGGGCCACCAGCGAGCTCGGCTACGATTGGATACACACGCATCTCGGCGAGCTGCTGCAGGGCGGCGGGGGCATTTTCTTCGCCGCGCGACTGCCGCAGGTCTTCGCCAACCTGTGCTCGGCGGAAAAGGCCGATGCCATCGCCCGCGATTTCGGTCCCAGCCTTGCGGGCAAAACCGCCCAGCTCGAACTAGACCGCACGGTGGAGCGGGTGCGCGATTGCGGTGTGCTGAAAGCGGCGCGGGCGGGGGAGGCCTCGGCGGAGATCGCCGCGCTGAAGTAAGCCCGAGCCTTACACCGGCCCGCTCTCTAAACCGGCAGACGCAGCACCGCGACGAGGCCCACCACCTTGCCGCCCGCGTCGCGGCGGTTGGCGAGGGTCAGCGTGCCGCCATGCTGATCGGCGATGGCGCGGGCGAGGGTCAGGCCCAGCCCGGCGCCGCCGGTCAGGCTATTGCGCGAGGGCTCGCCACGGGTGAAGGGTTCGAGCATCCGCTCAATGTCGGCTGGCGCGATGCCGGGGCCGTCATCCTCGATGCGGATCGCCGCAAAGCTCTGCCCAGCCACAGCCGCCGCTTCCAAAGCCAGCGACACCCGCGCCACCCCGCCATAGCGCAGCGCGTTGCTGACAAGATTGCGCAGCGCCCGCCGCAGCCAGGTGGCACGCAGCGGCATGGCGATGCGCTGCGTCTCGCCCAGCTCCACCGCCTCGCCCATATCCTCGAATTCTTCCACCACCGCGCCCACCAGCGCGGATAGCTCGGTCTGCTCCAGCGGGTCGCTCGGACGGCCCACGCGCGCCAGCGAGAGAATGTCGTCGAGCGAACGGGTAATATCCTCGATGGTGGCGGCCATGCGGCCCCGCTCCACCGGGTCTTCCACCGATTCCACCCGCACCCGCAGCGCGGAAAGCGGCGTTTTCAGATCATGGCCGATCGCGCCCAGCATCACGTCCTTCTCGTTGAGCAGCGCGCCGATGCGTTCTTCCATGGCGTTGTGCGCCACAATCAAACGGCGCAGATCGTCGGGCCCCTGGGGATCGAGCGGCGGGCCGGGAATACGGGTGCGGGCAAAATGCTCCAGCCGCCCGGTCAGCGCCGCCAGCGGGCGGTTGATGCGCCGCAGGATCAGCGCCATCGCCCCCACCAGCAGCAGATAGATCAGCAGCGTCTGCGCCAGCAGCGGGGCCAGCACGTGCCGTGCATCGCCGGTGGGCGGGATCAGCACCCGCACGATCAGCCATGGCCCGCCACTCTGCCGCTGCGTGGCGACCAACAGCACCCGGTTCGGCCCGCGCTGACCATGGCGGGATGGATCTTCCACCCCATCGGCGTGCGTTTTGGCTTCCAGCTCGGCATGACGCCGCACCCGCTCCTGCGCCACCGGATCCTCGGCCACTGGCCGCTCCACCACCAGCAGACTGGCGGGCGTGAGATCCTGATCGGCGAGGATACGGCGCAAATCGCCCTCGGCATCGGCCCAGCGGATATCATGCGGGCTCTGGTGAAATTCGGGAATGATCTGCGGCCGTGGCGGCTTTGGCTCCAGCGCGGCGGCGGCGTTCGGCGCGGCATCGGCCACGCCTCCTGCCGCATCGGCCACCTCGCGGCTGGCCACCAGCACGCGGAAGGCGGCATTGTGGATCAGCGTCTCGCGCATCCGCTCCATGCCCACGCGATAGAGCAGCACCGTGCTGATCGTTTGCGCCAGCAGCAGCGCCAGCGCCAGCGCCAGCAGCATCTGCCCGGTGAAGCTGCGCGGCCAGATGCTGAGGGTGGCCGGGCGGCTCACGCGGCCTCGCCGGGCGCGCGCCGCACATCGGCGGCAAACATATAGCCCCCGCCCCACACCGTCTGGATCAGCAGCGGATTGCGGCTATCAACCTCGATCTTGCGGCGCAGGCGGCTGACCTGATTATCCACTGCGCGGTCAAACAGATGCGCCTCGCGGCCCTGCACCATATCGAGCAGGCGGTCGCGGTGCAGCACCTGCCTCGGGTGCTCCAGAAAGGCCAGCAGCAGGCGAAACTCCACCGAGGAGATCGCCACCACCGCGCCCTGCGGATCGATCAGGCGACGCTTGAGCGGATCGAGCCGCCAGCCCTCGAAGAGGAAGTCCTCCTCACTGGTTGGCTCGCCCGCGCCCCTTGCGGCCCGGCGCAGCACGCTGCGGATGCGCGCCACCAGCTCGCGCGGCTCGAAGGGCTTGACCACGTAATCATCGGCACCCAGCTCCAGCCCGGTGATGCGATCGCCCGCCTCGCCGCGCGCGGTGAGCAGGATGGTGGGGATGGCGCGGGTTTCGGCCAGATGGCGGCACAGCGACAGGCCATCCTCGCCGGGCATCATGATATCGAGCAGCACCAGATCGGGCACCGCATCAGCCAGCATCACCCGCGCCTCGCCCGCGCTGGCCGCCGCCCGCACGGCAAACCCCTGACGCTCCAGATAGGAGGCCAGGGGCTCGCGCAGGCTCGCATCGTCGTCCACCAGCAGCAGGCGGGGCAGCGGCTGGGGGGCAGGGGCGATTTCGGTCAACGGCATAGCGGAGCCATCAGGCACCCGGAGGCGGCGGCGAGCCGTCTGGGCCATGGCCGTGTTCATGATCGTGCTGGTGGCGCAGGCCCTCTATTTTGGCGCGCGCGGCAGCCCAGGCGGCCTTGCGCTCTTCGGGCGTCAGCTTGCCGTCGTGGTTGGTGTCGGCCTCGTCGAACAGCGAGAGCGCCGCCGCCACAAAGGCCTCGCGGGTGATGCTGCCGGTGTGGTTGGGATCGGCGCGGTGGAGGATCGCCCCCACCAGCATCATGCCGCGCCCACCTTCATGCTCGTGGCCCCAGCCGTGATGGCCCATCGGCCCCATGCCCTCCTGCTCGTGGCCGTCATGTTCGTGATCCGCATCATGGTGCCACTCGCCCGGCGCGCCCTGTGGGCCCGCGCCTTGTGGGCCAGTGCCTTGTGGGAGGGTGCCCCCGTGCTCGTTCCCGTGCTCATGCTCCATCCTATCGCCCATATGCTCATGGGCGGCGAGGAACTCATCGCGCGAGATCACGCCATCGTGGTTGGTGTCGATCTTGTCGAAGATGCTGTTGAACCGCGCCGCACGATCAGCGGAATCCAGCTTGCCATCGTGGTTGGCATCCAGCCGGTCGAACAGCTTCTCGGCGCGCTGCTGGGCCTCGGCGCGGGTGATCACGTGATCATGCCCGACAGCGGCATAGGTCAGCGCGGAACCGGCCATCAAGGTGGCGATAGCGGAAACCACGATTGTGACATTTTTCATAGGGGCACTCCACGAGGGGGCGGGCCAAACTCCGCGCAGCTTCGGGCGCGCGGAGAATCCCGCAAAAGAGGCTGAAAGCCGCGCGACACCCCGGGCGCTTTGAGGGGGGGGGTGGGAACCACGGGATACCGCACGACTTTCGATAACCCCTCTAGCCCCCGCTTGTCGCGCGATTATGCCAAACCGCCCATAATTTGTCGTCATTTGTCGCGCGGGTGTGATCTTCAACCCTCCGGCGCGCTCATGCAGAAGGCGTTGAGCTTGTTGCCATCGGGATCGCGGAAATAGCCGGCGTAAAACCCTTCGCCGCGCGGGCCGGGCGCGCCCTCGCAAACGCCGCCATGAGCCAGCGCAAGGGCATGGAGGCGATCCACCTGCGCGGTGTCAGCCGCTTCCAGCGCCACCATCACGCCATTGCCCACGCTGGCAGGCTGGCCATCGAAGGGATAGGTGAGGCCGATGCCCGGCTTGCCGCCCGGCTCGCCCCAAGCGATGAAGCGCTCGAACTCCATCATTCGCCCCACGCCCAGCTCGGCGGCAATGGCATCGTAGAAACGGGCCGCGCGGGCAAGGTCGTTGGTGCCAAGGGTAACATAGCCGATCATCCCGCCTCTCCTTCGCGACTCGCGCTTTTATAGGAACATTAAGCGAACAAATGCCGCACTACAAGGCCCGGCATTGCTCCTCCAGCCAAGCCAGCGCCGCGCGATCCTGCCACTGGGCCAGCTGCGGGGCCAACACCGCGCGCACCCGCGCGTGATAGGCGTTCCACCAGTCGCGCTCCTCGCCCGAAAGCATCGCCACCTCCACCAGCGCGCGATCGATAGGCACCAGCGTCAGCACTTCAAAGCCAAGGAACGCCCCCTCCGCCCCATCGATGGCGCGCTCTTCCACCATCAGCAAATTCTCGATGCGGATGCCATAGGCCCCGGCCTTGTAATAGCCGGGCTCGTCGGACAGGATCATGCCGGGCAACAGCGCCTGACCCGTGCCCGCCTGCCCGCCCGCTGCCTTGGCAATACGCTGCGGCCCCTCGTGCACCGCAAGAAAGCTGCCGACGCCGTGGCCGGTGCCGTGGGCGTAATCCAGCCCCGCCGCCCACAGATGCGCGCGCGCCAGCGTGTCGAGCTGGCTGCCATTGGTGCCCGCTGGAAACACCGCGCGGGCGATGGCGATGTGCCCCTTCAGCACGCGGGTGAAGCGATCCTTCACCTCGGCTGGCACTGGCCCGCCCCCGTCTGCTGGATGGCCAATCCACACGGTGCGGGTGATATCGGTGGTGCCATCGGCATATTGCCCGCCCGAATCGACGAGATAGACGCTGCCCGGTTCCAGCGCCCGGTTGGTCTCCTCGCTCACCCGGTAGTGGACGATGGCCCCATTCGGCCCGCTGCCCGAGATGGTGTCGAAGGAGAGATCGACCAGTTTGCGCGTGTCCGCACGGAAGGCTTCAAGGCGGGCGGCGGCGGTTAGCTCGGTGACGGTGCCCTTGGGGGCCTCTTCGCCCAGCCAGTGGAGAAAACGCGCCACCGCCGCGCCATCGCGGGCCTGGGCGGCGCGATGGCCAGCCTGCTCGGTGGGGTTCTTGGTGGCGCGGGGGAGAGCGGTCGGGTCGCGCGCCTCCACCACCTCGGCCCCGCCCGCCTCCAGCGCGGCGAAAATCGCGGCGACGCCATGCTCGCCATCCACCGCCACCCTGCGGCCCGTCAGCGCCGAGAGCGCGGGCACAAAAGCCTCGCGCCCCTCTCCTTCAGACGCCGCAATCCGCACATCGGGCCCGAGATGAGCGCGCAGTTCCGCGCTCACCTTCTCCGCCGCGATGAACAGATCCGCCGCGCCATCGGCATGGGCAATCACGAAGGCCAGCGCCACCGGGGTGCGCGCCACATCGCTGCCCCGGATATTCAGCAGCCACGCCACCGAATCGAGCGCGCTGAGCACTACCGCGTCCAGCCCCTCGGCGATCAGCCATGCGGCCACGGTGGCGCGCTTGGCCGCGCTCGTCACCCCGGCATAGTCCAGCCCATGCGGGAAGGCGGGGGCGAGCGAGCGCTGCGGCTGATCGGCCCAGATGGCGTCGATAGGATTGCGCTCCACCGCCACCAGCGCCCCCCCCAGTTCTGGCCCGCGCCTGGCCAGCGCCTTCTCCGCCGCCCGCACCCAGCCGCGCGAATGGAGCCACGGATCGTAGCCGATGCGCGCGCCTTGCGCCGCGTGCTCGCCCAGCCATTGCGCCGGGCTGGTGGCTGGCACATTCTCGAAGGCATAGAGCGCACCATCCACCTGCCCCCGCACCGCCAGCGTATAGCGCCCATCCACGAACACCGCCGCCTTATCGGCCAGCACCACCGCGCTGCCCGCCGAGCCATTGAACCCGGTCAGCCATTCCAGCCGCTGGGCATAGGCCCCGACATATTCGCTCATATGCTCGTCGCTGATCGGCACCACGAAGCCGTCGAGTTGCGCGCGCGCCAGCTCACCCCGCAGGGCAGCGAGACGGGCGGCATGGGGAGAAGCGGTGTTCATGTGGGCAAGTCCGGGTTGCTCTGGTGATGGGGGCACCATAGAGGTGGGCGATGGCTCTTGACACCCCCCCATCCGCTGGCCCTTCCCTCGCCACTCCCCCCGTTGCGGAAAAGCGCCCCTCCAGCACCACCCATCACGGTATCACCGTGACCGACGATTACGCCTGGCTGCGCGATCCGGGATACCCCGAGGTGACCGACCCCGCGATCCTCGCCCATCTGGAGGCGGAGAACCGCTGGTTCGAGAGCCGCATGGCCCCGCGCCAGGGTTTGGTAGACAAGCTCTTCGCCGAGATGCGCGGCCGCATCAAGGAAGCCGACAAATCCGTACCGCAAAAGGATGGCGCTTGGGCTTACTGGATCGAGTTTGAAGAGGGCGCGGAATACAAGAAATGGTGGCGCAGGCCGGTGGCTGGCGGCACGGATGAGCTGATCCTCGACGAAGTGGCGCTGGCCGCTGGCCACGAATACTTCCGCCTCGGCGCGATCTCCGTCAGCAGCGATGGCACGATGCTGGCGTGGAGCGTGGACGACAATGGCTCCGAGCGCTTCACGGCGCGGGTGAAATTGATCGCCACGGGCGAGGTGCTGGGTGATGAAATCCCCGGCACGCTATCGGGCCTCGTGTGGGTGGCGGGAGACAAAGGCCTCGTCTATTCGCTCGCCAACGAGAACTGGCGCACCGACAACGCCCGCCTGCACTGGCTGGGCCAGCCTGTAGCCAGCGACATCGAACTCTACCATGAGGACGACGAGGGCTTCCGCGTGGGCGCGGCGCTTTCCGCCAACGAGCAATGGCTGATTATCGGCACCAGCGATCACGAGACCAGCGAGGTGCGCCTCGTCCCCGCCGCCGATCCATTGGCCACGCCGATCCTCGTGCGGGCGCGCGAAGAGGGCGTGGAGTATGACGTCGACCTGCGGGAAGACACCCTCTTCATCCATGCCAACGACACCCACGAGAACTTCCGCCTCGCCTCCGCGCCCCTATCCAGCCCAAGCGAATGGACCACGCTGGTCGAGGGCACCGACGAATTCTACCTCACCGGCTTCGAGCTGTTCCGCGATTTCTATGTGGTCGAAGGACGCGTGCGCGGGCTGGATCGCATCGAACTGCGCTACTACGACCAGCCCGAGCGCATCGAGCCAATCACCTTCCCCGAGGCGAGCTACGACGCCGGGCTTGGCGACAACCCCGAATGGCATACCGAGCGGTTGCGCCTGAGCTATGAGAGCATGGTCAGCCCGGCGACAGTGTATGATTACCACGTGGCCGAGCAACGGCTGGAAGTGCTCAAGGTTCAGGAGATCCCCTCGGGATACGACGCCGCGCTCTACACCACCGAGCGGCTGGAGATCGAAGCGCGCGATGGCACGCTGGTGCCCGTCAGCGTGGTGATGCGGCGGGACAGGCCCGCCAATGGCCCCCTCCACCTCTATGGCTATGGCGCCTATGGCATGGCGATGAGCCCGAGCTTCTCCACCGCGCGCCTCAGCCTGGTGGATCGCGGCTTTGCCTATGCCATCGCCCATATTCGCGGCGGCGATGATCTGGGCCGCGCGTGGTATAAGGCGGGCAAGCGCGAGGCGCGGACGAACACTTTCCACGATTTCGTCGATGTAGCGAAAGGCCTGATCGCGCGCGGCCTCACGGCGGCAGGCCGCATCAGCATCTCAGGCGGCTCTGCGGGCGGCGAGCTGATGGGCGCGGTGATGAACTCCGACCCCCAGCTGTGGGGCGCGGTGGTGGCGCATGTCCCCTTCGTCGATGTGCTGGCCACCATGCTGGACGAGAGCCTGCCGCTGACCCCCGGCGAATGGCCCGAATGGGGCAACCCCATCGAGGACAAACCCGCCTTCGAGCTGATCCGCTCCTACTCGCCCTACGATCAAGTTTCGGCGCAAGCCTATCCGCCGCTGATGGTGACGGCAGGGCTGAACGACCCGCGCGTGACCTATTGGGAACCGGCCAAATGGGTGGCCAAGCTGCGCGAGCTGAAGACCGACGACAACGAGCTGATCCTCAAGACCAACATGGGCGCGGGACATGGCGGCAAATCGGGGCGGTTCGAGAGCCTGACCGAAACGGCGGAGGAGTTCGCGTTTATCCTGTGCCATCTGGGGGTGGCAGGGTGAATTGGAGAGGCCTGCACTGGGCAGCGCGGATCGCGGTTGCGATTGCGCTGTTTGATGCGGCGATTTCTCTGGCTGAGATGGCCACTTTCCCGGTTGTATACCACATCATTGTTGGTTCCTTGGCAGAGGTTATTTTCTGGGCAAACTAATGGACACTTAAAATCTGGCTTTATAGCTGTCCGCTACAACTGATCGGCGTAGTGGCTCTTATAATTGCGACAAAGAACACTCCCATTTTGCTGCGATTGCTTTGTCTTTTGGCATTTATTACGCCACTGTTTATTTTTATTACATGGGTCTATCTTGCATGCGGCGCGGGGACTTGCTAATGACCAACCGCCACACCCTCGCCTTCATCGCCGAGCCCGGGCACATCGACGCGCTGGGCCATGTGAACAACGCGGTGTGGGTGCGCTGGATGGAGGAGATCGCCACCGCCCATTGGCTGGCCGCCGCATCGCCACAGCATCAGGCCGCCTATGGCTGGGTGGTGACGCGCCACGAGATCGATTATCGCGGCAATATCGGCCTTGGCGAGAGCGTGACCGCCGAGACCTTCATTAACACCGGCCCCAGCGGCGCACGCTTTGATCGAAGGGTGGATTTCCGCAACGCGGCGGGCAAGGTGATCGTCTCCGCGCGCACCAGCTGGGCGATGATCGATATCGCCAGCGGGCGATTGATGCGCGTGCCTGCCGAGGTGGCCGCGCCCTTTGCGCCAGATGAAGGGTGGCAGGGATGAAGGGGTAGATGCGAGGGGCGTTTGACATGCCGATTTGCCAATGCAAATCGGTTGGCACCCTCGCGCTCCCATTGCGGTCGGCGTTGGCGCATCGGTTCAGCCTTGGCGCAAGGTCGCCGCGCCGCAGGCTATAAGACTGCTTCGCGGCATGGCACTACGGTGAGATCGCGCACGAGGCGGACAGTCCCGGGAGCGCGAGGGGGTAACCCCCTCGCATCTACCTCCTAAACCCTTCAATCCTTAGCCAAAACCTTCCCCACCGGCACATAATCATACCCCAACTCGCGCGCCACCGCCTCGCAGGTCACCTTGCCCTGATGGATATTGAGCCCGGCGGCGAGGTGCGGATTGGCCTTCAGCGCATCTTTCCAGCTGCCGCGATCGGCGGCATCGGCGAGGCTGAGAATATGCGGCAGGGTCACGTTATTCAGCGCATAGGTGCTGGTGCGGGCCACGGCTCCGGGCATATTGGCCACGCAGTAGTGCACGATGCCATCCACCACGAAGGTCGGCTCGGAGTGGGTGGTGGGGTGGAGATAGGTGAACAGCACCTGGCCCTTCCCCATCAGCTTACGCTCCACCTCCTGCGGCTCTTTCACCTTCACGATCATCTCGCAATCGGCATAGACGGCGGGCGCGCTCATCTTGATGATGGCCCCGGCGGCAACGTAGTCGGCATCGGTGGCGCCAATGCCCAGCCCCGCGCCGGTTTCCACCCACACCTCATGGCCATGGGCCGCCAGCTCGCGCACGCTTTCGGGCGCGAGGCCGACGCGATACTCGTGGTTCTTGATCTCGCGAACGGTGCCAACACGCATGATGGTTCTTCTCTTCTGTTGCAGTGCAGCAAGGTAGGGAGTGCGGGGCGGGGGCGCAAGGGATAGGAGGGGCGCAATTTACCCCGTGCCACGCCGGGAAAGGCGATTGCGGGCGGGCGGGGCTTGTGCCAGCTTTCGACCACCGGGGAATCGGGTGGGGAGAGAAAAATGACGTTCGTTGAAGCGGTAAAAACATGCCTTTCGAAATACGCGATCTTCGACGGCAGGGCATCGCGGTCGGAGTTCTGGTGGTTTTATCTGGCTTACATTCTTTTTGTCATCGCTTCCGATATTGTGATTAAATTACAGCCATTTGCACAAAATATACCGGTCATCATCTTGATTTCGCTACTCAAATTGGGACTTGTCGTGCCCCAGCTTGCGGTGGGGATTCGCCGCCTGCACGATACAGACCATTCGGGCTGGTTCTTACTGGTGCCAATTTACAACCTCTGGCTGCAATGCAAACGCGGCACTCCCGGCCCCAACCGCTTCGGCGATAATCCGTTGGGCGAAGGCCTCGCGGAAGTCTTCAGCTAAGCAGCGCACCCGCCACGGCGAGCGCCGCAACCACAAAGGCCGGGGCAGCATCCGCTCCCCGGCCTTTTAGCTGGCCTGCTCACAGCACATTACCATCCTTGTCCCGATAGATCTCGCGCCGCCCGATATGGTTGGGCGGGCCGACGAAGCCGTCGGCCTCCATCCGCTCGATCCATTTGGAGGCGGTGTTGTAGCCCACGCCCATCTGGCGCTGGATCCAGCTGGCGCTGGCCTTCTGGCTCTCGAACACCAGCTGACACACCTGGCGGTATTTGCGCTCGTCGGGGTTGTCGGAAGCGGTGGCGTCGAGGTCGTCGAAGCCGAAGCCACCGTCCTCGGGTTCCTCGGTGACGGAATCCACATACTCGGGCTTGCCCTGCGCGCGCCAGTGATCGGCCACCCGCTCCACCTCCTCGTCGGAAACGAAGGGCCCATGCACGCGCATGATCGGATCAGAGCTGGGCTTATACAGCATATCGCCCTTGCCCAGCAGCTGCTCGGCGCCCTGCTCGCCGAGGATGGTGCGCGAATCGATGCGGCTGGTGACGGCAAAGGAAATGCGCGTCGGCAGATTGGCCTTGATGACGCCGGTAATCACATCGACGCTGGGCCGCTGCGTCGCCATGATCAGGTGAATGCCCGCCGCGCGCGATTTCTGGGAAAGGCGCTGGATCAGCACCTCGATCTCCTTGCCCACCGTCACCATCAGATCGGCCAGCTCGTCCACAATCACCACGATCAGCGGCAGCGCCTGATAATCGAGCTGCTTGTCCTCGAACAATTCCTCGCCGGTATCGGGATCGAAGCCGATCTGCACCCGGCGGCCCAAGGGCTTGCCCTTGGCGGCGGCGGCGCGCACCTTGTCGTTGAAGCCCGAGATATTGCGCACGCTGATCTCGCTCATCATGCGATAGCGGCGTTCCATCTCCTCCACCGCCCACTTCAGCGCGCGCACCGCCTTGGCGGGCTCGGTGACGACCGGGCTCAGCAGATGCGGGATGGCGTCGTAACTCTTCAGCTCCAGCACCTTCGGGTCGACGAGGATCAGCCGGCACTGGCTCGGCGTGAGGCGATAGAGCAGCGAGAGCAGAATGGCATTCAACCCCACCGATTTGCCCGAACCCGTGGTGCCCGCCACCAGCAGATGCGGCATGGCGGCAAGATCGGCCACCACCGGCACGCCAGCGATATCCTTGCCAAGGATGATCGGCAGCAGGCCCTTCGCCGCCACGAAGCTTTCGCTCGCCACCATCTCCTTGAAGCTGACCATCTGGCGATCGGCATTGGGTAGCTCGATGCCCATCACCGTGCGGCCGGGGATCGAGGAAACGCGGGCGGAAATGGCGCTCATGTTGCGGGCGATATCGTCGGCGAGGCCGATGACGCGGCTGGCCTTGATGCCGGGCGCGGGCTCCAGCTCATACATGGTGACCACCGGGCCAGTGCGAACGCCGGTGATCTCGCCCTTCACATTGAAATCATCGAGCACGGTTTCGAGCAGGCGGGCATTGCGCTCCAGCGCCAGGCGATCGACGCGGGGCGCGGAATTGGGCGCTGGATCGGCCAGCAGATCGAGCGAGGGCAGGGCGTATTGGTCGAAGAGATCGGCCTGCCGCTTCATCGCCGCCATCTCGGCGGGCTTCACCGCGCGGGCGGGGTCGGAAATCTCGGGCGGCTTGCGCGGTGCCTCGGGCACGATAGCGGCGCGCGGCGGGGCAGCGGCGGCCTTCTTCGCGCGCTCTTTCTTGCCGCCCTCGCCCGTGGCCCCCAGCAGCTTTGGCCCATGGCGGCGCAGCACCAGCGGCAGGCTGAGCAGCCCCGCCCAATCGAGCGCGAACACCCGCGCCGCCAGCACCGCCCCCAACGCGAGGCACACCACGCCCCCGCCCAGTGTCGCCCAGCCACGATAGGCCTGCGGCAGAAAAGCGGCACCGGCACGCAGGGCTTGCGCCCCGATCAGCCCGACAAACCCGCCCATTCCCGCCGAAAAGCTGCTCGCCACCTCGCTGAACACCAGAGCCAGCGCGGCGCACAGCAGCGCCATCGCGAGGCACAGCACCAGAGTGGTGCGCAGCCAGTGGCGGCGGGGCGGAGGCGGCGTTTCTTCCGCATCGGGCGCATGAACCTCGGCCAGCCGCCACATCTCTTGCGCAAAAACATAGAGCAGCGGCAACAGCATGATGCTGACCGGGCCAAACACAAACAGCGCCCCATCCGCCGCATAGGCCCCGGCGCGGCCCAGCCAATTCAGCACCGGGCCACCGGCGGCGGTGTTGAAGGAGGGATCGGTCTGGTGATAGCTGGCCAGCGCAAAGCCCAGAAACAGCATCGCGGCAATCAGCAGCGTGGCGCAGATCAGATCGAGGCTGCGGCGCAAGGAGCGGCGCAGCACCAGCCGCCAGTTCGCCACGGGGCGCGGGGCTGCCCCAGCTCGTCTTTGCGCGGAGGTATATGCCGGTATTGCCATGCTTGCTTGCCGATGTCCGCTTGAGCCCGTTGCCCGCCTTAATGCGCTCTTGCGGGAGTCCACGTCAAGAATCCCCGCCGAGGCGCGGGCGATTGCGGCTGGGATAAGGCTTCAGCTCAGCCCGTCTATCGCCGCCCAGCGCCCCCAGCGCAGCGAAAGGGCGCGCCGTCGCGTCATCCCGCCCAGCGCAATCACCGGCCTCCCGGCACGCCGGGCCAGCAGCCAAAAGCGCAATCCCCCCAAGGCGCTTCCGCCGGGATGCGAGCGCGTGGGCCACACCGGCGAAAGCAGTACGGCATCGGCCCGCACCCGCCGTGCCGCTGCAATCTCACGCAGCGAATGGGCCGTGACGAGGCGAAAACCAGCCCCGCCGCCCGCCAGCCGCTCGGGCGCGCCATAGGCCCCATCCGCCCCGGCCCGGCGCGCCTCACGCATCCCTCCGGCCAGGATCACCCAATGCCCCCGCCCCCGCGCCACCCGCGCCAGCGCCGCAAAGCGGGCCAATCGCTCGGGTTTACTCAGGTGGTAATGGCGGAAGATAAAGCCGCTGCCACGCGGCAGCCGCATCAGCGCCGCCGCCAGCGCGGCATCGTTGCGCGCATCGCTGATCAGCCAAAGATCGGGCATGGGTGAGAGAGGCAGGTGGCGCGCGCGCATCATCGCGCTATAGCACCGCGTCATGGACAGCATAGTATCTCCCGCAACATCTCCTCTGGCGCAGCTTCGCGCCCGCATCGCCGCCGCCGCCCGCATCGCTGGTCGCAAGCCCGCCGAGATCACGCTGGTGGCGGTGAGCAAGACCCACGAGGCCCCGGCGATCCTGCCGCTGCTCGAAGAAGGCCAGCGCGTGTTTGGCGAGAACAAGGTGCAGGAGGCGCAGGCCAAATGGCCGCCCTTGCGCGAGGCATATCCCGATGTGGCGCTGCATCTTGTGGGTCAGCTCCAGTCGAACAAGGCGGGCGAGGCGGTGGCGCTGTTTGATTGCATCCATTCGCTGGATCGCCCCAGCCTGCTCACCGCGCTGGCGCACGCGATGGAAAAGCAGGGGCGGCGCGTGCCCTGTTTTGTGCAGGTCAATATCGGCGCGGAGGCGCAGAAGGGCGGCTGCGCCATTGCCGATCTGCCCGCGCTGCTGGCGTCGGCGCGGGTGGCGGATATTCCGCTGGCCGGGCTGATGTGCGTGCCGCCAGCCGGGATCGAACCCGCGCCCTTCTTCGCTCTCCTCGACAAGCTGGCCACTGACAACGGGCTAACCGGCCTCTCGATGGGCATGAGCGATGATTTCGAGACCGCGATCCAGCTCGGCGCGACGCATATCCGGGTGGGCAGCGCCCTGTTTGGAGCGCGCGAATGAGCGCGCCATTTAGCGCCCAGCGCGACGACCTCGCCGATCTCGCCGCGCGCAGCCGCCTGCGCTCGCTCAGCCCGCGCCGGGGGGTGGATTTCGCCTCGAACGATTATCTGGGCTTTGCCGAGAGCCCGGCGCTGGTGCGGGCGGCGCAACAGGCTTTGGCACGCGGGGTTCCAGTGGGCTCGGGCGGATCGCGCTTGCTGCGCGGCAACCACGAGGAGCACGAGGCGCTCGAAGCCGAGGCGGCAGCCTTCTTCGGCGGCGAAAGCGCCCTCTTCCTGCCCACCGGCTTCACCGCCAATTCCGCGCTGCTGGCCACCATGCCCCAGCGCGACGACCACATTTTCGCCGACGAACTGATCCACGCCTCGGTGCACGAGGGGCTGCGGCTGGGCCGCGCCGGGCACACGCTGGTGCGGCACAACGATCCCGCAGCCTTCGAGGCGGCGCTGCTGGCGTGGCGTGCGGATGGCAGGCGGGGAACGGCGTGGATCGTCGTCGAATCGCTCTATTCGATGGATGGCGATTTCGCGCCGCTGGCCGATCTGGCCGATGTGGCCGCCCGCCACGGCGCGCTGCTGGTGGTCGATGAAGCCCATGCCACCGGCGTTTTCGGCCCCGGCGGGCGCGGGCTGGTGGCTGCTCTTGGGGCAAGAGGCGAGAACATCCTCACCCTCCACACCTGCGGCAAGGCGCTGGGGGTGGAAGGGGCGCTGCTCGTCGGCCCCAAGGTGATGCGTGATTTTCTGGTGAACCGCGCGCGCGGCTTCATCTTTTCCACCGCCCCCTCGCCGCTGATCGCCGCCGTGGTGCGCGCGGCGCTGCGCCTGTGCGGTGCGGCGGACGACATCCGCGCCGATCTGCTGGCCCGCGTGGAGGCCGCGCGCGAGGCTTTGGCTCCGCTCGGCGCGCAGTGCCATGGCTCGCCGATCCTGCCGCTGGTGCTGGGCGAGGATGCCCGCGCCATGGCCGTGGCCTCGGCGTTGCAAGCGCAGGGCTTTGATATTCGCGGCATTCGCCCGCCCACCGTGCCCGAGGGCACCGCGCGGCTGCGGATCGTGGTCACCGGCCATGTCGGCGCGGCGGAGATCGCCGCGCTGGCCGATGCCTTGCGCGAGGTGCTCTAAGTGCCGCGCGGCTGCATCATCACCGGCACCGACACCGGCATCGGCAAGACCGTGCTCGCCGCCGCGCTGGCGGGCAGGCTGGCGGCGCGGAGCGGAGGGGCGCGCTACTGGAAGCCGGTGCAGGCCGGGCTGGAAGACGAGACCGACAGCGAGACGGTGGCGCGGCTGGCTCCCGGCGTGCATATCCTGCCCGAGGCCTATCGCCTCACCACCCCCTGCTCGCCGCACCATGCCGCCGCGCTGGACGGCGTGACCATCGATCCCGCGCGGCTGGCCCTGCCCGATGGCGCCGAATTACTTACAGGGGGCCCGCTGGTGGTGGAGGGCGCGGGCGGGGTGCTGGTGCCGCTGGGGCCAGAGCTGCTTTATGCCGATCTCTTCGCGCTTTGGGGCCTGCCGGTGGTGTTGGCGGCGCGCACTTCGCTGGGCACGATCAACCACACGCTGCTCAGCCTGGAGGCGCTGCGCGCGCGCGGCATCGTGGTGGCGGGGGTCGTGTTTATCGGCGCGGAAGAACCGGTTAGCGCCGCCGCCATAGCGCAACACGGCAAGGTGCGGATACTCGGCCGGCTGGACTGGCTGGAGCCGCTCACCCCCGAGAGCCTCGCCGCCGCCAGCGCCGGGCTTAATCTGGAGCCGCTGGCATGACGCGTTCCCCCGTCTGGCACCCCTTCACCCAGCACGGCCTCGCCGAGCCGATCCCGCTCATCACCCATGCCGAGGGCGCAATCCTCCACACCAGCGATGGCCGTCGTGTGGTGGACGCCATCTCCAGCTGGTGGGTGACCACGCATGGCCATTGCCACCCAGGCATCGTCGCCGCCATCGCCGAACAGGCGGGCAAGCTCGACCAGCTGATCTTCGCCGGATGGACCCACGAACCCGCCGAGCGCCTCGCTGCCGAACTGGTGGCGCTGATCGCGGCGGAACTGGGCGAGCGCGCCCTGCCCTATGTGTTCTTCTCCGACTCGGGCTCCACGGCGGTGGAAGTCGCGCTGAAGATGGCGCTGGGCTATTGGGCCAATCGTGGGCCAGAAAACGGTAAAGCACCGCGCCACCGCCTGCTGGTGCTGGAGCACTCCTACCACGGCGACACCATCGGCGCGATGAGCGTGGGCGCGCGCGGGGTGTTCAACGCCGCCTATGCCCCGCTATTGTTCGATGTCGGCACCATACCTTTCCCCGCACCGGGCCACGAACAGGCCTGTCTCGACGCGCTGGAGCGGGCCTGCAAGGAAGAGCGCCCCGCCGCCTTTATCGTCGAGCCGCTGGTGCTGGGCGCGGGGGGGATGCTGTTCTATCCACCGAAAATGCTGCGCAGCATGCGCGCAATTTGTGCGCAGCATAATGTGCTATTTATCGCCGATGAAGTGATGACCGGCTGGGGCCGCACCGGCAGCCTGCTCGCCTGTTCGCAGGCCGGGGTGGTGCCCGATATTGTGTGCCTCGCCAAGGGGATCACCGGGGGGGCAATGCCGCTGGCGGTCACGCTGGCGAGCGAAGCGGTGTATGACGCGCACTACAGCACCGACCGCGCCAAAACCTTCTATCATTCCAGCAGCTACACCGCGAACCCCATCGCCTGCGCCGCCGCTCTGGCCAATCTGGCGGTGTGGCGCGACGAGCCGGTAGGCGAACGCATCGCCACCCTCGCCGCCCGGCAAGAGGCAGGCCGCGCGATGCTGGCGCAAGTGCCCCTCGTGGAAAACGCCCGCGTCTGCGGCACCATCCTCGCGCTGGATTACAAGGTGGAGAGCGCGGGATACCTCTCGACGCTGGCCCCGCGCCTGCTTGCCCATTTCCGCGAGGCCGATCTCTTGATCCGCCCGCTGGGCAACACCGTCTATCTCCTGCCGCCCTATTGCATCGAGGAAGCAGACCTGGCGCTTTGCCATGCGGCACTGGCGCAGGCAGCGGAGCTTATCGCCGGATAGCGATCCCTTCAGCGCGCGTCGAAGCCGAGCCGCTCGCCAGTCTGTTTGGCGCCTTTCATGAGCGCGCCATAGGCATGGTTGAAACCGACCAGCGTGCGAAACAGGCTGGGTATCTGCCCCGGCTGCCGCAGCACCGAGCCCAGCACCGCGCCAAAATCGATCTCGCCATCGGGCTTCATCATCACGTCCACCGCTGGCGGCAGCACCGTGCCCGCCAAATCCGAGACGCAGCGCAAAATGGCAAAGGGGATACCCGCCTGCGCCGCCGCCATCGCCACCACATGGCTCTCCATATCCACCACCAGAGCGGCGCTTTTATTGGAGAGCTGTTCTTTGTCGTAGGGGTCGGAGAGCAGCCGCCCATTGGCCTGCACCGCGCCATAGCGTGCGCCGGGAAGCCGCTCCATCAGCGCACTGGCCCAGGCCCGGTCGCAATCGGCGGGGTATGGGCCGATCAGCCGCTTGCCCACCACCCAATCGCCCAGCCGCAGCGAGCGATCAACCGCGCCGGCCATGCCAAAGCTGATCAGCCCCGCCGCACCCGGTGCGCGGCGCGCCAGTTCTTTCGCCAGATTTTCGCTATCGCCCCCGGCGGCAATCACCTCCACCCCGGCTGCGGCGAGCGCCATGCCCTCGCGCCGGGTTCCGGTAATAGCGATGATGGGCTTTACATGCCCCATGCGATCAGCTCCGTGTTGGCCTGAGCAAGGTTACGATATCGCGCCAAAGCCCAAAGGGGGAAATAACGCGGATATCCGTGATAACGCAGATAGAACACCCTCGGAAAACCACCGCCGGTATAGTCTTGCTGACCCCATAGGCCATCTTCGCCCTGATTGGCCACCAGCCATTCAACGCCGCGCGCCACTTCCGCCGATTTCGCTTCGCCCACTGCCATCAGGCCCAATATGGCCCAGGCCGTCTGACTGGCAGTTGAACGAAACGCCTCGTGGTGCTGGCGATCCAGCGCATAGGAGGTGCAGCTTTCGCCCCAGCCGCCGTCCGGGTTCTGGATGGCTTTGAGCCAGCCGACAGCCTTGGCCACCAGCGGCTGCTCGCGCCCGATCCCCGCCCGGCCCAGCGCGCATAACACCGACCACGTGCCATAGACATAATTCACGCCCCAGCGGCCAAACCAGCTGCCCTCGGGCTCCTGCTCTTTTTCCAGCCACGCCAGCGCCGCCTGCATACGCGGGCTGTCGTTGCCCTCGCCCAGCTGCGCCAGCATCGAAACCACCCGCGCCGTGACATCGGCGGTGGGCGGATCGAGCAGCGCGCCGTGATCGGCAAAGGGGAGGTTGTTGAGGAATTCCTTGTCGTTGTCAGCGTCGAAAGCACCCCAGCCGCCATCCAGCGATTGCAGCCCCACCACCCATTCGCGGGCGCGGGCGATGGCTTGCGCATCCGGGCCAGCAGGGGTTGGGCCGCGCGCGGGGGCAGCGCGGTCCATCGCCATCACCACCACGGCGGTATCGTCGAGATCGGGGTAATAATCATTGCGATACTGGAAAGCCCAGCCGCCGGGGCGCACGCCGGGCCGCTGATCGGCCCAATCGCCCACCACATCGAGCACCTGCAACGGGCGCAGCCAATCGAGCGCCTGATGCGCGCGCGCCACGGCCTCGTCGCTGCCCACTTCCAGCATGGCGTGGGCGGCCAGCGCCGTATCCCACACCGGCGAGACACAGGGCTGGCAATAGGCCTCCCCCTCACCGTTAGCGTCCTCGTGCACCACCAGCAGCTTTTCCAGCGACGCCCGGGCGATGGCGCGCGAAGGATGATCCGCCGCATAGCCCAGCGCATCATACATCATCACGCTGTTGGCCATGGCCGGATAGATCGCGCCGAGGCCATCCACGCCATTCAGCCGCTCGGTCACCCATGCCTCGCACAGCGCGATGGATTTGGCGCGAAGCCCACGCGGCCACCACTTGTCGCAGCGCTTCAGCACGCCATCGAGCGCGCCGAAAAACAGCTTCCACCCCTTGTGGACATGGCTGGCCTGCGAGGTGAGCGGCGCAGGCTTGCCCGAGAACAGCTCGTCCACCAGCACGCCCCTGGGGTTCTTCGCCAAGGGCTTCAGCGCGCACAGCACCAGCAGCGGCACCACCACCGTCCGCGCCCAATAGGAGAATTTGGTGAGATGCACCGGGAACCAGCGCGGCGCCAGCAGCAGCTCGGGCGGGATGGTCGGCACCGCTTCCCAGCGCCCGGCGCCAAACAGCGCCAGCTGGATGCGGGTGAAGACATTGCAGGCCTCGGCCCCGCCCGCCTTCAGAACAGCGGCGCGGGCACGGGCCATATGCGGCGCATCCGGCGCGTCGCCGATCATCTTCAGCGCGTAATAGGCCTTGATCGTGGCGCTGATATCGAAAGCACCATCGTGATACAGCGGCCAGCCATCGTGCGTGGCCGATTGGATGCGGCGCAGATAGCGGCCGATCTTCGCCTCCAGCTCGCTATCCACCGCCTCGCCCAGATAGTGGCGCAGCAGCACATATTCGGCGGGGATGGTGGCGTCGGCCTCCAGCTCATACACAAAGTGCCCATCAGCGCGCTGCTCGGCAAACAGCGCCTCGGCGGCACGGGTGATGCTGGCCTCCAGAGCGGAGGGGGAAAGAGTATCGGTGCTCATCGGCGCGGCCCATAGCGCAAGGCTTGCCCCAAGGCCAAGCGGGCAGCGGCATCGCCCGAACGCAAGGCCCCCTCGATGGTGGCGGGCAGGCCATTGGCCACCCAATCCCCGGCGAGAAACAGATTGCTAAAGGCCGTGCGGGCAGGCGGCCGCAGCGCTTCTTGCGCGGGCGTGGCGGCAAAGGTGGCGCGCTTTTCCTTGACGATCTGCCAGGCGGGCAGCGGCGCGGGCATACCAAAAGCCAACGCCACCTCGGCCCATATCCGCATGGCCAGTTCCTCGCGCGGGGTATCGATCAGGTGATCAGCGGCGGAAATCGTCACCGAGACACGGCCCGGATGGGTGAAAATCCACTCCGAGGTCGCCCCCAGCAGCCCCAGCATCGCGGGGGCATCCTCCGGCGCATCAAAAGCGAAATGCGCGTTGACGATGGCGCGCTGCTCGGATGGCACGGAAAGCCCCGGCACCAGCTCGCCCGCCACCCACGAGGGCACCGCCAGCACCACCGCTTCGTCGGCCGCGATCGCCTGCCGGCCATCGGCCCATTCCAGCGCGCTCACCCGGTCGCCCGCAAACGCCAGCGCCTTCAGACGCCGCCCGGTGGCCAGCGGCACACCCTGCCCGGCCAGCCAGCCCACCGCCGGATCGATGAAGGCGCTCGCCAGATCGGGCGCGGCGATGCGCGGCGCGCTGGCCCGGCCGCCCTTGGCCAGCGTTTCCTTCAGCACATTGGCGGCCAGCACCGCGCAAGAGGTGGCGGGATCGGTGTTCAGCACCGCCAGCAGCACCGGATAGAGCAGCTTTTCCCACACCGGGCCCTCGCACCGGATCAGATCGCCGATCACCTGCCCCCTCTTGGCGGCCAGCAAACGGGCGAGCGGCAGATAATCGGCGGCGCGGCTGCCCGGCACGCGGCGATCCTTGCACAGCACCCACCACGGCAGCGGGCCATCGTTGAGGCGCACCTGCCAGCGCGCGCCCGTGGAGAGATCGGCAAAGGCGAATGTGGCATGATCGGGCCCGGCCAGCGGCTCCGTCGCGCCCACATCCTTGCGAAACCGCGCCACCGCCGGATTGCCCGCCAGCACCAGATGGTTGCCATTGTCGATGGTCATCCCGAGCTGGGGGTCGAAATAGGAGCGACACCGCCCGCCAGCCCGCGCCGCGCTATCGCTGATCGCCACCGCCAGCCCCGCCTGCCGCAGCGCCACCGCCGCCGACAGCCCCGCCAGCCCCGCGCCCACCACGCTTGCTCGCTTGAAACGCATAGTTTAGCCCAGCAGACTGAGGCGCAGCGCGGTGAACGCCAGCGCCAGTTTGGAAACCTTGACCCGCACGCGCGGCGCGGCCCAGCCCTGCGCGATCATCCGCGTCAGCAGCCGCCCATAGGCCGCCTCCATCAACCGGGGGGCGACGAGATGCCCCTTCGGCTTGGCGGCGAGGATTGCGGCGGCCTGCCGGTAATGCTCTTGGGCATAGGGGGCCAGCCAGCGCGCGGCGGCATCGAGACGGGGATCGGCGCACATCGCCTCGGGCGTGGTGGGGGTGATCCCGGCCACCGCAAGCGCCTCTTGCGGCAGATAGACCCGGCCAATCCCGGCATCCTCGTCGATATCGCGCAGGATATTGGTGAGCTGCAGCGCCCGGCCCAGATGATGCGCCAGCGCCACGCCGGTCTGGCGCTCCATCCCGAAGACATTGACCGACAGCCGCCCCACCGCGCTCGCCACCCGGTCGCAATAGAGATCGAGCGTGGCATAATCGGGCCAGCGAATATCGGCAGCGACATCCATCTGCATCCCGTCGATCACGGCGATGAAATCGGCCTCGTCCAGCGCGAAATGCCGCACCGCCTCGGCCAGAAACGCCGCTTGGCCCGCATCCCCGCCGCGATAAAGCGCCGCGATATCGGCCCGCCAGCGATCCAGCAACGCGCCCCGCTCGCCGCGTGGGGCCTGCTGATCGTCGGCGATATCGTCCACCAGCCGGCAGAAGCCATAGATCGCGAACATCGCCTCGCGCTCGGCCTTGGGCAGCACGCGCATCCCCGCGTAAAACGAGCTGCGCGACGCGGCGGAGAGCGCCAGTTGCGCCTGGGCCAGTTGCGCCTGGGATGGGGTGGTGGTCACGCGGATATCCTTGCCCAGCCGTGGCGCAGCACCGCTTGCATCGCCAGCACGCCCGCGCGGGCCTTGGAGTGGTGCACATTTTCGCTCAGCGGATCGCGGCGCAGCAGCAGCCCCACCAGATCCTCGGCCAGCCGCTGGATAATCGCCACCTCGGCGGAGAGCCGCGCATCGCGGATCTCGGCGGCGAAAGGCGCGGATTGCTGGAGCAGCGCGCCGGTCTGCTCCGCCAGCGCCACGATCACGCCGCGCAGCGCTTTGCTGGCCTGGGCCTCGCCCAGCTCCTCCACCGAAACCCCGGCGCGATGCAGCATCTTGGTGGGCAGATAGACGCGATCCATCGCCCGGTAATCCTTGCCGCAATCCTGCAGGTGGTTGATGATCTGCAGCGCCGCGCAGAGCGCATCGTTCATCGGCCACAGCGCCACATCCTCGCCATGCACATCGAGCACGAAGCGCCCCACCGGCATCGCGGAAAGGCGGCAGTAATCCATCAATCCCTGCCAATCGGCATAGCGGGAAACGCGCACATCCTGCTCGAAGGCGTCGAGCAGCTCGTGGGCATGGGTGAGACTGATGCCCCGCTGCTGCGCCACTTGCGCCAGCGCGCGCGCCTCTTCCGCGCCCTCCTCGCCGCCCGAGAGCCCGGCGCGCATCGCGGCCAGCAGATCGAGCTTTTCCTCCGCGCTGGCGGCGGGATTGTCGGCGATGTCGTCGGAACGTCGGGCGAAGTGGTAATAGCAGAGCACCGGCGCGCGCGCGTCGGGCCGCACCAGCCAGCTGGCCACGGGGAAGTTCTCGTCACGGTGTCCCTTGCCCGAGGCAAGGGCTAAGATATCGGCTTGCCCCTTGCCAGAGGCAAGGGCTAAGATATCGGCTTGTCCCTTGCCCGAGGCGAGATCGGCGGCGGTTTTTTCGCTCATCATCCTGTATGGGCCTGCGCCCGCCCCTTCCACATACCGCCCTTGCCGCGATACCACGCACATGCCGAGCCCAGCGTGCAACCCACATAAAACCCCGCCACCAGAGGCAGCGTCAGCCCCCACAGCGGCGAGCGGCGATAGAAATCCAGCATCGGGCGATAGAGCAGCCCCATCAGCACCCAGGCCCCCGCCCCCAGCCAGCGCCCCACTCCAGCGCCAAATAGCGCCAGCCCCGGCGGCACCGCAAACAGCAGCCCCAGCCCCAGCACCGCGCCCACCAGCAGCAGCGGATTATAGCGCAATTGGGCATAGGCCGAGCGCGATATCATCGCCGCGATCTCTTGCCAGCCGCCATAGGGCCGGATCGAGCGGCTGCGGCGGGTGAGCCCCAGCCAGATCGCGCCCTGCTTTTTCATCAAGGCCCCCAGCGTGCAATCATCGATCAGCGCGCCGCGCATGGCGGCGATGCCCCCCGCCGCCGCCAGCGCCTCGCGCTCCACCAGCACGCAGCCGCCCGCCGCACCCGAGAGCGGCCCACGATTGATCCAGTTAAACGGGTAGAGCATCATGAAAAACCACACAAAGGCCGGCACCAGCGCCCGCTCGGGCGCGGTGCCACAATGCAGCAGCGCCATGAAGGATACGAGACACTTGCGCTTTTCGCCCCGATCCGGCCCGGCAATGCTGACCAGCCGGGTCAGCGTGTCGGGGTCGTGCGCGATATCGGCATCGGTGAGCCAGAGGTAGCGCGGAGCCCCCCCCACATCTGAACCAGCTTCCGCGATGCCCTGATGCACCGCCCATAGCTTGCCCGTCCACCCCGCCGCCAGCGGCGCGCCCGAGAGCACGGTGAGGCGTTCTTGCCCCCCCTCCTGGGCTACGAGCCAACGCGCGAGATCGCCGGTGCCATCGGTGGAATTATCGTCCACCAGAACGATGCGGAAAGATCCGGGGTAATCCTGCGCCATCAGGCTGGCGAGCGAGCGGGCGATGACATCGGCCTCGTTGCGCGCGGGCACCACCGCCACCACCTCGGGCCATTGCGATGGCGGGCTGAGCGGGGCGAGATCGTCCCGCTCGCGGCAAGTCCAGAACAGGCTCAGCGCCAGCACCACCCAGCCCACCAGCGCCAGCGCGCCCACAAGGATCATCGGCGTGAGGCTCACCCGATCATCCCTGCTTGGCGAAACCAGCGCACCGCATCTTCCAGCGCCTCGCCATAAGGCCGCGCCTGATAGCCCAGCTCCCGCTCCGCCTTGGCTGAGCTATAGAACATATGGTGGCGGCTCATCGCCAGCGCATCACGGGTCAGCATCGGCTCTATGCCGGTGATCTGGGCCACCGCCTCGGCCACAAAGGCCAGCGGATAGAGCGGGGCCACCGGCAGCTTCAAGCGCGGCGGCTTCCGCCCCACGATCCGCGCGATATCGGCCAGCATGGTGGCGAGGCTGACATCCTGCCCGCCCAGCACATAGCGCTCGCCGATCCGGCCCTTTTCCGCCGCCAGCAAATGCCCGGTGGCCACATCATCGACATGCACCAGATTGAGCCCCGAATCGACAAAGGCCGGGATCCTGCCATTAGCCGCCTCCACCACGATGCGCCCGGTGGGGGTGGGCTTGATATCGCGCGGGCCGATCGGGGTGGAGGGGTTGACGATGACGGCCGGCAGGCCCTGCCCGGCCACCATCGCCTCCACCAGCCGCTCGGCCACCACCTTGCTGCGCTTGTAGGCCCCGGTAGCCTGCTCGGGCGTGGCGGGGTGGGTTTCATCCGAGGCGGTGCCGGGGGGGGCATCATCGGGCGGCGGCAGCAAGGTTGCCACGCTGGAGGTATAGACCACGCGGCTAACCCCCGCCGCCAGCGCCGCGCGCATCACCGTACCGGTCATGTCGAGATTGTTGCGAACGATATCCTCGGGGTCGCGCGCCCACAGGCGGTAGTCGGCGGCCACGTGATAGAGCGTGGTCACCCCCGCCATCGCCCGGGCCACGGCGGCCTCGTCGCGCAGATCGGCGCTGACCAGCTCGCCGGGGAAGGTAGCGAGATTGCCGCGCGCGCTGGAGGCACGCGCCACCCCGCGCACACGCCCGCCACGCGCCGCCACAGCCCGCGCCACCGCCGAGCCCAAAAAGCCGGCAACGCCGGTAACCAGAGTGATGTCCTCGCTCACGCCACCTCCAACCTGGCCACGCCTCTATAGGCTTTTGCGGCGGGCGCAAAGCGGTGTAGAGGCGCGGCGATGCACCTGATCCCGCCTCTGGCACACGCCATCGGAATTGGCCTGACCGCGCTCGCGATAATCGGCGTGGGCTATCAGCTTTATGCGCGCTGGGCGATTGGGCGGTTTTTCGCGACGCCGCCGCTGCTGTGCCACGATCCGCTGGCGGTATCGCTGCTGAAGCCGCTGCATGGTGCCGAGCCGCGCCTCGCCGAAAATCTCGCCAGCTTTCTCGCCACCGATCACACCGGGCCGATCCAGATGGTGTGCGGGGTGAATGTGCCCACAGATGCGGCGGTGCGCGCGGTGGAGGCGCTGATCGCCGCGCATCCCACGGCCGACATCGCCCTGTCGCGCCATGCCCCGTCGCTGGGGGCCAATGGCAAGATCGGCAATCTCGCCGCGATGCTGCCGCTGGCCCGTCACAATATCCTCATCCTCTCCGACAGCGACATGGTGGTGGGGCCCGATTACCTGCCCGCCGTGCTGGGGGCTTTGCAGCAGCCGGGCGTGGGGGCGGTGTCGTGCCTCTATCTCGGGCGGGGGGATGGCTCCGTGTGGAGCCGGATCGGCGCGGCGATGATTTCCACCCAGAGCACGCCGAACATCATCGTCAGCCTGGTAGGCGGGATGGCGCGGCCCTGCATGGGATCGACCATCGCGCTACGCCGCGAGACGCTCGACGCCATTGGCGGCTTTGCCCCCATGGGCGATGTGCTGGCCGATGATTACGCCATCGGCGAGGCGGTGGCGGGGCTGGGCCTATCCGTGGCGGTGCCGCCGATTTTGCTGACCCACGCTGGCTCCGAGGTCTCCTTCGCGGAATTGTGGCGGCATTTCCTGCGCTGGGCGGTGACGGTGCGCGATCTGCGCCCGGCGGGGCACGTCGGTTCGGTGGTGACGCATCCCTTGCCGCTGGCGCTGCTGGCGATGGCGTTTCTGGCCGGAACCGGCGCTTTTCCGGCGCTTGCCCTGCTCGCTCTCGCCGCGCTTTTATCGCGGCTTGCGGTGGCGCGTGCGATAGCGCGTGCCTCGGGTGAGCCCGGTGCTGCGCCATGGTGCATTGCGGTAGGCGACATGCTTGGATTTATGGTCTATGGGGCCAGCCTGTTTGCACGAAAGATTGAATGGCGCGGCACGCGCCTGACCATGACCACCCCCGGACGGATTACCGTCTGAACCGCTAGAGAGCACGATGAAGCGCACCCTATTTCTCCAAGGCCCCTCGTTCGATGGCTATGATGGCGGCGCCGGCGCGCGCTACCAGATGAAGCGCGAGGTCAAGAGCTTCTGGTATCCCACCTGGATCGCCCAGCCCGCCGCGATGGTTCCCGGATCAAAGCTGATCGACGCCCCGGCGCACGACCAGAGCTGGGACGACATCGCCCATGAGTTCGACGAGCGCGATCTGGTGATCCTGCACACCTCCACCCCCAGCTTCAACCAGGACATCCGCACCGCCAAGCTCATCAAAGAGCGCAACCCCGCCTGCATGGTCGGGTTTGTTGGCGCGAAGGTGATGATCGAGGACGAGAAGAGCCTGCAGGCCAGCCCCGACATCGATTTCGTGTGCCGAGAGGAATACGACTTCACCTGCGTCGAACTGGCCGAAGGCAAGCCGCTGGCCGAGATCGACGGCATCACCTGGCGCGCCCCCGATGGCTCGATCGTCCGCAACAAGGACCGCGCCGCCATCGAGAACATGGATGTGTTGCCGATGGTCTCGCCGATCTACAAGCGCGACCTCGACTCCACCAAATATTTCGGCGGCTATCAGCGCCACCCCTACGTCAGCTTCTACACCGGGCGCGGCTGCAAGAGCCGCTGCACCTTCTGCCTGTGGCCGCAGACCATCTCTGGCCACAATTATCGCTTCCGCACCGTTCCCAAGGTCATTGAGGAGGTGAAGTTCATCCTCAGGGAAATGCCCGAGGTGAAGGAGATCTTCTTCGACGACGACACGCTGGCCGACGCCCACGAGCATGTGGTCGAACTGTCGCGCGAGTTGGCCAAGCTCGGCTTCGGCAAGAAGGGCTTTCCGGTCACCTGGGGCTGCAACGCCAAGGCCAATGTGCCCTACAATGTGCTGAAAGAGATGAAGGCGGGCGGCTGCCGGGTGCTGCTCGTCGGCTATGAAAGCGGCAACCAGCAGATCCTGCACAACATCAAGAAGGGCCTCCGCACCGATGTGGCGCGCCAGTTCACCAAGGACGCCCATTCGCTGGGCCTGACCATCCACGGCACCTTCATCCTCGGCCTGCCCGGCGAAACGCTGGAGACCATCGAGGAGACGATCAACTATGCCAAGGAAATCAACCCGCACACCATTCAGGTGAGCCTCGCCGCGCCCTATCCCGGCACTTTCCTGTATAAGCAGGCGACGGAAAACGGCTGGTTCGACAATAGCAACAGCCTGCTCGACGACGACGGCAACCAGATCGCCCAGCTCAGCTATCCGCACCTCCACGCCACGGTGATCTTCGACAAGGTCGAGGAGTTCTACCGCCGCTACTACTTCCGCCCCAGCAAGATCGCCGAGATCGTGGGCGAGATGCTGCGCGATTGGGACATGATGAAGCGCCGCCTGCGCGAGGGTGTCGAATTCTTCGACTTCCTGCGCCGCCGGAAAGAAGTGGCCTGAGCCGAGCCGCAACCGAGCGCGGCCCGCTCCCGTGAAGCGCCTCATCGTCACCGCCGATGATTTCGGCGCCGCCGTGGCGGTGAACGAGGCGGTGGAGATCGCGCACACCCAGGGCATCCTCACCGCCGCCAGCCTGATGGTGGCGGGCGAGGGCGCGGCCGACGCGGTGGAGCGCGCGCGCCGCCTGCCCTCTCTGGGCGTGGGGCTGCATATCGCGCTGGCCGATGGCAAGCCGGTGCTGCCCGCCGCAGAGGTGCCCGCGCTGGTGGGGCCGGACGGGCGCTTCAGAGACATGATCCGCACCGCCTTCATCATCGCGCTGTGGCCGCCCGCGCGGGCGCAGATGCGCGCCGAGGTCTCCGCGCAATTCGCCGCCTTCGCCGCCACCGGGCTGGCGCTCGATCATGTCAACGCGCACAAGCATTTCCATCTGCACCCGCTGATCACCTCGGCAATCCTCGCTGCGGGCCAGCGCCATGGCCTTGGGGCAATGCGCGTGCCGGTGGAGCCGGGCGGGAAGGGTGTGGCCGCCGCTTTGCTGCGCTGGTGGGCCGGGCGATTGCGGGTGCGGTTGGCGCGCGCGGGCATTGCCACCAACGATCGCGTGGCGGGCCTTGCCGCCACCGGCCAATTCGACACCGCCCGCATGGCGCAAGCCATCGCCAGCCTGCCCGACGGCGTCACCGAGCTATACTGCCATCCGGCCACGCAGGATATCTGGCCGGGCTTTGCGCCGGGCTATCGCTA
>Ga0007882_10000170_pt1 | contig 37298 bp, 35 predicted proteins | sample CryBogCBH12Aug01_FD_71195 | JGI IMG/M metagenome (GOLD analysis project Ga0007882, IMG submission 71195) | Freshwater microbial communities from Crystal Bog, Wisconsin, USA - CBH12Aug09.1 | ecosystem: Environmental > Aquatic > Freshwater > Lake | place: Crystal Bog, Wisconsin, USA | collected... | reverse complement strand
AAGGAATGTCATCATCACTTTCAACAACCACTTTTGATTGTGGAATTTGAACTGTGGTTTTTGTTGATGTTACAACATCATCTAAACCATCAGATGATTTTGAAGTTCCGAATGGACGATAGTAATTACCAAATCTCGATGGATCATAAGCATCACCATCAATAGACGATTTGAATAATTCCTTAATCACTTCTATTTCTTCAGCATTTGGTTTCTTTGGTAAGAAATCCTTTAGTGTAAATAAACCATGTGTTTCAATTGCTGTTGCTTCATCTGCACCCAATGCTCTTGTTCTCATTGACCAAGTTGATGTAGTGTAGTTAGCATATCCTGCTTTGGTTGTTTTTTGCAATTTGAAGTCACGACCATTTACATAATCTGTTGGTAAATCTTCAAAATCTGTATTCATTAAACTTGCTTTGATAATATCAAAAATTGATGTATTTATTGCAAATCTACGAATTGGATTTTCTGGTTTTGATTGTTCTTCAAATGGTGAATTAACAACAAAACCCTGAAATATATAACTTTTCTTTTTCCAGTACTTACGAGCAATTTCCTTAAGTTCTGGATCATTCCACCATGCACGTGTTTCAGATATGATTGGGCATTCTTCGCCGTACATATTCAAACAAGGAACAGTTACCTTAACTTCATTTGTGTGTTCACCTTTAACACCAGCAAACGGAAGATTGATTACTTGTCTTTCGACCCAGAAGAAATCATTTGACTGATCACCATCTGGTAAAAATCGAAGTGATGCTTGCGACCCTTCTGGGATATTCCAGAATTGGTATATTGCATTGTCGCCACCGAATTTTGATTTGGTAGGGGAAGAATTGTTTTCTTTTGCGATTAATTTTGCACGTATGTCATTTAAATTTATAGCCATTTGTATCTCCTTTGAGCCTAATATTGAGCCTATGTTAAAAAAAAAGTAATGTTGCCGGTTTGGGCTAACATAAAAATTAAATAAAATCACTATCTTTCATTGCAATTGATAATCATTATCATTTAACTATAGTTATTTATACCACAACTTACATTTGAATGTCAAAATTAAAATAATAATTATTTTTGGTATGACAAGTAATAATTTGCTCTAATAAAGTAATTATATGAGTTATTATTGAAGTAAGTCAAAATAAAAGGCGATATATTTCTATACCGCCTTTTTGTTTTATTTAAAAATGTAAATTAAATTCCTGATAATCTTCTAAGATTAGCTAACGCATTATATTCTGGATCGTTACTATCTTCATCCAATCCACCATAATATTCATCTGCTTCAATTTCATTCTCGTTATCTGGTTTATGATCCTGTGGTGATCCAGTTTTATTCATTTTTATTTCTTTTTTTAAACTGTCATCTTGATCGCCGCCGATTGGATCATCTTCATCTTCTTCAATGCCTAATTTTTTATTTGTTTTTTTTTGATGTTCTTGTCTTTTTGATTTTAAAGTCATAACATCATTATGGGCATCTTCAGTAGAATCTTCCTCCAATTTGGCAATTTCTTCTGGGGTTTGACCTATACTTTTTAAATATTGTCTTGCCTGTGTTTTTGACATGCCCAATCCAATCAGACCAACCTGTTCATCAGTTAATCTAAGTGTTTGCATCGCAATTGATTTTTTTGATGCTTCATCAGTCCAATTAGTTGTAGGTTCTTCAGACCATTCATTTAAATCTTCTTCAGCCGGTAATCCCTGTCTTTTCTTCGCTTTTGCTTTTTCTGCCTTGTGGGGCGACGCATTTGGAAACCACCACGGTGCCGGTGGTCGATTAGACATTTTCTTTTTTGTTTTAACATTTTCTTCATCATCATCATTGGCACGATATGTTTTGCCTTCCATTATGTTTGATTTATATTGTAGTCCAGCATATCCGAGACTGCGATTATATGTCATAATATATTCGCCACCATCTTCATCTGTTTCTTCGTAGATATCATCTGTTGATCCATGTCCTAATTCATTTGAACACACGTGTTCACCAGGATAATGCCATTGTTTTAAATATTCTAATGCAGCGTGTTCGCCTTCATCATCTAGAATATTAAAAAATTCCTCTGCCTGATGATCCTGTAAAAATACAACATTTTCATATTCACATTCATTTTCGTTGATTATATTATTTACGATGGCATCAAAAGATTCATCGAAACCATTGTATCCATAATCTTCGTCAGTTCCAAATCCAGCGGATGCTAATGCAGATTCATGATCACCATCCATCATATCATCCATACCGTCACTAAACCCTTCAACAAATCCACAAAGATATTCGAATTCTTCATCATTTATGCCATTCCAAAGAGTTCCTTCTCTCATAGAAATTTTACGAGCATTATCAATGCAATAATTAACGATTTCTTCAGGTCCACCAATCATTTCTTTGTCATGTTCGTCCATGTCGTTCATTAGTGATAATACTAAATTTATACCAGAATTTGTTTCAAAATCGCTTTCTTTGAGAACTGATAATGGATCAAATTGTTCAAACCATTTTGATAAATTATGCATTTCACGAATGCCTTCTTCAAGTGTTACTGCTCCAACTAATTTGTCTGCAAAGAATTTTTCGTTATTTGATAATTTTTTACCATCTGACAACTTATCAGTTAAAGTTGATATAAACATCGATACCATAGGTTTAATATTTGGATCTGGTTTTAACCATAATGCCAATTTAATACGATACTCATCTTCTGGTGTTCTAAATTTTACAACTTTTGATAATTTCGGGGCAACTGATTTCAACTGTCCTTTTGATATTAATTTAAATCCTTCAGCTAAATCCGCAATATCTTCGGATAACTCATCATTTTGACCTTTTTCGTGTGTATTATATCGTTTCTTATTATCAATAACTTTGGTAATTACATCATTTCCAACAGGTTTTACTTTAGATGCATCTGATCCTACACGACTAGCTTTTACTGTTCTATCTGCAACATCCACATCACCCAATTTTCCTGAATTTCTTGCTATTTTTTCAACCCATTGCGTAGCATATTCTGTAAATGGATTTTTCTTTGGTTCCATTGCTGGTGCAACTTCTGCTTCATTTAATTTATTTGTATATGGTGCAGCAAATTTTAATGCTTTGTATATACTATCGCTTTCTGATAATTTTAAAATTGTTGCCAATCTTAAAACTTCATCATTTGTTCCTTCAACCAATGTTTTTGTTGGGTTAAAATTCTCTGTAAATTTAGTATATGATCCTACTACTCTTCCTAATTCAGAACGAATATTTTTTGCACGGTCTCTCAAAGATTCACGAATAACCAATGCCCCTTCATCTAAATTAATTCTGTTTTTATAAACATAACCAGCTATATCTGAAAGATTTTTATATTCTTCGCTTAATCCTATTATATGTCTACCCAATTTGTCTTTAAGTTTGCCACCTTCGCTTATGTGTTTTGCCATAGCGCGAGCACCAGATAAATGTGAATGAGGATATAAAAATCTTTCTCCTAAACTTGTTTCAATAAATATCGAACTAATATTTCTTCCACGTGATCCAAATACACCTTCTTTGACAGGTGCTGAATGGCGAATAATTAGTTTTGATTCGCCTATTTTTTGATATGAAGTTTTTTTCCCGCCAAATGAAGGTGGGAGTGATTTTGATTCTGTTAGAGATTCTTCAATTTCGAGGAATCTTGGAGCTATATATCCTTTTGTGCCGTCTGACCATTTAACTGGAATATCTCCTTTTTTTGGTTCACTATATCCACCATCATCCTGTTTATACCAGGTAAATGGTTTTATTACAGACCCTGATAGTTTTACGCCCATCGTTTTTTTAACTTTTGCACCAACTGCAAAGGATTCGCTTAATTCATTCTCTTCCTGAATATCATCAATTAATTTACAAACATATTTTGCATAATTATATCCTTCTGTATTGACTAGAAATAAACCATATGTATTTTCTAATATGAATACCTGCGGAACATTATATTCGCAATGAAAGAAATCGCATGGTTTTGGTTCACCATGCTGGATAGACGAAACATATAAATCGCCAGAATCGATATATTCTAAATCTTTGTATAAATCACCAAGTATAGATTGTATTTGTGTTGCAGATACGCTTGATGCTACTTGATTCCAATTTGATGCTTTTCTATCTTTTGCGAAACGACCTATTTTTTGTCCTATTTCAGTTTGAATATCTTCATTAATAACATCCATCTTTACATCCTCTCTAATTTTCGCTTGAACGGCAAAATCACTTTTTTTCAATTCTTTTGCATATTTTCTAACATTTAAAATAATACCATGTTTTGTAGATGTATTTCTTAGGGTATCAATCAAATCAATAATTCCTGCATCTTTAATATCAACATCTTTACTTAAATATAATGATACTGAACTATCCAAACCATCTTTATTTATTGATACTACTAAATTACTCGGTGAAGCAAAAAATTTTCTTGCTTCTTCAGGCTTATAAATTTTTGTTCCTTCTTCATTGAATAAACTTAATTTATAATTTCTACTCTTGAGTATTCTAAAAATTTCATCTGCTAAATCTTCAAAAATTGCCATGTCATTCTTTCAATTGTTGTTTGTATTATTTATCATGTATACTAAAAAACAATAGGCATGGGTTCCATATCTGCTGTGTCATCAAGGTCTATAGCATCATTTAATTGTTCATATAAATCAGCATCTGATTGTGTTATAATACCTATTATTCTAACTATAAGCAATGTTGCTGAAACAAGATCATCATTTGCTCCCTGACTTGCAGCAAAAGAATCACTGTGGGATACAAATGTTTTAAGTTCGGATATTAAAAATTTTGAATTTATTATCATTTTTCTTGTTTCTATAAGATGTTTTAATTTTGAACAAGCTAATAATTTGCTTCTTTTATTTGTATTAAGACCTTTTCTTCTGCGACCCATGCCACTTTTTTTAGGTTCATGTATAAACCATCCTGGGAAATTATCTTCACCAGTATCATCAATAATGGTTAATACAGCTTCTCCGAGTGAATTGTTTTCAACTGTCCAGTATATTTCTGGATCACCAAAATGTTCTGAATTATTTTTTAATGAATTATATATAAATGTTAATATTTGCAGTAATATTCGAACTTGCTCATGTGGCTGTGCAATTTGACTTCTCCATTCACCAACCTGTTCCATATCTGGTAAACTAAATATTTGAATAGCAGCATAATCGCCGTGACCAGTTCCCATTGCAGGATCGAGTGTTATGGCATATTGTTTATTTGGTTTTATTTCAGAATACCAGCGTATATGTCCTGTTTTAAATATTTCTGGTTTTGCTATGAAACCATCTTTCAAAAATGCAGATGAAATTAATGTATTATCAGCAATAATAAATTCGCAGTTATGAACTAATATGTTATTCGCATAGAATTTATGACCATCAACATCAATAATATCATAAACTGCTTCAATTTTTCCTGTATCAGTAATTTCTTTTACAACTGAATATCCGCCTTTCAATGATAGTATTTTATCACCTTGTTTCAGGTCACTGACAAATATTTCTTCGCCTTTCCAGTCAATAACACGATGATTAATTGTACATTCTAACCATGAATTATTAAAAACTATTCTATAAATAGGTTTATCGCCCATATATGCTATGCCAGCAAATGATTTATAACCATTTTCTGTTAGTATTTTATATCCTTGATTATTTTCAATATATTCATTCATATTATTTATCACCGAATTTTAATTTATTAAATAAATCACCTATGGAAATCTGCGATTTTTTATCTTGACAATCAATAATTTCTATGATAGAATTGTGCAGCAGGCAATTAAATTCGCGTTCAAAAGTTTCGTCCCCAAGTTGTGATCTGAATTTTTTCTCAAAATCTTCACCACGTTCTGGATGTGCATCCCATTTTACTTTAAGTGCTTTAAAACCATTTCTTCCTATTCCATTTGGAATTTCTTCGCCGTTTTCATCAAATACTTGTGCTGCACCAAACCATAATTCTGCAAATAGATCCTCATCACTATTTGGTGTCGATGTAACAATACAATCCCCACCAGTAGATAGTGTTGGTAAAATGGCAGACCAAAATTCATGAGCTATATTTTTTCTAACGAATGCAAATTCATCGGCATATAATAAAGATATCGAAAGACCACGACCTGCGTCCCCTGCAGTAGCACGTGATACAATTTGTGATCCATTATCAAACGTGAGTGTTCCTTTATTATATTCTCTGACACCAGCTCTAAGCCAATCAGGTAATGTTTCGTAGGCATATCTTATACGATCCATAATTTCTAATGCTTGAACCTGCTTATTTGCCACAATTAATATTGTCTGATCTGGAACAAACATTGCTCTCCATATAATATATGCTGCCGCACAAGTGGTATTGTGACTTAGAATCCCATCGCCATAATATAAATGATTGTTTATATCTTCTGATTTTTCTGTATCTACTTGTATACAATACATATGAGTTCTAATATTTAAGGATTTTGATGATATAACTTCTTCAATACCAGTATCTGTTTTTATTTTATCACCAGGTTTTAAATCTTGCATCCAAATACATTCATGATTTTCATTAATAACCCTATGTTTATCTGCTCCATATAAACTATGATTTGTTGTTTTTAATTCCCATACTTCATATGGAATAGTTCTAAACACTTTTGATACATGACCAAAATCAGATTCAAATGATACATTTTGTATATCAGTAAACTTTTTCATATCATCCATATCAATTTCTTCTTTGATACGATGATCGGAATCAATTAACCATAAAATTCCTTGTATTATTTTTATTAAAAATTTCTTCATCACAGTATTTATCACATTAAAAATCCTATACATTTTCCTATTACTAAATTAGGATTTTCGACATATTCAGATTCCCATATTATTAATACTTTATAACCTTTTGATTCCAATAATTTTATTCGTTCAACATCAATTTTCCATTTGTCTTCTGCAGTAATGATTCCTTTCATGTATTTTATTAAATCGGTTGGTTTATATTTATTTGGATTTCCATGCCAATAATCGCCATAAAATTCAATGATTTTTTTCTTGCTCTGTTCTAAACAATCAACCCAAATAACTTTTTTTTCATTAATCCATATTGCTTTTTCATTTTTACCATAAAATATATTTGGTATTGTTTTTTCTACTTCTTCAAATAATTTTTCCGAAACCATTGAGTATCCGCAATACATTCCTGATTTTTTAAGACTTTCTTTCCATAACATTTGTCTTTTATTAAATCGTTCTATTCCTTTATCTTCGCCATATTTTTCAATGCATTTTTCTAAGGTAAATGTCTGTTGACGTTCTTTCAATTTTATTTCTGCTTCTTCTTGATTCATCCCTTGTTTAAGCCAATATCCTATTTGAGTTGGCAAAACATCATTATTTTCTAATAATGTTTTTTTAATACTATCACCTGCTATTTTATGTCTTTTAGTATTTCTATTATACCAATTAATATTGCATTTTGTATTTGAACAAAATGCAGGATATTCCCAATGACCATCATCAAATTTAAGTTTTTCACCGCATTCTATACACTTATTATGATTGTGTGCATTACCCAATATAGAATGATTGTTATTTTTATTCCATTCTTCAGGCATATATTGTTCGCCATACTTCAAATAATATTCTTCATTGGAAATTCCTAATTTAGTTAATGATCTTGACAAATAAAGTCTTGATCCATACCAAGTTTGGTTAATAGGATTATAATATTTCTTTTCAATCCATTTATATTCTGGTAATGCTCCTAAAAAATAACCGGGATGTTTTTCTTTTCCATGCTGAATAAAACCGCTTAAATCAGTTTTTGATTCTGTGATCATCATTTCCCCGCAGATAGAACAACTTCTCGATAATTTATTTTTTGTGATTATAATTTTACCAGTGGATGATTCTAAATGTCTTTGTGGCGTTATTTCAAAATCAATATTATTACAAGTAATTATTAATGGTGTTGTTGAATTAATGCATATTGTTTTTTCATAGGTAAATGTATTATTAAATTTTTCTTTTGATCTTTTTATAAATTCTTCAGTAGTTAATTTTGCAGTCATAATATTCCTCATAAACGATAAATCATTATAGTTATTTATCATTTCGGCAAGGAATTATGTTGTTATTTTGCTAATTTTAACAATAATTCTTCTAAATATGCTACAAGTCGTTGTTTTATATTGAGTTTTATTATGTTAGAAAATTTGACTTTTGACTTATTATGTGTTAATATTGTAGAATAGCATAAGCATTTTCCCAACTGTCTACCTGCCAATATGATACTTCTGGTATGTTTATGGAATATGTTGATCATTTCTTCCTGATAATCAAACATAGTGAAATCAATCATGCCTTTTGTGGAGTGCTGTATTTTGACATATTTTTTTGCGAAATATATGGGATCATCCATACATTTTTCTAATTCTTCAACCTTATTGACTGTGAATTTATCTTTTTGAAATGCTCTTTTAACAACATCGGGCATTTGACTTGCCATGATTATCACCTAATATAATTATAACCTTATATTATTTATAATTAATCATTAATCTCATTCAATTTTTCACGAATTAAACTAATAAGTTTTCTATGTGTTCCTGACAATACACGATTTTTTTCAATATGATCGAGAATATGATTTGTTTCTGTAGCATATTTTTTACGCCATTCAGGTGTTTTTGCTGTTTTAATATCCTGAACATTGTCTAATCTATCAGCAAGTTTAATAACCAAAGCATAGCTACTCATTGTTTCCATTTTATGTGCAAGGTATTTTGCTTTGCCCATTTTTTCGATTTTTTCTTTATCGCTTGTCAATTCTTTTACTAAGGATGCTACTAATCCACCAAACAAATCATGTAATGCCTCATGTGTTGTATCTGTATCTTCCACCGTATCATGTAACAATGCAGCACTTATTAAAGCATCAAGATTGTGTGATTTTTTATATTGTCTTATTGAATCCGCAACACTTTTTGGATGAGAAATATATGGTTCTCCGCTTGATCTTGTTTGATTGGCATGGGCTTTTGTTGCAAAATCTAATGCATCATCAGCATCTTCATCTACTTTTTTTTTAGGCTACTCATCATTTTTTTGGATTCAGTAATTGAATTTATTAATGATTTTACTGAATTAAATCTTGAAGATGATTTATCCTGTAATAATCCAATGAATGTATTTGCTAATGTTATTATTTCATTTTCAGATAAATTATAATTTTGATTTGCTATTTTTGTGAATGTTGATTTGAAATCATCATTATTTTCTTCTTCTAGCAATGTAGCAAGATTATTAATTTTTGATTCTTCTAATGTTTCTGCTAATGCGTTGTCGCCATATCTTGCCCAACCGTTTTTACCTTTCATGGTTACTGGTGCAGCATGGCCAAATTCATCATGGTTTCTCATGTCTTTACCTGGTTTTTTATTTGGGCTTCTTAATGTATTTTCAAAATCTTGCATTTCATGTATTCCTTTATCTGCATGCATAATAATCGATTGCATATATTCAGGTGTTAAGCCATTTTCATCACAAAACATGTTTAATAAATCATCTTCATCAATTGGATCATCTTGATGTTCTATATTAAATTGTATCCAACGATTATATAATTCTTGTTCATGCCCTTCGTAGTCTTCAAATTCTTCATCTATGGTATTTTTGTTTTGAAATTTATCTATAATTGCCATTAATTGTTGTGGTAATATATCATGTAATTCAGCATAGTCTTCTATTGTCATATCACCAGCAATATTGTGATACCAGCCATAATATATTTCTGCTTGACTATCAGGATCAATTTCTAAATCCAAATTACCATAGTTATCTATTGTTTCAACAAGTCCTTCCATAGTGAACTCACCAGGAAGATCGCCTTCATTAGTGATCTCTTCAAAACCAAAACGATCAACCATAAAAAGCTGATTTCCTATTTTAACAATATCACCAACACTCATGGAAGTGTGTGTATCTAAAGCTCGTATCATGGATCTTGCTTCGCCGTTAGGACTCCAATTTTCTCCCTGCATTTTGTAAAATACATCCTCAAGTGTATTCACATCAGCCTGAATGCTGCCAATTAAAACGTGACTTTGTGATAATGTCTGTAATGTTGGTAGTTCGCCATGTTCTTTAAGCCAGTCTACACCCATTGACATATCCCTAAAGGACAATCCTGCAGAATACCATATTTCTGCATTTCCCTTTGGATAAATGTCAGATAATTCATATGATATATCACCATCATGATAATTGCCATCCCAACTTTCTACAACTGGAATTTCTTGTGTTGGTTCTAAATCTGATTTTATTCCTGCTAATGACAACATTCTCTGTAGCGATTCTAATGAATCAAATGATAAATCAGTAGATGACGTATTTAATTGACCATTGCCCGAATCTTTTTGTTTTGTAATCATCAGTCTTATTTGTTGTTCATCACTCATTTCATTCACCTTAAACCTGTTGATTGGTATCGATTTGATAAGATGTTGTTAAGGAATTTAATATTAAACCGGTAAGCGTTGATGCACAAACAAATGTTATTGTTGTTTTATATATTGGTTGCATATTAATTGAACTATAAACATTAACACCAGAAGCAAAAGATATTCCTGCTCCACCAACTTTATCTTGAATTAATGTCAATGTATAAGTTTGACCTGAAACCAAATTATATGGAACCGCAAACATTCTTGTTGCCAAATTGTGATTTAACATCACAATTGCATTTGATCCTTGGCTTACATCCCAATTAATAACAGCATTGTCAGTAAGACTAACCGTTTTATGCGAGTCACTTGAGTTAATTGTTACCAATTTACCTTTGACTGTTCTTAAATCATTAACTGTTGACATCTTTCTTCCTTTATTAAATTATATTATATATTATTTATTAACATATATTCGTTTGCCGTTGTCATCTTTATATATTTTCCCATTTGAACTTATTTTATCTGTAAGATTATCATATGGTCCAAGTTTTTTAGATAAATTCATATCGATATCCATATCAGATTTTTCCCAATACGGAACTGGTTTTATTGCATCAATAATATCATTATTGAAATTTTCAGCTGGTTCACAAAAACCAATATTGTTTGTCCCAGCAACTTTAAGTGGTTCTGGATTTTGTGTAGATTCTGGTTTTATAGTGTTTGCTACTCTATTTGCAGCAACACCAGCTAGGAATTTTAATAAACTAACATTATATTCGTTACCAAATAATCTTTTTCCAGGAATGCTTGCTGCATTTTCAATCGAAGATGGATCTATAGAAAGCAGGGATGCTGTTGTCAAACCATCTTTCTCTGCCTGATCATTCATTGCTGTAATATCATTTAATCGCTGTGTCTCTTTTTCCAATGGATCATTTTCACTACGAATAACTATAAATTTTTCAGGAACATTCAATAAACTTTTTAATTCCATCTGCATGTTAAACGGACTAAAAGGTATGTGTGTAACAATATCAATTATAGTTACATCTACATTATTTAAACCATAAAAATCAAGTGGATTTTCTTGAATTATTGTTTTTTTAGGACGGGACATTTCAACTATTTCATATTTCAAAAGTAAACGTTCTATCTGATCTATTACTTCTTCAGTGACATCAATAGAAGCAAATTTTAAACGATATTCATAACTTCTGATCGATTCTTCATAATATGCTTTAAAATCTTTAACCATTTCATATCCTTGTTTTAAATAAATCTTATTTGATATTATTTATCACGGGTAGCATTTTTCTTAGATTGTAAGATTTTTATCAGATCATTGCGATTAGCTTCGAATGTCTCTTCAGTAACATCGATAATTTCGGATTTTCCTTTTTCTTTTTCTTTAGCCAGATTGAATTTTTCTACATCCAATTTCAAACGTAATTTTTTAAATTTAGAATCCGTTTTATTTTTTGATGCATCTAAAGCAATTTTCAAAAATGTTGCTGCCGGTTCAGCAACAGTTCCTGCATTTTTTGCTTCCATATTCATTGCCAGATCCATTAAATCACGATATCCCTGCATCGCTTCTTCATAAATCTCATTCATTTCTTCGGCATGCTCTAAAACACCCTCTTCATCAGCCATCTGTAATTCACCCATTGAAGTGTTTCCCAAGGCGTTTACAAGGTTATCTATGCCAGTGTTGTTATCATCTGGTTGATCTCCCAAGACTTCCGCCATAGTTGGAAGATTAAGAGTTTCGCATATTTTATCTGACAATTATTTTCTCCTTTTTCTAACACTTCTTTTAGGTGCGGTTTTCATTTGCTGTGAGAATAAACTTTCCTCAGTTAATATTCTAAATGTTAAACCCTGATGAAGACAAAATTGTATAGCAGCCTTCCATTTTGCTGTATTTACCGCAACAGCAGCTTTATCTCTGGTGGTTTTTGCATGTTCCATAGATGTCTCTTTTAATGGTTTTATCTCAACAATTTCACCATGACGACCACCAGCTTTATCAATATATATTATTAAAAAATCAGGAATATAAATTGTTTGTTTCCCTGTTAATGGATTGCGATACGGAATTTCTAATGGTTCAGATGCCCACTGCAAAACATTCGGATGATTATCCAGAAGATTCATAAACGCAAGCTCCCATGATGATCTCCATGTTGGAGAGCTTTTACCAATCATTTTTTGTGGGTTTTTAGGCTCAAAATTTCCCTGGTGGTAGGTCACCATCATTATTCTCCATATTTTGATGTTACCTGCTATTTATATTTAAATTTGGATTGTTCTTATATTACCAATAACATTCCCATTATTATCATAAATGGGTTTTGCAGGAGGTATTCCTCCGAAACCTGTTGTTCCAGATGAATTATTAAAATTTTGCTGCAGTAATGTCGAATTATTATTACTACTTTTTCCGGTATTAACACCAAGTTGCGCGTTTGGATCAGAATTATTAAATCCAGCCCCAACATTACCAAGTCCTACAGCATTGCCCAGTGGACCCATAGATAATCCCTGTCCACTGATAACACCACCAACTAAACCAAGCCCAACTACACCAGCTAAAGAACCCGCTGATACACTAGAAACATTATTGCCTCCCTGTGATGTAGACAATCCTGCGTTGGTCCCAAGACCTAAGCCTCCTTGCAGTAATCCCCCGGACAAACCCCCAAAACTTCCAGAAATAGCAGAATTCGTTCCACTTGTTAATAATGATGATGCAACATTATTGCCGCCATTGGTCCCACCAAAAGAGAATCCTCCAAGTGATCCTAAAACTGATGTTTTCAAAACATTTCCCAGATGTTTTGTATTGCCAGTGGCAATTGCTGATATTGTATCTTTAAATAAATTACCTAAAATATCAGGAGATGCCGGTTTTCTCAATGGTGTCCATGCATTCGCCAAAGAATTTTGCCCTATAGGTCCGTTATAAGGCTCGTAATAATCAGCGTGATTGAGATTAGTCTGGGCCATAAGCTGTCCATTATCAACATGCTCAGCAGAATTAATAATTAAACCTTCGTATGCAAATTTAATGGTGATTTCCTGCGTATCAGTATCTGCTGAATAATCCATTTCGTCTGGTAGGTAATTTATTATAAGAGGATTTACTAAAGTAGTAGTTACATATTTATTTTGATTTAAAAACTGGTATATTATAATGTGACTAAAAAATGGAGCGGTATTTGGCGAATTAGATGAATTAAAATGATAGCCCCAACCCTCATTATCACTTAAAAAAGAATTAGATGTTTTATCATCTGACCATGCAGTCGGAACAGTTTTATGAGCATCACCATAATACCATTTATAATATTCTTCAAACATTGTTCTCACCCTCATATCTCTTGTATCATGAAAGGTCATATCTACTTCAGTGTATTCTTTTTTTGTTTGAACAAGCCTTTGTTTATTATATTGATTTAATGTTTCATGTGTGAAGTTTATACCAGGTCTAGATACTTTTTTGACCATAAAACCAAGAGTGTCTTCCCATTTTAATTTAGTCCCAGCTGTTGTAACTGTATTCGTATTACCATTTTTTTGCGTGTTTGACTGCTGAGTCTGACCCACAGAATTCGATCTTATAAACTGAACATAATATAAAAATTTTGGATTTGGGCGAGTATCCATATTCCAGTGATCAAGACCAAAATTGTTAATCGCAGTTTTTGATCCCCTTACTGACATAGGTCTACCTAAACGATCAACTTTACTTCCAGCACCATCTGACTGTCCATGTATTCCAGCTGTCGGTCGCTGACCATTTAAAGATCCCATATTTAACAAATTTGTTACGCTGCTTAAATCAAAACCCAATGGCATTTTATTAAATCCTTCTTAATTCCTGATAAATTATTTATCAATTAAATTAAATCCATATTTAATGAAATTACAGATTGACAATTATCGCAGATGAGATATAGTAGTCTTATTGAAACGCAGTAAGTGATTGGAAAGCAAAATGAATAATTCAAGAGATGGCCCCAAATAAAAAACACTTTTAATTTGATGAATAAGGATTAATACTGTGTAGTGGAGAATAAAATGATACACTCAAGAGATCGACCCTAGCGGGTATTTTTTTAAGCTACTATGATTGTGAGAAGAGAAAAAGGAGGCTTTCGCCTCCTTTTTTATTAACCAATTTTTACACCCGGTAAGAATGATGGTGATGTTGGGAATATTCCATTGCTCATTGTAGCATTGTCATATCTTATTGTCATTTTGATAGTTAATGTGCTATCAGCTTGTGAATAATCTAATTCACCATAAGTAATATCAGTTAACCAACAGCCTTCAAGTGTCCAAGTTTCAAGAACAGCATCGTTACCGCCATCCATTACTTCGATGATTGTTGTAAATTTATAATTTACACCAGCTTCAAATGCAGTTTGTTCAAAATGATTCATTTGTTTCTGTAATTGATAACCAACTAATGTTGATACAGCATTAGTTACGTCATCACGTACTTCCAATTCAATAGTATCCCATTCATGCTTACCAGCAAAATATGCAATACTGTTATATGAATGTACCGATGCTTCCTTGTATTTAATACCAGGACGACCAACTTTAATAGCGTTGTTCGAAATGTCTAAACCTGTTGTTAAAGGACCAAAATTTACAACTCTTACACGCCATCTATATTGAAATTTGGGCTGCAAAATTCCTCCGCGGCCTGTGTTTCCACCAAGGGGAACACCAAATTTTGACAATGTTTCTACCAAGATACTCTCCTTTAAAATTAAAAATTATTTCCTAATATTATTTAGAAAATAATTTTAAATAATAAATAAATATGGACAATACATAAGTTATATGATATATTTAAAATAAAAGGAAAAATTATGTTATGTGATTACGGGTGTGGAAAAGAAGCTAATTTTATTTTTAAAAATGGTAAACAATGTTGTAGCAAAATTAAAGATAAATGCGAAGGTTTTAAATTAATGATGAGACAGAAAAATCTTGCAAGATTTGGAGTAGTAAGCACAGCACAATTAGAAAGTACAAAACAAAAACAAAAAAAAACGAATCTTGAAAAATATGGTTGTGAATGGACGCAACAAAATATAGATATTAAAAACAAAAGAAAAGAAACAAATATTGAACGTTATGGATTTGATGTTGCCTCTAAAAATGATGGCGTCAAAGAAAAAACGAAAGCGACTTGTTTACAAATTTACGGGGTAGAAACACATCTACTCAATCAAGAAATTCAAGAAAAAATAAAAAAAACAAATCTTGAAAGATATGGTTCTGAAAATGTTTTTGCATCAGAAAAAATCAAAGATAAAATAAAGAAAACCAATTTAGAAAAATATGGTCAGGAAACGTCAATGCATATTGCAAGAAAATCATATTTTGAATTAACTGGTTTTATGAATCCATCCAATGATGAGAAAATATTATTACTGAAAAAACAAAATTATATGAAAAAATATGGGGTGGAACATCAAAATCAAATACATATCAAACCTGATAGTTTTAAAAAGATGAACGACCAAGTATGGCTTGAAAACGAAAGTAAAATAAAAAGTTTATCACAGATAGCAGATGAACTAGAGGTACATCCATCAACTTTATATAGAATATTTAAAATTAACAACATTCATATAACAAATCATGTTATATCATATGGTCATCAACAAATAATCGATTATATAAAATCTATAGTTGATACAGAAATAAAAATAAATGATCGTTTTGAAATATCCCCACAGGAATTAGACATATTTTTACCTGAATATAACTTGGCAATAGAGTATTGTGGGCTTTATTGGCATTCAGATGTTAATATTGCAGATAAAAATTATCATGCAAATAAACTCAAATCATGTAATGAAAAGGGAATACGTCTTCTTACAATATTTGAAGATGAATGGTTAAATAATCAAGATACTTGTAAATCAGTTATTAAACATATTTTAAAACAAAACACAAATATAATTTATGCAAGAAAATGTGAAATTATACAAATATCAAATAAAGAATATTATGCATTCATAAAACAACATCATTTGCAACAAAATAGTAGTAATACATCAATAACTTATGGATTAAAATATAATAACGAAATTGTAGCTATTATGTCATTTAATAAAATAAAAGAAGCATATAAAAGACATATTGGTTATAATGATATTTTTGATTTAGTCCGTTTTGCTACAAATGGAGCATCAGTTATTGGCGGTGCATCTAAATTACTTAATTATTTTATAAAAAATAATATTGTTGATTTAATTATAACATATGCAGATTTAAGATGGAGTGATGGAAATTTATATAAAACCCTTGGTTTTGAAGATGATGGTGTAGTACCACCAGATTATTCTTATGTAAAAGGAAATAGAAGATTACACAAATATAATTTTAGAAAATCAAAATTAAAAGATGTTGACGTCTCAGAAACAGAAACAGAAATAACAAAAAAAATGGGGCTAGGTCGTATATATGATTGTGGAAAATTAAGATTTAAATTGATAGTAGTAAAATGAACGAGGAAACTAAAAATAAAATAAGCAAAACGATGTCAGGAAAGAAAAAATCTTCAGAACACATCGAAAAAATAAGACAAGGAAATATAGGGAAAACCATATCGGAAAAAACAAAAGCAAACATGCGATTATCTAAAGAACTTGTATATAAAATCACATCACCTGAAGGTAAAGATTATTTTATAAAGACTAGTGCTTTAGATAAATTCTGCGAAGTATTTAAATTAAATCGTGGTAGTTTATTAAATTATTGTAAAGACAATAAGATATACAAGGGTTGGACTATAACACTACTTGGTAAATTCAAGGATATATTTGGTGACTCAACTAAATAATTATCCAACACCTTTAATAAAAGTTAATTTCTCAACTGCTCTAGTTACTGCTGTATATAATAATTTCTTTCTCAAGGGGGCATCCCACATGAACAAGCCATCATCGAGGAACAGAAGCGAATCATATTGGTCGCCTTGAGATTTATGGACGCTTATGCAGTATCCATAATCAGCGGAAATCAATTTATTTGTTAATTTATTTACTCTAGGTGTCATATCTATTTTTTGATTATACTCATCATAAGGCACAGTAGAGAAATCCACATCTTTTAATTTTACACCAGAATCTGTTATTATGGACTGTGTGAAACGCATTTTTTTATCTGTTAGACCTTTTATTCCGGTTAATGATTTAACCATCATTCCGTTGAATATTCCGAAGTCTTTATTATTTTTGAGAATAATAAGTTTAAGGTCTTTTTTATCTGGATATGTTGTTAAATTATAATGTTCTTTAAACACATTATTGATTACACGTCTTGTTTTATTCATTCCTGTTATTATTTGATCATAGTCAAATAGGCTTTCAAAATCATAGTTATTGAAGTGTTGAATATTAAGAACACCATCATAGTTTCCATCTTCTGGTATTCCACCACCTTCACGAATCATTGTTGCTAAGGCTATTATGGGGCTTTCTAGGGCTTGTCTATGAACTTCATCGAGGAAGAAATCTGGTTCTCCTGTAGTGAAGAAACCTTCACCCGATATTGGTGGTAATTGTCCTGGATCACCAAGGACAAGTATTTTAATTCCAAACGAAAGAAGATCAAGAGCCAAATCTTCATTGACCATAGAAACTTCATCAAGAACGAGTAATTTTGTTTGTTTAAGCGGACTGGCTCTATTAAGAATAAATTTTACTATTCCTGTTTTTTCATCAACTGATGGTGTGTATATCAACGAATGAATTGTTGATACGTTTACCAGACCTTTTTTTCGCATAACATCACATGATTTTCCGGTATATGAAGCATAGAGAACATTTTGACTATTATACTGGTCTAGTCCACACTCATCGATAATATATTTAATTATCGTAGATTTTCCTGTTCCTGCATATCCGAACAATTTAAAGTATTGTTTTTTACTGGTTTTGAACCATGTTGATATTGCTTTTATAGCTTTTGTTTGTAATTCAGTAGGATTCATTTTTATCTTTCAATTATTATTCGATCTTCCGATAAATTATTGCAAGTCACAACTTGTCATCCCGAAGGAGACCCTTGATACTTCATTATATGTTGTGTGTTACATATAACTATTAAAAACCTAGCTCATTGTAGGCGTTGGCCGTGTTCAATCTCTTAGCCATCAATAATTTATCGGTTATGGTTTCCCATATTTGAACACGATTAACTTCTCAGGGTTAACCACATTACATTACTGAGTATATCCTCAGATACAATATACTTTTGTCAGCCATGACAAAACTACCCTTACATTTTGGCATAATATCTCAGTCACCAGTATATTGCTTATGAGTTCAGGATTTCCTTTGTAATATAGTAATAATATTATACTCATTACTATGATGTCAAAATTAAATTATTGATCAAGGAATGGCGATGTTGGAAAAGCTGGAACGTTTTACATTTCCATATATATTTAATTGTGTTATTAATATGATATATTTATACAATCATTATAAATTTCATACTACCACAATCCCAAATTCTATTCCATCCTTCTTCTTGTCTTAATTCCCATTCTGTTTTTTCTTTTGATTCTTCTGATTTTTTTCTTAAAACAAATCTATGAATTCTTTTTTGAAGATTGATATACCAATAATTTGGTGGGGTATCATTTAATTGTTCAAAACCTATTGATTTATATAAATTTCCATTACTCCATCTTTTATCTGCATAACTAATAATAGATTTTGGTTTGTATGTTTTTACAAAATAATTTAATAATTTACTTGCACCGCCAACAATTCTTATAGATTCACAAAAACGAGACAATTCCCATTCGTTTAATGTGGGTTTTCCGCCTTTTGATATTGACATTTTTGAGAATGTCATACAACCAACAAGCATTTCATTATAGAATAATCCTATTTTGATTTTTGAATTGTTATATCCTTGTAAATGGTGTTGATTTATAAATTCTTTTGTTTCTGTTATTGATATTTCTTTTATAATACATTTTCTTGCATATATTTTTTTTTGACTAAGACCTATTATATGTTTGAGTCTATTTTTACATATTTCTTTATTGAAAACCCATTCATCTTCAAAAATTGTTATGAGACGAATATTTTTTTCTTGACATAATTTATATTTGTCAAGATGATAATTTTTATTTTTACCAACTAATTCAGAATGCCAATATAGACCACAATATTCTATTGCCAAATTGTAATCAGGTAAAAAAAAGTCAATTTCTTTTGGCGGAATTAATGATTTGTTATTTTGTTCAAATTTAATATCCAATGATTTTAAAAATTCACTTATTTCTGTTTCCGGAATATTTATTGGATGACAAGTTTTACAAATATAACCATGATATTTTGAGTCGAAAAATACTTGAAGATTTCTTTCAAATTCACTACCACAACAATGACATTTTATTTTTATTTTTCCATTTAAGTTTTCTGATAATAAATCAAAACCCAAATTATATATTTTTTCTTTATAATTATTGTATTTATTTTTGTTTTTTTCTTTCCAGTATTCTTTTGATTTTTGAGACATCAAATTTAGTGTAGTATTATTATGATTTTTTCCTCTAAAAAAAGCCAAATCAATATTATTTTCTTTTTTTGTTTCGATTGCTTTATATGCTCTTACTGTTAATTCATCTTTATGTTCACTGGCATATTCTTTAATTGACATTGCAATTTTATCTTTAGTCACTACAGATAATTTTTTTCCTTTATTCCAATTTTCATAACCATTTTCATATTTTTCTAACATTGTTTTTCTTTGATTTTCTTTTTGTTTATCTGTTGCCGGCATTCCTTTGTTCCATGCTTGTTTTCCTTTATTTTTATTGCTCAAATCATTTTTTTGTTCTGGAGACCAATTATTTCCAAAATTTGGATTATTTTCTCCTTGTGTTTTATATGACAATTCTTGGCGATATTCTTTAGATGAAAGACTTTCATTCCCATATTTCAATTTATATTCAGTTGTAGTCATATTATGAGTTTTTAAATGACTGTTTGTTATTTGTTTATCAAATTCTTTATTACATATTTCGCATTTTATTGTCATAATTGTTCCTTGGATAGATATTGCTATAATATAATATAATGTAATATTATAGCAATATATTTATGCAAGATTAAAGAACAAATAAAAAGGAGGAATTTTCATTCCTCCCAAATATTCAAAAGTAATACTTTATATTATTTTGTTGTAGTTGAAGTAGAAGTATTAGATGCACTATATACTGTACTTAATGCGGTTGATGAATTTTCTAATCTGATAGGAATATAGATAAATTCAATTGTTTTTACTGGCTGAATTGCTATATCAACCCACAATTCATTTCTATCAATTCTTGGCGGCGTATTATTTGAAGTATCACAAATAACAACAAAGTCATAAATTGCGTTTGTTGCAATCAAATCAGAGAACCATCTTTCAAATGTTATTTGAACTGTATCTCTTGTATGCTGAACATTTGGTTCAAACAAGAATTGTTGTGCAAGTAAATCCACATTATAGCGAATATAATTACATAATCTTGCAACATTTACTCTATCTAGAGCAGTTGCTTGACCATTCAACGTTTTTTGACCATATACCATTAAACCCTGATTTGGAATATATGCAATTGGATTTACATTATTAAGATAAATCACATCACGTTGTCCCTGTCCAAGTATAGCAGCTGTAAATTTGTTATTTGAATTCAAATAACCAACTGTTGATGCATTATTAACAATTCCTCTATTTGGTCCTGCTGGTGCATACCAAGGATATGCTATTGAATCATTATATGCAAACACCTGAAGCGCCATTGATGATGGAGGTATCATCGCATCAGAACCATCATAATTTGTGCTCAATCCCCAAGGATAATATACACCAACATAAGGTTCACCTGATATACCAAGTTGATCCTCAGTGGCAGGTAATGCAGTCCCTGCAGAAACTGGCGAAATCCAGTTTTGAATTGCCTGAGCAGTTGGCTGTAATCTACAAGGTGTATCGCCTATAATAAATGCCACATCTTTTTTCGCATCGTTTAATTGAATCATTTCATCAATCATTTCGACATATCCTGGTGCAGCAATTAAATTAAAGAAGATTGTCTCAGCAAGAACATCAGTGTTTTGCGAAAGTGCAGTTTTCATTGCAGAAACCACAACTTGACGTTGTGCTTTTCTTCCCATATATGGGGTTCCATCTGTTTTTAATCCAGATATAGTAACCCATCTCGATGGCGAAACCAAAGGAGGATATGTTGTATTACCAACATTATATGATATCGCAGTGTAATTATTTGGATCATAATCACCACCAACAAAGAATTTTGAATGCATTGCTTTAACATTTAATGTAGATATTCTCAAATTAAATAATAATGTTCCATCAGGATAAAGTCTTGCATCTGGACAGTCTGGATCAACAACATTTGATTGTAGCAAATCGGCCATCGCTGTACTGTATGTATTATATGTATCTGACGGAAGAAGATGAGCACCAGAATCTTGTCTTGCATCGGCAAATACGATACCAAATGGTGTAGTAGAATCTGTATTATCAATCAATGTCCAAGATGTCGTACTTGCATTATAACGATATATCATTGGATAGCCTTCTAGTGTTACAGTAGAAGTATTGATCCAAATATCATTCTGTTGCAAAGGATTTCCGCTTACTTGTGTTAATGGTGCTGTTGCTTGTAGGAATGGACCATTAGGATCAGTTAAAGCATTACCTGCATAATTTCCATATCCAACCCAATCCGAACCATCATAATTAACCATTATATCAACAGCAAAATCTTCGGAATACCACATTGTTCCATCTGCTGGTGCTGAAGTTGGTGATGATGCTGATGCCTGATAAACAAGTGGTTCCCACACAGTTCCATTATATATACGAATTTGGTGTGATGCAGAAGGGAATGTTGCCGAACCATAAAGATTATAACGAACATAAAGTACACCACTTGTTAGTGATCCACCATATAATTTAGATGCTGCTGCATCATCTGATTGAACTTGAGTTTGTGTTCCTGTTGGTGTTGTGCTTCCGACTAATGGGGCTGTTTGAACCATCCATTGACTTGTTACAGCACTATAATATCTTACAATATAATTTGCACCGCTATTGAATTGTGTTGTTTTAACCCAAATATCGCCAGATACTGAATTTTGTGGGTATTTTGTATTTGAACTATAGAATAAACGATTACCATTTACTGAAGTTAATCCAAGAACTGTTAATGGTGTTCCAGAAACATTTTGCAGAACAATATCTCCACCAACAATATTTGTTATTCTTAATTGTGTTGTACTTGCGGCAGAAGCAATAATTCCTGGGATATTTGCTGCATTTATTGCTGTAACAATCGTCGCAATTGAAGTTAATGTTCCAACAACAACAGTTGTTCCATTAATACTCATTGAGTCTGTTGCGTGAAATGATGCTGGCGAAAATGCTGTTCCAACACTTACTGTTGGTGATGCGGTTTGCCAAGCAGCAGATCCAACAGGGAACCATGCAGCAGTTGCCAGTGAATCTGGATTGCCATTGAAATCTTGTGGTATAAGTTTTTGGTATATAACATTATCTGTACTAAGTGTTACTACAGCAAAACTACCAACAGAACCCAATGATGATTGTGGCGAAAGAAATGTTGGTTTTCCAAGCCCTAACTGTGCAATGACCGGCGCAATTGTTCCGAATGTTGAAATAGCTCCGGCGTTTGTATTTGTAATCATAATTGTACTTTGCATACCATTTCTAAATGCAGTAGCAACAATTCCAGGAATATTTGCAGCATTGATAGATGCAATAACCTGATTTAATGAACCTGTAACTGTTACTGGTATTTCATTAATTACCAATTGAACTGAAGTTGTAAGGAATGTAATATTTGTTGGATCCGCAACATAAACTGTTCCGAGCAATACGTTTTGAACTTGTGACATTGTATTGACAACAGTTGTTGAATTTGGCTGCCAAGCAACACCTGGAATACTATTTCCATTGCTTGTGAATACACCAAATGTTGTTGAATATATATCAAACCAATATGTTCCAGTTACTGGTGATCCTGTTGGGGCATACGAATTTGGATATAATTGACCAAGATCAATCGGTGCAGATATTGCATATGCTCTGTTTGCTACACCAAGATATTGATATAATGATAACAACCCGTATTCGTTAAGTTCATACCCATGCATCGGTGTACCAATATCTGTTTTATAGAATTTAGGATAACCAAATGTCTGAATTGCTTCTCTTTGTGAAGACAAAAGATACAATTTGCCCTGATTTGCTGATAATGTTCCTTCAGCTATTCCAGAACCACCTGGATATTGTTTATTTTGTTGGGTTGCAATTAATACCAATGGGACTGTTCCGTTGCCAGCAGTGGCATAAAAAGATTCGTCTATTATTGATACGTCAACTCCTGGTGAAACTAATGTATTTGCCATTTATTATTTCCTCACTTAATCAGAATTCATACTTATATGTATTTATATTTATAGATGAAATTTTTACAATCATCTTGACATATTATATTTATCAAGATATTATGAATTTGATTTATTATGGGTATTTTTAATAAGTGGATTTATTTCATGAGTAGAAAAAGGTTTATTGTTAATGGAATAGAGGTTACACAACCAGATTATTGGATAGAATCTAAAAGAATTGATGTGACATACGACGGCGATGAGAAACATTTATTTAGAGTTTATCTTGAAGAGATAGCTGATAATGAATTTATAGAATGGATGAGTAATAATTTAAAAGGATACTGGTGGTTTTTTGACGACCGCATCGTGTTTTTAACAAATGAAGAAGATGCAGTATTATGTAAATTAACATGGGGATAATAAATTTATTATAGCTTTTGAACCACTTTCATTTAATTTTCTTGTTCCAATTCCAGTCCATAATCCAGATGGTTTTTCCGGAATATTTTCAGACCACTGACGACTATTGATATCATATTTAAGCCATTTTTGTCTATCTTGATCATAAAAATTAAGATTGCAAAGTTCTTGTTCTCTAATACAACGATCTATGTACATTGTTGTTGTCCAAGCAGTCCCACCCAAAATTAATCCATATTCCATCATTCCTACAGCATAAACAGAATCAGTACAACATATTTGATAATAATTTCTTCTTAAAAGATTTGCCACATAATTATTTGCTATTGGCCATTTTCTTTTTATCGTTTTATTTGCTTCTTTCAGAAAAGGATCTGCAACCAATAAATCTTCCTGTGATACAATAAAAACATTTGACGTTTTTGTTTTTGCGCCAGTGAAACTAAAATGAATTAAATCATGATTGTTTTTTAAAGCCATTTCACCAAATAAAGTATCAGCTCCTTCTGCACCACCACTCAAACAAGTATTCATCATCAATCATCCCCAAACCAGTTTAAATCTTACTTTATCCGTTTTATTTTCAAAAAGAATACAGTATCCTATCAATTCATATTCGTTTTCATTATCGATCATAGGAACAAAAACATATTTAACACATTCGTATTCTGGTTTAATGAAATAATTTATGTTATTTTCTTTAAACCAGTCTTCCATTTTTAATAACAATTGATCATGTTTATTAAAAAAATAAACAAAATCGGATTCTTTATCGAAATGATTTACTAAGTCATATTTAAAATTAGTAGAACCCCAACCTTCTTGTTGATCAGCAAATGTCACAAATCCATCGTTATATAAACTCATAATTAACCTACTATTTTATCTATTTTTTCAAATAATGTTTCTGCATTTGAATTATTATCAACGATATAATCCATTTCAATTCCCACATGGGCCCATTCACTTTCATGTACTTTCCACTGATTATTAAGGCGGTCTCTGGCGTTTTCATCGCCATTATTAGCTAATCTCGCATCGTCCATCCAAACTGGATCACCGCCCCTTTTAACATTAATTACTATTCCGCCAAGATCACGAATAGCATCTATCTCATTTTTAAATCTAACATCTGTAATACATATTTTTTGATTATTATTTATTTTTTCTGTAACACGACGTTTCATAGAATGAATCCATAAACCTTGATGTAAATGAACTCGTAAAATATCAGTTCCTAATTGTTGTAACGCCCATCTCGGTGTAATATCTTTTTCAAATATTTCAGACCAAAACTCATCTTTTTGCTCACGCCACAGTCTACTTTCTGTACTACTTCCTTCCATTAACTCCCTTGGCCAACAAAAAATAGATGCCACCGCATCTTTCAGTGGTTGAGCAAAACTATCTCTTTGATAATTATATTGATCAATTAGGTATTGACCAATTGTATCCTTTCCTGCACCAGCAAGCCCTATTACGCCAATAATCGATGTTTTATTCATAACGTACCTTAAAAATTATTCATACTCAATATTACATGAATAATTTTAAATAATCAAAATAAAAAAGGAGGCTCTCGCCTCCTTAAAGTGGTTTATACAAAGTATTTCCTGAGAGAAAGACCTTTTCCGCCATTGCACTGTTCTTGTATAATCTTTTCCTTGATTTCTTTTGCTGGCGGAAATTGTTCAACGAATTCTTCCCAAGACAGCAGAATAATAGCATTTTGAAAATCTTTCGTCACGTCATCCTTTGTGAATTCCTGCGATTTAGATAAAACCAAAGCAACACAATCCTCAACAATATATTGATTCATGTAATAAACTTTTTCTTGCATAGTCGGTTTCATTTTAAAATCTCCTTAACAATTGATAAAATCAATATAGCACATATTAAATTGTTGTCAAGTTTCAAAATCATCCCCAAATCAATTTGAATAATATTAAATCGTTTTTATTTTCAAACTTAAATCTAAGAATAACATTGCCATTAATCCATGATGTAGCCATAGAAAATTTTTGTTTACAATTATCATTGCGCCATTGTTTAATTTCATTTGCCGATTCATCATTCAGATTTCTAAGTGTAATATCTGGATTGATATGTATAATTAATTTCTTTTCTAACTCAGAGTTCATTTCAAAGTATAAATCAATTTATTATAATCACGCAACGGAAACTTCGCCATGAGACCATCAAACACAGGATCATTTTTGTCACCCAATACCCAACCAAAAGTAAGTTCAGGTCGAAGCATCAAAACTTTTCCGTCACGATATTCTTTAACATATGGACTGCCCAAAGCAACAACAGTTTCTTTATCAGCAAAGTAAGGATATGATGGATCTACAACTGTATCCGCCAAATATCCAAGCCGTTTGGACATTTCGACAACCAATTCCAATGTTGCTTTATCTGCTTCAACACACAGCGTAGTATTAAAAAAATCAGCCCCATGTTCCAATCCAAGTCGAATATATTCCTTAACATCAGGATGATCATAATATTTTGCGACCATTTGTACGCCAGCATGCTGCCCATGTGCCGCTAATTTCCCTTCGTTCATACTTCGCAGATCTGATCTGGCAATAATATAACATACCATATTCTTTTCTTGTTCGTCAGACATTGCCATCTCCTTTTTCAAATTGTTTAATTAATATAACACATTAAATTATATTGTCAAACTATTTAAAAAATCTGTTAAAGTCATGACAGTTGGTTTTTTATCGCCAAATTTTCTAACTGCTATTGTGTTTGCTATCGCATCTCTTTCCCCAACAACAATAATATATGGTATTTTTACTGATGAATGTAAAGCGATTTTACTGCTTAATGTATCGTTAGAATCATCCAAAATAACTCTTAATTTATTATTTTGAATTTGTTTATATATCATATTAGCATATTCGTTTGACTTTTCTGAAACTTGAACAACAGCAATCTGAGTAGGTGCCAGCCACAGTGGTAGTTGTCCTTCTGTATTTTCCAGCAAAATACCAATAAAACGTTCAATTGATCCGAGAACAGCATGATGAAGAATAACTGGCTGTTCATCTTTACCTTCTTCATTTGTATATTTCATATTAAATCGTTCTTTCGACGGAAGAAGATAATCAAGTTGAATGGTTCCGCATTGCCAAGGACGACCATGATTATCAAAAAGAGTAAATTCTAGTTTCGGACCATAAAATGCTGCTTCATTTGGTTGAATTTCGTATGACAACCCAACAGAATCACACGCATTCGCCAGAGCAGATTCTGATTTGTCCCACATTTCAGATGAACCAAAATGGTTGTCAGGACGAGTTGACAATTTTACAATAAATTTATCAAATCCAAAATGCAAATAAACTTTTTTAAGCATTTCTATATAATTTTTTGTTTCTTCTAAAATTTGCGATTCTCTACATATAATATGACAATCATCCTGTGTAAAGTTTCTTACTCGCATAAGTCCGTGCATCGATCCTGATGATTCATTACGATGAACCATACCAAATTCAAAATATCTCATAGGTAGTTCACGATATGAACGATTCGTATGATCAAATAATTCAATATGATTTGGACATGACATAGCTTTGAGTGCCATTTCTTTAATGGTTGCTTCGTCTTCAACTTTAACAAGAAACATATTTTCTTTGAATTTTTGCCAATGACCGGAGGTTTCCCATAATGATTTTGAAACAAGAATAGGTGTTCTTACTTCATTATAATTATGATCTTCATGAACTTGACGCATATAATTTTGAATGGCATTAAAAATTTTAGTTCCTTTTGGATGCCAATATATCATGCCAGCTGAGTGCTCTTCGATGTGGTATAAATCGAGTTGTTGTCCTAATTCACGATGAACCATTTTTATAATACCTCTTAGTTGTTTATTAAAGACATAATATAACATATAAATACATATATGGTCAAAATAAATGGATTAAAAAAATGAAGTGGATTGATATAATAAAAGAATATTGTTGTAAAGTCTTCTACTGGCACTTTTATAAATCCATCAAATAATCCTTTAACAAAATAAGTAAAAATAACACTATTTGAGCCATTTTAAATAGATATAGCGGCGATGATGAATGCGCTAACATCCATCATCACAGGCACCGAGGAGGAGCCTTACCGCCTATTATTTATATAATAAAACCGAGGAGAAGTCAAATGAATAATATATTTACAGACGAAGAACGTCTAAAATTATTAGAAGTCGAATATCAAATTCTTACATCTAAATTAAAAGAAATACAACAAATCAAAGTCGATAGTTAAGCCAGATGGTTATGATCCTAATACAAATACTATATATGAATTTTTAGGTGATTTCTGGCACGGAAATCCTAAAATATATGAAACGAATAAAATTAATAAAGTTTGTAAAACAACATTTGGTCAATTACTTGATGAAACCGCAATGAAATTTTGTAAATTATTGTCATTTGGATACACTATAAAATACATATGGGAAAGCGATTATTATGATAATAAAAATTTTATTACTATATCAAACATAGAAAATAAAGGGAAAGTAAAAGAAATACTTGGTCTATAATAATGACATAGAATATTTTTTCTGTTATAATATTTAAATAAAAGGAAATACTATGCAAACAAAAGAACAAATTTTAAATTTTTATAAGATATCTGAAGCAACCTTAGATAATTGGATAAGGACATCATTGCAAAATGCAATGATTAACATTGGTAATAATATTCTATATGATGAGATAATCATTGCTGATTATGTAAAGAATCAAAATAAATTAACAACAAGAGCTAATAAAAAAAGAAATAGTAAAATAGAAATATCAAAAGAATTATTGAATTATCTTGATAACAAAAATTGGGTTTATGATTTCACTTTATATATAAAAGATAAAGATTATAAAAGAATAATTAGAACTTTAATTAAGTTGTATAAATTTCGTTTAGAAATGATTCCTTTTGATGATGAATTAATAGATTTGAATAATATAATCCCATGTGATGAATTATATTCTTTTAGTGTTGCATATCAAATTATGTTGAATTCAGGTGAAAAAAGTAATAATGGAGCTTATTATACGCCAAAATCAATTGTATTGGATATTATACAAAATCAACAAATAAGTGAAAAAACAAAATTTTTAGAACCTTGTTGTGGCACTGGTTTTTTTGTTTTGGAATATATTAAATATTATTATGAAAAGTTTCATAAGTATCCTAACAATTTAATATATATTAATGATATCGATGCAAATGCAGTTGAAATAACAAAATTGAATATTAAATTTTTAACTAAAAATAAAATGAATTTTATTAGTCATAATCAAAATGGGCTTACTTTAGACTATTTTAAGGAATTCGATTTAATATTAACAAACCCACCATATGGAATTAAAAATTCATATGATAATATGAATACAACAGAAATTTTTTCTCATTTCATCCATAAGTCAATGATGAATTATATAAAACAAAATGGCGTAATTGATTTTATATTACCATATTCAATATTAACTGTATCTAAACATAAAGAAATAATGAAATTTATTCTAAATAATTATAACATAGAAAAAATAAATTTTTATGGTAAAAAATTCGATGCTGTTTTTTCTGATATAGTATCAATCCGCATTAAAAATTATTATGATCAAAAAAATAAAATTATAATAGGTGAGAAAAATATTGATCAAAATATTTTTATTAAAAACAATTATATAATATCTGATATTGATAATGTCAATGATCTTAATAAGTATTATCGGATTCCACACATAACACTTAAAAAAGATATTTTTGCATTAGGTATAGTAACTGGAAATAATAAATATTTTCTGAGTGATGTAAAAATGAATAATTATGTTGAAATAATCACAGGGAAAGAAATATCCTGTGGTAAAATATTGTATAATAAAAAATTTATTTTAAATGATTATAATAAATATCAGCAAAAACCAGACATGACATTATTTTTGAAGAAGAAAATAATATATAAATTCATATCAAATAATATTATTACAGCTGTTGATACCACCGGCGTATTAACATTAAATAGTGCCAATATAATAATATTAAATAATAATAATAATATATCAGAAGAATATATAAGTGCTTTGTTGAATAGTAGAATATTAAACACGATTTATAAAAATAAATTTGGATGTCAGTTAAAAGTCCTTAAGCAACATATACAAGAGTTGCCGATATTTTTATTTGATCCAGATAAAATGACCAAGATTGTTAATAACTATAATCTTGGTCATCATGACGAAAATGATACTTATATAGAAAGTTTAGTTAATGAAGAATTAAAACATATTAAAATAGATCAAGATCAAGATGAGCAAGATACTTTTAACATGTTATTCACATTAAGTTAAATTATTCAAAATATTAGTAAACTCATGATAGTTATATGCTTTTTTAAAAGTATGTGCCAAATGAAAAACAATATTATTATTTTTTATATGAAATTGTCCTTCGCCTTCATTACCTGCATGCATTTTATTAGAATATTCAAATAATTTATTTTTTTGAATATCATCACTTGATGCTTGAAATTCAAGAACGACATCATCTAACCATAGATAATAATATAATGTATTAAAATTATGTAATTTTACTTGTTGTATATTACAATCATAATCTTTAACAAAAATATCATAAAATGATACAAATGATTTTGCATGTTGAAGTGTTTGTGAAAGTACTGTATCACCATTATTTTGATGTCTGTAAAGACATCTGGATGATTTAATTTCAACATTGCCCTTTATTGATGAAGCATCATATGATGAATTGGTGCTTTTAGACAAAGTATTAGAATATTTTGAAAATTTTTCCATAATATTTCCTGGTATTTTTGGTGCACCATTTAATACAATTTCTAAAAATTTCGCTTTGATTTGTAGAAATTTTTTTGTTTGTGCTTCATTATGAATTACTTTTATAATTTCTTCTACATTTTTAATAAGTTTATGTTCATCTATTTCAGCAAGAAGTTTTGAAAATTTTTTCTCTTTTGCTGTTCCTGATGGTGCTGAAATATTATGTTTAATTAAAAGATCGGTAAAAGACATATGTTTTCTCCTAAGTGGTTATTTAGATATATCTAAAATATAACATTGTTTTTATATTGTCAAGGAAAAAATAAATTATTTACAAAAAACAACTTTTAATATATAATATGTTTTTAAAATAACAAATGAAGTATATGAAATTCCATTTAGACTTTATATGGAAATAGATGGTCAAATAATACCTCAATCTTATATGAAAGACATATATGAAAATTCAAGCGTTATGGGATTTTGTGGGGAGACAATAATTAGATACAATCATCCAAATTTCACAAAAGGATCGCAATCAGACTGCGATCATATTGACGAAACTGGTCAAAAGTATGAACAGAAAAATGCAGGGAAAAAAGGTTGTATCACAGTTGGCCCAAGTCGTTTTTATGGTGTTGGAAGAAAATTTGACGTAAATATATATGAAAAATACAAAAAAAGTAAAATTTTTATATTAACAAAATTAGAAAATGGTATTTTTAAATATGTATTTAAAAAAGCAGAAGAACTAGATAATCTTTGCACAAGTAAAAATAAAGACAAAATTAACAATGAAAAAACAAAAGAAATATTTAAATAAAGGAATAAAAATGAAAACACCATTTATGTGGGCTGGAAGTAAAGATAAAGACTATAAAATAATAAAAGAATATATACCAGATTTTCAAACATATTATGAACCATTTGTTGGCGGTGGATCAGTTTATTTTAGATTATTGGCATCAAATGAAAAAATAATAAAAGCATTTATTAGCGATGTTAATATCGATTTAATATCAACATATGAAATTATTCGTGACGACCCAAGCAGTTTGATTGCCGGATTACCATCTAATAAAGATAGAAATACTTATGATGCATTAAAATCAAAAAAACCAACAACAAAATTAGAAACTGCTATTCGCTTTATGTATCTTAACAGAAATAGTTTTTTTGGTTTAGGTGGCTGGATGAAAGCAGACCGTTATTCAAGAGAAACTATTATTGAACGTATTAATTTTTTTAGTCCTAAAATGCAAAATACTACCTTTAGCTCTAATGGTTGTTTTACTTTTACACCAGATGAAAATAGTTTTGTTTTTGTTGATCCACCATATCCAAATACAGCAAACGATTCTTGTTATAAAATAGATAATACAGAAATATTAGAATTAAATCGTAATTATATTAAAATACTTTTATCAAGTAAAAGCGATTTTTTATTTATTGTCAAATGGAATGATACAATAGCACAAGAATTTGCTAAAGATAATACAGTAATTATAGAAAAAAAAGAATGGATTTTTAGAAAACCACAACAAAAACCACAAAAAGATTATGAATTATATGCTTATAGACTCAAAAATGATACTTTGAAATTTTATGATTTTTCACAAAAGGTGACATTTGACCATATTTTTTAAGATTTGGTCAAATTAAGAATTATTTTAGTAAGGATGATTTCATCCTTACTTTTTCAAATATCCTATTTTTTCAAGTGCCTTCACTAAGATCGTATGATGATCAAATGCTAATGTTGTATTCAATGCTTCATCATATGAAACGAATTTAATTTCATCCAAATCATCACCAGCAAACATATTTTCGATTTGTTTATCTTCAACGAAGATATAATAACAAGCATTAACAACATGAGCGCGTGGATCAGCATTTGGTTTACTACCATTTCTGAATAACTCTAATTGTTCTTCATCAATATAAATATTTGTTTCTTCAATCAGTTCACGAATTGCTGTATCTTCAAGTCGTTCACCTGGATGAAAAACACCATGTTCATCAGTGTGTTTGGCATTCATAAAACCGCCGGGTAAACTCCAATATCCAGGATATGCTTTCTCAGAGATATTATCTTCATTGCTTGAACGTAAGCCTAAAAGAACCTTATCATTATGAAATACAACCATAGTTGCTGTTGCACTACACATCGGATGTTTATATGTATAACTCATGTCATCACTCCAATCAATTGTTTAATTTCTGATATTTTCTGTTCTACTTTAGAATACTCGACTGCACCAAACTCTTTAATTAATTTAATCACTCTTTCTAGTTCTTCTTTAGCAAAATCCCTTAATTTTTTTGCGTTCCTATCATTTCTTATTATTTTTTCAAAACACGCTTTTGCTTTGTTTAATTCCGAATTACTCAATCTACTTTCATTATACACTTTTTGTAAAATTGTCAACTCTTTTATTTTAATTTCGACATCATTATGATATTCAAAATACAATGAATTGTGATTTTTAATTTTTATGTATCTAGGTAAAGATAATTTAAACCTAATAGCATCTGATTTTAATTTAAAACCTATCATTTGTCCAACAAGATCATCTGATATTTTTTGTAAATCAACATCATAAAAAATCATAAAATCACTAAAATCACGTTTGAGTGCAGCAATATTAATCCAATTCATTAATTGTCCGCGGACAATCGTCCCTTTAGATTTTTTAATTACAAAACAGTATTTGTATTCCTTATCAATTTTTTTAACAACCATTTTTATCCCTTCAATACAACATCATTACATCTTGGACATAAATCATTTTCTAATTTTGGATGATATGTCCAACAACGCGGACATTTTTCTCCTGTTATTTTTTTAACAATCATTTCATTAGTTTCAGTTTTATCTTTTAGTAAAGATACTGCGGAAACACCAAAAAAATCATTCAAATTAATTCCTGTTGTATCAATATCATTTAATAAACAAGTCCCAACAATAACTTCCGATGAAGATCCAACTTCTTTGGAAGAACGTAATTTTTCGATTTCAACCAAGACTGTATTTCGAACATCATTTAATACATTCCATTTTTCCAAATCATTATAAGTACCCCATTCTTCTGGAACATTAGAGAACGATTTTAAAAATACATCACCAGAATTACAATCATTGCGAAGTTGATGGATTTCATCAATAGTGAATGGAATGATTGGTGAAAGCCATTCTGTTAAAAAATTAAATAAAATATTAAGTACAGTTACACAAGACATTCTTGTTAATGATTTTTCACCATCGCAATATAAACTATCTTTTTTCATAGTAAAATAATAGGATGATAAATCACCTGAACAGAATTTATGCAATTCACTTAAAATTTTATGATATTCATAATTTTCTAAATACGCCATAAGATTTTTATTGAGTTGAAAAACTTTATATAACATGAATTTTTCCAATTCTGGCATATTGTTATATTCAATATTTTCAACTTTCGCATTATCATTTAAATTCATAATAATAAAACGAAGTGTATTGCGTAATTTTGACAGCACATCAGAAACTGTCGTCTCAATATTATTCATAGATAAACGCACATCATCCGTATAGTCTGAAGATGCAACCCAAACACGAAGAACATCCACACCATATTTGGTGATTACATCATCTGGATTAATAACATTTCCTTTTGATTTTGACATTTTAATGCCGTTTCCATCCAGTACGAAACCATGTGTTAACAATTTTTTATATGGGGCAACATTATTTGATGCTACACCAATTAAAAGACTACTCTGAAACCACCCTCGATGTTGGTCGGAACCTTCGAGGTATAAATCAGCAGGAAATAAACCTTCTTTTTCCAAAGTAAATGAGAAAGTTGATCCAGAATCAAACCAAACATCGAGAACATCCATAACTTTCGTATAATCATTTGCCATCTTACCAAGATAATATTCATTTGGCAGGTTGAACCAAGCATCACAACCAAGAGTTTCTACAGTCTCATAAATTTTCGTGTTTACAGATTCGTCTTTTAAAATGTTTCCATTTTTATCAACAAATAGCATCAATGGAACACCCCAAGATCGTTGTCTAGAAATGCACCAGTCCCCACGATTTTTCAACATAGTTGTGATACGATTTCTACCAACATTTTGTACGAACTCGACATTTTCAAGTGCATCTAAACTTTTTTGACGTAATTGTTCTAAACTAATGAACCATTGTGGCGTAGTTTTGAAAATAATAGGTTTATTTGAACGCCAACTATGAGGATATGAATGAGTAATAGTATGAATCGCAACAAGATTATCGCCAAGTTCTTCTTTTACTGCATCATTTCCCTTATAAACATGAATTCCTTTAAATGGTTCCAATGTCATTAAACCATCATCATCAACCGAACTTTCATAATCCAATTGATATTTTTTGCCTAATTTAAAGTCATCTTCGCCGTGGGCCGGGGCAATATGTACAAAACCAGTTCCAACATCGTCTTTAACAAAATCAGCCGCCAACAAAGGGCGTTCAGTTTTATAGATTGGATGCAGAAGAATGGCATCACTAAGATCAAATGTAGTTTTTACTACACAAGAAAAACCTGTATTTTTCTCAAAGTCGTTGATTAAATTAACAGCAATAACAAATTGTTTAGTTGTATTATTTTTTGTAGCATCAACTAACACATAATCAATTGTTTGAGAATATGCCACTGCTCGATTTGCTGGCAAAGTCCAAGGAGTTGTAGTCCAAATAACAACAGAAGCTCCTTTTGTGTCGATCCAGCCACTACCATCAGAAGTTTTTGTCACCAAAGGAAACTCAACATACATCGAATCTGTTTTAATGTCATGATGTTCCACTTCTGCTTCCGCGAGTGAAGTTTTTTCAATTGGTGACCACATTACTGGTCGATATGATTTGTAAATCATATCTTGCATCAAAAACGCATGAAGTTTTCTAACAGTTTCAGCTTCAGACGAATAATTCATAGTCAAATATGGATTTGACCAATCAGTAAGAACGCCGAGTGTTTTAAACTGTTCTCGCTGTTTATCTAGCCATTCAGATGCATATTTTCGGCAATCGTCACGAAACGCAATGACATCATCATCTTTATTCATTTTATTTTTACGATATTTTTCTTCTACTTTCCATTCGATAGGAAGCCCATGACAATCCCACCCAGGCTGATAATGAATGTTTTTTCCGAGGAGAACCTGATAACGAACAGTAATATCTTTAATGATTTTATTTAGAGCATGACCAATGTGAATATCACCATTTGCGTATGGTGGTCCATCATGAAGAACAAAAGTTTCATTGTTTTTTCTTTTTTGACGAATATCGTTATAAACATTCTGCCAATTATCAACCATCTTTTTTTCAATACCTTTTTGTTGTTTTAAAGGCATCTTTGTTTTTCCGACAAGGACTTTATAATCAGTCATCTTCTATCCTAGCAATTTTGATTTTCATAAACAACAATTATTATCACAAATGACAATATTGTCAATAGCTAAATTAATTTACTATGTTCATTAAAAGCGTTAATACATCTGTCGAGTCCAATTGCCACTTCCATGACTAAACAATCCTTTTCAATAACATTCCCATTTTTTGGATTGGTAAATGTTGCTTTAAATGGAAGATCTGTTCGTTTACTGATTGAACAAATTTCCATAAAACGGAAGTTAGGAATTTCTACCTCCACATCCATCGTTTTCATGGAATATGATGGTAAACGATCACTTTCCACAATACGAGTGGGTAATCCAATTATTTCACCAATCATTTTTCTTACTGGTTCAAGCATTGCTTCCTGATAGTCATTTGCAGTATCTGCAGTATAGATGCATTGAAATTCTTGCTGATAAAATTCTTTAAAACGACAATGTTTGGATGGCTGTTCTTGTTCTCGTCTGAAAGATTTACCTGTTTGCCAAACAACATATGGTGGTTTAGCAATCTGATGTGTCATTAAGTGTTCTGCATAAACATAACTTCCTGGAGTAGTTTCAGGTCTCAAAGAAAGCAATGTTTGATTTTCATCAAGCTGTTCTTGAACCCATATATCCTCATTGGTGTAATTAATATTCAATAATGATTTTGGCGTAAGTATCGGAGTTTCGCA